>Ga0210384_10000311_pt1 | contig 76224 bp, 64 predicted proteins | sample IncBWH2MmetaG_FD_160574 | JGI IMG/M metagenome (GOLD analysis project Ga0210384, IMG submission 160574) | Forest soil microbial communities from Barre Woods Harvard Forest LTER site, Petersham, Massachusetts, United States - Inc-BW-H-2-M | ecosystem: Environmental > Terrestrial > Soil >... | reverse complement strand
CCCTCGCCAAAGAACTCGATGAAACCGGCCACTTCCCTCGCGCCACGTTCCAGAAAGCCGCCGAGCTTGGTCTCACCGGCATCGCCATCCCTGAATCCGAGGGCGGCGCCGGCTTCGACCACATCGCCTACACCATCGTCATCGAAGAAATCTCTCGCTGTTGCGCCTCCACCGGCGTAATTCTCTCCGTACAAAATTCTCTCTATGGCGATCCCATCCACCGTTACGGCACCGAAGAACAAAAAAAGAAATTCCTCGAGCCCTACGCCCGCGGCGAAAAAATCGGCTGCTACGCCCTCACCGAACCCCAAGCCGGTTCCAACGCCGCCGCCCTCCAAACCAAAGCTATCCTTCGCGGCGACAAATACATCCTCAACGGAACCAAAGCCTGGATCACCAACGGCGGTGCCGCCGACGCCGCCATCGTCTACGTCAACACGCATCCCGAAAAAGGCGAAAAAGGCATCACCGCGCTGGTAGTGGAAAAAGGCACGCCCGGTTTCAAAACCGGCAAGGAAGAAAAAAAGCTCGGCATCAGCGCCACCGCCTGCTGCGAATTAATTTTCACCGATTGTGAAGTCCCCGCCGCCAATCGCATCGGCAACGAAGGCGAAGGCTACAAAGTCGCCCTTTCAACTCTCGACGGCGGCCGCATCGGCATCGCCGCGCAAGCCACCGGCATAGCCCAAGGCGCTTTCGAAGCCGCCCGCACCTATTCCCAGGAACGCCTCGCCTTCGGCCATCCTATCTCGCAGTTCCAAGCCATCCAATTCATGCTCGCCGACATGGCCACCGAAATCGACGCCGCGCGCCTCTTAGTCCGCAAAGCCGCTTGGAAGCAAGACACCGGCGCCCGCTTCAGCATGGACGCCGCCATCGCTAAACTTTTCGCCAGCGAAATGGCCACCCGCGTCACCCACAAAGCCATCCAAATCCACGGCGGCAATGGCTACAGCCGCGAATACCCTGTCGAGCGCAACTACCGCGACGCCCGCATCACCGAAATCTACGAAGGCACTTCCGAAATCCAGCGCCTAGTCATCTCCTCCTGGGTTCTTCGCTCATAACCGTGGTCCGTTGCTCTCATTTCGACCAGAGTGAGAAATCTCCAAGTCCGGGCGGTCTCGTAGCAAAGGCGAAGTCGGGGTCCCTACTCACCCGCCGAAATATGCAAACCCACCGATTTGCCGCTCAAGTACAGTCCGATAGCCGCTCTATTCTTGGAATCCCGAGCGGACCAGACCGTCCTCTGCGCGCCTGAAAGTTCGTCGGCCTCGATGCTCTGTTGCGTCAACCAACTGGAAGGTATCAATACCCGCAGCAGCCCTACGAGATCAAGAAACTCGCTCTCCGCGGTCGCCTCCGAACCTTGCGGCCAGTAGCAAACGTACTGTGTTGCCGGCCTGCCAGTTGCCCGCGACGAAGTCGCTTTAGCGCTCTTTGTGGATACCGGAGCGAAATTGGCGCCCGAGACGGGTTCATTTCTCGCCGAGGATCGTGTGCCCGCAGAAGGCTCCGCATGAATCAAGCAGCTCGCCGCCCCGGAAAGTTTGACCGTATCCCCGAAAAAGGTGCTCTTGGAAGGCACGGAACTCCCGCTCCTAAACCCCAGTTGGCGGAACGAACTCGCGCGGTTCTCCAACACCTTCTTGAGCCCCTGGCACAAATCGTCGCAGTCGCCGTACCTCGTCGATGAGCGCTCTCCGGAGCTTTCCACCGCAGGCTCAGCGCGCAAGTTATCCGTTGTTGCCGACGCAGGAGTTGTCGGCGCAGCAGTTGCCGGCGCACGAGTTTCCGGCGCTGCAGTTGCTACCGTGGGCTGCGGTGTCGCTGCCGGTGCCGAATCTGCGCGCGGCTGCGGTGCTTCAGACTTCGCCGATGCCGACAGCTCCAAATCTCTCGACGGCGGCCTCGGATTCCGCGCCAGATCCACCGACGAGTTCAACCAAAACGAAATCCTCGCCCTGCCATCAGCCTGTCGAACCGTTTGCAGATGCATTGGGCACTGCCCGAGGTAAGGTCCATCCGCGATGTAAGGTCCTTCCAAGTGATACCCGCCGTAGTTGGTTGTTTCCAACTTAGCTGCCTCGCAACCTTGCGGCCCCGCGTCAACATAATGGTCCGCGCCAGGCGACTCGCTCTTGAATTGCCACAAATACTGCAGTTCATGAAGGTCGGCCATTGTCTTGGCGTACCACTCCTCCGCTTCCTGAACCGGAACCTCCGCGGAGCACATGTACACCGCCACCTCGCTGCGCAACCAGAAATCTGAGTGGCAGGGCACATGGATTGCCCCTACCGAAAGGTCCGGATTCGGCGGGGTCAGCTTGGGATCTCTAGGTTTGAGCGGTGTGCTGCCGCGAAACTCGCGGAAATCGGTTTCCGCCCCATAAAGAATATATTGGAGGCTCCAGCAAGCCCGGTCCTGCTGGTTCTTACACTGTGCGAACGTCGGAATAGCGAAAAGACTCGCAAAAAATAGAGAAAGAAGCAGAGAAATTTTTCCGTTCATGACGTGCCTGCCCTTCAATACGAGATACACTTGTGCTGTTAGCAAGGACAGACCGGGGAGTGCCCCAGCGGCAGCAAGCGCGTACTTCACCGACTCCAGCTACGTACGAACTATCCTACGGTTGGGTAAACAAACAGATGGGATTGACGCCCCGAGGGTTGCCCATCCCTTGCCATAGGAATCGGCCTCCCGCGCGCCCGCGTTCCCCCATCTTCGTTCGACTTATCCAACGCACTCTGCAGCAACCCAGGGTGTCGAAATTTGTTGCGCGCTTTTCTTTGGCGGCTGGCGGAGAGTGCGAATGGCCACCCGCGTCACCCACAAAGCCTTCCAAATCCAGGCGGTAGCAGCTACTAGGCCATTTGGAGTTCGGCGGCGCTGCTGCCGCTTTCTTTCGTCCTCCACATAGCCTCCACGCGTAGCGACGCCCTTCAGGGCGTCATCTCCCGCCTGAAATCCTAGCCGGGCCCTCCCCGCTCCAGTTGACGTTCCGCGCAATTCTAAGCACCATCTCTCTCGCACAATTCAGCCACAATCCTGCCAGCTTAGGGAGCCATCATGTCTCAATTTCCCAGCTTCGATCTCTCCGGCCAAGTCTCTCTCGTCACCGGAGCTGCCCGCGGACTCGGCAGCGCCATCTCTCTCGCCTTAGCCAACGCCGGCTCCGACATCGCCCTTGGATTACGCGACGTGAGCGGCGCGTCCAGCATCGTCCGCGAAATTCAATCCATGGGCCGCAAAGCTCTGCCTCTTCAAATGAACGTCACCGATCTCGCGCAAATCTCGCGCGCCATTCAAAAAGCTGCTGATCATTTCGGAAAGCTGGACATTCTCGTCAACAACGCCGGCAACGGCACCAGTGCCCTCGCGCTCGACGTCAACGAACACGACTTCGATCTCACTCTCGCTCTAAATTTGAAGTCCACTTTCTTCGCCAGTCAGGCTGCCGCAAAACTCATGATGCGCCAAAAGGGTGGCCGCATCATCAATATGAGTTCGCAAGCCGCATTCGCCGCCTTGCCCACCGAATCCGTCTACTGCGCCAGCAAAGCCGCGGTTTCGCACCTCACAAAATGTCTCGCCGTCGAGTGGGGCCCGCACAACATCACCGTGAACGCCGTCGCTCCCACGTTCATCGCCACTCCGGGCACCCACGAAGCGCTCTCCGACCCCGCTTTTCGCGCCGACGTCCTCGAGCGCATCGCCGCCCTCCACCGCATCGGTGAACCCGTCGAAGTTGCCGGCGCTGTCGTCTTCCTCGCCTCGCCCGCCGCCTCCCTCATCACCGGCCACACCATCCTAATCGACGGCGGCTGGACCGCCCGCTAGCCGCCGGCCCAAATCAACTAACGAGTCTCCCGAATCCTTTAAATTTCGCGTGCGTTTGCCATCTCCTCACGTCATCACCGAAAATCTGCGACGCCACTCCACAGGAGCCTGCTAGACGCGCAAACCAGCAACGTGGCGGTTCTGCTCTGAGAATAGCTTTGCTATACCATGGGGAACATAAAGGACTGCAACGTGAAACCAGACTTCGCTCAGTACGGCTTCGCTCATCAAGAAAACCTGATCATGGCGTGTATCGGCGGGTCGCAAGCGCATGGCGCAAAACTCGGCGCCACCGACGATACCGATGGGTACGGACTCTACATTCCGCCGCCGATCAAGGTTCTTGGGCTCGAACTTGAGGAGCATTTTGTTTTCACCACTGGAGGTAAACCGGGCGGAAACGGGCCACAAGACGTAGACGTTTGCCTGTACACGCTAATGAAGTGGGCAGGGCTAGCCGCCAAGGGCAATCCATCGGCTTTGCATTTCTTATTCGCGCCGCTTTCATTCACGACGAAGACCTGGGATCGCTTCTCTGCCCAGCCGGCACTTTTCCTTGCCAGGAGCCATGTGAAGCCATTCCTCGGATTCGCAGACGACCAGATGAAACGATTGCTCGGGCAGAAGGGACAGAAAAACGTTCACCGCGCTGAACTCGAGGACAAACACGGTTATGACACTAAGTATGCCATGCATGTCATTCGTTTGTATGGCGAAGCGAAAGAGTTGATGGAACGTGGCTGTATCACGCTGCCCAGACCAAACCGCGAAGAACTGATCGAAATCCGCAGAGGCAAGTATTCTCTTCACGAAATTCGCGAGCTCGGCGCGCAGCTCGAATCGGAAGCGTTGGCGGCTGAGGCTTCGTCGACGCTTCCCGATAAGGTGGACCGCGAAGGGATCAATCGTCTGCTCGCCGAAGCTCACCTCCAATTCTGGACGTCGTCACGACCCTAGAGCGAGGGGGGCGCAGAGTGCCGACGGGGCGCCGGCGGGTGGCGTAGAGAGCAAAGGGGTGCCGCGGGTGCCGCACTCGCCGGTTTTGCGGGTGCGGATTTGACTTTTCCCCAGGCCTATCCCAATTCTTCCGGCCATTCCCGGGCGGTGTGAAGAACCGCTAGAATCCGCACTTCTTTCTTCTCTATCCGGTAGGCGATGATGAACGGCGTCCCTGAAATGACCAGCTCCCGCGTACCCGCCACGCGCCCGTCCCTCCCCGCCATGGGGTGTCGTGCTAGTAGCTGGGTGCTTTCCCAGATTTGATCGGCAGTCCGAATCGCCGCGGCGCGATTTTCCTCGGCGATATATTCAAACGCACGAACGAACTGTTCTCTGGCCGGGGTCGTCCAGCGCACTCGCATTGCACGCTACTTTGCTCGCCGCATTCGGAAAATCAGCTTTTTCATCTCCGCGTCCGGCACGAAATCTCCTCTTTCTGCCGCATGCAGCCCCTTCTGGATCAGCTTGATGTGATGCTCGTTGAGTCGCAGATAATTTTCCACCGCTTCGTTCAGCACATGGCTGCGATCGCGATCCATGCTTTCGGCCAGCTCATCCAGCGACTCCACCGTATCGGACGGAATCCGAAAACTGATTGTTTTTAGCGCACTCATGATTCGGCTCCCATAATACGTAATGATACGCCGCATTACGCCACATTGCAATGGCCGGTGCTCCAGCCGGGTGCGGGTGCCGCAGCCTTCGGTCTGCGGAGCGCGAACGGGAACTACCTCTGGCCTCTCTACTCACGATTCAACATCCACGACCCACTTCCTCCTCCCGTCTCACCAAACTACAAAATTCCCGCCAACTCCTTCCATCCGCTCCACTTCCGCGTCTCGCGTTCGAATGATTAGATTATGGTACTGATACCTTGACAGTAATCCAAATCCATGCTACCATCCTCTATGTTTCGCTCGCGAACTCAGTCCACCTGCTCCGGCCTCTACTCGTCTTCCGTTGTTCGTCTTTGTCTCCCTACTCGTCACTTATCGCTCGCCCCTGTCCCTCTGCCTCCTTTCGTCGCGATTCTTGACGCCGCGTCAAGCATAAGTCCTGTGTTTGCCACTCTTACAAAAAACACCCGGGGTGGGGTGTACTCGTCTTCCTCCGCGAACTCTGTGCCCTCTGTGTTAAGACTAACCCGCCCCCAATCGCCAACCGATCCGGTCGATCCTCGCCGCCATCCAACCGACACTATCCCCCTTATAATCCGCAGTTCCGCAAAAGGCGTCCGTAACTCCTGTAGAATGCGCAGTTTCAAAACACAGGACTTAAAACCCTTTAGAATCTGCAGTTACAGAAAAACCGGGGAGGGGGAGGGGCCTGTCTTCAAAGGGAACAGCGTCTCCATCCCTTCACTGTCGGCTGCCTGCCTTGAGCCTCGAAGGGTGAGCTGTCAGCTGTCGGCTTCCCGGTTCCCGTTATATCCTGTCAAAGTGCTCGAACTCGACTGCGGCCAGGACTTCGACCCCACGCGCGATGAAGATTTCTTCGCCGCTCTTCCGCCTCACCCCGCTGTTTGCCTCATCGAAACGCGCGCGGAAAACGCCGAGCCGTTTCTGATTCGCACGCAGGATTTGCGTCGCCGCTTGCAGCGTCTCCTCGGCCCTCCCGATCCCACCAGCAAACGCCTCAATCTGCGCGAACTCGCGAGCGGCATTCGCTACCGGCTCACCGGCTCGGCGCTCGAACAAATCTTCACGTACTACCAGCACGCCAAGCGTCTTTTTCCGCAGCGTTATCGCAAACTCACGCGCCTGCGCCCTCCTGCCGTGCTGAAAATCAGCCTGCGCAATGCGTACCCGCGCTGCTACGTCACGCGCAGCATCGCCGTGGACGAAACCGGCGCGCCCACTGCCGGCGCTTACTACGGCCCATTCCCTTCCCGAAAATCCGCCCTCGCTTTCTCCGAGCAGGCTCTCGACCTGTTCAAAGTCCGCCGCTGCCAGATTAAAATTCGCCGCGATCCTACTTTTCCCGGCTGCATCTATTCCGAAATGAAAATGTGCCTCGCCCCGTGCTTTGCCGGATGCACCAAAGAGGAATACGACACCGAGGTTCAGCGCCTGGTGCAGTTCCTCGACACCAATGGCAACTCGCTCCGCACCACCATCGAAGACGACCGCGAGCGCGCCAGCACCGATCTCGATTTCGAGCGCGCCGCGCAACTCCACAAGCGCCTCGAGAAACTCGACGAAGCCTTGCGCTTCCGTCCCGAGCTCGCCCGTCGCATTGCCAATCTCGACGCCGTAATTCTCCAGCGTTCCGCCGAAGACCAATCCATCGGCGTTTTTGGCGTCCATGGCGGCCGCCTCGCGGAGCCTTTCTTCCTCCGCTTCGCCGAAATCGCCAGTCAGCCGCGCTCCGCTGAACACATCTTCAAGGACTATCTCGAGGGCAGCGCCGCAGGCGCGCAGACCGCCGAGCAATCTGCCGTCAGCTCCACTACGGCCGCGGCGCTAAACGTCGCCAATCCCGCCCCAATCTCGACGTCCGCCGCCCGCGAAGAACTCGGCGAACACTTGGCCCTCATCTCGCGCTGGTTCTACAGCAATCCTCGCGACGGCGAGATTTTCTTTCGCGAAAAGGACTGGCCGTACCGTAAGATTCTCCGGGCCTGTTCGCGGCTCCTCTCACCCAAGGCCGCCGAACCGCCCCGGGCGGAAAAAATAGCGCCAGAAAAAACAGAATCGGAAACGCCGCCGCAAGGGACAACATGACCAAATCCGCCACACTGGAAGCCACAAAACGCTACGCTAATCGCTTCGCCGGACGCGCCGCCGACGGCCACTTTCGCGAAGCCCATGGCCTCGTGATGTCCTCACTCGGCATCGGCACGTATCTCGGTCAGCCCGATCCAAAAGTAGATGCGAGTTACACCGCTGCAGTCGTCGCCGCCGCTGAAAGTGGCATCAACTTCATCGACACCGCCATCAACTACCGCTTCCAGCGAAGTGAACGCAGCATCGGCGCGGCCATCAAACAACTTGCCTCGAAACGATTCTCTCGCGAGGAGCTCGTGGTCTGCACCAAAGGCGGCTATCTGACTCCCGATGGCTCCATGCCCGAGGAGCCGACGGAATATTTTCTTCACGAATACATCCGGCCCGGCATTTTCACGCCCAAAGACATCGTCGCCGGCAGCCACTGCATGACGCCGCGCTTCCTCGAAAACCAGCTCGAGCGCAGTCTCCGCAATCTGCAGCTCGAGTGCATCGACGTCTACTACCTGCACAATCCGGAGACGCAGCTCACCGAAGTCTCCCGCCCGGATTTTCTCGAACGCATTCGCGATGCTTTCATTTATCTGGAGTCCGCCGCCGACGCCGGGAAAATCCAGTTCTATGGAATGGCTACGTGGAATGGCTTTCGCCAGGAAGCCAAAGCGCGAGACGCCATGCAGCTCGCCGAATTCGCGCAGATCGCAACGGATATCGCCGGCGAAAAACATCGTTTCCGTTTCGTCCAGCTCCCTTTCAATATGGGAATGACGGAAGCGCTTACGCTCGGCAATCAATCCATCGGCGGGCGCGAACGCACCGTCATGGAAGCTGCGAGCGAATTGGGAATTACGCTCGTCGCCAGCGCGTCATTGCTGCAAGGCCAAGTCGCGCGCAATTTACCGGCGTTTGTAGCCCAAGCCCTCGGCCTGGAAAATGATGCCGAGCGCGCCCTGCAATTCGTAAGGTCGTCCCCAGGAATCACCACGGCTCTGGTAGGAATGTCGCGTGTCGAGCACGTCCACGCCAACGCGAAGCTGGTGAATGTCGCGCCCGCCACGGTAGATCAATTCACCCAACTCTTCACCCGCGGCGAAGGCGCATGAGCACGCGCACGTTTCCTTGTAGGGGCACGATTCATCGTGCCCTCTTCGCAGCTCACTCTCCCGCTGGATTCCCAAAATGTGTCATTCCGAGCGGAGCAGGCCGACGCTTAGTCGTCATGTCCCCAAAACCTGTCATTCCGAGCGGAGCAGGCCGACGCTTTTTCTTTCACGTTCTCTCCTGCGAACGTGTCGGCCTGCGCAGAGAGGAATCTCTCTTCGATTTCAACTTCGTTTTCCCCGATCCGAAGTCCTCTCGTTCATCCAGTTCGCGATCGCCGCATCCACTTGGTCGAGCTTACCTACGAAAAAATGGTCGGCGTCTTCCACGACAACGATCTTGTTTTCCCCCGGCAACGACGCCACAAGGTTGTTCAATTTTACCGGATCACCGTATTTGTCGTTGCTTCCATGCACGAAAAGCTTCGGTTTTCCGCACCGCGCCAAATAAGAAAAATCCGCGTTGTTGACTGGCGCTCCCAACCCGATCAACGAAGTAACTCGCTCATCCTCGCAACCAACGCGAAGTCCCACCCAGCACCCGAAACTGAATCCCGCCACGAGCAGCGGAATATTTGGAAATTCGGAAGCGAGAAAATCGAGCGCCACGCGAACATCGCCCCGTTCCCCTTCGCCCCGATCATGCTTGCCTTCGCTCATTCCCGTGCCGCGAAAATTGAAACGCAGCACTGGAAGTCCAAGCGCGTCCAGCGATTTCGCGGCTTGATAGACCACTTTGTTGTGCATCGTGCCGCCAAAGAGCGGATGCGGGTGGCAAACCACCGCGGCTATCGGCGGCGAACCCGCGCTGGGACTCCACAGAATGGCTTCCAAACGCCCTGCCGGTCCGGCGAGAAAGAAATTCCGAGATTCGTGCTTTGCGCTCATAAGTTGAGTCAAAAGAAGTGCGAGTGTACCGCAACGCGAAGGAAAGTCCGAACTCCCAGGCTCGCGCTGTGGGAGTAACAGTACTACTCGAATTACGAGATACCTCAAAGTACACGGTTTGGTCCCAAAACCGCGTACTAGGACGTAATTTCCAGACTTTCGCGTTGCAGTTTGCCGGTGCCGATGTTAGCGTTCGTTGAAATTCCAGCCCGAGTGGGAGGAGCAATGAGCGACGGAGCCGACCGCCGCGAAGCCAGGCGTTTCAACATGACGCTGCCGCTGCGCGTGCTTCCGCACGAACCGCATGGGTCCGAACTCACGGCGCAAACCCGGGACGTCAGTTACCGCGGTCTCTACTTCCTTGCTGAAACCAAATTCGCTATCGGAAGTGAAATCGAATTTGTGATCACGCTGCCCGAGCAAGTAACGCAATCGAATGACGTCAATATTCGCTGCCTCGGCCAGATCGTGCGCGTCGAGCCTACCTCCAACGGGCGCATGGGCATCGCCGCGAAAATTGAACGCTACGAATTCATGCCTGCCGCCGCTACCGCTGCATAAGTTCCGGCGCTTTCCGGCCATTCGCGAGTACTGTGCTCGCTCAAAAAACCTTTTCAGATTGTCCTCGCATAATTTTTGCCGAGACTCGCTTGCGGCCACGCTCGGCGAGTACAATGGCCTGGGCCTTCGGTTCCACATCTATACGATCGAGGCCCGTCTCTCCGCGAGGGAACTTATGTATCACTACGACGCGAGCATTGCGCTCGAAGAGTTAAAGGAAGACGCGCTTCTTCCGCATCCGGTCAAGCTGCGCGACATGATTCTGCGCACACATCTTGGCCCGGAAGAGGCGAAAACGTTGAATCACGAATTCCAGGACTATCTGACGCGTTTTGGCGAGCTGCAAAACGTGGCACGCGGCGTCCTCGAAAAAATTGCTGCTGGCCGCCGCAAGGCTTCGTGATGCAATCGGCAAAAGCCGGAGTACGCCGCCGATGAAATCGAAGCCGCGTGTCCTCCTTTTGTCTGCATCTTCAGGCGCGGGACACGTCCGCGCCGCGCAAGCACTCGAAAAAGCGTTCGCTGCGCGAGGCGATTGCGCCGTGGAACACATCGATACGATTCAGTACGTCAGCAAACTTTTCCAGCGCGTTTACGACAAGGCTTATATTTCCATGGTGCGGCGCGCGCCGGAATTGATGGGCGTGCTTTACGACCGCCTCGATCAGCCTTGGCATCATCCGCGGCGGCGCTTGGCCATGGATCGGCTGAACACCGCACCTATGATTCGAATGCTGAAGCGGGTGCAGCCGGATTTGTGCGTGGCCACGCATTTCCTGGCCGCGGAGATTGTTGCATGGCTAATCGCCAAGCGAAAATTGCGCGCGCACAATGCCATCGTCGTAACCGACTACGACGTGCACGCCATGTGGCTTTGCCGCACGGTCGACCGCTATTACGTGGCCATCGATGAAGCGGCTGAATATCTCGCGCGCACCGGGGTTCCGCGCGAAAAGCTGCGCGTCACTGGAATTCCCGTTGATCCGTTGTTTGCCAAGCCTTTGGATCGCGAGGAAGCGCGACGCGCGCTCGGTCTCGATCCTTCGGCGCCGGTGATTTTGATTTCTGCGGGCGGTTATGGGATCGGACCGGTCGAGCAGCTCGTAAATGATTTGCTGGCGCTTCAGCGCCCGTGGCAAATTGTCGCCATCGCTGGCAAAGCAGAAAAAGTTCGCAAGCGGCTGGAAGAAATCTCTAGAGGTGCGGGCAAGCTTTCGAGTGGCGCTCCGCGGCTCGTCCCAGTGGGTTTCACCACGGATATGGACAAGTACATGGCCGCGGCGGATGTTCTTGTCGGCAAGGCCGGCGGCCTCACCACTTCGGAAGCGCTGGCGCGCGCATTGCCAATGGCGCTGATCGAGCCGATTCCCGGGCAGGAAGAACGCAACGCCGATCATTTACTGGAAGCCGGCGCCGCGATTCGCTGCAACAATTTGCCGGCTGCCGCGTGGAAAATCGCGGGATTGCTGAACGATCCGGCCCGGCTCGCGAGGATGCGCGACGCTGCGCGAACCATGGGCAAGCCCGGCGCAGCGGCAGCCATCGCGGAAGATGCTCTGAGGCTGGTAGACTGACGTAGCCGTAAAACGACGTAAGAATCAGTTTTCGTTTCACAAAGGTTGCTGAACACGGGTCCCCATGCGACGCAACACACTTTTGATCGATGCCGACGACACGTTGTGGGAGAACAACGTGTTTTTCGAAAAGCTCATCGAGGATTTTATCACCCTCGTTGAGCCCTGCGGCTACACGCGCGCGTATATCCGTCACATCCTGAATGAAACAGAACGGAAAAACATCCGACAATACGGCTACGGAGTGCGAAGCTTCGGCCGCTCGCTCGAAGAAACTTATCTCAAGCTCGCGGATCAGATGGTACGCCGCGAAACGCTGGCGCAAATTCATGGCCGCGTCATGGAACTGGAGCGCACGCCTCCGAAAATTCTCGATGGCGTGCCGGAAACGCTGGCTTATCTGACCGAGCGGCACCGCCTGATTCTGTTCACAAAAGGCGAGCCCGCTGAGCAGGCCGCAAAGGTCGAGCGTTCCGGATTGCAGGGTTTTTTCGAGTTCATCGAAATCGTCAGCGAAAAGGATCCTGAGACTTACGGCGGTTTGGTGCGCAAGTATAAAATCGTGAAATCGCAGGGCTGGATGATCGGCAACAGCCCGCGCAGCGACATCAACCCGGCCCTGAAGATCGGACTCAATGCTGTCTACATTCCGCACCAGCATACCTGGCAACTCGAACACGAACCCGTCATGGCGGGCGCCGGGAAGCTTGTCATCGTTCCGGCATTTCGGGAGCTGCGCGGCCACTTCTAGAGCACCCTGGCGATTCCAATTTGGATGTTGGAAACGATGGAGCTTGGCGCGAGTCTAATCCTTTCTGGGCCCGCAAAGGAGACTCACATGAGCACTACAAGCACCGCTCCTCGCATCGACTGGCGGCAGGAATGGTTCGAATTTGAAGACGCGACTTATCTGAATCTTGCGGGGCAATCTCCCATGCCGAAAGTCTCGCTGCGCGCGCTGCAAGCGGCACAGGAGTGGAAGAAATTCCCGCATCACAAACCGGACTCGACTTTCTTCGAAGTGCCGAACCGCATTCGCGCGTCGATTGCAAAACTCATTGGCGGCAAGGCGGAAGAGGTTGCGATCACTACCGGAGCAAGCACCGGTGTGGCCGCGGTTGCGTATGGGCTCTCCTGGAAGGCCGGCGATGAGATCATTACTGCGAAAGGAGAATTTCCACTGCAGTATACAGTTTGGAAACCGATGGAAGAGCGCGAAAGCGTTAGGCTGACCATCGTTGCGCCGCGGGAACGATTTATCACGGCGGATGATCTGCTGGCGGCGATGACGCCGAGAACGCGGCTCGTGTCCGTGAGCCTGGTGCGATTCGACGATGGCTCGCTGCTGGATGCGGCGCGCGTGGCGGAAGCGTGCCATGCGCGTGGCGCTTTTCTTTTGCTGGACGCCAGCCAGTGCTGTGGCACGCTGCCGATGAATGTTGAAAAGCTAGGCGCGGATTTTGTCGTTTGCGCGGGATATAAGGGGTTGCTCAGTCCATTTGGCACGGGATTTTTCTGGGCCAAGAGCGAGCACATCGCCAAGATGCGGCCAGGGCCATTTTACTGGATGGCAGTGGCCGGCTCGGACAATTTTGCTTCGCTCAATTTCGATAATCCGAAACCCGCTCCGGCAGCGAAGCGGTGGGACACGGCGGAGCCAGCCAGCTATTTCAATTTCAATCTTGTGGCCATGGATGTTTCGACAGACTTTGTCGTGCGCCTGGGGCCTGAAATTGTGGCTAAACACAATCGCGCACTGATCGATCTGATGTACGAGCGTTTGCCAAAAGACCGCTGCGTTCCAGCCAGCCCGCTGGATGCGGCACGCCGAGGCGCTTATGGATGCTTTGCGGCCCGGTCGCCGGAAAAAACGGCCGAGCTCTACGAGAAGTTACGGAGTGGAAATGTGATTGTAAGCTTGCGCGAAGGAAATATTCGCGTGTCACCGCATCTTTACAATACCGAGCGCGACATCGACCGCTTGATTTCGGTGGTCACCGCATGACAGCTGATCAGAAATGGCCGCGGGTTGCCGTGGTAGGAGCGGGCGCGGTCGGAGGCTACTTCGGCGGGATGCTGGCAAGGGCTGGCGCGCCGGTGATGATGATTGGCCGCGCAGCGTTTGTTGAAGCTGTAAAGAAGAACGGGCTGTTTCTCGACACGCTGCAATTTAAAGAGAATGTACGGGTCGAAGCTTCGACCGAGTTGACTGATGTTCGCGGCGCGGAGATCGTTCTTTTTTGCGTGAAGACCACGGACAATGCGGCGACGGCGAGTGCGCTCGTACCATTGCTCGCTCCCGGCGCGTTGGTCGTGAGCATGCAGAACGGTGTGGACAACGCGGAGCAGATTCGCGCCGCCTCGGGCATTGATGCGCTTTCCGCAGCGGTCTACGTCTCGGCGGCCGTTCCTGAGCCAGGCCGCGTAAAGCATTCCGGGCGCGGCGATCTCGTCGTCGGTCCGCGCAGCGCGAAGAGCGAGCGGCTCGCCGCGCTGTTCGAACGTGCCGGGGTTGGCTGCCGCATTTCGGACAATATCTCTGGCGAGCTTTGGACAAAGTTCACCTGGAATTGTGGTTTGAACGCTATTTCGGCGCTGGCCCGCGCGAAGTACGGACAGATCGCCGCGAATCCCGATGCGCGGAGACTTGTCGAAGCCGTGGTCTACGAGGTACTCGCGGTTGCGAAGGCAGCGAATATTCACCCGCCGGGATTTGAAGATCCGCAAGTAGCGCTGGCGGGTTCCTTCAAGATTGCAACGCAAATGGCGGAGGCACTTTCTTCCACGGCACAAGACATGATTCGCGGGAAACGCACGGAAATCGATTCGTTGAACGGCTACATCGCGCACCGCGGCGCGGAGCTCGGCGTGCCCACGCCGGTGAATCATGCGCTGTACACTCTTGTGAAACTTGCCGAGGCCGAGTTTACTTCTTCCCCCGCCGCCGCCGCCTAAACTCTTTTGCGGCACAGGGCAACGTGTCAGACTGCGCGATGTGAGCCTCAGTTCGCAAATTCGAGATTCCTTGAAACTGCTTGGCTCCGGTCTCCTCATTAGTGTGCTCTTGTGTGCGTTGTTAGCGTTCGTGGGTGTGACTATCTTTTTCCCGCATAGGTCACCCCCGAAGGAAGACCAAGTAGTCCGAAACTTCTACGCGCATCGGGCTGCTTTCGAGCAGTTACGAGACATGTTGATCGAGGACAATAAACTGATTCGATTGGCGGACTGGGGAGTTCAGACCACCACATCGATGGCGACGAGCGAACTTCGAACGGGCGATTTTCCGGTCGATCGTTACAATCAATATCTAGGCCTTCTCAAGGAAGTTGGAGCAATCGGAGCACATCGCGATAGAAGCCAACCTTCCGCCAGTGTTTGTGTCTGGATTTACGCGTCGGGTTGGGCGGGAGATACCAGGCACCTTGATCTTTGCTGGGAAAACGAAGTGCCGGCAAACCAAGTTGCCAGTCTGGACGATTTCTATAAAACACCGAAACCCAGGAGGCCGGCGTTTCGGCACGTCGAGAGCAATTGGTATCTCTGGGCGGATTGGTGAGCAGGGGCATCAGCGTTCACACGACGGAGCTCCGCTCCTCACATCCGGTTCTATTTCGCAGTCAAAGTAGATTGGCGATGACTAGCCGCGGCACTTGGTTTCATCACCCTTGGCGCTTTTGACGCAGAGCGCGGGGATATGCGCGACATCGTCGATGACCCAGACCTCGTGCCCTTCCTGGAGGATGAACTCATACGTAGTCTTGGCGGAATTTTGATCTTCGGTGACCACGAGCAATTCGGCGGATTTGCCGGCGACTGTGTAGGTGATTCCCTCCGCGCCGTTGAAGCGCGACCACTGCTGCAGGAACTGCAATTTCACAAAGACGAGAACGGTGTGTGAACCTGTTTCGATCATGATGACCTCCGTTTTCACTGGCGCGCGCTCGGGCGAAGTTGCCCTGGCGGTTCCCTGCGGAGTGGTGACGCTGGAGCTAAAATCGTTACGGGAGACTCAAGTCCGAGACTAGCGGTCGTCGCGGATTTTGAAGGGGATGTGGGCGATGACTTCCAGGTCGACGGGCGCACCGGATTTGGAGGCGGGCTGGAATTTCCATTGGGCGAAGGCGGACTTGGAGTTGGCGTCGAGCTGAGGGTCAAGGCTGCGGGCGACTTGAATGCTGTCGACGGAACCGTCGGCGCGAACGATTGCGTACAGAACGACTTCACCTTGGACGTTTTGCTCGATGAGATCGGGCGGGTATTTGGGATCGACTTTTCTCACGGGGACGGGCATGGCGAGCTCGGCAGAAGCGGAAAGAGCCGCGCCCGGGCCTGAGCCGAGTTCGGCGAAATGCAAAATCCAGCTGCCGCTGGCGCTATTGATATTGGCCATGTTGACGGCGAGTGTGTAGACGCGCTTGGCGGCAAAGACCTGCTCAGGCTTGGCACCCGGCGGCAGCGTCGCGAAATTGGGAGGCCCGGTGCGTTCGGGAACGTCCTCGGCTTTGCTGTTGGATTCTGGGCGGCTGCTCAGGCTGCGCGAGGACGGTAAGCTGAGTTTTAGATGCGAACTGCCCAAGCCAGAAACGCCGGCGTTTGGCTGCGGGTTTCCGCCGCTGATGCTGATACCTACGGGACTTTTTCCGCCGCCGTTGCTCGATGCGGCTGCGCCAGCACCACCTGATGCCTCCCCAGAAGCGTTCGCTGAGCCGTCGGGTACGCCGGGCTTGGTGCCTTCCGGCGAAATGGAGATGCGCGCGGCGAGATTGCCTTGCGGCGGCTGGACGTCCGCCTTGGGCGCCGCCGGCGAAGCGGAAAGCGCGATGAGCGTTGCAGGGTTTCCGTTCGCAGCGGGCTGAGCGGCACCGATTTCAGGCGCAGCGACGGAGTCGCCAGTTTGCGCACGCTCTGCGACGCGAGGCGCGGCGCCTGCGTTCAGATCGAGTTTCGGCCGCGCTGGGGCGTTTGGGGATGCAGCTAGTGTAAGGTCGGCCGGCGTTTGCTCGAAATTGGGGACATCCGGCAGCGGAGCGGACGTAACGGTGGCGACGCGATGCTGACGAGGATGAAGTTTTGCGAGGGCTTCGGCGCTGATCTGAATATGTGGCCGGGCGGGGGCGACCGGAGCCTGCAGCTGGACGATGTTCGGCATTTCGGGAAGGGTCTTGGGCGCGAGCTGCGGCGCAACAGGATTGAGCAGGGTTTGCCGCGGATGGGTGGGGTGCACCGGATCTGTGATGATGCGCTGCCGCGGATGAAACGCGTCGGCGCCTTTTGGCGGAAGCGGCTTGTTCGGATCGCCATGCGCAATGGTCTTGGGCTTCGCTGCGGGGATTGCAAGAGCGGGAAAATCTTCGATGGGGCCGGACCAGGTGAGTTGGGTATTGTCGAAGGCGGAATTGTGCCGAACGATGGTGGGCAGCAATGAGAAAGGCGATATGAGAATCACGACGTGCCACAGCGCGGCAGCGATGACTGCCCGCCAGGGCATGCGGCGTTCGACCCAGCAATCGCGGAAGTAGTCGCCGCCGAGAAACTTGCCGGCTGAGAACGGGCCAGAAACAAGCGTGCGGAGGCTGCTCCAGAGGCTTTGGCGGAAGTCGCCCCAGGCGACGTCGAGCTTGGGCTCCGCGATGACGGGCTCGGGCGGAGGGGTAGGAATGGGAGCCATGCGCGCGGCGGTCGCCGCGCCTTGTCCCAAGATGTTGTAACCACTATTGACCTGGCCCAATGACATGAGCTTCGTAGTATAGCGTGGCTGGGGACCAGGAGGTATGGATTCGGGTGGGGCCGCGGGGGATGCCTGGGAGGCAGTGAGTAGTGGGTGGTGAGTAGTGAGTAGCACTGATAGGCGGGGCAAGCCCCGCCCCTACAAGGCTGCGGCGCTGGTCTGCGGCCGAGTTTGGAAATGGCGGAAGACGGCGATGAGAAGCGCTAGCGCGCACAAAATTGTTACGGCGAACCAGAAATAAAATACAACGCTCCACGAAGCTACGTACCACGAGCCCGGGCCTAGATTGAATTGCGAGCCGAACGGGAGTTGGGTGTCGCGGAGGAAGGCAGAGAGTTCGAAGAGCTGGGCATCATCACCCTTACTCAGGAAACGCTGAAGGAGTTCGGAATAGGGCCAGTAGCTCACAAAAAGAACCGCGCTCGAGATAAGTGCTCCGATGGCCGCGCTGAAACCGAAGGCTAGCGTGAGGCGGCTGGGGTGAAGCGAACTTAACCTGAGCGAGCGGCTCCTAACAACTATGCCCAATGCGCAGAGAAGCAAGAGGACAGCGCAAAAAAGCATCAACAGGCCGGAGAGTCGTACCAAGAAGGCGTTCCAGTGAGAAACGTCGCTACCCTGAAACCTGTTACGAAACAGAAGGCGCTGCTTGTCAGCGGCTTTATCGAACTGATCGGCGAGCGCGGCGTAGAACGCGGCAGCTCCGTTGTTGCCCTCCGTTTGAGAGAGCGCTCCTAGCCGAGCGTAGGCTTCCTTCATATCCTTTTTCATTACAAATGTGAATCCGTCGCCATCATCCATCATCTGGCCGAAACGGGCCACCGCCCAATATTTTTCAAAGGCGGCTTTGCGATCACCCCGAGACTCAAGTGATTTGCCGGATTCGAGAAGCGACTGCGCGTAAAGGGAGCATTCCCAAACCCCATAGTTGGGAAAGCCATACCAATCCTCACCGGAGACAGCCTGGAACGGGTCGTCAAGGCGATAGCGGGAGAGAACCCGGTGATCCAACTGCTTTTGGCGGTCGAGATAGTTATCGAGCTTCTGAGATTGAAACGCGGCGTCCATTTCCTTTTCCCAAGCTGGGCTTCCTTCGAGCTTGCCTAGCGGAAATTCTTTACTATACGTGACAGTGGCCCCAATTTTCTGAGCCGCGAATAGATGGGGAAGCGCGTTTTCCGGATCCCATTGTTTGAGTACGGAGACTCGGCGGTCTATTTCGGAAGGCGATAGATACGCCGTGCCAGCAACCGCATAGAGCCAGGTGAGATTCGGATCGAGTTGCACAGCTTCGTTGGCGAGGCGCTCCCTTTGGATTTCATTCGGGTAGCGAACCGCGACGAAGGCGAGAGCTTCTGCATCGCGATTTTGTTCGGCTTTTTTCACGAGAGCGTCCAATTCTTGGTCTCGGCTAGGATAGCCAAAGCTCTGCTTCGCGTGGAAAACGTCGTGCCACTGCGCGAGCGATACGTGGAAGGCTTGACGGAACACTGGGGCGAGGAACAAGAGAAGCGAGGCGACGACGCAGGACGCGATCACGGCTAGAGTGGTTTTGCGCATGGGAATCTCCTTGGCGAAAAGTTCGTTGGCGGAAGAGACCGTGCGGCGAGGGCGGCCGGGAAGGATTACGGCGAGGGCGGCGTGCTTGGCGAGGACGCCCGCACCGCCGATCGACCAGACGAGAGCGGCCCAGCTCCCTTCCACGTGGTTTAGCTCGCTGAGCATGGCGTGGCCCCAGTCGAGGGTGTCGTGGGGCGCGATCCAGATGGCGAAGCGCAGGAGCGCGATGGCGACGCTGCGAGGGAAGGCGCTGGGGATCATGCGCGGCCTCCGCTGAAGGCGGGACGGCGAGCCTTCAACGTGGAACGGGCTGCGGCAAATGTGGCGCGGACGAGTTCGACGCCGTTGGGAGTGAGGCGATAGGTGTGGCGGGGAGGGACGCCGTCTTCGGTGGTCACCCACTTCGTTTCGAGCAAGGAAAATTTGGCGAGGCGCATGAGGATGGGGTAGAGGGTACCGGACTTGAGGCCGGTTTCGCGGCTGAGTTCGTAGCCGTAGCGCCAGGCCCTGGGATGCTCGACGAAGCGTTCGAGGACGCGGAGAGTTTGCGGGGATAGGCGAGGAGTTTTCACAGCTTAAGTCTACATATATAGATATTATTGTCAAGCGCGGTTTTGAGGCGTGCCGATTGGGGAATACCGCGATGCGCTGCGCAACAAATCAGTCGGCTCGGTTGCCTGGCTGCTCGTGGAAGACACCGTTCACAAAGAAAGTGAGAGCGGCGTCGCCTTGTTTTAGGACGCGGGTGCGGCGGAGGCGGTCGAATTGTTCGGGGAGTTGGAATTTGTGGTGATGCTCGAAGATGACGAGGGCGTCGGGAGCGAGGAAATTGGCGGTGGCGAGAAATTCGAGGGTGCGGGCGTAGTCGACGTGGGCGGCGTAGGGGGGATCGACGAAGACGAAATCGAAGCCCGGCGTGGACGGACCGTGGCGCGCGGCAAGTTTTTGCAGGGCGGTGTGGACGTCGGCGGCGAGAATGGTGTAGCCAGAGGTGATTTTGAGCGAGTCGAGATTTTGGCGGATCAGTTTTGCGGCGGGTGGGTGATTTTCGATGAAGGTTACGTCGGCGGCGCTGCGGCTGAGGGCTTCAATGCCTACGGCGCCGGTGCCGGCGAAGACGTCGAGGAAGCGAGAGCCTACTACACCTGGGCCGAGGACGTTGAAGAGCGTTTCACGCAGTCGGTCGCTGGTGGGACGAAGAGCGAGGCCTTTGAGGCTCTTGAGGATGCGGCTGCGATATTTTCCGGCGATTATGCGCATATTAATGAAAAATTAGCATAGTCGAGGGAGCGGTGACTGAATCAAATTGAGCAAGGAACAAGGAAGATGAGGTTCCCAACTTGGACTGCCAACCCGAGGAGCTACTTCATGCCACGACTTTTCGTTGTAATTCGGACGATTCTACTCTTTGGCTTTGTGTTGTGTTGCGCCTTCTTGCAATCTGGCGCGGCGCAATCTTGCGGATCGAAGGGCATCGCATTGCAGGTGCTTGGGTCCGGCGGCCCCGAACTGCAAGACAAGCGGGCTTCAAGCAGCTACCTCATCTGGGAAGACGGGCAAGCGCGAGTGCTTGTGGATGCGGGGGGAGGAAGCGCGCTTCGATTCGGCGAAAGCGGGGCGCAAATGTCGCAGCTTGATGTGATTTTGTTCTCGCACTTTCACGTCGATCATAGCGGTGACTTTGCCGCTTTAATCAAGTCTTCGTGGTTTGAAGATCGCAAGCGTCCTTTGCCGGTCTATGGCCCGGAGGGCAACGATTTCATGCCTTCCACGGTTGAGTTTGTTTACGATTTTTTTGGAGATAAGCATGGCGCTTTTCGCTATCTCACCGAGTTGCTGGTGCCCGGAGAGGAGGGCGACTATAAATTGCAGCCGCACAACGTTGAGGGAAGCGCGAAGCCGGCCGAGGTATTTCGCCGCAGCGGCATTGCCGCGCAAGCGGTGCGCGTTGTCCACGGAGGAGTTCCGGCTCTTGCGTGGAGAGTAGAGATGGGCGGCAAAGTAATCGTTTTCAGCGGCGATACGAACGGCGAGGGCGCAGGTCTGCCACAATTGGCGGCGAACGCGGATTTGTTCGTTGCTCACAACGCTGTGCCGGAAGGCGTCACTGGTGTGGAAAGGAATCTCCACATGCCTCCGTCGGTGATCGGGCAAATTGCCGGAGAGGCACACGTAAAACAACTGGTCTTGTCTCATCGCATGCTTCGGACGCTGGGCAAGGAAAGTCAGACGCAATCCGAGATCGAAAAGAAATTTTCAGGCCCGCTCAAGTTTGCAAACGATCTGGATTGCTTTCCTTTGAACTAAAAGCTTGCAGGCCGAAGGCTTCGCGGCGTTAAGCCGACTGAGCCCTTTCCAGCAGGCTTGTGCTTAGTTGGGAGAATTCTGCCACTAGGGCGCTGGCGTCCTGGCCTGCTAGTGTTGCGGCGTCGATCTCTGTAGTGAGCAAGATGGATGTGGCTACGTCAGCGCTGCATTCGAGGCAGTATTTGCCGGTTCTTCCTGGTAGATCAAAAAGTTCGGTACGGTGGCCACAAACACAGCACTGCAAACTAAACGGCTCTTCACAGCCTTTCGGACCAGATAACATGAGGATTCTCCGTGGGGTCGCATTCTGCGGGTTGCGACTCACTGAATGATGGTAGAGAAACAGGCGTAAGGAAGTCAGGAGCCGGCGGTTAGGATTTCATAAGCCAAATAAGGCATTGTGAATAAATGGGTTAGTTGGGTGACCGCTAGTGAGCCACTTTTAGTCGACGCTAGAAATAGACTTCAGGTGCGAGCGTTCGACAACTCAGACAGGACATCTCGAAGAGTTTCGTACTTTGATTCGACCAGCCCGACCTTGGAATGGTATCTGAAGCCAGAATGGCTGACCTTGGCAGCATCGAGGGCTCTTATTGCCTGCGCTTTGGCAGCTACTCGGTCGCCCTGAGCAGCCATAATCAGGGCGTAGGCGGCGTACCACTTGAATTTATCGACAGGAAACATAACTTGCGACTGGTGATCCTCCAAAACCTGAAGAGCTTCCTGGAAATAGGATTGGAGATTCTGGGTTGCTACCAAGAGTGCGAATTCGCTCCATGCCTCCGTTTTTAAATTGGGAAACTCTCGCTCTCGGATAAGGGCTTTCCGAAGTGACTGAACGCCATCTTGAGTCCTGTCGAGTGCGACATAGGCCGTCGCTTGATTAACCAAGGCTTGGGCGAGATCAAAGTCATCGCCAAGTGCGAAATACTTGTTAAGCAAATCGAGCGCTGCCTTGGGATGTTTCTTCGCCAGATAGCTGGCCTGAATTCGCAGGTACTGTGATTTGTCGCGGGCACGGCGAAGCTTTTCAAGAAACTTGGCCTCGATCGCCGAGTCCCACTCCGAATTTCGAAACCAGTCGTCCGAAGCCATCTTCGATAGTTCTTTCGCAAACGACTCTATTCCGCAATGTGGGCGAACATTGGTCCTTGTTGGAACGGCATCATATCAGCCGATGCGGGCTAGGTGGTAGCGGCGTTGCCATTCCGTAGGGAGTTGGCGAAGGAGGCGCTGGAGAGCGGCGGATTGGTTGGCGTCTTCGGCGATGGCGAACGCTTCGCGGCGGGCGACCTCGAGGAGATCTTTGTCGCGGATGGGGTTGGCGATGTGGAAGCCGAGGTCGCCGGACTGGCGGGTGCCGAAAAATTCGCCGGGGCCGCGGAGGAGGAGATCGGTTTCGGCGATTTCGAAGCCGTTGGCGGTGCGGACCATGGTTTCGAGGCGGGCGCGGGCGACATCATCATGTGCGGTCGCCGAGCGACCGACGTCTTGCGCGGCCGCTAAGCGGCCGACTGTCATGCGGACAGGGCCGACGAGAATGCAGTGGGATTTGGCGGCGCCGCGGCCGATGCGTCCGCGAAGCTGGTGGAGCTGGGCGAGGCCGAAGCGTTCGGCATGTTCGATGACCATAGCGGTGGCGTTGGGGACGTCGACGCCAACTTCGATCACCGTCGTGGCGACGAGGATTTGCGTTTCGTTTTTGCGGAAGTTTTCCATGACGGCATCTTTTTCTTCGCTCCCGAGGCGGCCGTGGAGCAGGCCGACTTTCAGTTTCGGAAAAACTTCTTTGGAGAGGCGCTTGTACTCGTCCATCGCGGCTTTGAGTTCGAGCTTCGATTCTTCGATCACCGGGTAGACGATGTAGGCCTGATGGCCGGCGGCGACTTCCTTGCAAACAAATTCCCAGACGCCGGGGAGATGCGGCTCGGAGGTGAGGCGCGTCTGGATGGGCGTGCGGCCAGGCGGGAGTTCGTCGAGGACGGAAACGTCCAGGTCGCCGTAGAGAGTGAGAGAGAGCGTGCGAGGGATGGGCGTAGCGGTGAGAACGAGGACGTGCGGGGCGTGACCGTTGGAGGCGGCTTTGTCCATGAGGCGTTTGCGCTGGAGGACACCGAAACGGTGCTGCTCGTCGATGGCGACGAAGCCGAGGCGGGCGAATTGGACCTGATCTTCGATGAGAGAGTGCGTGCCGATGACGAGCTGCGCCTCGCCGGTGCGAATGCGTTCGAGCGCGGCGGATTTTTCGGCGTGCTTGAGGCCACTGATGAGGAGCTCGACGCGGTGGCCGCCAGGAGCTAGGACGCGGCGCGCGGAAAGATAATGTTGGACGGCGAGAATTTCCGTGGGCGCCATGAGCGCGGCCTGGCAGCCGTTTTCGATGGCGATTACCGCTGCTTGCAGCGCGACGATGGTTTTCCCGCTGCCGACGTCCCCTTGCAGAAGGCGATTCATGGGGGCGGGCTTTTCGAGGTCGGCAGCGATTTCGGCTAGGACGCGTTTTTGGGCGGCAGTGGGTTTGAAAGGCAGGATGCGCTTCAGCGCTTCGCGCACTTTTTCTTCGCGGACGCGGAAGGCGATGGCGTTTTCCTTGCGGGTAGTTTTGCGGTCCAGCGCAAGGCTGAGCTGGTAAAGAAAAAACTCTTCAAAGATGAGCCGCTGCTGCGACGGCGTGCGAAACGTGTTGAGCTCTTCGAGCGATTCCCCCGGCTCGGGAAAGTGAACATGAATTAGCGCTTCGCGACGTGAGGGATAGTCGAGCCGCGCGCGCAATGTTTCCGGAAGGACATCCGGCATATTCGCATCGATAAGCTGCACCGCGGCATACATTGCGCGTCGAATTGCACGCGAGCCGAACGTGCCGATGGCTTCGTAGATGGGAACGATGCGGCCGACTTCGGTGGAGTCCGGCTCGCCGTCACCGAGCATTTCAAGCTGCGGATTGATCATCTCGATGCGCGCGGGGCGCATCTTGTCGATTTCGGCTTTGCCGTGAAGGATGAGCTGCTGTCCGGGTTTGAGGCGGCCTTCGAGATAACCGCCGTGAAAAAATTTGCACGGAAGCAATCCGCCGGCGGCGTCCTGGACGAGCAAATGATAGATGGCGTTGTACGCGAATTTATTGGGGATGGCCTGGCCGCTCATGACGCGCGCGCGAATCGTGTAAACACCGTTGGGCTGAATGTCTTTGATATTCGAAAAATGGATGCGGTCTTCGTAGCGGAACGGCAAATAGGCGAGCAGGTCTTCGAACGTGCGAATGCCGCGCTTGGCAAGAAGTTCGGCGCGCTGCGGGCCGACGCCCTTGATCATGCGCACTTCGGTTGTAAGGCTGAGTGCCATTAACACTTCTTTATATCATTCCCCCAGGGAACACACCGTGCCCGGCGGAAACACACTGATAAGGCGATACTTGCGCTATGCTGCTGCGTATCATTAGAGTGAGCATTTTGCGTCGCGAACGTTGCGGGAGGCACTGGTGGCGGAAGACCGGCTGACAAGTTCGGATAAGCGCGCGGTGCTGCTTTGGGTACTGTTGGGCATTGTAGGCGTGCTCTTTGCGTACAAGTATTTTTTCCAAGCGTTTCCGGAAGCATCGGTGGATTTTAAGGTTTCGCGCGCGGAGGCCCTCACAAGAGCGCAGCAATTTGTCGGCAGCCTCGGAGAAGACGTCAGCGGGTACCAATCGGCGATCGTTTTCGAAGTAGACGACAACGCGAAAACGTATCTGGAGCGGGAGGTGGGACTCGAGCAAGCCAACCGGATGATGTCGAGCGAGCTGAACATCTGGTATTGGAAAGTGCGTTTCTTCCGGCCAAAGCAAGAAGAAGAGTTCGGGGTACAAGTCAGTCCGGGCGGGGAAATTGTAGGTTACACGCACAAAGTCGAAGAGGCGCGCGCGGGTGCCTCACCCGATCGCGCCGCTGCCGAAGCCGCGGCGCAGAATTTTCTGCGCAATAAGATGGGCGTGGATTTGAGCAAGTGGACATTTCTGCCCGAGGAAGCCAACTCCAGCAAAAAACCAAACAGACTCGACTGGTCTTTCACGTGGGAAAAGCGCGGCTTTCGCGCCAAGGATGCGCCCTACCGCCTGAGAGTGGAGCTGCAAGGCGACCGTGCCGGAGGCTCGAAAGAATTCCTGCAGGTGCCGGAAGCCTGGGAACGCAGCTATGCGAAACTTCGATCAAAAAATATTCTCTACAACCAAGTGGCCATCGTTCCTTACCTGGCGCTGATGGTGGCGGTAGTTGGGCTGGGAATCCTGCTGACGATGCGCAGGCAAACTAGCTGGGGCGGCGCGATCAAGCTGGGCATCGTGGTCACGATTCTGCTGACGTTGATGCAGCTCAACAATTGGCCGCTGAACCGCATGGGTTACGACACAAACTCAACCTACGGAAGCTTTGTGTTCGAGGAATTTGCGAAGGCGCTGCTCTTTGGAGTGCTCTCGGCACTGACGGTGGTCCTCCCGATACCCGGCGGAGAGCCGCTGTACCGCTGGTCGCAACCGGGACGATTGCGATTGGCGAAAGCGTTCACGCTGCGAGGATTGCGCTCGAAAGAATTTTTCTCCTCGGCGACCGTGGGTTTGTCGCTTGCTGCCGCGCACATCGGATTCATCGTGGCGTTCTACATCGTTGCGCGCCACTACGGAGCTTGGGCGCCGCAAGATTTGAACTACGAAAATTCCGTGAACACCACATTTCCGTGGATTTCCGGCGTGGCGATAGGCATGCTCGCGGCGACGAGCGAAGAATTCCTTTTCCGGCTCTTTGCGATTCCCTTTTTAAAGCGACTGACGGGGTCGACCATTGTGGCCGTCATTGTTCCCGCGTTCTGCTGGAGCTTTCTGCACTCCGCGTATCCGAACGAGCCGCCGTACATTCGCGGCCTTGAGGTCGGCTTGATCGGCATCGTCGCGGGGATCGTGATGCTGCGCTGGGGCATTCTGGCGACGCTGATCTGGCATTACACGGTGGACGCTTCGCTCGTCGGGCTGTTGCTGGTGCGTTCGAACAGCCTTTATTTCAAGATTTCCGGCGTGGTGGTCGGTCTGGCGGCACTCGCGCCGTTGATTTTTGCAGGCGTCTCTTATCTCTCGCGCGGCCGCTTCGAACGTGATGAAGATTTGCTTAACAGCGCTGAGCCGATTAAAGAGATTAGCTTTGAGTCTCCTCCGGAACCGGAGGCACCAGAAGCGGCAGCTGGCGTGCTGCGGCGTTATGACGCCTTAACGCCCACAACCATGATCTTCCTGGCAGCCTGCCTGGTGCTCGGCGGCACGGCGGCCTGGCGCTTCAAAACTCCATCGCTCGGCGACTATCTGAAGCTCTCCGTCGATGCGCGGACTGCGAAGGTCCGGGCCGATGAAGTCCTCCGGCAGCGCGGGCTCGATCCAAACTCCTATCGCCATGCAACAATCTTCACGGATTTCACGGATCCCCTCACCAACGAATTCCTTCGCCAGCGGGTAGGCATCGCGCGCCTGAACGAGATTTATGCCACCCAAGTACCCGGGGCGATCTGGCAGGTCCGCTATTTTCGGGATAGCCAGCCGGAAGAATTTTCGATCAAGTTGAGTCCCGACGGCGTGCTGCTCGCCGTCAATCACAAGCTCGCCGAAGATGCGCCCGGAGCTTCTTTGAGCAAGGAAGAAGCCGTCGCCAAGGCCGAAAAATATTTGCGAGAAGTGAAAAAGCTCGATCTGAGCCAGTGGAGCCTCGTCGAAGCAAACTCCGACAAGCGCATTCACCGCACCGACCACGAGTTGGCCTGGCAGCAGCGCACTCCGATCGACTCCGGCTCGACTTCTTCAAATGATGCGGTGAGCCACGCCTATGTTCGCATCAAACTCGCGGTGCTTGGCGATGAAGTCGCCGAATACCGCGGCTCCTACTACCCGAAACCAGAAGCGCGGGAAGAACTCGAAGCCAGAGAGGGCGGAACGGGCTGGATGTTCATCAAAATCCCCGACGAGTGGCGGCGCGAGCAGGAATCACAAACGCTGTTCCGGACCATTTACAGTTTCGCCGTTCCCATTCTTTTATTCGGCGGAATAGGGATTACCGCGCTCGTTCTCTTTTTCAAGAACCTAGGCTCGGAAGCCATGCGCGCGGTACCCTGGCGCAGGCTGCTCCTCTGGGCTACAGGCGGGCTGGCCGCTTACGTGTTGAGCGTCGCATTTGGCAATCGTATTCAATACTTTCTGAACGGCTACCAGACAGCAATTCCTTTCAAAGCCATGCTCGGCGGCATTGCCATCGGCATTCTCGTGGGGGCTTTTCTGTATCTCGGAGGACTCGCGGCGCTCTTCGGTTTCGCTTCGTACTTTAGCAGTCGTGCGTTCGGGAACGAGCGCCTCCCGGTGGGTTCGCGCATGCCCGCAGTTTATTACCGCGATGCACTTTGGATTGGCGTGTGCGGAACAGCGGGGATTCTCGGACTCCGACGCCTGGTCGAATTCATCACGTTCCATTGGCAGACGGTGCATCGCAGCTTGCCGTTCTCTCTTGCTCCCTACTTCGACACTACCCTGCCCGCCGGCGCCATTTTCGGCGGCGCAGTGATCAGCAGCCTGTTCTTGACCGGTCTCATTGCTTTCATCGCCGCTTTTGTGACGGCCGTTCTTAAGGCTCGTTGGTTGCGGTTCGGAGTCTTCCTACTAGGCACGATGTTTCTTGCCGGAAGCGACTGGGCCACCGGGACCGATTTCGCGAAACAGTTCCTGGTGGATGCGATTCTGCTGGGAGTGATCGTCTTTGGCGTTCGCCGAGTTATTCGTTTTAATGTGGTGGGGTGCCTACTTATCGTGGCACTGCTCGCACTGCTCGGAGCTGCCGCACAATTGTTGCCACAACCAGACGCGTTCTATCGCACAAATGGCTACATCCTGATGGTAATAATGCTGGTGATGCTCTCCTGGCCACTCATCGTCTGGCGAATGCGAGCGTCCGCCGCCACATAGGGCCTCCAATTGAGGCTGCGGTTAGGACTGAAAAATCGTCTTTTCGCGCCAGGTCAGGGCAACCACTTGCCCCCTGTGGAAATCGGAAACAAATAGGCTCCGATAATCGTTCTGTAAGTGGAAGCGGATGCTTACCCAGGGGCGTCTTAGCACGTCCAAATTGGGTGGTCGCGTAATGTTCTTAGTGTGGTGGGCTGGCAGATTCGGCCTAAGCTGTTGTTAAATAAGCAGCAACACCAGCGCACGAGAAGAGAAAGCGAAATATGCCGCTTCCAAGATGGGCTCTAGCTTTGGCTAATGATTCAGGCCTGGCGGGTGGCACCGGCGCCTCCCTGGCTACGGTGGACTCTTTGCCCAACCTAAACGAGCGCACCCTCGTGGCGGAAGCTCAAGCCGGCAGCCGTGCGGCTTTTGAAGAGCTTGTTCACCGCTATGACCGGGATGTGCTCCGGCTGGCGCTGAACCTCATGAAACGTCCGGAAGATGCGCGCGACGTTTACCAGGAGGCTTTCCTCAAGGTTTACCGCAATCTGCACCGATTTCGTTTTGAATGCAGCTTTTACACTTGGCTCTACCGCATCGTCACCAACGTTTGCCTCGATCAGTTGCGGCGCCGTCAGGCGCGGCCCGAGGATCAAGCGCCAGAGTCCAACTCCGGGAATCATGAAGAAGGCATAACCGATTTCTTTGAACGCCAACGAGAGCACCGCCCAACACTCGATCCCGAGCGTCAACTTTTTGGGAAAGAGATTCAAGCGCGCATCGCCACGGCGATGGAACGGCTTTCGCCGCGCGAGCGCCTCGTTTTTGAGCTCAAGCACTATCAAGGATTGAAGCTGCGCGCCATCGGTGACGCACTGGGAACTACGGAAGAAACGGTGAAGAACTCGCTGTTCCGTGCGACGCGCAAGCTGCGCAGTCAGCTGGGAGGCCTGCGATGAGCGCGCCTCAACAATTCCAGTGCAAAGAGGTCGCGGGGTTGCTGGTCTTTTACGCCTGCGGTGAAACCACTGAGCAGGAGAACACGCTAGTTGAAACGCATCTCGCGGCTTGCCCGGTTTGTGCCGCACAGCTTGCCGAAGAGCGCGGGCTGCACGAATCCTTGATGGAGGCTCTGCAAGCTTCCGAGCAGAACGACACGGGCGGCATTCTTCTTTCGCAGTGCCGCAGTGAACTTGCGGAAGCGCTTGATGATCTGTCCGCGCCGCCGCTGCAAGAGCGCTGGCGGCCGTTCGGATGGCTGCGGCGCTCTATGGTGATGCACCCTGTCTTAAATGGAGCCCTCCTCATTATGTTTGGCGTGGCGCTCGGCACGCAACTCTTGCCATGGATTTCCGCGCGCCTCAATTCCAATTCCACCGGGCACACAGTGAATGTTTCGCCTTCGGCGCGCTTCACGGAGGATCAGCTCTCGAAGATGGAAGTCGCAGGCATCAATTGGGCACCCACATTCGATGGCGCACCGGGAACTCTGCAAGTTCACGTGCGCACGGAAGAGCCGCTGGTGCTTTCCGGCAGCGTGGACGACCCAGACCTTCGCCGCGTTTTGACCTATGTGGTCGAGAACGGCGATCAGACAGACACCGGAGTGCGGCTGGATTGCCTGGAAGCGCTACGGGCCCGCAACGCCGATCTGGACGTACGCCGTGCCTTGCTCTTCGCGGCACGCAAGGATCAAAACCCCGCGGTGCGCATGAAGGCGCTGGAATCCTTGCGCGATGCCGTGGCCGACCATGCGGTTCGCGAGACCTTGATCGATGCGCTGGAGCACGATGCGAATCCCGGCGTGCGCGTCGAAGCGGTCAACCTCCTGGTTCGCTCGCTGGAGCCCGGCGCGCCGGATACTTCGGAGAATACCGAACCTGCTCTTGCGCCCGATCGCGTCGAACGTCCCCTCGACCCCTCGATGGAACATGTGATTCGCACTCTCCAGGAGCTTCAGCGCAGTGACCCCAACCGCTACGTCCGGCTGCGGAGCGCCGCAGCTTTGCGCCAGATTGGCACGCGCGAAGTTCAGTAGAAAAAGTTTAGCAAAAGAAGTTTACTGAACGAAGCACCCTAAGAAGTGTAGTGAGAAAATTGGTTATTTGAGAAAAGTCGCCGGCGAGAGATGAGCACGATCACAAATTTCAAAACGACAAGCGGTCCATGCCCCAGGGTCCCTCGCATCGCGCTTTCCTTTGTTTTTACGCTCGCACTTCTGCCGGGGTTGGCTTATTGCGCGAACACTTACGATCCCCCTCCTGTCAACTCGCCTGCCTCCGCTGACCCTGGCGCGCGCGCTTCTGCCGATCGTTCGGGAACTCTGCAAACCAGAGATGGTCTAACGCTTCATCTGACTGCGGACCTGGGCTCGGTGCGCATCGTCACTCTCGAACCGGGTGCGCCGCAGGTGGTCCGCTACACAGCGCATATAGAAACCGATGCGCGCGCACCGCTGGCGCAAAGCCTTCTCGATCGTTATTCGCTTACGGCAAGAGCCACCGCGTCCGGTGTGGAAATTATCGGAGCATCGCCGTCACAAACCGCCCGCAGCGGAGCAACCGCGCAATTTTACGTGCAATTTGAGGTGGCCGTCCCCGTAGGTTTCAGCCTGGACGTCAACACCGGCGTCGGCGACATAGAAACGCAAGACGTTGGCGGCATGGCGAGCCTGATCACCGGGGGTGGCAACATTCGAACCGGGCGCATCGGCTTCACCGGATTTCGCAACGTCGCGCAGGGACATCCGAGCGTCAAATTTTACACGGAAGGCGGTCACATTCAGGTTCAAGACGTTGCTGGCAACCTGGATGCCTTCACCGCCGGTGGACACATTGTCGCTGGAAATATTTCCGGAGATGCCGTGCTGCGCAGCGGCGGCGGCCACATCCGCGCAGGACAAATCAGCGGACGCGCGCAGCTGGAAACCGACGGCGGCAACATCACGCTGAAGCAAGCCGGAAGTTTCGTAAGCGTGCGCACCGGCGGCGGCCAGATTGACTTCGGCGAAGTGCGTGGCTCCGTTCGCGCGCAGACCGGCGGCGGCGGCATTCGAATCATCACCGTTTCCGGACCTATGGAAGTCGAATCCAACGGCGGAAGTATTTGTCTGACGCGCGTAGCAGGCGCCGTACAAGCGGCCACAGCCGGTGGCACGATTCAAGCCTGGATAAATCCGGAGGGGAACTCTTCCGGAGGCAAGGTGAGCCTTCCCGGCGCCTCGCAGCTTTCCTCCGGCGCCGGAGACATTATTGTTTTCTTGCCCAGGAATCTTGCAGCCAACATTGACGCGATGGTCGAAAACGGCGGTTTGAGCCGGATCGATGCCGACCCGGCGCTCCTCTTGAACATTCAGCCGCTCGGGAGTCGCACCGCCGGATCCGTTCGCGCCACTGGAGCTCTGAACGGAGGAGGCGAAGTCCTTAAGCTGCGCACAACTGTGGGCAAAATCCGGCTGCAGTTCCTGGATGCGGACACGGGACTGCGCGATTCCCTCATTCGCGAGCAGCGCGAACGCATCGAGCGCAAGCACGAGCCGGATATTCTCCCGGTCAAAGCCTCGGCACCCAATCCGAAAACCGAGGAGCCTCCGGCGCCTGGGGAAACGAGCGACTGGCTCGAAAGCTGGATGGACAAGCTGGAAATCGCTCTTATGGGCGGATTGAGGGAAGATTCCAGCGATTTTTTCAAGCGGCTCATCGCCTCGCCACGCCCCGCCTATCCTGAACTTGCCAAGCGCGCACATATTCAGGGAATTGTGATATTGCAAGTGAAGGTGAAGACAGATGGAAGCATCGAAGTACAGAAGATTTTGCAGGGGGAACCGGTGCTGGCCGACGCAGCGATCGACGCCGTGAAGCGGTGGCGCGCAAACCCCGCTCTGATCAATGGCACGCGCGTCGAAACCATTTCGACGGTCACATTTGATTTTGAGCTGCACTGAAGTAGAACGCAGCAAGCGCAGCATCGCGCGTAGATTTTGTTCGGGTCCCGGGTTCCTCGGTCGCTTCGCAAGAACGAGCAATAGCTCGTGAGATGTGCTCGAAGGGGGTAGAACGCGATGCTACGTCCTAATTTTCGTACGGCGGTGTTGTTCATCCTTGCTCTGGCGATGGGTTCGGCCGCGCCGTGTTTTGCGAAAAGCAAAGACTTCAATCATTCCTATCCGCTGCAGCCGGGCGGCACCTTTGAGCTGCAAAATGTCAACGGCCCCGTTCAAGTGGAAGGATGGGACCGCGATGTGATCGAAATCCATGCGGTAAAAATCGCCAAGGAAAAAGAGTCAGACCTCGATCGTGTCTCCATCGAAGTCGACGCCAAGCCGAACGATGTTTCGGTCATCACGCGCTATCCGCAAAATGAGGGCGTGGAAGTGGCCGTCGAGTATACGATTCGCGTTCCGCACGGCGCACGCGTCGAGCATATCGGCACGGTCAACGGCACGGTGAAGATCGCTGGTGTCGAGTCGGTGGAAGAGCTGCGCACTGTGAATGGAAATATCGAGGTCTATGAGGGCGGAGGCAGCGTCCACGCCCACACTACCAACGGCAACGTGCACCTCGAGCTATCGCGTGCTCTGGATGAAAAGGGTATGGCGGCCGAGACGACCAACGGCTCCGTCCTCCTGGCTGTGCCGCAGGATACGCAGGCGAATCTGGAAGCGCGCTCGCTAAACGGAAACTTTTATTCCGAGCTGCCGTTTTCGCAAGAAACCGCGTCGCGTCCCCGCGAAATGCGCGGAAAATTTGGCAGGGGCGGAGCGCCCATCCGGTTGAACACCGTCAATGGCGGAATTCAAATCGTAATCTTGCGGTCGACGGTTTGAGGCGAGCCGCGTCTAAGGGAACTAGGAGGACGGAAAATATCATGACGAAGCGAAATCTGTTTATGGGTGGCGGGGCCGTGGCGCTCGGGCTGGCGCTGATTGCGCTGCCCAGCCCTCCTGCACATTCGCAGGAGCCGACGGACGCAAAAGTCGCCCAGTTGGAGCAAAAAATAGAAGAGCTTCAAGCGCGCTTGGCAGAGCGGCTCGCCGGCCAGCAGGAACGATTGGCGGAGCGCCTTGACGCTCGCGCATTGCAAGCGTCAGTAAGGGCCGCTGTTCAGCAAGCGCAAGAGCAGCAGCGACGGATTGAAATAACGCCAGAGCCGGGTGATGAAGACGCGATGGTGGTCCTCGGCGATGAGGGCGCAAGTTGGCTCGGCGTCGAGTCGCAGGAAATCAGCTCAGAGAAAGCAAAAGAATTGAAGCTCCCTGCGGAGCGCGGCGTCTTGCTGGAGCGCATCGTGCCCGACAGCCCTGCCGCCAAAGCCGGCCTCAAAGACAACGATGTCATCACGGAAATTAACGGCCAGCGAGTCGAAGGCGCGGCGCAGTTTCGGCGCATGATTCGCGAAATCCCTGCGGGACGCTCCGTGCAATTCACCGTGTGGCGCGACGGCCACGCGCAAACGGTCAGCGTGACGCTGGGCAAGTCGGAAGATCACGGCAACATGTGGTTCAAGACCGCTCCGCGCGCGTTTTCTTTCCAGCTACCAAACATTGAAGTTCCGGAAGTGGCGCCCATGCCGGATATGGACTGGGGCGGCTACGGTGTGCTGGCTGGCTCGCGCCCGCGTCTCGGAATCGATGCCGAAGACCTGAGCGGCCAGTTCGGCGCCTATTTTGGCGCGCCTGACGGCGAGGGTGTCCTCGTCCGCGAAGTAAATGCAGGTTCTCCGGCAGAAAAAGCGGGCGTGAAGAGCGGCGACGTAATCACCTCGCTGAACGGCGAACGCATCCGTTCGCTCGGCGATCTGCGCGAAAGGCTCGCCGGCAAACGCGACGAAAAAACCGTAAAACTCGTCATCTTGCGCAACAAGAGCGAAGTGTCGATTACTGTTGAGCTGCCTCCGCCACCGTCAAAGACTCCGCGAGCCATTTCGCGACGCACCAATATCTAAGAACGCTCGATTGAAGAGGGCCCGGGCACTCCGTCCGGGCCTTTTTTTTGGGGGCGTGAGTTTGTAATCAGGTTTTCGTTCCGAACGGGCGCGATTCAGGACTTGCCGTCGTTCCCATATTTTCGCGCGAGACGAAACGGCCGTCCCAACGCATCCAGAAACCAGTGCCTTTTATTTTCAGCGCCCGCAACCCAATCTTCCTCTGTGGGCGAAAGCGAAAGTCGAAACAGATACGCCACGCCGGAAAAAATCCCTCCGCGCATGCGCATTCGAAACATCGCGCGCTCGAAAATTCCCGGCGGTGCGGAACCCGCCTCGGGAAGCAATCGCATAATCTGCCTCGCAAGGCGTCCAACCGCTCGGTCCGATCGCACAACCGCGCCAACGTTTTCAGAAAGCGGGGCATTGAGCACATCCGCCGCCAGTCGCAACCCAACATATAGCATTCGTTCCCCGCCAACTTCTGCGGCGGCTGCCATTACGCGCTCCCAATCGAGTTCCTGCCTGGACACAAAAGCCGCCACGTCCGCGATGTAGCTCAACTGCTCCCAGAAATGTTTCGCGCCATGAATGCAAATCAGGATGAGTTCATCTTCGGGCGAGAGCGCGGGAACTTTATGCGAATCGATGTTTACGCGCGCCTGTCGTTTGAAAAGATCTTCCAGCGGAAGTTGCCGTGGATGGTAGCGAAACGTAAGCTCCGTATGAAACTCAACCAGAAGCTTTGTGCTCGACTGCCGGAAAACGTACTCGCCAGGAATCTTCCTCGCCCGGATCGCCGTCAACGGTACGCTCGGTTCATATCCGAGACTGATCATCAGCTCCGTTGAACGCTGAATGTCCTTGTCGCGCACTATCAAATCCAGATCACCGTATTGGCGCAACCCTGGATCGCCATAACACCGCGCCGAGAGGACGGGCCCCTTAATCACCAACGCCTCGACGCCGGAAGCCGCGAAACCGTCGAACAATCGGAACATCTCCGCCGTCAAATTCATCGTAAAGAGCGTGTAAGCACGCCGCCACGCGCGCAAACTCTCCCGGATTTCCAGCGATACGGCGTTCTCGTCGTAGTTTGCTAGCCGCGCGGCGGTAAGCCCCAGAACGCTGTGGTCCTCCGCAAGCGCAATCAACGAAGCCCACTTGAGGGGCGCGCGAAGCCGCTCCGCCATCCGCTGCCGATCCAGCTGAGGCTTTGCACACTCCAGCAGCAGCTCCCATTCCGGTTCGAGAACTTCCGCCCCCTGTGGTAGCGCTTCTGTCACGCCATCCCCCGCGGTCTCGATGAAGCTTACTCGAATGTTCGGTTGTTTGCGCTAACGGGAAAATTTTTCGGCCAGTGACGAAATGCGCCGGAAGGCATCGTCCTGCACGCGAAATACGCCCGGGAATCGCTCGACCGCTGCTCGCGCGATTTCTTCCAAAGGAGTGCAGCCATCCATCGCTTGCAAAATCCAGCGCTCCGCGAGCCCCGATTCGGAAAGCACGGGAACGAAATCCACCGCCCGCCGCCTCAGCCCTTCAGAAGTGAATTGCGCGCCCAGAAAAGTCGACTGGCGGAAAATTCGTTCGGGTTGCCCTTTGTGCGCCACGATCTTCGTATCCCATCGCCAAACATAGTCGCCGCCAACCGGATCGGCGTGCAAGTCCACTTCAATTTCCTGGCCTATCTCCAAATCCACGGGCTCTAGCCACGGAAAAAATCCCTGGCCATAGATAGTCCCTGTGGTCCCTGGCGCGGTCGAGAATCCGATACCCTCAACAAGTTGCGCCTCAAACCAAGCAGTGATCCCATGCGCTGTTCCACCGCGTGTAGTACGCAATTGCAATTTCGCTGAGGCCCGCGGATTCAGATGCTTTGTGTAATCCAGTTCGCACCAGAGTTGTGCATCCGTCATGAGCTGGTGGCTCTGCGACCGCACCTTGTAGACGCTATTGAGAATCATTGGCAGGGCTGCGGTGAGTTCTAGCCCGCGCACAACGTCTTTCCAAGTCGAAACGAGGCGTTTATAGTAGTCGGGAGTTTCGAGAATCGCGGCATAAATCGTGTCTCGCCGCGGAATCTGCACTCCACCTTCGCTCAGAAACCTCTCCCTCGCATCTTCTATAGTGGGCAGCGCATCACCAAAAATGGGCAGAGCGCCGCGCACATCCGAGACGATTACGTTGGCCCGCTCCGCCAAATGCATCTTCCTTGAATCGTCGTGGAAGAACTCAATGCGGTCCGCAAAGCCATTAGCTTCGGCAAGTTGCCGCGCGAAGTGAATCACCTCTCCGGCCTCAATGGCGTAAACACGCTTGGCGCCAGCTCGGCATGCCAGCAAAGCAAAAATGCCCGGACCGCAGCCGAGGTCTACTACGATGTCGCCTGGACGCACAGCCTTCTGGATGGCCTCGGAATAGGCGGCGAATCGCAGGCTGTCGGCGGTCATGTCGCCGAATTCGTCGAGTGAGTACATTCTACTGGCCGGCAGCGACGACCATACGCGCCTTGCTTGCCAGCACGCTTCTCGCATCGGCAACGAGCAACTCGCAAAGCGCACCGATGCGCGAAGGATCGGAATGAGGCACGACTCTGCGAACGGGAATGTGCGACACCAGGCGCGACAGGAACTCGAATTCCGCAGCACGCTGGCGCCGATCTAGAAGCCAGTTCATATAGGTATTCTGAACAAGTTCCAATAACACGTCTTGGCTGCCAACATCTTCGACGCGGGGCGCATTGGCAGCCTCCTCCCGCGGAGCAATAAGGTAAACGGCCCCTAGAGGCCGCTTGTGAACATCGAGCGTTGCCGCGGCATCGTCGAGCGGCAAGTAGCACTTCTCCCAGTTCGGGGATAATCGAGGCAGTGAGTCTGGGCGCCCCATCAGCAGCCCGACTGAATCCGGCCACAGGCAGACGCGTGGATATCCCCGCTCGATGCTGTAGCTTCCGTCTTTTTCTTCGATAGCAGCAACATCTTCGCAAAGTACGGGTAGCCCGCGCAGCGCCAGCGCAGCTGCCGTTGTCGATTTTCCTGCCCCAGCCTCGCCGGTCAGTACAATAGCCTTGCCGTCAACACACAACGAACTGGCATGCAGGGCCGTGGTACCTCGCCGGCGAAGAATGAATCCCATCACCGGCCCAAGCAGATACGTCGAGAGGTCTTCAATCGTTTGAGACTCACCGGCTGCGCCCCAGATACGCGTAGCCTCGCGGTTCACTACGAAGTGAGTTCCATCCGAATAGGCGAGTTGAAAAAACTGTCCCTCGCCGAAGGACTTGAGGACAAAGGCCGGGTCTTGAGTTTCGGGCGATGCAGGAAGACTTTGTAGAACCACAGACGGCATCCCGAGCGCGTCGGATACCCAGGAAGGCTTCGCACGCAGCTCCACCCCAAGATCAGGGAAACTCGGGCTTTCGGTTTCTTCTTCGCGTAATCCTGGGATTGGAAAATCAGAAGAAAGGTTTAGGCCGTAAATTCGATATCTAAAAGTCACAGGACGCGGCCAATTCAAAAGAAGCAGCCTCTCGGAAACGAGATCATCCTCAACCAGTCATTCGCTTGTTCAAATTCTTGGACCCGTCCAAATTTCCCTTCATACTCGCCATAGTCAAGGTCATCTCGGTCAAGTTGCCGTAGACAAGAAGTTTGGGTGCTTGGTAGGGCTTTTTCGCAGATGCCTCGGACTGCGGCCTCATTCAGTTTCCCTCGTTTCGACTGTACTGAATCCTCTGTTTGTTTTCAACGCTTTTTAGCCAGTATGCGAGAGCAAAAGGCCGGAGGTCGGCCCACAAAGACAAACCCAGGGCAGGGCGGGAAGTCGCGCTGAGCATCTTGCAGTTTACAAACTTACTCAGCCTCTCGCAAGCCCCGTTTGACAGGACGGCTTTCCAGCCATTCTTCTCCGCGTGGAGCTGCAGTGGGTCCCCTCGAAGCGGTGTCTTCTTTCGCACACGCACATCCTCTGGAAGCAAACCCCGCATCGCTGTTCGAAGCAGTTCTTTATTCATGCACCACGGCACGGGCGGTACGTGCAACAGGAAACGCACCAAGCGTTGGTCGAGCAAGGGCGCGCGTGATTCGACTGGCACGCCTGTCCATCCGGCGTCCTCAAGTTCGAAGACACCAGGCCAGAACGCGTCGGTTAGTCCGGCATAGCCCTCAGGGTGAAGTGGATGCTCCGCCTTAGCTGGTTGTTGCAGCTCTCGCCAGCGGTCGCGCAAACTCAAGTCCCGTTCGAATCCCGGTTCCAGCCAGTCCGGATAACCGAGCCCCACTTCCGCGTGGCCCATCCATCGCCTCAAGCGCGTTCGTATGCCCGCGCGCAAAGGTGGAAGCTTGCCGTGGCGAGCAAAATATCCCCCGAATGCCGCGGCCATCGGGGCGATCCGGCCCCGCTTGAGCAGATAGAGGAGGTACGGCCACGCCCTCCCCGTCATGATGTCGTCTCCTCCGTCTCCAGAGAGAACCACAGGGGCGTGCCGCGCTACTTGGCGGTAGTGCTCGACGTGCAATGCAAAAAAAGGCTCAAAGCAGGGTTCCGGCGTGCTCAGCAACGCCTCTTCCCATCCGCCGAAGGGCAGAGCGGACGCTCCAGCAAGAATGTCGATGGGAAGGCCGAGGTGCTGCGCGACCTTTGTCGCGAAGGCCCCCTCCTCGTCTTCGAAAAGTGGGGTGTAATCCACGGTGTAGGCTCGAAGCGAATCCCGAATGCCTCTGCAAGTTTGCACTCTAGTCGCCATGGCGGCGACGCTCGTCGAGTCCAGCCCTCCGCTCATAAAACACGCCGCCGGTCCCGCGGGCAATCGATCACGAACCGCATCCTCCAAATAGCCGCGAAACTGTTCGATATAATCCTCGCGGCGCTTTAGAAAAAGAGGTTCTTCAATCGGAAGAGTTGCATACCGGCTCACGCAGAGTTCGCCGTTCGAATACTTGAGAGCCTGGCCCGCTGGCAGGCGGCGAATATCGAGAAACGCTGTGCGTTCCGCATCGGGGCACCAGGACTGCAAAAGAAAGTCACCTATGAAATGAAGGTCGAGCTGGGCGGAGACGTCCGGAGCCACGCGCACAGCCTCAAGCGTGTTGCTGAAGACAAACTGACCTCCGGCGTATGCGTAAAAAAAAGGCCTGGCACCAAGCAAGTCGCGCACGCACCATAACTGCCTCGCCTTTGCATCCCAAATGGCAAACGCAAAATCCCCGATCAAGGCTTCAAAACTTTTCTCCGCCCATTGCCGCCACGCGCGCAGGATTAATTCTTCATCAGTCGCATCCATGGAGATTTTTTCGCCGAACTGCTCGAGCTTTCGTAGCAATTCCTTCCGGCCGTCAAGCCGCACATCGCCAAGAAGCCAAATTCTTCCGTCTAAGGAAAGGGGTTGTGAATCTGCCTGCGGAGAAGGGCCGGTGCGAAGCAGTGTGAAACAAAGCCCCGCACCCGGATTCGTCCAGATTTGCGTGGCGTCGGGCCCTCTGAATGCCAGACGCTCCGCCATCCGCTTAATGAGCTTCGCATCCGGTGTTCCGCCATCTGCGGAGACAATACCTGCAAAACCGCTCATTGCGGCCCCGGCGGCGTGGACGAGAGCGCCGCGTCAAACGCCGCGTAGTGTTTGTGGAGCGATTCCGGCTCGTTCAACGCCGTCCCAGCCCGCTCCACCCAGGCGTGCGCCTCGAATTTTTCACTGTGCTTGCGGACGCCTATGCGCAGCTCAGTAGCGATGCCCTGCCGGGCCAATAGCCACCACAGCGCAAGGGATTCTTCGAGGCAAGTGGGATGGCCAACACTGTGCCGCACCGCCGCGCGCACCATACTCACGGTTAAGTCGGCTCGGTCGGACACGAGAGAATCTGCTTCGTTGTTGGGGGCGGAAAGAAACCGTTGAAAGAATGACTGCGTCTTGCGAAACCCACGCAGCCGCAAACTTAAAGAGATCAGCGGAAGCAAAGCCGCCGCGCGCAGGAAAATCCCGCGAGCCCTGCGCTCCAGCGCGCTAAACCGGCGAAGCCGTTCCCACATCTGCTGGCTGAATTTGGAGCAACCCGTTGTCGACGAGCCGTCCCAGGAGTTCCGTGAAGTGCAATCGAAGCAATTCGGACTCAACGTCGAATTCGTTCTGGAGTTCCTGATAGGCAGCGTCAATGTTCGGCGCGGTGGTCACTACCTGCCACATACGCGTCCCGGTTTCGTCCAAGCCAAAGTAGCGTTCCGTCTCCAAATTCAAAAGCACCGATTCCTTGTCCAGGAAACGCACAAGCACGTGCGGCAACACTTCAGCACGATCCGCGAATGACACCATCAGCCCGGCTCCTCAGCTCTCCGTGGGAACAGCTTCTTTCGTTCTTCCTGAAATCGCCCGCCTACATTCTACCGGGGAATCGCGCGCTTCGCTATGCGGACTAAAAAGCCCCGGTTGGCCGCCATTTGCCTTTCTTCGCGAGCCGATTGTCTTCGAGCCGCAGACACGCTATAAGTTTCGTCGTGCCTGAAGCCGCGATAAGCGTTGCAGCTCTAGAGAAGTTTTTTCCTCCCGCCCGTAGCGGCTTCCGTGCCTTACTCCAGCCATTCGAAAAGCCCAGCGTCGTTGCTCTCGCCGGGCTTTCCTTCGAAGTGCGTCCCGGCGAAGCGCTGGCGCTGCTCGGCGCAAACGGCGCGGGCAAATCCACGCTCCTCCGCATTCTCGCCACGCTGCTTCTCCCCACCAGCGGCCGCGCGCAAATCGCCGGGCACGATGCCGTTCTCCAGCCGCGCGCCGTTCGCCGCCAGATCGGCTATCATGCCGGCAGCGACATTGGCTTCTACGCCCGGCTTACGGGCCGTGAAAATCTGCGCTTCTTCGGTAGCCTTAATCATCTTTCGAAATCCTCCGCCGCACAGCGCACCGCTCTTCTCGCGCAACATTTCCATTTGGAAGAAGCTCTCGACCGCCAGGTGCGTACGCTCTCGTCCGGAACGGTGCAGCGCCTGAGCCTTGCTCGCGCCCTTCTCCACGAGCCGCGCGTTCTTTTGTTAGATGAGCCCACGCGCAGTTTGGACGCTATCGCCGCCTCCGAATTTCGCCGTTTCCTGAAGTCCGAGGTTCTTCGCCAAGGCGATACTTCCCTGCTCTTCGCTTCCCACACTTTGCCCGAGGTCGAGTTGCTCGCCGATCGCATCGCGGTGATCGACGCAGGACGCTTGCTCGCCTGCGATACCCTGGCCGCCCTCAAACGAACTACCGGCGCCGCGACACTCGAAGGTGCTTTCATGCGCCTCACTGGCCGCACACCGCACGTCACTCTGGAGGACGCACCGGGATGACTCGTACCCTGCGCGAGTTATGGGTCTTCTTCTGGCGCGACCTCTCCATCGCGCGTACCTACCGCACCGTCTTCGTGCTGGAAGCCGTCGAAGCGCTCTTCGGCGTCGCCATGTTTTTCTATGTCGCCAGGTTTGTCGATAGCCCGCAGCTTTCCTCGTCCCTCCCGCAAGGCGGCAGCTATTTTGCTTTTTCTCTGATCGGCTTCGTCTTTCTCGACTATCTAAATGCGGCCATGGACACGTTCGACCAAAGCCTCGCCGAAGCGCGCGATTCTGGCACGCTTGAGCATCTTCTCGTGACCCAGACTTCTCTCCCCGTTATTCTGGCCGGATCGGCCATCTATCCATTTGTTTCCACGACGTTCCGCATCGCAGTCTACCTCGCGTGGGGCGCCTTGCTCTTCGGCTTTCCGCTTCACGATGCAAACTGGGCTGCCGTCGCAGCCGTGCTACTCGCCACCTTGCTGGCCTTTTCCGGTCTGGGAATTCTCTCCGCAAGCTACGTTCTGCTCTTTAAGCGCGGCAATCCCGCAAAGTGGTTTCTGCTGGGCGTTTCGAGTGTCGCCGGCGGGATGCTCTTTCCGGTCAGTGTTCTTCCCGATTGGCTGCAACTCGTGGCAAAGCTGAATCCCGTCACGTATGCACTCGAGGCCATGCGCGCCGCGCTGCTAGGCGGTGCGGGCTTGCATGCTGTTCTGCAGCCGCTTCTGGTCTTGTTTCTTTTTGCCGCAGTACTCCTGCCCCTGTCGATGGCCGTCTTCGCCTGGGCGCTTCGCCGTACCAAAACTACCGGAACGATGATGCATCGCTAGCACCGTGTCCCCGAATAAATGCCAAACAATTCCCGCATCGCTGGAAATCTCGCGTGAGCAATCCAATAAAAAAGGCCGGCCCCGCAATGCGGAACCGGCCGGTAAATCAAAGCGCGAGATCGTTCAGGACTTCTTTTTCTTCGCGCTCACTCTGATGTCGATACCCGGAGCCATTTGCTGCAATTGCGCGAGTCCTTCCTTGGCCTGCTGGCCGAAGGGCCCGTTGGGGTCGAGTTCAATGGCCTTCTGATAGGCCTCGATCGTCCCCGGTGCGAACTCAGGCACGTCCTTGTCCCCGACTTTTTTGACCGTCATTTTGTAAATAAGGCAGGCCCCCAGCAGGTACCAGGTCTGCGCGCTCTTCGGATCAAGCTCCGCAGATTTCTGTAGAGGCTCAATGGCATCGGCTCCCCGATTCGCGTTATACAAGCTGATTCCGAAGTTGCGCCACGCCGTCGCCGCTTTTGTCGGATCCAGCTCCGCGCTCTTCGTATACGCCGCGCGCGCTTCGTCAATCTTCCCCGCCCGCGCCAGTACGTTGCCGAGATTGTTGTAGTAGCCGGGGTCGTCAGGCTTGGCGTTGATGGCCTGCTGGTATGCCTGCGCCGCTTCTTCATTTCGGCCCGCAAGGTCATACGATTCGCCCAGCTTCGCCCATAGCAAGTTCTGGTTGGGATCCTTTTCCGAAGCTGTCTTTTGCGCGGCCTGGAATTCTGCGGACGCCTTGTCGGACAGGTCCTTAAGATTCTGTTTCATCGCATCCCGCTGATCCGGAGTTGCTTTCGCCAAGTCGTCCTTTGCCTTGCGCTCCTGGTCGAGAAACGCGGACCCCGCGGTATAGTGGGCCTTCATGCCCTCGAATTTTGCTTTATCCTCAGACTCCTTCTTGTTTTTCTCCGCCGCTTCCGTGCCCTGCTTCGCAATATACTCTTTGAAGTTCATGTCCGGCATTTTGGTTTCTTCGCCGCTCGTGGCCTTCAACTGTCCCAGGCGGAAGGGAGGTTGCTTTTCGTTCGGCGGCGGAAATACGGTAATCGTCAACGTGTATACCCCCGGGCGAAGATTGCGTAACACAAACCGGCCTTCCCCGTCCGTTTTCGCTTCCGCCTTCGTGCCTTGCTCGCTCACGGACTCGATAGTCAGTCCAAACCATGGCTTCCCATTGGAATCCAAAATCGTGCCGACGATCGATCCGGTCTGCGCAGCCGCGTTCGGTGTGAGAATCGTCACCAACACGCCAGCTAGCAATACCGCAAGCAACATCGACTTCCCAAGTCTCTTCATGCTTTTTCTCCTTTGCCGAGGCGTACCCTGCCCGGCCTGGCTGGCGGGATGTGCCCTATTATCCTTAATCCTAGCTCTTTTCCAAGTGGACAGACATTCCTGTCTGTCTCCCCAACTTTTTCCAAGTCCTACGAGTTCCCTACGAGTGGGCGGAGACCGCCACCCGGTACGGTATAGGATCCGGCACTCCCGCCTCCGCAAACGCCTTCGATCTGAGCAAGCAACTATCGCACGCCCCGCACGCCCTGTCTTCATTCTGGTAACACGACCACGTCAAATGCAGCGGCGCGCCCAACTCGATCCCGCGCCGGATAATCTCACTCTTCTTCAGCGTGATCACCGGTGTCGCAATTTCGATCTGCGTCTCCGGCCGCGTCCCCACTCGCACCAACTCCTGAAAAACCTGGTAATACTCCGCGCGGCAGTCCGGATAGCCTGAACTATCCTCCGCCACCGCCCCAATGTAAACCGCTCCCGCCCCAATCGCCTCCGCCCAGCTCACCGCCACCGCAAGAAAATGCGCATTGCGAAAGGGCACGTACGTCACCGGAATCGCGCTCCCATGCGGCCCCGTCACCCCCAATTCATTTTCCGGCACAGCGATTTTCGTATCCGTAAGCGCCGACCCGCCAATCGCTCGAAAATGATCAAGCCGCACAATCAAGCGCTGGTTTTGGCCCACGCCGTAAAAATCCGCAATTCCCTCAAACGCTCGACGTTCGCGTTCTTGGGTCCGCTGCCCATAACCCGCGTGCAGCAGCGCGATGTTCTCCGCGCCGTGCCGCTCTCGCGCAATCGCCGCGCAAACGCACGAATCCATGCCTCCGCTCAGAAGGACCACAGCTTTCGAGTTTTGCGCATTCGTCGTCATCCCAATTCATTATAGCTCGACTAACAAAACAAGGTTTTCCGGGAGTTCACCTCAAGTCTATCTCCAAGATTGGGCACAGACCACGTCTAGGGGAAATCAGGAAACCAGCAGTTTATAGCCAATATATTCAATAAACTTAATTTAGTACTTGACTTTATTTATTTTCCTATGTACAATCATGATGTTCCTGGATACTCGTATGGATATCTCCAAAGCCCTCTGCCCCGACTGCAAAGCACCGCTGAACGTAATCCGTCTGGCTTGCCCAACGTGCAAACTCACTCTCGATGGAGAGTTCGAAGTCTCCCCTCTCGGTAAGCTCAACCAGGACGATCAAACCTTCGTTATCGCCTTCGTCCGCCATCACGGCTCGCTCAAAAAAATGGAGAGTATTTTCGGCATCAGCTATCCCACCGTCAAAAACCGTCTCAACGCTATCGCCGCAGCCCTCGATAAAAACTTTGAAAGCCCTTCACCGAATCTCTATGTCTTGGAACAGTTGTCCCGTGGAGAACTGAGCGTGGAAGAAGCTCTTGAGAAACTAAGCTGAACAATCCGAAAGGAGACCGCCACAATGTCTGAAGAGAGGAAGAAAGTATTGGAGATGCTGGCAGCAGGAAAAATCACCGCCGACGAAGCGGAAAAGCTGCTCGATAAGCTGAGCAACAACGCTTCGAACGAAACACCCGGCACAGAAACGCCGCCAGCCTCAGCCGCGACGGGAACCGCGAGACCAAAATATCTCCGCATCGTCGTGGATCAACCCGGCCATAAGGAGGTCAATGTGCGGATACCTCTTTCCTTTGTGCGTTCAGGGAGAGGCCTTCTCGCCATAATGCCGAAGCACGTGAACGAACGCCTCGCCGAATACGGCATCAACGCGGGCTCCTTCGCCACAATGGACATCAATGATCTGGACCACGCAATGCGCGAGTTGAATATCCACGTGGAAAAGGGAAGCGAAAAAGTCCGCATCTTTTGCGAGTGACCACGAGGAACTTCTAAACTCCCTTGGTCGCCGGGTCCCACACGAACTTGTGCAGCTGCAATCCCAGCCGCACCGGCAAGCCATCCGCCAATATCCATTCCACCAGCGCGCGCGCTTCTAATCCTTGCCACTTCCCCGCCGGGTCATCAAACACCGGCGAAAACAAAACTTGCTTCACGCGCTCCGCCAAACGATGCCGCGCCGTGAAATCCCGCGCAAATTCATAATCCCGCCGCGTCGAAATCACAAACTTCACTTCATCCTTGGCGTCCAGTACTTCCAGATTCCGCATCTCAAACGTGTCCGCCTCGCCCGAGTCCGGACACTTCACATCCACTATCTTGATCACTTCCCCCGGCAGCCGCCCGGTATACCGCTCGCCGCTAGTCTCAATCATCACTGTATACCCGGCAGCAATCAGCTTCTCCGCCAGCGGATATACCTCTTCCTGCAAAAGCGGCTCCCCGCCCGTCAATTCCACCAGCGGCACGCTCGCCTGCCCACCCGATACCCCGCCACCGCGCCCCGCAAGCTCATCCACGCGCGCCAACACATCCTCGACACTCATCTTCGTCCCGCCGTGAAACGCGTACGCCGTATCGCACCAAGTGCAACGCAAGTTGCACCCCGTCAACCTCACAAAAACACACGGCAACCCCGCGCGCGTGCCTTCTCCTTGAATCGATTTGAATATTTCTGTTATGAACATGACTTTGGAGTGCGGCAGACCAGCTGCGGCTTTTTCAACCGCGCCAATCTCACCCACATCCTACTGCGCGCCCGAACCCGTTTTGCGCCCCGTTCTCCGACTCAACCACCACATGGCCCCCGCAAAGAGCAGCACGGGCAGAATCAATCTCCAATAAGCAGGCGAAACTCCAATGTAGCGAAACACCACGACATATCCAATCGCCACCAGCGCTGCCGGAATCAGAATGATGTAAAAACCACGATTCATCGTTTCACCGCTCTCTAGCCGCGCGTTCCCTTTTTTTCGTCTTTGCCTCGTTATTTCGTTACTTCTTTTCTTCTTCTCAATCTCTCGGTCTGTACTGCGCCCGGCTAGTATCCGTCTCCCATAAAATCACATCCGTTATCTTCGCTCCCGGCGGCAAATCCTTCAACCCGCGCGTCACCTCGTCATAAAAATACTTCGCCATATTTTCCGCGGAAGGATTCACCGTCTTGAACGGCTCCAGATCATTCACAAACTGGTGATCCAACCTCCCCATAATCTCCCGAACAATCTGTTTCAACCGCGTAAAATCCACCAGCAAACCGATCGAATCCAACTGCGGCCCCTCCAAGGTAACGCGCACCCTGTAGTTGTGCCCATGCACGTTCTCGCACTTCCCCTTGTATCCCCGAAGCGCATGCCCTGCCGAAAATGTCTCTTCCACGCTGACTTGAAACATATTCCCCTATCTTCTCTTCTTTGTGTCCTCTGTGTCTCTGCGCCCCTCTGCGTTAAATCTTTTTCGTATCCTTTTTCCCAAGAAACCGCGAAACCTCCGCCAAGTCCGAGGTCATTTTGTACTTCGGCAGCGACTCCAGAAAAATTTTACCATACGCCATCCGCTGAATCCTGCTATCCAACAGCGCCAAAACTCCTCGATCCGTCTTCGTCCGAATCAACCGCCCAAACCCCTGCTTCAATGCCAAAACCGCCTGCGGCACCTGAAATTCCGCAAACGGATTCCGCCCGTCCTCTTGCAAAGCCGCCACCCGCGCCGCCACGATCGGATCGCTGGGCACGGCAAACGGCAACCGATCCACAATCACGCAAGAAAGCTGCTCCCCTGGCACGTCCACGCCCTGCCAAAAGCTAGCCGTGGCAAAAAGCACCGCCCCCGGCGTGTTCTTGAATCGCTCCAGCAAGACCGACCGCGGCGAAGTCCCCTGCAAAAGCAACGGAAATGGCACCCGTGTCCTAACCCGCTCGAAAAGTTCATTCATCTGCGAGTAGCTGGTAAACAAACAAAATGCCCGCCCCTGGCTGGTCTCCAGCAAATTCACAATTTCATCTGCAGCCTTCGCTGTGAACGCCGGATTCCGCACATCCGGCATGTTTTGCGGCAAATACAGCATCGCCTGTTTCTCGTAATCAAACTCCGGCGGCAACCCCCGCTCCTTCGCATGATCCAGCCCCAATCGATGTCGGATAAACTCAAACCGGTTTCCGACCGTCAACGTCGCCGAAGTCAGAACCACCGTATCGAACTGCTCAAACAGCCGCTCGCGCAAAATCTGGCTGACATCGATCGGCGTCGCCGCTAGAAAAACGCCTTTGTTCCGCCGCTCATACCAATACACAAAATTCCGCTCGTTCGACTCGAACAAAAACGTCAACTCCTGCCGCAATTCAAAACTGCGTCGCGCAATTCGCAGAATCTCTTCCGGCTTCTGCGTCATCGCCGCGCATTCCGTCTCAAATCCCTTCAGCGCGGACGCCAAGTCGTCGTATGCCTCGCGATTTTGCTCCAGGAACGCCTCTCGCTCGTTCCGCGAGAACGGAAACCGCCCATCGCGCGGCGGAAATGTCTCGAAAAATGTCCGGCTTCTCTCGCGAATGCGCTGTGTTCGGCGCAAAAGCGATGGCGCGCCCAAATGCAAAAGCCGCAAAGTCTGGTCCGCGTCTCGCGCCAACTCCTCAAACCGGAAGTTCGAAATCTGCCGGCCGAAATAATCGCTGGCGACATCCTCCATCTCGTGCGCTTCATCAAACACCACCGCCGAGTACTCCGGCAAAATGCTCCCAAAGTCGTCCTGCTTCAGCGACAGGTCCGCAAAAAAAAGATGGTGGTTCACAATAATCAGGTCCGCGTCCTTCGCCCGCTGGTGCATTCCCGTCACGAAACACGGATTGAACGAAGGACACTTTTGCCCCGAACACGTATCCCGCCGCGCGTCCAGCCGCGTCCACAAGTCCGAATCATCCGGCAAAAATGTCAGCTCCGCGCGGTCTCCCGTCTCCGTCAATTTCGCCCACTGCTTGATCTGCTGAAACGCATCTAGCTCATCCATCCCCTTGAGCAGCGCCTGGTCCGCCATCGCATTCATCTTCGCCACGCACAAAAAATTCGACCGCCCCTTCATCACCGCCACCTTCAAATTCGGCGCAAAGTGTTTCTGCAAAAACGGAATATCCTTCTGATAAAGCTGCTCTTGCAGCGATTTCGTCGCGGTCGAAATCACCACTCGCCGCCCGCTGCAAATCGCCGGCACCAGATACGCCAGCGTCTTCCCCGTCCCCGTCCCCGCCTCAAGAATCGCGTGGTGATGCTTCTCAAACGCGTCGTGCACCATCTCGGCCATTTCCAATTGCCCGCGCCGGTGCTCGTACCCGCCAATCATGCACCGTTCCAGAAATCCCCCCGGCCCGAACACGTCCCGCATCGTGGGCTTTTCTAGTACAGCAGCGGTCGCCGCATCTTCTTCCTGCTCCGCCGTCGGAATTCCATCGACTTCCGGCGTCTCATCGAGATACACCTCCGCATCATTCCGCGGCGCCGGGGCTCGCCTCAATTCCGACCCTTCTCCTACCGATTTAGCAGCTTTTCTGGGCAGAGCGCCCATCCTTTCCTGCGTACTCACGGAAGCCCGCAGCCATTGTCCTAGCCCTTTACAGCCTCATTTCGCATCCAGTGGATTCGTAACCATAACATATCCCCTGGGTCCGCCCGTTCACCTGCCCGACAGGCACCCAGCAAGTGCCCGCACGGACGGTTTAATAGTTGGGCATCGCGGAGCAGTTCGTATCCCACTTGTTTGTTGCCCGGCGTTACATTAAATGCTGCCATGGAATAGGGATGGGGTTCCTGGCGTGGGGAACTAAGTCTGAACTGCTGGGGTGTCTGATGAAATCCTATAAAGCCTTTCCTTTCCTGATTCTAGTGGCATGCGTCTTCTTGGGCTCGTGCAGCGGCCTGCCCAAGGGCAACGGCTGTAGCGGTAGTTGCGGCGGCACTGCCAACGTGAGTTTAGTCCTCGTCTCCGACACTCCCCCTGCGACCTTGGGGCTCATAAGTTTTAAGGTTGTCCCGACTGCCATCACCCTGACTCCCTCAACTGGGACCGCGACGACTTTTAACATCAACAATGGCACCGGATACTCCTACGACTTAGTTCGCCTGCAATCCGATACCGGCTTTGTCGCTACGGTGCCCTCAGTCCCGACGGGCACCTTGACTTCGGTCGCTGTTACCTTCTCCGGTGCTACGCTTGCCTTTTTTAATGGCACTGGTCTGACGATCTCCAACCTCAGCCAACCCTGCCTAAATGGCACCGTCTGCGTTGCTTCGTTTGTCGGACCCTTTACGTCCACAATCACCACGTCGCAGGCCATCACTGGCAACGCGGGGCTCGGCATTGACGTCAATCTCGCGAATTGCCTTACTCTCAGCGGCTCCACACTGACCCTGAACTTCGCCAATACCGTCGCCCTCCCGGTTACCACCACTTTCGCTCTTCCCCGCGCGAATTCCAACCTCGCCACCGGCCAGCTCGCTCTCATCGAGGACATTACCGGCGTCGTCAGCAACGCCACCAATGCAGGAGTCACAGTCACACCCTCCGCGTCGCTCATGAACGCTCAAGCGACAGCTGCCTTGACCAATGCAAGCACGAATTACGACCCAGATCCAACCAACACGCTGTGCCCTTCGGGAACCACGGTACTGACGAGTTGTGTTTCCAACGGCCAAGCGGCGAGCATGGATGCGATTCTCAATACCGATGGCACTTTCACTATTCGTGAAATCGAACCTCTCCTGCCTAACCCAATCGTGGATACAGTCGAAGGAACGGTCTACTCGGTCGCCTCCTCTACAAATCCAACCAATCTCACACAGTTTAGTATGATCATTACCAACCTCATTCCGGCAGCTACAAATTCGTTGATCGGCAGCTTGAGTGTCGGCTCTAAGTTCACCGTAAACATAGCGAATAGCCCTACTCCGTTTTCAGTCGATACTAAGGGCTTGCTTGTGGCTAACTGTTGCGCCAGCAGCTACGGGAGCTTCGCTAATGCCACCGACACGACTGCCATTCACCTCGGTCAGACCGTGGCTGTCCATGTCACGCTCTTCACCGCTGCCAGCGGAACGACCCCGGCTTCTTCAACTGTTAGTACCGCTACTTTGCGCTGGACGCGCTTTACCGCGAACACCGCCATCGCAGCCTCCGGGACGTTCACGATCAATGCGCTTCCCGGGCATTTTGGATTTACCCAAGGCATCACCTTCGTGGTCCAGACTTTCACAACCGGCTCACAGGGAGCCGATGGAATCACAAATCTTGAGGGCTTCCCAGGCGACACTGCAAGTTTGACAGTGAATAGTCCTGTAGCCATGCGTGCCCTGTACTTTCAAAACCCTGGCAATACTCTTAACCCGGCCTTCTTTGCCGCAAAGGTTCGCCAACACTAACCGTTTCCAAGTGTTTACCCGCCTCCGCAAAAGGCAACGGGCCGGAGCATCGCAGATGCTCCGGCCCGTTCTTCTTTTGCCAAACTCTGTTCATCAGAAATTGGGACTGTCGGAAAATGCTGGCATTGACATTTCTATACTTTCTGCTATTCTTCTATTTGAGTAATACTGCATAGTACTTCTTTGCTTAGGGCCCAACCGCTTCAATCCTGCTACACAGCCGTTTGCTTGGATTGGTCCTAACTCCTTCAGAATCTGCATTTACAAAAACGCGCCAATAAGCCGTTTAGAATCAGCAGTTACAAAACACAGGGCTTAAAGCCCTTTAGAATCCGCATTTACAGGAAAACCGGAGGGGGGGAGGGGTCGATTCCACCAAGATAAAGCCACGAGCCTCGATTCAAGCCGAACCTCGCGTCACCGAGGCCACTCCGAACAGACCAGCGGCAAAGAAATTTGTGGCTACGAAGCCGCCGCGACCGGCACTCCCATCGAACTGGGAGAAATCTTCGGCTGTAGCCGGCCATAGAGCGCCAGGGCGATCGCGCCCATGCCCCACATCCAGATTCCCAGTCCGACCAGAATTCCAATCACATGCAGCGGCGCTATCGGTGTGTACACGATGCGAACGATCGCAAAACCTGCCGCCATTCTTCCAATCTGGCCCCAGACGTCGGCAGTTCTTCCGAAAATCCAATTGCCAACCACCGTACCTACCACAAGCTCCGCGCAATTGACCGCCAGGAACCACAGCCCCAGAGAGAGCAGTCCAAGCGGGAGGCCGACGACTGTGATGCATGCAAGGATGGCTGCGATCGGCACACCGAAAAATATCAGAACACCCAGCCCTATGGGAGCTCCAACGCGCTCGCCGGCGGCAACGGTCTCTGAGGCAAATTTCGGCAGGAGCAAAAACAACACAAGTCCAAGGAGTATGAAGGCTGCCGTCCAAATGATCCGCCACACATAGTAATGCCCTGTGGAGTACTCCGACTTACGCTGCCTCTTGGTAAATTCCACCGGCGAGGCCAGTTTCGCCCCGGCAGAAACGCTAGCTTCATTCTCGCCTTCGTACTGAATGCGCCCGCCGACCTGGCCGGTGGAAGCGATGATCAGCGAATTGCCTTTTTCCCGGATGCCACCTTCAACGGTGCCGTTCACGTTCGCTTCATTTCCAAAGAAAAGAATGTCGCGACCGAGGTGGCCGTCGACAGCCAAAATGCCGCCGAACATGGTGAGGCTTCCGCCGACTTTCCCAGTGGAATCGATAGTCACAGAATCGCCAAACCAAGTGACGCTTCTTCCGACACTTCCGGAAATGGTCCCGTTGTTCCCCGCCGCGCGAAGGTTGCCGTCCACATGCCCGCGAATCCGCATGGATTGGCACCCGCTGATCACGTCTCCGGTGACGTGCCCGTCTATATCGATCTCCTTGCCCGCCGCATAGACGTCGCCGTCCACCGTGCCCTCGATGCGAATTCGCTCACCGGAAAGATAGATGTCGCCTTTGATAGATTCATCCTGCCTTACCTCGACCGTCGTCCCCTTGCGAAACTCCGTGGCACCAGATGGAGAAGGCAAAGCCAGAGCCGCACACAATCCCGCCAGCACCAGCGCCAATGCCGAGCCGCGCCGTAAGCGTTTACGGAATACCACCAAGCCGAATCCCGCCACGGTCAGCATCGCCAGCACCTCGAGAAGTGTGATCACGGATTGCCATCCTTTCCAGAAGGCGCCTTGAAAAACCAATAAGCTGAGAAGACTCGTTCCACCAAAACCAGCCTGCTCCAACCGCAGCTGCGCGGGCTCGATGAAGTTCGTGTACAAAGCGTAGACACCAGTTGCGGCCAAGCCAAAAACGACCCCCCAAATCCAGCCAAACGATTTCCGCGCGCGCTCCTGAAATTCCGCTAGCCGCGCTGGCAGGGCTTCGTCTTCTTCCAGCATGGCCCGCGTGAGCAACCGTGATTCGCGGTCGAGGGCTCTCAGCAACGTCCGGCAGGCCGCGCAGTCCTGCGTATGCGCGGAAACGGCCTGCGCGCGGGCGCGATCCAGTTGGCGCTCCGCGTAAAGCAGGCACGTCATCTCATCCAGATGGTCCATCGTCCCGCCCGGTCCTTCTGGCGACACCGGGTTAACAGGCTCGCTCACGAGGTCCCTCCCGCAGCCAGCGCACTCTTCCCCTCCAGCGCCTGCCGAAGTTCATGCCGCGCGCGCAGCAGCACGACGCCCACAAAGGCGCGCCGCACGCCGAGCGCATCGGCGATTTCGTCATAACTCATGTCCGAGTAATAGCGCAACACCAGAGCCATGCGCGCGCGCGCACCCAGCTTATGCAATGCGTGGCGAACTTCCTCGCTCGTCTTCTGCTCGATCAGCTTTTCCAATTGGCTGGGGTCTGGGTGTTCCAGCGGGACATTCTCCACATCTTCGGTCTCTTTGTCTTGGCGGATTTTGCGGCGGCGCAGAATGTCCCAGCAATGATTGGCGGCCACCCTGTAGAGCCAAGCGGAAAAGGAGCGCGTCTCGTCGTACTGGCTCAGCTTGTCCCGCAACTTCATGAATATCTCCATGGTGGCATCTTCGGCGTCTTCCCGTGTCGGCAGAGCCCTCCTGCAAAAACGGAAGATCGCCGGGGCAAAATCCCGGTAAAGCTCACCCCAAGCATCGGCATCCCCTGCACGAGCCCGGGCAACTGCCTCCGTGGTTTCCGTCATTCCCGGCACGCTCTTCGGGCCTGGTCTCAGCGGTTCCATAGACTAGTACGCAGGGGAGCCCCAAAAACTTACACGATCTTAACAAATAGCAATATTGCAGACGGGGGCCATCTCTACTGTGCTCAGCACTCTACCAGAAATACCGAGGGGGACCACAGTTCAGAGCAATATGGGGAGGCAGGCAGCCGAAAGCCGTCTTTGCCCTGGCCTTAGCTCCGGAGGGGGAGGCCGCTCCACACGTTTTTCGTCGAACGCCGTTGGGCACGCTGCGCGAACTTGCAGGGCCAGGGCGCCGCGCCTTGGCGGCAGACTCACCGATTCGGCAAAGTCAGTGTATTCAATCTTTTGCCCCATCAAATCGAAAACTTGAAATTGACAGGCCCCGCCAAAATGGTGCTAGTAGGAGAACACAGCCGGGGGAGTGGTCGACCAAATATTGCCGAGGAACATTCGATTATCAAGGAGGGGTGTATTTATGCGATGGCAAGATCGAAGAGGATACAGGGGAATCAGGAATGCAATTCTACGGGCGGGGTTGAGCGCGATCGTGATCGCTCTCTTCGTCTGCGCGGGTCACGCGCAGACATTCCGCGGGGCCATCAGCGGCACGGTTACGGATCCATCTGGCGCCGTGATCTCGAACGCACAAGTCAAAGCCACGGAAACGGCAACTGGACTCGATCACAACACGGTAACCACAAGCGACGGCGAATTTTCCTTCCAGGACATTCCGCTGGGCCCCTATAAAGTGACGGTCACCGCTCCGGGTTTCCCGGCTTATACGGTGGACAAAGTCGAGGTGGCGGCCGGCTCGATATTTTCGCTGCCGATCAAGCTTTCCATGCAACAGCAGTCCACCACGGTGGAGGTTTCTGCTGCGGCGCTGAGCCTGGATACCACGACCCAGACGCAGAGCACGACGATTTCAACCCAGATGGTACAGGACATGCCGCTGAACGGCCGGGACTTCACGCAGATGATTGCCCTCGCGCCGGGGTATTCGGGCTACTCCGTGGGCGGATATGGGTCGCTCAACGGGACGCGCCCCAATCAAATGAACTGGCAGATCGACGGCGTGGACAACAACGATTTTTGGCATAACATTCCGGCGGTCAACCAGGGCGGTGTCTCGGGGATTGCGGGCGTGGTGATGCCGATTGATGCGGTCGACGAATTCTCCGCGCAGACGCAATCCGGCGCGGAAGCGGGCCGCAACGCGGGCGGCACGGTAAACCTGGTGCTCAAGTCCGGCGGGAACCAGATCCATGGCTCCGCCTATTACTATTGGCGGAATGAAATCTTTTCCGACCCATCGCCGTTTTACTGCTCGGGTTTGAATCCAGCTTGCCCGAGCACGAATCCGACCAAGGCGCCGGAACTGCGCAACGAAAACTACGGGGGCACAGTAGGCGGCCCCATCATCAAGAATAAATTCTTCTACTTCGTGGGTTTCGAGAAGCAACAGTACATCATCGGGCTTTCCGGCGTGGCGACGGAGCCGTCACAAGCGTTCGTGAACAATGCCCTGGCTATTCTGACCGCACACGGTGTTGCGCCGAGCTCGATTTCGGAAAACATGCTTGGAGCATTGTGCGCGGCGTGCCCCAACCCGGGCACGGCGCCGGGGCTTTGGCCAACTTCCGGCCCATCATCTATTCTGGATTTGCCAGCAGCGACAAGCAACTTTTTCAGTTCCTCGCCGTCGACGGGCTACAGTTACAATGGGGTGCTCAACCTCGACTATAACCTCACCGAAAAGCACCGTCTGTCAGCACGCATGTTTAATGGACAGGGCAGCCAAACTGCGCCGTTGGGAACTAGCACGGCACTCGCAGTCGCAAGCTCAAATCTGCCCTACTATTTTGAAAAAGCACCAATCCACGTGCAAAACTACTCGCTGGTGCTCAACTCCATCTTTACGCCGACTCTAACCAATCAGATCCTCTTCGGCGTCAACTACTTCAATCAAACGTTCCGAGACGCGAACGCGAGTTTTGACACCAAGGCAATGGGCTTGTTTCAAAGCCCGGACGCGCTCATCAACGGGAAGCCCATTTTCGGAGCGCCAAATATCGCCATCATTCCGCAGTCCGGTGGGGGGTTTGAGCAGGTTGGCATCACGCCTCCGGAAGGCCGCAATGACATCACGGGCATGCTGGAAGACATCGCCTCCTACAGCAGAGGAAAGCACCAAATCCGGTTCGGCGGCGAAATGCGCCAAGGACATGTCAATGAGTTTTACTACCGGCACTCGCTCGGCCAGTTCACTTTCGACGGAACTCAGGGACCCTGGGCAGGGTCCTGCGGCCCGGCAGCTACTGCGACGGCCGTTTGCTTGGACACGTTAGCTCTGGCGGACTTCCTTGCCGGCGATGTATCCAGTTCCAGCGTGGCTGTGGGCAATGCCGAGCGGACAGTTACGGTCAACGGCCTGAGCTTTTTCGGCGCAGACCAATGGCAGGTCACGCGCAAACTGAACATCAATTTTGGGCTGCGATGGGAATACTTCGGGCCCCTCCACAACGACAGTAAGGATCTTGCAGTCTTTGTTCCCGGCAAAGGAATCCTCGTTCAAGGCAATGGGATCAGCGGCATATTTCCGCCCGACAAGAACAATTTCGCCCCACGCATTGGCTTCGCTTATCAACCGACACAAAAGAACGACCTGGTCGTGCGCGGCGGCTTTGGGGTCTTCTATGACCAAATCAACATGAACCCCTTCCTCGATTATCGTCCGCCGAACAACGCGGCAGATGGCCTGCAAGACAACCCGGCAGGTCCAAAACCTGTATCCCTTTACAGCGCCAGCGGCTATACCTGGCAGCCCAATACTTATATTTTCCCCGGCGTCGCCACGTGCGCAAGCGGCGTGATTGGATCAGCTGATCCAGGCTGCTCGCAGGGACCGTTCGGAATCTACTCGGTCGGCCAGAATTTCCGAGCACCCTACATTTTCAACTATAACTTGCAGGTCGAGAAGAGCTTAGGGAGTGCAGCGGTCTTTCAGATCGGCTATGTCGGCATGGAATCTCACAAGCTCTCGGTCATGCAGAATATTAACCAAGTTCCGCTCACGGGCGGCCCGAGGCCCTTCGCGACCCAGTATCCCGCGTTCGGCGATATCAACCAGCTCAACAGCGTTGGCGATTCCAACTACAACTCCCTGCAAACTACTTTTAGACTTAGATCGTGGCACGGACTGACTTCGCAGGTCTCCTACACCTGGGGACATGAACTGGATACGGTGAGCGAGTACCGGGGCGTCATTCCTCTGGATAGCACAAACCTGAAGGCGGAATACGGAAACGGCGACTACGACACGCGAAACAGCTTTACGGCTAGTTTCATATACGACGTGCCGAAAGCGCCGTGGGCTCACGGTTGGACAGAGCAAGTGTTCAACGGCTGGCAGTTGAGCAGCCTGTGGGTTCTCCACGGAGGCCAACCGTTCAATATTACCGGGAACACCAACCGCCCCGGCCTCTGGGTTTTTGGCAATCCTTTCGCGGGCGTGAGCCACACGTTCTCGGCAGCCAACGGCGGAGAGCAATGGGTCAATCCGGGGGTCTTTTGCAATCCCCTTGCCTCTCCTCCAGACCCGAGGTGCGACACGCTCTCACCGATGGGCAATCTTTCGCGCAACAAGTGGTATGGGCCGAGCTTCAAGGACTTTGACTTTTCCATCTTCAAAAACTTCTCCATCACGGAACGGGTTAGGCTGCAGCTTCGCGGAGAGATCTATAACATCGGTAATCGGATCAATCTGGCTTCCGGTGCTGGGTCTGTCAGTGGGAGCACCGGTTTCGTAACCGATACTATCGGCGACTTCAACGGCGCACCGGGCCTCGGACCGGGCGAACCTCGCAACGCACAGCTTGTGGCGAAGATCATTTTCTAGCCGCTGCGAAAACAATTAACCGAGGCGCCCCGGCCATATCTGCCGGGGCGCTTCTTTTTTGGCCAAGGTCGCTGTGACCGCGGAGCTCGTTCGGAAAGATTGGTGACGCTCTGTCGGGCGTCAGAATGAGCGAAATGAGCTGGGATGCGGTAGAGTGGAAGGTCGCAGCGCTGTTGCGGTTCTCGACTGTCCGCCCGCCGCTTTAACAACATGACGCAAATACTTCCATCGCTGGTGATTTTGGGACGGCCCAATGTGGGCAAATCCACGCTTTTTAACAGGTTGACCGGGACGCGACGGTCGATCGTGACGAACGAGCCGGGGATTACGCGCGACCGGATTTATGGGAAGGCGGAGTGGCGTGGGAAGGCGCTGGAGATTGTGGATACGGGCGGGATTGTGCCGGACGACAAAGCGTTGATCCCGACGGAAATTTTGCGGCAGGCACATGTGGCGATTAAGAAGGCGGCGCTGCTTGTTCTGGTGGTGGACAGCCAGGCGGGCGTTACGCCCTTGGATCAGGAGCTGGCGCGGCTTCTGCGCACCACTGGCAAGCCCTTTGTGGTGGCGGTGAATAAGGTGGATGCAGTTTCGCAGGAAGTGAATGCGGCGGTGTTTCATTCTTTGGGCGTGCCGGTGTTCCCGATTGCGGCGGAACATGGGACGGGCGTGGATGACCTTTTGGACGCGGCGCTGGCCGAAGTGGATGCCGTTGAGTCCGAAGAGGAAGTGGCCAAGGAGGACGCCGTCGAGGTGGCCATCATCGGGCGGCCGAATGTGGGGAAATCCACACTTTTGAACCGGATGGCGGGGGAGGATCGCTCGATCGTTTCGCCGATTCCGGGGACCACGATGGACAACGTCGATACGGAAGTGACGCACGAAGGAAAGACGTACCGGTTTGTGGACACCGCTGGTATCCGGCGCAAGGCTAAGACGACTTTGGTGGCGGAAAAATTGAGTGTGGTGATGGCACGGCGCGGGTTGGAACGATGTGATGTGGCGCTGTTGGTGGTAGATGGGGAGCAGGGAGTAACGCAGGGCGACGCGCAGATTGCCAGTTATGCGGAGGAGTCGGGGCGATCGGTCATTATCGTGATTAATAAATGGGATTTAGCTGTTGTGGCGGCGCGGAATGCGGCTTCGCGCGACGCGGACAGCGCGAAGGGAAAATCCCGGCGGCCTGCCGGGGAGCGGTACCGATCGGAAGATTTCAATCCGGAGAGGCTGGCGTTCGATTACGAGAAGATGATTCGTGGGAAGTTGAAGTTTTTGAGTTATGCGCCGATTGTTTTTCTTTCGGCGAAGACCGGGGAACGCGCGGGGAAACTTTTTCCGTTGATCGATCAGGTGGCAGCGGCGCGGAAGCGGCATATTCCTACGCCGGAGTTGAACCGGTGGTTGAAGGAAGACGTGGATTTACAGCGCGGGACCACGCCTAAGGCACGGCCTGTACGGATTTATTACATTACGCAGGCGAAGACGGCGCCGCCGACGTTTTTGCTTTTTTCGAATCAGAAAGAGCCGATGCATTTTAGTTATGAGCGGTTTTTGGAGAATCAGCTGCGCTCGAAGTATGAGTTTCTTGGGGCGCCGGTGCGGTTTGTGCAGAGATTGCGGAAGCGCGAGCCGCGGCCGCGGAAAAACAAAGAGAAAGACGAAGATTGAAACCGAAGGGCTGGCGTTAGGGAATAGATCAAGACGGGCACGGCGTGCCGTGCCCCTACAGGAAAGTGCTGGAAACTGCTAGGATAGCGGCGTCCCCTGCCGATAGGAAATCGATATGCCGAGTTCTGCTACCGCCGCGCAGCCTACCATTGAAAAGGATTTTTATCGGATTGGCGAAGTTAGCCGGCTGACCGCTCTGAAGCCGTTTGTTTTGCGCTATTGGGAGACGGAATTTCCCATGCTGGAGCCGGTGAAGAGTCCGAGCGGGCACCGGCTTTATCGTCAGGAAGATGTGGAGATGGTGCTGCGGATTAAGCGGCTGTTGTATGACGAAGGGTTCACGATTGCTGGCGCGCGGCGGCATTTGCGCGAGCAAAATGGCGATGGCGAGAGCTCAGGCGCGGCCGGTGCTGGCGGCGGTTCGACCAGCGGGACGGCGGCGGAGGGCGCAGCGCAACTCTTGAGCCGGAAGATGTTGCTGGACCTGCGAGACACTTTGCGCGCTTTCTTGACGCTTCTCGAACGCAAGTGATAGCCTGATAAAGCAGTAAAGCCCACTTCGCATTGTTTTCGGTCGGGACGTAGCGAAGCCTGGTATCGCGCACCCTTGGGGTGGGTGAGGTCGCTGGTTCAAATCCAGTCGTCCCGACCATTTTTCTATTTCCACCTTAATGACCCGTCCTCTGAAAATTCTGCTCTTCGTATTGTCGGTTCCGCTCCTGATCCTAGTGTCTTGGCTCACCTATCACGAAACACGTGTTCCACAAAATGAGAGGGAAGTACTCAATCGTATGATCGAGTTGTTAAAGGAACAGAGGTACGACAAAGGAGCACAAATCGCACAAAACTGGGTGAAAGACACACGCCGGGACGCTTCGCGTGATTGGGTGATGTATGATCAGATCGCATTTCTTTATGTAGCCAAGGCATACAACAAACCCGGAAGCAGAGACGATTCCGTCCGACTCGCGCAAGAAAATCTAGAGAAATCGTTGGGCCTATTCGAGAACCAAAATCAAGGGGACATTAGCGTTGAACTTTTCGAGATCGGTGGCGCCTATGAACGCATTGGGGACATTTCTGATAAACAAAAATGTGAGTCTTACGAAAAAGCGCGTGAGCTATACGTGCGGCAGCTAGCCTCGATAAAGGGAGATTCCTACACCGCTTACGGAAAGACGATATTGCTCGAACCAGTTCGCACAGAAATGAGAAAGCACCTCGATGCAACGAATGTGAAGTACATGAACGCGGGCTGCCAATCGCATTGAAAATTCAAAGAGATGAAACACATACTGCTTACAAATGATGATGGGATTCACGCGGAGGGGTTGCGCGTGCTGGCGGCGGCGTTTGAGGGATTTGCCGACGTGAGCATTGTGGCGCCCAGCAGCGAGCAGAGCGGGAAGGCGCAGTCGCTGACTCTGCGCCAACCGATTGTGTGCCACCCGGCGGGGGAGCGCGAGTGGGCGGTGGATGGGACACCGGCGGATTGCGTGATTGTGGCGTTGCACAAACTTTTGACGGAGAAAGTGGATTTGGTGATTTCGGGGATCAATCACGGGGCGAATTTGGGGGAGAACGCGTATTACTCGGGGACCGTGGGAGCGGCGCGGGAGGCGGCGTTGCATCACATGCCAGCGGTGGCGATGTCGCTTTGCTCGAAGGCGCCGCAGGTGAGCTTTGAATCGGCGGCGCGTGTTGCGCGGGCGACGGCGGAATTAATTTTGAAGGAAGGGTTGCCGGACCAGGTTTTGCTCAACGTGAATGTGCCGGAGCCGTGGACGGGTGGCGTGAAGTTTACGCGGCAATCGAAGAAGATTACGCGGAATCAGTTGACGGAGGGGAAAGACCCGCGAGGGCGGATTTACTTTTGGTTGTATGAGCAGAAGATCGACCGGGACGTCGAGCCGGATACGGATTATGCAGCGATTTTTGAGGGGAGCGTGTCGGTGACGCCTTTGCATTTGGATCCCACAGATACGAAGTCGTTGAAGGCGTTGGCGCATTGGGGGAAGGTGCTCTCTGGAGCGTTTCGAGACTGAACGATCTTCGCGAGAAAATCCTGCTCTGTGAATGGGCCGGTATAGATTCCCACAAATTTAATGTTGCGTGAGGGCGGCCAAGGCCGCCCCTGCAGTTTAAGGCGACGAATTCGCTTCAGTGGCTCGGAGTCGCGGCTGGGGCGACCAGCGGGACGTTGTTTTTGCGCATGGAGTCGTTGAGGACCACGAGATCCTTGGAGAGGACTTCGCGCCATTTTGTTAGCTGGGCTTCGAGGCGTTGATCCAGGTCGGCGAAGACGGCGGCTTCCGCGGCGGTGGGAGCGGCATCGGCGCTATCCACCAGGCTTTGCAGATGAGCCAGCTTGCTATTAAGCATCGTCGGGTAGTTGGCTTGGTCTTCGCTGGATTTGGAATTCACCTGCACCAATTCTTCTTCAATGGCGCTGATTTTTTTGCGGACGTCGGTCGATGCTGCGGCCAGGGACTTGGCATCTTCACCGCTGCCAATGCGCTTTTCCAGCGCTTGCAGTTGCGCGCGCAAATCACGAATAGCGATTACCGTTTTGTTCATCAGGTCCTGGCGCTCGCTCATTTTCAGCATCAGGTCGAATTGTTTGCGTAGATCGTCCGGGCTGGTTTGGACGCGGGGATCCATTTTTACTTCAAATGGCGCGGTTTGGGATTTTCCCGCGACGGTTAAGCGCGCCTGATATTTGCCGGCGAGCGCGAGAGCCCCAGCCGGTTCGCCAGCGTCATAAATTAACGCGGGAACTTTTGCTGGCGGTTCGTAGCGCAGATCCCAGACAAAAAGATTCAGGCCGGGTTTGGCGGGGATGTGCTCGATCGGCAGGTCGCGTTCGCCTTCGTCGGGGCCGGTGTCAGTTTTCTTTTCTTCGCTGGTAAAGGAGCGAATGACTTTGCCGTCGGCGTCGATGAGTTCGAGTTTGGCGGGATCCTTGGGCGCGTCTTTCAGGTAGTAATACAAGATTGCACCGGACGGCGGATTTTCGCCGATGGGATAGCGGCGCGGATTGAAGTGGCCTTCGCGCGTGCGGAAGGCAGTATCCGGAGTGAAGAGATGCGCGTCTTCGGCGGCGATGGAGGCGCTGGCTTGGCGAAGAGGGCCGAGGCCGTCGAGGACCCAGAAGGACCGGCCGTGCGTGGCGACGGTGAGCGCGTCATCGTGAATGACCATGTCGTGGATCGGCGTCACAGGGAGATTGAGCTGGAGAGGCTGCCAGTTGGCGCCGTCGTTGAAGGAAACATACATGCCGGTTTCGGTGCCTGCGTAGAGCAGGCCTTTACGCTTGGGATCTTCGCGGACAGCGTGGACGTAAATATTTTCAGGCAGACCCGTCATGATTTTTGTCCACGTCTTGCCGAAGTCGCTCGTCTTGAAAATGTAAGGCTTGAAATTGTCGAGTTTGTGGGCGTCGACGGCGATGTAAGCAGTGGCGGCGTCGAAAGGCGAGGGTTCGATCAGGCTGATCATCGCCCATTCGGGGACATCTTTTGGCGTGACTTTGTCCCACGACTTTCCGCCGTCGCGCGTTAATTGGACGAGGCCGTCATCCGTGCCGGCCCAGAGAACACCTTCCTGCTTGGGAGACTCTGCGAGGCTGAAAATGACGTCGTAATACTCAACGGTGTACTGATCTTTGGTGAGCGGCCCGCCGGAATCTTGCTGTTTGGATTTATCGTTGCGCGTGAGGTCGGGGCTGATAGTGGCCCAGCTGCGGCCGGAATCGGTGGAGCGAAAAACATATTGCGCGGTGTGATAGATGACGTCGGGGTTGTGCGTGGAAATGACGATGGGCATGGTCCAGGTGTAGCGATATTTTTGCAACGCCGCCGCGTGGCCGTTGGGATCCTCGGGCCATTCCTCGATACTCTGGGCTTGATTGATGCGGCGATCGAAGCGCGTGAGGATGGGGCCTTCGTCGTCGGCATAGACGATGTTCGAATCGCGCGGGTCGGGCACGATGTAGCCGCTTTCACCCCCGCCGACGGCGTCCCAATCGCCTGGCAGAATCGCGCCGTGGTCGCTGCGCGTGCGAATGCCGATGGAGGAGTTGTCCTGCTGCGAACCATAGACGCGGTATTGAAAATCGTTGTCGGCGGCGACGTGGTAGAACTGCGCGGTTGGCTGGTTGTCTTGTGTGGACCAATTTTTCCCGCCGTCAACGCTGATCGTGGCGCCACCGTCGTTGCCATTGATCATGCGATTTGTGTTGTTGGGATCGATCCACAGGGCGTGATGATCGCCGTGCGGCGCGTTAAGACGCGCGAACGACTTTCCGCCGTCGCTTGAAGCGTAGAGGCCGGTGTTGGCGATGTAGACTCCGTTGACATTTTTCGGATCAGCCCAGACGTGCGTGAAATACCAGGCGCGCTGCGTGAAGCGGTGGTCGTCGGTAATGAGCGACCAGTTCACGCCGCCGTCGTCGCTGCGGTAGAGGCCGCCTTTTTTGGCTTCGATTAAGGCATAGACGACGTTCGAATCCGCGCCAGAGACCGCCACGCTGATGCGGCCGAGCGTGCCTTCGGGCATGCCGTTGCCTTCGATGTGCTTCCACGTTGAGCCGTCATCGTTCGAACGGTAGAGGCCGTCCTTCGCGCCGCCGCTGTTGAGAGTCCAAGGCGTGCGCCAGCCTTCCCACATCGCGGCAAACAGAACGTGCGGATTGTGCGGGTCGAAAACGACTTCGACGCCGCCGGTGCGATCGTCGAGGTAAAGAACTTTTTCCCAGGTTTTGCCGCCATCGCGCGTACGATAGATGCCGCGATCCGGGTTGGGGCCGTAGGCGTGGCCGAGCGCGGCGACGAAGACGATGTCGGGATTCGTGGGATGGATAATGACGTCGCCGATGTGGCGTGTATCTTTGAGGCCGACATTGGTCCAGGTCTTTCCGGCGTCGGTAGATTTGTAAACGCCATCGCCGAACGAGATGTTGCCTCGGATGCAGGCTTCGCCTGAGCCCGCATAAACCACGTTGGGATCCGTATCGGCAACGGCAATCGCGCCAATGGAGGAGATGCTCTGCTTGTCAAAAAGGGGATCCCACGTGATGCCGCCGTCGGTCGTCTTCCAGACGCCACCGCTGACTGCGCCGAAATAATAAGTGTACGGCTGGCTGGGGACACCTGCGACGGTGATGGCGCGGCCTCCGCGAAAAGGACCGATGAGGCGCCACTTCATGCCGCCGTACGTCTTGGGATCGATCTGCTGAGCCTGCGAGACGAGAGAAGCGGAAAAGATGAGAATGCAGACAAAAAGAACGTTAAAGAAGGGCTGGCGAAGCGATTTCACACAAACCTCCGAGGATTAAAACGGAACGAAGCATGGTATCACCGCTGGCGCTGGGAACTACAGACAGTAGTAGAGATTGTAGTTAGTCAGTTTCCGGTTACGCAGCTTACCAGGACTTCAGTGTAAGTTCACACTAGCCATCGCATTCATTGTCCGACACAAAAGGCAAGCCAGCCGTCAGATTGCGACACGAATTGCGCTAGTCGTCGCCATCCGGAATGACGATCGAGGCTTGTTGGACATCGCTCTCGGCTTGACTGGCTTCGACTTGTTGTGCTTTCAGGGCCGCCTCGACCGTCGAGTCTGGCTGCGCCTGTCCGTTGGGATTGGGTTTGGAATCCGCCGGCGGACCAGAGGGAATGCCGTTCCTTCCCTGGTTTTCCGCGAGTTTTCCAAGTCCCTCGCTGAGCTTTGCCCGAAAGTCGTTATGCATGTTTTGAAGGTCCGTAACGGGCACGGCAACCTGGGTACCAACGGCGCAGTCGTTCCGCTGGCTGCTGACCATGACGACCATAACACTCTGATTTGCGTCCGGAGTGTCCTGGATGCGCGTGATGATGTCGCCAGGGCTCAGGGAACATTCGGTTCCATCGGCCATCGGTTCACTGAGAACCGTGGAGACCAGAAACGTCTTGAGAAATGGACCCAGCGCGGCGGGCACCTCGTCGGGACCATTCTTTCCTCCGGATGTTGGGGCGCTGTTGGCGGGGGCATCAGGCTCAGGATTGTCGGCCGCCGCTTTCTCCGCGCCGATTTGTGCCCGCACTTCCTCGGCAATCAACTGCTTCATCTCGGGTGTAATCGTGGCTGGGCCGGCAGCCGCGGCCGCGTCGGCTGCTGCAGCGGCAGCATTGGCTTGTGCGCGAGCTTCATACGCAGCCTGCAGATTAGCGGCCATCAAATAGTCGGTCAGCCAAAGAGACGGAGAGTCGTAAAAAGGCGAAGGAGCAAAGTAGTAGCCATAGGAACCATACCAGGGAGCAGAGCCCCAGCCCCAATCAAACGCTATCGGCGTGGCCCAAGGATCGGAGACCCAGCCGTAATACGAGCGGCCGTAGTAGTAGGGCGGAACATAGACGTAATAAGGATGTCCGTGCCAGTAATACCCGCGATAGGCGTACGCATAGCTGTGTCCATTAGAGAAGTACGTCCGCCGCACGTAGGGATGACCGGCGCGGGTGTACCCGTGCTCGACATAGCCGCGCCCGCGGCCCAAGCCGACAATTCTGCCACCATCAGGCCCGTGAGATTCAATGTGCCGCTCGCCATGAGCACCGTGGTTGATGGTCATGCCGCTGCGCGTATGAATGGACTTGATGTAGCCGTGATGATCGAAATTGGCTTTGGAACCGCCCTTCGTTTCAAGACTGATTCTCTTGCCTTCGGGGTTAAAGCTGGTAGTGTGGCCAGAGGCAGTGGTGACACTCTTGCCGCCGCCGGGGCGAGCGACAACAACAGGTTCTGCGTATACCCTCTCACCGACAGGTTTGGCTGCCGACGCAGTGCCATTTGTCTTTGGGTTCGGGGTGCCGCCGGTTCTCACACCACTTGTGTGTGGCGTTGTGGACGTCCCCGTCTTGCCTTCAGCAGTCGAACCCGGGTGGGTGGCACCGCTAGTCGCACCCGTGGCGGGTTTGGCCTCGTGTTTTGGGGCTTCAGCGGGTTTGGACTCAGTTTTTGGAGCTTCGTGAGGTTTGGCCTCAGCAGGTTTGGGAGCTATGAGGGGTTTGGTAGCAGATGTACTGGGTGCAGGAGCTGGTGGCTTTTTCTGCTGCGCCGCGGCACAAGCCGCCATGGCAATCAAAGTCAAAGAAAGCAGTAAACCCCGAACGAGGCCGTTTCTTTGTCGGCTCCAATTCATCGCTACCCTCCTCGCAAGATCCGCCCTGTTTCGACCACTAAGAACTTTGCCCAGCATGAATCCGCGCAAAGCACCCGGACCAGGGAGAGAGTATCGAGCCGGGCAACTCAAACTCTGTAAGCAATCACAATTCAAACTGTGCAGGAAGTACCGCTTCCTACATTTTACGACGGCTTGTCCCTACAAAAACTAAACCGCAAATTCCAGGTTCCAAAGTGTCACCAGCGGTATCCGGGGATTCGTGCACCCAGAATCACACTTCGCATCAGGCCTCCTGGGCCCGAACTTCCAAGGCTTGGCTGCGCCGCGCCTGCGGTATTCGTCGGTGACGCGCGTCCAAGCTGCCAGGTCCCGAAAAACGCGCTTACCGGGAACTGAACCACAATCGTAAAGATGGATCGCTTGGAATGCCAAAAACGCACAGGCAGGAGTGCCTGTGCTACTGCGAGCAAATACGATAGGATGCTGCGGCGATGGCTACGGCGAAGACTTACGACACGGCGATTATTGGGGCGGGGGTGTTTGGCGCGTGGAGCGCCTGGCATTTGGCGCGGCGCGGGCAGCGCGTGGTGCTGCTGGAGGCGTATGGCCCTTCGAACGCGCGGGCTAGTTCGGGCGGCGAGACGCGCATCATTCGAATGGGCTATGGAACGGATGAGATTTACACGCGGTCGTCGCAGCGGTCGCTGGCGCAATGGAAGAGTTTTTTCGCAGCGACGGGGCAGCCTCTGTTTCACGAGACGGGAGTGCTGTGGCTAGCGGGCGAAGATGATTCGCGCGTGCGGCAGACGATGGCTACGCTGAAGCGCTGCGAAGTGTCGTTTGAAGAGATGGATCATGCGGCACTGGAGCGGCGTTATCCGCAGATTTCGTTCGAACGCGTGACGCGCGGTTTTTTGGAACCGAAAAGCGGAGTGCTGCTGGCGCGGCGAGCGGTTGCGGCGGTTGTTGAAGACGCCGTCAAGTTGGGCGTTGATTTTCGGATTGCCCTAGTCGAGACGCCACACGGCGGTGGGCGCTTGAGCAGCGTGAAATGCAGCAACGCAGAAACGCTTTCGGCGGGGCAGTTTGTTTTTGCCTGCGGTTCGTGGCTCGGCAAGGTTTTCCCTGAGATTCTTGGACAGAGAATTTTTCCCAGCCGGCAGGAAGTTTTCTTTTTCGGCGTGCCACCGGGAGACGAACGGTTTGCGCCGCCGGCTTTGCCGACGTGGCTCTTTCAGGAAGATGAGTATTACGGGATGCCGGACATTGAAGGCCGCGGATTGAAAATTGCGCTCGACCATCATGGAGAGCGCGTTGACCCCGACACGCAATCGCGCCTGCCGACGGCTGCGGAGGCAGAAGTGGTGCAGAAATACGTGGCTAGCCGTTTTCCGGCGATGCGAAATGCACCGGTTGTCGAAACGCGCGTATGCCAGTATGAAAATACTTCGAACGGCGATTTTCTGATTGACCGGCACCCAGAAATGGAAAACGTGTGGTTTGTTGGCGGCGGTTCGGGACACGGATTCAAGCATGGGCCGGCCGTGGGCGAGTATGTTTCGCGGCAGATTTTGGATAAGGCAGCGCCTGAGCCTCGCTATTCGCTGGCGACAAAAGAAACTGTCCAGCACCGGGCCGTCTATTAGTCGATGTGCGGAGCGCAAGCGCGAATTAAGTTCTTGGAGTGCGGCGAGCATGGAATGCGGCGATGCCGCGCTTTACGCGCCGGGCTTTTTCCGCATAGAGATCCTGGTCTGCTTCGGAAAGAAGTTTTTCAATTCTCTCGCCATCTCCCTTGTATATCGAAATGCCGATGCTGGCGGAGAGCTTTGGTTGCTCCTCGTCCTCGGCCATGACTATGCGAATGCGATTCGCAACCTGCTGTGCTTCTTTGTCCTGCGATTCGGGCAAGACCAGAGCGAACTCGTCGCCGCCGTAACGCGCGGCGGTATCGATGGCGCGGCAATGAATGCGCAAAATGGCGGCCAAGCGGCAGAGAGAGCGGCTGCCGACGAGATGGCCAAAGCGATCGTTGATTTTTTTCAAGCCGTCGAGATCGAGCAGCAAGACCGCGAAGGGCCTGCCGGTGCGGTTGGTGCGCTCGGTCTCGTTCTCAAGGACGTCGAGCAGACGTCGGTAGTTGGCGAGGCCGGTGAGCGGATCGCTGACAGCAAGGTGGCTGACTTGTTCGAAGAGGCGCGCGTTATCGAGGAGCGCGCCGCCGAGAGCGAGGGCGTAGCTGCTTACGGTAAGGACTTGCGCGAACACGAAGGGTGCGTCGAGAAGGCGTTCGGACTGGCACGCGGCGATCTGAGCGGCGAAGTTCATCCAAGCCGCGGCGTAGATGGTGCGGTCGAAGGCAGTGTCTTCGGAGTCAAGACGCCGGCGATACCAAATCACGGCGGCGAAAAAAATAATACCGGGTAACAGTTGGTGCGGGCTCGGTATGAAAGAGCCCGGATGGCGGGATGCTTCCGGGGGAAGGCGGCGAAGAGCGGCGGTGATCACATACGTGAAACCGACCACTGCCAGCAGGGCGCCGGTGATTTCGCCTTTGGTGTGGCGCGAACGAGGAATGAAGCGCTCGACGAGCAGGGCGACAAGGAGCAGAAGGGCCAAAAGCATGCGGCTGAGCCACCAGGCAACAGGCGCCCAGTTCGCCCGCGAGGGAGAATCCTGCAGGAACTGAAAAAAGAGAACGCCGGAAGCCGACAAGACCGCGCCAGAGAGCAAATATCCGCCGCCGAGAATCAGGGAGATACGATCCTGCGTGCCCTGGAACCGGACGAGAGTGAGGGCGGCGAAAACGAACGCCAGCAACGCGGAGATGACCTGCAAATACCCTTGAAGAACAGGATCGGGTTCAAGGGAGACGGGACGAAGGCAATATGCCACGAAGAACGTGAGCAGGACGCCCAGGACATGCCACAAGACAACATTGGTGGGACTACGACCGGTCATGCCTGGTTCCCCGCCCATACGGATGGCCCTCGGCTGGGACGAGGTGCTCCTTAATTAGACTACGTGTCCGAGGCGAGCGTTGCGGATAAAGTTAGGAGACTTTAACCAAGAGACACTGACTGTGGAAATTCTTCCTACTGTACGAAAGGACAGGTGCGAATCACAAGGTTGGGTGAAAAGAAGAGCGATCTGCCTGCGCGAGCAAGGAATGAGGCGAAGATTGTGCTTGCGCGAAGAATGGAGTTCTTGGAAAATGCCTTTATTGAAACGATTCAATAATCCAAATAATAGACAGAGAATGGGTTCACTTTTTCCTTGAAAACTGGTGGCTGACTCCGAGCGGACTGCGAGATGGAGAAAGGGATATGGGCTGCGCGTGAAAATGGATGGACGAAGAGTTGTGAAAAAAAATCCGCAAGCTCCGCGCGGCGGAAGGTCCGCATCGCGGGTTGCGGGACAGCACACGCTGCAGGAAATCCTTTCCCAGCCGGCGACGTGGGTGGAAACGGCGCAACAGTTTGACCAGAACGTCCAGTTGGTCGGAGCGTTCGAAGGCTTTTCTGCTCGTGAACCGTGGTTGTTTGTCGCCTGCGGGTCGAGCTACTACCTTTCGCGGACGATTGCGGCGCAGTGGGCAAAACTTCTGCAGGTGGCGTGCACCGCAGTGCCAGCATCGGAGCTGCTTTTTGCGCCGGACGAGGTGATGCGGCGGACTGACGCGCGGCAGGTGGTGTTTGTTTCGCGTTCGGGGAAAACCACGGAGGTTTTGCGCGCGGCGGAATGGTTGAAGGCAAACGCGTCGGTTCGAACGATCGGCGTAACTTGCAGCAGCGACAGCGTGCTTGAGGAGTTGTGCACACACACCTTGAAGCTGCCGTGGGCGGACGAGAAGAGCATGGTGATGACGCGGTCTTTCACTTCGATCCTCCTGCTCTTCGAGAGGCTGGGCGCGAAATTCGCGGGCGATGCCGGGCTGGCGTCCGCGCTGGGTGATTTGCCGGAAAAGGCCGCGCGATGGCTTGACGTAAATGCTGATAAGATTCGGGCGTTTGGAACGAAGCGGCGATTCGCGGATTTTGTTTTTCTGGGGCAAGGCGCGCATTACTGGCTGGCGCGGGAGGCGGCTCTGAAACTGACGGAGATGTCTTCCTCTTACGCGCAGGCGTATCACACGCTGGAATTCCGCCACGGGCCGAAATCGATCGCGAGCAAAGATACATTGATTACATTTTTGCTCTCCGATGCCGCAGAGGCAGAAGAAAGTCTGTTGGTGGGGGAACTGAAAAAATTGGGCGCGGCGACTTTCGTGGTCGCCAACCGCGCGACACCTGCGTTGCGCCGCGACGCGGATTTTCTGATTGAGTTGGGCTTGGAAGAACCAGAGGATGCGCGGATGGCAATGGCCGCGATTCCGGCGCAACTGCTGGGGCTGGCAGTTGGTTTGCGCAAGGGACTGAATCCCGATGTGCCGAGGAATTTGACGCGCGCGGTGGTGCTCGGTTCGAAAAATGGTGCGCCTGCGAAAAGGAGAGGTGCTTGAGCAACGAAGCCAGCGCCGGCAGCGGTCCGCAACTACGGCGGACGCTCACCCTGTGGGATCTCCTTCTCTACGGAATCATCGTGCTGCAGCCAGTCGCGCCGATGTCCGCGTTCGGTGCACTAAGCGATCGCGGCCACGGACATGTGGTCACCGCAATTCTAATCGCGATGGTGGCGATGCTGTGCACGGCGGTGAGTTACGGACGAATGGCGAGGGTCTATCCGAGCGCGGGATCGGCGTTTACGTATGTGGCGCGGGAAATCCATCCAGCGGCTGGGTACATCACCGGATGGAGCATGGTGATGGACTACATCGTGAATCCCCTGATCTGCACGATTTGGTGCGCGGGGCAGGCGCACGAATTTGCGCCGGGGTTGCCGGTGTGGGGATGGAAAATATTTTTTGCTGTGGTGTTCACGCTTTTGAATATGCAGGGGATCAAGACGTCGGCGCGGGTCAATGCTACATTGGCGGCGTTGATGAGCGGAGTCGTGGTGATCGTTTTTGTGACGACAATTCGATACATCTTTGGGCATCCGCATAGCGATCCTGGTTTTTTTACGCGGCCGTTCTACGATCCGAAGACGTTTACGTTTAGCGATTTGTTTGGGTGTACTTCGCTTGCTGTGCTGACGTATATCGGATTCGACGGAATTTCGACGCTTTCGGAGGAAGCGGAGAATCCGCGGCGAAATATCATGCTGGCTACCGTTTTGACTTGTTTGGCCGTCGGCATTCTTTCGGCAGCGGAAGTCTACGTGGCACAGCTTGTGTGGCCGGCGTCGCAACCGTTTCCGAATCAGGATACGGCGTATGTTTACGCGGCAGCGCGGACGTGGGCTCCGCTGTTCACGATTCTTGGTGCGACACTCCTGGTCGCCAATTTCGGGTCGGGCATGGGAGCGCAGATCGGCGCGGCGCGGCTGCTCTATGGCATGGGAAAAAGTAATGCGCTGCCGAAATCTTTTTTTGGACAGATAGATGCGAAGCACCATGTTCCGCGAAATAACGTGATTTTCATTGGCGTGATCGTGCTTGTAGGATCTTTTTTCTTGACGTTTGAGAAAGGAATTGCGCTGCTGAATTATGGGGCGCTCATCGCGTTCATGGGCGTTAATGCGTCGTCCTTCGTGCATTATTTCGTGAAGCAGCCAGAGAGAAAGTTGACTCATTTCGTGCTTCCGGTGGTGGGGTTCTTCGTTTGCTTGGGCTTGTGGTGGAACCTCAGCCCGGAAGCGAAATATCTTGGAACAGCCTGGATGGTTGCGGGAATTGCTTTTGGCGCATGGAAAACGAAGTGGTTTCGCGAACCTTTGTCGTTTGATGTGCCCGCTGAATAAGCCGCTCCCGCTCCTGGCTGCGCCGTTCTTTTAACGGAAATGAGCGAACTCTGGCAGAATGATGGCAATCTTAGAGGCACCTCAATTGAAGCGCGCAAGCGGCAAGAATCAGATGGTGACCATGCGGGACGTCGCGGAAGACAGCGGCTTCTCTCCCGCCACCGTCTCAATCGTGCTGAATAACGCACCGCTGGCTCGCTATATCGCTCCCGCTACAAAAAAACGAATCGAGGAAGCGGCGAAGAAGCTCGGTTACCGCCCGAACGCGATGGCGCGGTTTCTGCGGAGCAAGCGCAGCCATACGGTGGGGCTGGTGTTCTTCGACATTACCGATCCTTTCTGCACGCCGGTGATGCGCGGGATTGAAAACGCGCTGTATCAGTCGTCGTACGTGCCGATTTTTGCCGATGCGCACAACCAGAGGAACCGTTTCGAGCGCTACCTGGAAATGCTGCTGGAGCATCACGTGGAGGCCCTGATTGTGGTGGCGAACTGGCTGGTCGTCGACATTCACGTATTGGCGGACTTGAGCAAGCGCAACATTCCGGCGGCGACCATTGGATGGGAGCTGCCGGGGGATACGGTTAGTTCCGTGATGGTGGACAACGAGACCGGCGGACGCATGGCGCTCGAACATCTTCACCAACTTGGTCATCGCAAGATTGCATTTATTCGCGGGCCGAAGATGCTGATCGACAGCGCTCCGCGGTGGCGCGGCGTGCAGAAGTTTGCCCACGCTGCAGGACTTGAGATCGATCCTGCCCTGGTGCTGCAACTGCCGGATTCGTTCGATCCTAACTCCGGATTCGAGGGCGGCCACCGGCTGACCGAGGAGCTGCTTCAAAAAAAGAAAAAGTTTACGGCGCTGATGGCGTTTGACGATTTGACAGCGCTGGGGGCGATTCGCGCGCTGACCAAGACGGGAGTCAAAGTGCCGGAACAGTGCTCCGTGACGGGTTTTGACGATGTGGCGATGGCCGCCCTGAGCGCGCCGTCGCTGACAACGGTGCGGCAGCCGCTCGAGGCCATGGGAACGAATGCCGTCAACATCGTGATGGAAAGCATTAAAGCCGGGCTCGAGAAGCGCGAGTGGAATACCGTACGGCAAAAGATGAATCCGGAGCTGGTGATTCGAGACTCGACACGCGACATCGCGCACTCAAGCTCTGACTGACGGGCCTGTGATCTTTACCCCTCCTACCCCCCCGATTTCTTGTAAACGTTGCATCTAGAGGACTTGGATTTTATGTAAGTCGGTTAGAATCAATGTTTACGGAGCGACCTGCAAGTGTTGATCCTAAAATAAGTTAGGGTGTCGAGGGATGTCTGAGATTTGAGTTGGGGCATCCCGCCAAAAGAAAAAGGCGGCGCAGAGTCGTCGCCTTTCGCACTATTATCTTATTGTTATTATATCAAAAGGTATATCTCCTGTAAAGAAAAATCGGGGAGTGGGTCAGCGTCCGCTTGTCCAACTCGTTAGACTTGACGAATATCGCGTACGAGACAACAGCGGAGAACTTAAACAAACACTCGGTCAGGAACAAAAAGAGTGGTGCTTTCCGAGTTTTGTTTCTCGGCGGACGGTTTCCGAGGCGCTTTCCCGAATCGAATTGCGTGAACAACGTTCTCTTCTGTCGCTCTGAGCTCCCGCCCTACTCCGCCTTCGACGGCGAAGACATAACCGACCGCGCCGTACTGTGCGGCGCACTTAGCGGCTGCTTCTAGTGTTCTGTGCTTGTGCAAGCAGCGGCGGTGCGACCAGCTATCGGTCCAGCCAGCTTCATAATGGGTACGCGGCCGGGTAACGTCCCTCATAAAGCCTCCATTGTCTGATCTTACGCACCAGAATCTGTTTCGCCGAAGAAGAATCTGAAAACCGGGCGGTATATTCCAACTGGTCTTAGGAAACGCCGTTATCTTACAAGTGAAATTGGCCTAGATCCCGATGACCGGCTGAACTGGCAGCGGTTGTCGGAGAAGTCCCGGTAACGCGACCCAACACGCAGCGCCTTGATGCACACGCCTCGCAGGAGTAGGATTCTGGTCCCGCCCAATCTGGCAGCCAATTTCTGTCTGCTGGAGAAAAAAAGCGAGTTTGATGCATACCGGCGGAAATCCGCGTGGGGTGTGCTGTCCCTAGGAGGGTCCGATGTGGGGTAACAAGAAACCGGATACACAGAGCACAGATGCGATGCGCCCGGGGGATGCGATGGCGGACTCCGAGACGGGGTGGTTGGGTTCGAGCCTTCATGTGAAAGGCGACATCATCGGCACCGAGGATCTGCTGATCGACGGTTCTGTCGAAGGACTGGTCGAACTTGATGAACGGAAGCTGACGGTAGGACCGACGGCGAAGATAACAGCCGACATCAACGCACGTGATGTGGTGGTGTACGGCTTCGTGAAGGGGAACGTGCACGCCAAGGGGCGGATTGAAATCAAAAAGGACGGCTCGGTGATTGGGAATTTGACGACGGCACAGATCATGATCGAGGACGGTGCGGACTTCAAAGGTTCAATCGAAATCGACAGGGCTGAGGCGAAGGTAGCCGACAAAAACGTCTCCTCGCGGGCGGCGGCGGCTGGCGCAGGGCCGAAGAGCGTTTAACGATAACGCGCGGCAGGCGAAGCCACTTTTGTGGATGCTCCGACGCAAGACCTTGCCGCGTGATCCCGAATTCACATAACGCCCTTATCGTACAAGTGAAATCTACCCAGATCTCAATGTCCGGTAACCCGGGTGGTCTCAATGGATGGACGCAACACTAAGCTCAAAGTCTAACTGCTGGAGTCTCAAAGGCTAAAATCGCTTACAAGTGTTCAGTCAAACGGAACACTGCCCTGGCTAGGTTTTGATGGAGTACAGCCCGACAGATCGGTTCTCTCGGCGAAGTGCCGTTGGACCAGGCTATTAGCAAGTGTTGCATCGACCGGTTGAGCTGGCAGCGTTTATCAGGCACTTACGGGCACTCATGCTATTCTGCGGAGATGCAGCAAGTTTCGAGATGGAAGAAATATGCCGCACAATTCAGCGTCACGGCGGCCACCATTTTTCTGCCGCAGATGGTGCTCGGACAGCAACCGGTCTCCCTTCCGGGAGAAATCCCAGTGGGTTGGTATGTTTATCCAGAAAGCAAATTGAAGAATCTAGACGAAACGACTCTGCGCTGCTTCAACTACTCCCACAATGAGTGGCAGGTAACAAACGAGGGAAACGGCGTCAAGATTACCCCACGTCCCAGCCCCAAGGGGAAAGACGACTTCCCACCAGTGCCATCATGGCCTCCGCTGTTGAAGCACCAAGAGGGGATGCCCGGTCGCACAGTGAGTGCGGGCCTGAGAAGTGCGATGCATTTTAAGAATGGTTGGCTCCTCGCATATGACGCCGGTGAATGGGGCGGAGGGCTTTGGCTTACGAACGAAGATGGAAGCAAGACGAAGCGCATCCTTAACGACAACGTTCGTGCAGTTGTCCCGATAGATGGCGGCATGATCGTCTTGTCAGGACTTGCTCACATGTCCATAAATTTTGGCAATGCTTTTATTTTTTCAAACCCGGACGGGCTCGACATGGCTCTCCAACATTCGGTCCATCTGGACGGGGAGCCTAGTGCGCCCGCAAAAGAGGCGGATGGTTCTGTCCTTTTCGTTACGACGTATGGATTGTGTAGAATCAGGAAATCAGGCCAGTTGCAGAGGCTCACGTATTTTCCCAAGTGGACAAGCCAACAGTATCCAAATTCAATGGCTGTTTCCTCCGATGGAAGCATCTTTATTGCGATGCGGATGTTTGTCCTCAGACTTCGCTCAAATTCAGGCAGATTCACGGAAGAGTGGCTGCTGCCAAACGAATGCCGAAAATTTGAATTGATACAATTCGATTGCGCTTGCAAACCGTAAATGGACGACTGCGCATAATTCGCCTTCTAAGAAGTCTTCGTCTTCGGTAACAATGCTCTAGGGCCTGATTAGTCGTGCCAGCTCAACCGGTCGATGCAACACTTTGTTGAAGTTTACTGGCGGGAGTTTGAAATCCTAAGGTTTTTCTTGGACGCTGATTTAACCGCAGCGCCACTTCGTCCAGCTCCGCTTGGGTGTAA
>Ga0210384_10000310_pt1 | contig 76305 bp, 62 predicted proteins | sample IncBWH2MmetaG_FD_160574 | JGI IMG/M metagenome (GOLD analysis project Ga0210384, IMG submission 160574) | Forest soil microbial communities from Barre Woods Harvard Forest LTER site, Petersham, Massachusetts, United States - Inc-BW-H-2-M | ecosystem: Environmental > Terrestrial > Soil >... | reverse complement strand
GCGCGGAAAGATGTGCGGGGGCGGGGCATCGAGGACGGGCACGGCGTGCCGTGCCCCTACGAGGGCGGGGGGGGTTGTGAGAGCGGCGGCTCCTGCGCGCATGGTGGCGGATCACGTATGAATGCGCCCCCTGTTCCTCGCGAACTCGCAGCGTTGCAAGATATTGAAAACAATGAGCAGAGTGGTGAGACAAGGGGAGGGGCGCGTGAAGCTGTGCTGGGGCGGGGCATCGAGGATGGGGAGGTTATGAGCGCGACGGCTCCTGCGCGCGAGGTGGCTGGGGGGCGCATCCCGGAACTGGACGGGCTGCGCGGGCTCGCCATTCTTCTCGTACTCTGCAGCCACTACATTGGGACGGCAGATCGAACTTCTGTGCGGCCCCTGCTGCGGCATTTTCTGGGGGTTTTTGATGCGGGATGGATGGGGGTGGACCTCTTTTTCGTGCTTTCGGGGTTTCTGATTGGGGGGATTCTTCTGGATGCGCGCGGTTCCCCGAGCTACTTCCGGACGTTTTACATGCGGCGGGTGTTCCGCATTTTACCGGTCTATTATCTGTGGACCCTTATTTATGGATTGATTGTTTTGGGGGCGATGGTGTTTTTGCGAGGCCAAACGGGGCTCGGCGCGGCGGACCTGAAGCAGGTGCCGATCCAGCTTTTGTTCCTGCGCGACGTGTTTATCGGGGCGATGGGGCCGCTGGCGCTCGCGTGGTTCATGGCCACGTGGTCGCTGGCAGTTGAGGAGCAGTTCTATCTTCTGGCTCCGCCCTTGATCCGGTTCGTCTCGACGAGAAAGCTGGTGGTGACGCTGGCGGCGGTGATCGCGGTATTGCCGGCGCTGCGATGGATGCTGATTCATACCTGGGGAATTACGGGACTGCGAGTGGCTTATTTCTCGATGCCCTTCCGCGCAGACGCCCTGGCCTGGGGGATACTGCTTGCGGCGGGCTGGCGATGGGCGGCGTTCCGGGATTTTTTGCAGAGGCGCAAGGGGCTGCTACAGTCCGTGACCGTGATTCTGTTAGCGGGAGTTTGCGCGCTGCTGCCGTGGTTCGCGCGGCCTTTTGGAATGGTGAGCATCGCGGTGGGCTTGAGCTGGCTGGGAATGTTTTTCAGCGCGCTGGTGCTGCTGGTGCTGTCGCAGACAGAAGGATGGGTGGCCGGGCTGATGCGTTGGCACGTGCTGCGGAGCCTGGGCACGGTTTCGTATTGCGTGTACGTGATTCACACGGCGGTGATCATCTACACGCACAAGTTGGTGCTGGGAGCTTCGCCGCAAATTTATAATCTTCAAGGGGTTGCAGTGACTCTGCTGGCGCTCGGGCTAACGCTTGGCGTGGCCGCACTCTCCTGGCGCTATTATGAAAAGCCGCTTATCCGGCGGGGCCATCGCTACTCCTATGAGGGGACAGAGTCGGTGGAGGGTGGGGCGAGGGTGTTGGAAAGTTTGAAGGTTTGAAGGTTGGGCTCGGAGGTTGGAATGTTAGAAGGTTGAAGGTTGGGAGAAGAATGGATACGGCAGTGATACGCGGGGAGGGGCTGGGGAAGCGGTACCGGCGCGGGCTTGCGGTGGACCCGGGGCTGAGGCACGCGCTGGAACGGTTTGTGAAGTCGCCGATGGCGGCGTTTCGCCGAGCAAAGGAAGAGACGTTTTGGGCGTTGAAAGACGTGTCCTTGCAAGTGAATGAAGGGGAAGTGCTTGGGCTGATCGGGCGGAACGGGGCTGGCAAGACGACGCTGCTGAAGATTCTTTCGCGGATTACGAAGCCGACGACCGGGTGGGCGGAGATTCACGGGCGGGTCGGGTCGCTGCTGGAAGTGGGCACGGGATTTCATCCGGAGCTGACGGGGCGGGAGAACACCTTCCTCAGCGGCGCCATACTGGGGATGAGCAAGCGGGAGATTGAGCGGAAATTCGATGAAATCGTGGCGTTCGCGGAGTTGGAGAAGTTCATCGATACGCCGGTAAAGCATTATTCGAGCGGCATGTACGTTCGGCTGGCGTTTGGCGTCGCGGCGCATCTGGAGCCGGAGATTCTGCTGGTGGATGAAGTGCTCGCCGTCGGCGACCTCAATTTTCAGAAAAAATGCCTCGGCAAAATGGGCGACGTCGCCCGCGCGGGGCGGACGGTTGTGCTCGTTTCCCACCAGCTCAATCAGATACGCCGCCTTTGCCACCGCGTCGTGTGGGTGGATGACGGCTCGATACGCCTGAACGGATCCACCCACGAAGTCGTTTCCGCCTACGAATCCGCTATGGCCCGCAGTGACTCCAACGGCGCGAAGCTGGATCGCACCACGGTGGGCAAGGCCTGCTTTGTTCGCTGGGAAATCGTCGGCTCACAACCCCGAGATCCCCATACCCTCGACACTTTGGGTCCGGTCACGATTAAGTTTGTCGTTCAGGTGAACGAGCCTATGCGCACGGGGCATCATGGGGTCGCGCTTTATAATCACGACCGCCAATTAATGTGGGGGCATGCCAAGGACAACGTGCAACTCTCTGTCGGAGAGCACGATTTTTGTTATACGTTTCCCATGCTTCCTTTGCGTCCGGGTTCTTACACTTGGCTGGTAACTCTGTACGAAGAAGCCGAACTCCTGGACTCTTGGGATTCCGTCCCTGAGATGGTTGTGGCGACGGAACCTGTCGCCCACAAGCTGGATGAGTGGGCTGGCCTTCTGAATATTCCTACCGACTTCTCAGTGTTATCAAAGGTAGAGCGATCGGCATGATGGCAACGGAGACAATCGAACATAATGGTGTGCTGAGCCGCTTGCGGCGATTCCTCCGTCGGCCTTTCCATGAGCAATCCAGGTCTTTCTACGCGCGCTGGATTCGCATATTTCCGAACATCCCGGTTCCAGTTCGTCTGCCCTTCGGTGTTTGGTTTTTGGCACGGAATGATGGACTTGGATCTACTTTGACTTACGACGGATTTGAACCCATGGAACGGAGCTTTGTTGCTCGTTTCCTGCGTAGGGGGATGATCGTCCTCGACATCGGTGCCCACCACGGTTTCTATACGCTTCTCGCTTCAAAGCTCGTGGGCCCCGCCGGAAAAGTCTATGCCTTTGAGCCTTCTCCTCGCGAGCAAAGGGCTCTTCGACTAAACCTGATTCTGAATCGGTGCAAGAACGTATCCGTGCAGGCCCTGGCTTTGAGCGATTCAGAAGGACGGGCTGATTTTTACGTCGTGAACGATGAGCACACGGGGTTCAATAGTCTGAGGCCGCCGGGTATTTCTAGTTCAACGACGCAAGTCAAGGTAAGTGTCAAACAGCTAGACGATTGGTTTCGGGAGGCGAAGATAGATCGCGTGGATTTTATCAAGCTCGATGTGGAAGGAGGGGAGCTCGCCGTTTTAAAGAGTGGAGTACAGTTCTTGGGGCGGCTGCCGCGTCCTATCATCCTAGCCGAACTGGAAGATGCTCGGTGTGAGCCTTGGGGTCTCCGAGCCAAGGATACGGCAAACCTGCTCTATAGCCACGGATTTGAGTGGTTTGCATTGTCACGAGATGGAGTTCTAGAGAAGATGCCCAAAAATTCGGATCGATATGAAGGCAACTTCGTCGCGGTGCCACATGAGCGCGTAGGGGAAATCAGTGAGTTAACGCAAAATGGGCCTCGTTCGTAAATTTAGGGCAATCATCGGTTCCGACCTGGCTGGTGAACCTTCCGACGCGAAGAGCGCGGCTTGGCAAATGCCGTACGAAACCCTGCGCAAGAGATGGGTCGGGGTGCCGTCCGGTCATGACGTCTTCGAGAAGACGACGAATTTGATGGAGCTATCGGACGACGCGTTGCTCTCCTTCTGGGAGAAAGCCCGCCGCGACATCACGACCGGGGCTGAGTTTGCGCACCGCGGCTGGTACCACAGTCTCTACTCTGACTTTATGTCGGGGAAGAAAGTAATGGATGTCGGCAGCGGGTTCGGTGTTGATCCGATCACTTTCGCCCAGCACGGAGCAAGGGTGACGTTCGTCGATCTCGTCGAGACGAATCTCAAGATTCTTGAGCGTCTTTGCAAGATTATGGGTCTAAAGGACGTTAGCTTCGTCCTCTTCGAAGATCTGAGTTCCTTAGGGCCTCTCGATACCGACTTCGACGTCATTATGGCCATGGGTTCCTTGCACCATGCGCCCGTTGATATTCTGAGGCCAGAATACAAGGAATTGGTTCGCCACTTAAAACTTGGCGGGCGCTGGCTGCAACTTGCCTACCCGAAAGCCCGATGGATTCGAGACAAGCGGCCCCGATTCGCGCACTGGGGCCTGACTACTGACGGCGCAGGAACGCCGTGGGCCGAATGGTACGATGTCGAGAAGTTGCTGGGTATGTTTACGCCAGCCGAATTTGAAGTCGTGCTCTATCAGGAATTTCACAACAGTGACTACAATTGGTTCGATCTTATCCATCGAGGAATGCCGGAACGCGCACATTCATGACGAGAAATAGGATGAGGCCGCGGGTGAACTTATCCCGGCAATTTCCCGTTCTGTAAATTCCAGGCAAACTTTGTACGCTGCTCCGGCGTGGCGAATGCATGCGTTTCCCGAAGCTTGGAATCCTTGCGCACGAAGCCCATGTCTATTTGCGCCAGGGCGCCGTCGAGCGGCCTGTACAGCATGCCCCACAAGTCATACACCACAAATCCTCGCTCTTGCATGAAGCCCACAACGTCCGCCAACTGGGGACCGCCGATCATGGTTCCAAACAAGGTCACTTCCAAGATCACGATTTCGCACTGTTCCAAAGTCTTCGCCGCTCCCGCGAGGACCTTGAGTTCAGCGCCCTGCACATCGACCTTTAGCAGATACGGCCCGATGAGTGCCCGTTGCGCGCAGACCTCGTCAATCGTGACCATCGGCACTTCCCGGGGCTGGCCATCGACTTGCGCACCTTCGGCTTCCCGGAACAAGCTCGAACAATCCAACTGATCAGCGTGAACGTTGAGCGAAACCGTCCCGGAGGATTCCCCGGCCGCAGCCAGTACATACTGGGCCTTGTACTGCGAGCAGATTTTTTTTAAGAACGGCTCGAATTCCGCCAAGGGTTCGATCAGCAGGATCGCCGCTTCAGGAAATTCCTCGTACAGCTCGCGCGTGTCGAACGCCACTCCCACGTCAATCACTGTCCGCGGCTGAAAACCCAGCTTGGCGATTTGCCTAAGCGCCCCACGCAAGCTAGAGCGTGCGGGCCCTTCCGGGGTGACGGCGTCCGTGGACGGGGGGACGCGCCGAAGCTCCAGCCCGATGCTCTTGAAGACTTTCTTGGCGCTCCGCTTGATGAGGCGGTTCATTCCGGCGTGGTTCCTCAGGCCTTCATCTCATCATCCGGCTTGCATAGGGTCAAGAGAGGAATCCCTTGACTCCCGTTTGGCGAGACACGGAAGATAGAATCATTGCGAATGTCCGAGAGCGCCACATCAGAAGCGTCAACCATATGGCCGCGAATTTCGCTCGTCACTCCCGTCTTTAACTCGGCAAAATATATTGAGCAGACCATCCGGTCCGTACTGGCGCAGAACTATCCCAACCTCGAATACTTCATCATTGATGGGGGTTCCACGGACGGCAGCATCGAGATCATTCGAAAATACGAATCGGAAATCGGCGGCTGGGTCTCCGAGCCAGATTCCGGGATGTACGACGCCATCAACAAAGGGTTTGCGCGAACTAGCGGCGAACTGATGGGCTGGATCAGCGCGACCGACCAGCTTCACACAGGGGCCCTTGCCGTGGTGGGCAGCGTCTTCCGCGATCTGCCGCAAGTGGAATGGATTACCGGCCGGCCCACGGGCTTCAGCGAAGATGGCATGACTGTCACGATCCTCGATGTTCCCCGCTGGTCGCGTAAGCGCTTTCTGGCTGGCGCCAACCGGTACATCCAACAGGAATCTACGTTTTGGCGCCGCAGCTTGTGGGAGAAAGCGGGCAGCCATGTCGATGCCTCGCGCCGCAGCGGCAGCGACTTTGAACTCTGGCTACGTTTTTTCCACCACGCTCAGCTTCATTCTGTGGATGCGCTGATCGGCGGCTTCCGCGTCCACCCTGATTCCGACAGCATCTCGGCCCTGGACAGCTACAATCGCATTCTGGAGGGCCACCTCGCGAACGATATCGCGTCACTGAAAGGCGCAAGCGGCGTGAAAGTATTCCGCGGGCTCACTCGCGCCTTCCAGCGCGTCCCAAAACTCCGCGGTGCCTGGAATCGACACGTCCTAGGAGCCCTGTACACCGTGCGGGGATCGGATTGGCCGCCGGTGATTCGGCGTCAAGGTGACAGGTGGGAGATTCTGCGGTAGCCTATTAGCTCTTCGAGCCGAAAGCGGAACTATGAGGTCCAGAATTTCCAAGGCCAAGCACCCCGTTTGTCCCAGCTGCGGGAGCGCCGAAATCCACAGGTCAAGAAGAAGCGGATTGATGGAATTCGTGCTCCATCGACTTCTGTTCGTGAGTCCTTACCGGTGTGAGAACTGCGACGTGCGGCATTTCCGGTTCCGGTTTTCGCAGTCTTCAGACAATTCGCCAAATACTCCGCCACACACTCGCGTGGCCTAGCACGCGGGCTCTGGGTTAAACTCCAGAGGCGTGGAAATCCGTCTCTGGAGGCATATGCGTTCGTCTATTTCGGTCATTGGTCTGGGAAAACTGGGAGCGCCGATGGCGGCATGCATCGCGGCGCAGGGCTTCCACGTTGTGGGAGTGGACCTGAACTCGCGGAAAGTGAGCGACATCAACAACGGGATCGCGCCGGTCCACGAGCCGGGGCTTACAGAATTGATCCGGGAGGCCGGGAGCCAGCTACAGGCCAGCCAAAACATCCCGGAGGCGGTACACAATTCCGACATAACGTTCGTGGTCGTTAGCACGCCGAGCGACGCGAGCGGAGGGTTCTCGCTGCAATACGTTCTGCCGACGTGCGAGGCTGTGGGACGAGCGATTGCCAGCAAGAAATCGTTCCATCTCGTGGTTCTGACCAGCACGGTGATGCCCGGATCGACCGGAGGGGCGGTGCTGACGGCGCTGGAACGATCGAGCCACAAACGCTGCGGAACGGATTTTGGGCTGTGCTACAACCCGGAGTTTATCGCGCTGGGGACGGTGATCCGCGATTTCTATAACCCGGATTTCCTTTTGATCGGAGAGTCCGATGCGCGGTCCGGAGAGATGCTGGCGGACATTTACAAGACGGTCTGCAAGAACGCTCCCGCGGTTGCGCGAATGAACCTGATTAATGCGGAAATCACGAAGCTGGCGGTGAATACGTACATCACGACGAAAATCAGCTACGCCAATATGCTGGCGCGGCTCTGCGAGAAGATGCCGGAAGCGGACGTGAATGTCGTGACCGACGCGCTGGGGCTCGATACACGCATTGGAGGGAAGTATTTGAAGGGCGCGGTGAGCTATGGCGGGCCGTGCTTCCCGCGAGACAATCGCGCTTTGGCCGCGCTGGCCACGCGCGTGGGCGCTTCCTCCGGGCTTGCGGAAGCGACGGATATTTTCAATCGCGCGCAAATCAAATTGCTGGCGGAAACGGTGAAGAGCCAGCACGCGGCAGGCGAGGCTATCGGCATCCTGGGCTTGACGTACAAGCCCAATACCGACGTGGTCGAGGAGTCGTTTGGCCTGTTGCTGGCGCAGGAACTTTCGTCGGCAGATCTCGAGGTGATCGTGTTCGATCCCTCGGCGGATGCGGCACGCGCGCTGAGCAATTTCGAGAAGGTGCGCGTGGCGGCGTCGGCGCAGGTGTGCATCGAGGCGTGTGGCGTGGTGGTGCTGGCGACCCCTTGGCAGGAGTTTCGCGAGATACCGGCAGCCCAATGGGCGCGGGAGGATTCGCCGCGAGCTGTGATCGATTGCTGGCGCGCGCTGACATATCTCGACGGAGCCGAGGGCGTGCGCTACCTGAAGCTCGGGTTCGGCGGCCCGGCGGGGAAGTCCGTGGGCGCCTCCACCACCGCCGATTTTGGTGTATAGTATTGAACCCAGCCAGAACGGGAGTAGTGGGCCATGACGATCCTCAATAAGTCTTCCCTCTGTCCGAATTGTGCCAGCCATTCCTACCACAGGACCAGAAGAAAAGGGCTGCTGGAGCGGATACTGCACAGCGTGTTCTTCATAAGCCCGTACCGGTGCAATACGTGCGACGAGCGGTATTACCGGTTCCGGCTGCCGGTGCACCCGGCGGAGAAGCCGCCGCATCACCATGCCGCGTAATCGCTGTAGGTATTTCTACTGTAAGCATTTCTACGGTAAGCCTTTTCACGGCACGCATTTCCACGGCAAGCGTTTCCATGGCAAGTGGGGAAGGTGAAGAAACTCGTTCATTCCCTCCTGGGGAAACTGGGATACCGGATCGTGCGGATCGAAGATGGTCCGAGGGCGAGCGAAGGACTCGATCCCTTTTTTGGGCTGCTCGCGCGGATGGGGTTTGCGCCGAAACACATATTGGATGTGGGGGCGAACCGCGGGCTGTGGACGAGGGAGGCGATGAAGTTCTTCCCGGAGGCGCGGTACACGCTGGTGGAGCCACAGGATGATTTGAAGGCGCACATCCAAGACCTGATCGATAGCGGCAGAAAGATTGAGTGGATCAACGCGGGAGCGAGCGACCGGGCGGGGACGCTGGCGTTGACGATTGCGGCGAGCGACGGAAGCAGCACGTTTGTGAGGACCGACCGGCACGGGCGGACGACCGGCTCGGAGCAAAAGACGGTGGCGGTGAAGACGTTGAACGAGATCGTGTCCTGCGGCAGCGCGGGAATTCCCGACATGGTGAAGATTGACGCGGAGGGATTCGATCTCAAAGTGCTTGCCGGCGCTGGCGAGTTGCTGGGGAAAACGGACATTTTTCTGGTGGAAGCGGTGGTTTGCGGCAACTACGACAATTCGGCGGCGGAAGTGATGCAGTTCATGGCGGGCGCGGGATACCGGCTGGTGGATATTACGGATTTGAACCGCAGCCCGAGGCATGGGGTGCTGTGGCTGTGCGAGCTGGCGTTTCTGAGGAATGGGAGCGGGCTGTTTGACGGGGCGGCGAGCTACGAATAACGGGCGCACGTAGTTTTAAGCGGGCATTGTCTTTCTCCGCGGCAAAATAATCTCCAAAAAGAATAACCCAACAAGTACAGATTACTTATACATAAATTCTCTTGCGTTCCTTGCGAGAGATGATTACTATTATTCTACTTTCTCGGCACGCTATTCTTTGCTCGATATTTCCTGACACACTTAGCGGCGGGAAGGCTTTCGCGGCTGTGCACGTTTTGCGCGTGGCGGATCCGCGACGGCGCACGAAGGTCCGGCGAGCCCAATGGGTGTCGGGGAACGCCGGCAGGGAGTCCAGCCCCATGTCCGTGATCAATGGAATGCCCGCCGTCAAGGTATCGTCCGATGTATTGCAAGCCGCACTGCCTGCGGCCTTGCCCGATGTCTCCATCCTCGCCGGGGCGCCACCGCCGACCCGCCGCCTCACGGTGGAATTCACTATCAAGCTGACGCCGTTCGATCAGCGCGCGTACCGGAAATTGATTGCGGCGCGCGCGGAGACGATACGGCGCGTGGTGGGGAAGCTGAAGCCGGCGATGCGGCTGGCGAGCGCGCTCGACGCCGGATGCGGCGTGGGATTTTTTTCGCAGACGCTCGCGGAGTGTGGGATGGGTGTGTGCGGGTTCGACGGGCGGGAGGAAAATATTGTTGAGGCGCGGAAGCGTTTTCCGCACTTGCCGTTCGAAACGGCGGATCTGCAGGACCGCAATATTCTTGAGCTGGGACGGTTTGACTTTGTGCTGTGCTGCGGATTGATCTATCACCTGGAAAATCCGCTACTGGCGATGCGGAATTTGCGGGCGCTGACACAGAAATGTTTGCTTCTGGAGAGCATGTGCATCCCGGGAGATGGTGCGTCGATGCTGCTGCGCGAGGAGCCGCGGGCCGACGACCAGAGCTTGACGGACGTGGCGTGTTACCCGAGCGAAGGGACGCTGGTGAAGATGCTGTACCGCGCGGGATTCGCGGTGGTGTATCGCGTTACGCCTCTGCCGGAGCACGATGACTTTCGCGATACGCCGGAGCACGCGAGGAAAAGGACGGTGCTGCTGGCCTCGAGCGCGCCGATCGATATCGCGGGATTTCGGTTGTATCCAGAGCCGCGGGAGGAGGGAGATCCGTGGAGCAAGGCGGGGGCGGCGCGGCCGACGGTGGCGCGGCGCGTCGGGAGGTTTCTGGCCAGCCCGGTGAAGAGGAAGTACATCACCATGGCGCTGCGCGCACGGAGAGTGTTTCCGGAGATGGCGATTCCGCTGCGGCTGGATTTTGGCGCGTGGTGGCTGGCAGAAAAGGGCGCGCTGGATCATGAGTTGATGTACAACGGGTTCGAAGAGACGGAGTTGCGCTTTGTGCAGCGGCTACTGCGACCGGGAATGACCGTGCTGGATATCGGCGCGCACCACGGGCTGTATACGTTGTTGACGGCAAAAAGCGTTGGGCGGCGCGGGCGCGTGATTGCGTTCGAACCGTCGCCACGGGAATGCCGGCGGCTGGCGAAGCATGTGCGCGTAAATCGTTGCAGGAATGTGGAGGTGGAGGCGTGCGCGGTGGGGGACACGTCTGGCGAGGCGGAACTATATATGGTGGACGGCTTCCGCGATTGGGGAAATAGTTTGCGGCCGCCAGCAGTGCCGGAGCCTACGCGTCTAGTGCGCGTGTCGGTGCGTAGGTTGGACGACGTGCTCGCCGAGCGCGGCATCAAGCAGGTGGACTTCATCAAGCTGGATGCGGAGGGCGGGGAGCTGGCGGTGCTGGAAGGAGGCCGGCGGCTGCTGCAAACGGCGCCGCGGCCGGCCATTCTCGCCGAAGTGGAGGATATCCGTACGCGGCCGTGGGGGTATCCCGCCCGGAAAATAATGCAACTGCTTGCGCGGTGGAACTATCGGTGGTTTGCGCTGGGCGAAATGGGGACACTGTATCCCGCATCGCCGGACGATGAATCGTACGACTCGAATTATGTGGCGCTACCCGACGAGCGCGCGGAGGAGTTTCAGCGCCTACTGGCCGAAAAACCGGATCGCCCGTTTCTGCGGGCCAAGTAAGAAACGAACGTCAATAAGCGGACTCCCCTAAGCGGTCACCGATACGCGAAGGTCGAGAAGCCTTCGCAGTTCCACACTTTCGCAGCCGGGGCCGCTTCGGGCTTCCAAAAAGAGAGAGTGCTGCTATCCTTCCAAGGGGGCAGCGTTCGCGTCCGTGCGAATCGGATGGCGGGCGGCTGCCGCGGGACGATTCGAATCAGGCGAAAATGCTCACGTTTTTCACGACCGCCAAACCGTTTGCGGGCCACAACGGCATTATCCAGCGAAATGCGCTGAAGAGCTGGACGCTAGTGCATCCGGACGCCGAGGTTATTCTCTTTGGTGAGGATGAGGGCGCAGCTGGAACGGCGAAAGATCTCGGGATTCGCCACGAGCCTCACACGGAGAAAAATGAGGCTGGCTCGAACCGCATGGATTATATGTTCGCGCGCGCGCAAGCCATAGCGCGGCACGACGTTCTTTGCTACTCGAATTGCGACATTATTTTTCTGCAAGACTTCCGCGCGTCCCTCGAACGGGTTGTAGCCGCGCACAGGGAATTTCTGATGGTGGGCCGCCGCTGGGATACGGAAATTACCAAACGCTGCGATTTCGAGAATCCGGATTGGCAAGAACAAATCCGCGATTTTGCTTTGCGAACCGGTAAGCAGCGCACACCTGACTGGATCGACTATTTCGTTTTTTCGCGAGGATTGTTCACGGATTTGCCGCCGCTCGTGGTTGGACGCGTGCATTGGGATGACTGGATGGTTTGGAAAGCGCTGGAAATGAAAAAGCCGGTGGTCGATGCCTCGCGTGCGGTTACCGCGGTCCATCAGAACCACGATTACCGCCACCATCCTCAGGGCAAGGCTGGCGTGTGGTACGGAGAGGAAGCCGGCGCCAATTATAAATTGGCGGGCGGTTGGAAACATCTTCGCACCATCGCCGATTCGAACGAAGTGCTGTTCGCGGATGGACTTAAGCCCAACACCGCGCGACATTGGGCCGCTGTGAAGCGCTACGTGAGGCAAGCTGGGCGAGTGGTTCTATACAATATCGCGCAGCCTCTCTGGTTTTTTTCCCTCGGGATAACAAGGCCTCTCCGCAGCGCATTAGGGTTGCGTACCGCGAGCCTGCCGCGTTCCCGCGGGAAAGTATAACGGCGGCAAGGGATGCGAGCATGAGCGCTCCTTTAGTAACCGTCCTGATCGATACTTACAACTACGGCCAGTACATCGAAGAAGCAGTCGAAAGCGTGCTGGCACAGGAATTTCCGTGCGACCAACGGGAAATTCTAGTTGTCGACGACGGCTCGACGGACGATACCGGTGAGCGGTTAAAGAAATACGGGGATGCGATTCGCTACGTCCAAAAGCCTAACGGCGGCCAAGCCTCCGCGTTTAACTTTGGTTTTGCGGAAGCGCGCGGGAAGATTTTCGCCACGCTGGATGCGGACGATGTGTGGCTGCCAGACAAACTGCGCCGCGTGTGCGATACCTTTGAGAAAAATCCCGCTGCGGGCATGGTCTACCACCGTACATACTTGTGGCGCGGACCGGAACAAACGGACTATGACAGTTATTTTGCCGAAGTTTCAGGACGCATTCCGGAGTGCCGTACCTCACTATTGCGATATCCGATGGTGGGCACTTCTTGCCTGGCATTTCGGCGAAGCGCGTTGAGCAAAGTACTTCCCGTGCCCGAGGCACTGCGTTCGCAGGCGGACGCCTACCTGACAGCACTTATTATTTTCATTGCGCCGGTCGCCGCCCTTCCGGAGTTTCTGGCGAAGTATCGGATCCATGGAGCGAATCTATACCAGGCGAATGAGGGAGAAGCGGCGCGCGGGGCCATTGAACACCGAATGGCGATGCGCGCCGTGTTGTTGAGAGAAATCCAGAAATGGCTCGAACGCAACGGGCACGATCTTGGTTCGAATGATCTGCAAGCCTACATGAAACAATGGACGAAAGCGCAAGAACTGGATGGTTTCCAACTTCACAAGCCGAGCCGCTGGAAGTATTTCCGACACTTAGTGGAATACCCGCGCATTTATGGAGAAATCATGAGCGCGCGGCACCGCCTTGATAGCAACGTGCGGGCGTTCGGCGCTTTGGTCCTGGGCTATGATCATGCTGACCTACTGGATGTCTTTCGGAGGAATAAAAAGGAATGATTGGCAAACCGTTTGGAAGAGTTCAGCCCTCGGGAGGGCGAAAGGAAGCGGCTACGAAGGTTTAGCTGATGACTGCAATTTCACAAAACGTCTCGAGCGGGGAGGCGTCCTTGCCCGGACTGAACAGCCGCAGCGATGCGTCTCTCGGAGCGTCTTCTCCCGCATGTCCTGCGTGCGCGAAGAGCGTGCCAGACACTGCGATCGAACGATACGGCAACTACGGGCTTTTCCGGTGCGCGGCTTGCGACTTGCACTTTTGGGACCCGCGAGTGATGCCGGACGCGCACTGGTATGAACAGATGTACGGCGGACGGGATGATAAGCTGCTGCCGCTCGAACCGGGCCATAAATACTTTCTCGGTGATTCGCTGGCGCCAGGCCGGGGCGAATTGCTGGATATCGGGTGCGGGACGGGAAACTTTCTGGCTGCGGCACGGTCTGCGGGCTATGCGGTGAGCGGCACGGAACTCGATCGAAACGCTGCGCAGTTCGCCAAAGAGAAGCTGGGGTTGCCGCGCGTTCTAGGGCTGACAGTTTCGGAATTTGCGGATAAATATCCCGGCGAGCAATTCGACGTAGTGACTTTTTTTGAAGTGCTGGAACATCAGGCGTCGCCTATAGAGTTTTTGCAGAAGGTGAAATCCTGCGTGCGGCCCCGCGGGTACATTGCGCTGAGCGTACCTAATCGCGAGCGATGGCTTACGGGGCCAGACGTCCTGGATTATCCGCCCAATCATTTTTTGCGATGGAATGCGCGATCGTTGCGAAGTTTATTGAGCGCGCAGGGATTCGAAATTCTGTCCGTGAAGGAACAGCCTGCCGGTATCGTGCACGCGGCACAGATGATCAACATGAGTTTGCGCACGGGGCTGTCGGGCAGGGCTATGGGAATGGTTGCGGCCAGTTTTCGGGATGTCATGCAGATGGCGCCGAAAGAAGCTGCCGCCGCGCTTCATGCCGCGGCGACGCCGAGGCAGCGGGCAGTGCAATTCCTGGGACGCATGAAATACATGGCGTGTCTCCCGATCGCTGCGGCGGCGTATCCTTATTTGCGCATGCGTGGCTATAAAGGGACTTATTTGTATTTTCTGGCGCGGCTTTTGTGACAAGAAAGTATTCTTAGAAGATATCTACATAGCACTGGAATTGGGACTACGGAAATCCAAGAGGGAAATCGCAAATGAAACGCGCACTCATCACAGGAATTACCGGACAGGACGGCTCGTATCTCGCCGAACTGCTGCTTTCCAAGGGGTACGAAGTTCATGGAATCATTCGCCGGGCGAGCACGTTTAATACGAAGCGCATCGACCACATCTATCAGGATCCGAACGAAGCGAGCACGCGGCTTTTCCTGCATCACGGCGATCTTTCGAGCACGGAATGGGTTTTGAATCTGGTCTACAGCTTTGCTCCCGATGAGCTCTACCACCTCGCGGCGCAAAGCCACGTTCGCGTGAGTTTTGATATGCCGGAATACACTGGGGACATCACCGGACTGGGCACGATGCGGCTTCTGGAAGCGATTCGCCGGGCCGGGTGCAAGACGCGGTTTTATCAGGCATCGAGTTCGGAAATGTTTGGATCGGCAAAGCCGCCGCAGAGCGAAACGACAGTCTTTGAACCGCGCAGCCCGTATGCAGTGGCAAAACTGTACGCGTACTGGATGGCGCGGATTTACAGAGAGGGCTACCAGCTTTTTGCGAGCAACGGCATCTTGTTCAATCACGAGAGCCCGCGGCGCGGCGAGACGTTTGTGACACGCAAAATTACGCGCGCGGTAGCAGCGATTGTTGCGGGTAAACAGGATACGTTGTTTCTTGGAAATCTTGATGCGCGGCGCGATTGGGGTTACGCGCCGGAGTATGTGGAAGCGATCTGGAAAATGCTGCAGCGAGATACGGCCGAAGACATCGTCATCGGCACGGGCGAAGCGCATTCGGTGCGCGAGTTTGTGGAGGAAGCCTTTGCTTACGCTGGGCTGGACTGGCGCAAGCACGTGCAAATGTCGGAGCGATATAAGCGCCCCCTGGAAGTAGATTGCCTGATTGCAGACACGCGCAAAGCGCGGGAGAAACTTGGCTGGGAAGCGCGGATTGGTTTCGGCGAATTGGTGGCGATCATGGTGGATGCGGATCTGGAAGCGGCGGGTCTCGCGCCACTGGGGCGAGGGAAAGCGATTCTGGAAAAGAAATTCAGCCACTGGAATCATTGGCACAATTCGGTGACGCGGGTGATGGAAGCGGTGGAAGGACAAGCTTCGCAGAACTGAGGGGCGGGGAATGGGTTTTTGGGAAAAACGACGGGTAGTGTTAAGCGGTGGAAACGGATTTCTTGGCTCGTTTGTTGTCGAGAAATTGCGCGCAGCGGGTTGCAGCGAGATCAGCACGCCACATAGCCGGGAGTACGACCTGCGCGAGAAATCGGAAGCGCTTCGGTTATACAAGGATTTGCGGCCGGATATTTTTGTCCATCTTGCAGCGGTGGTGGGCGGCATCGGCGCGAATCGCGCGAATCCCGGGAGGTTTTTTTACGACAACGCAGTGATGGGGATCAACGCGATCGAAGCGGGGCGCATCGCGGGAGTCGAGAAGTTTGTTTGTGCGGGCACGATTTGTTCGTATCCGAAGTTCACGCCAGTGCCTTTCCGCGAAGAGAATTTCTGGGATGGATATCCGGAAGAGACGAATGCGCCGTACGGGCTGGCGAAAAAAATGCTGCTTATACAGTTGCAGGCTTACCGACAGCAGTATGGGTTTCCGGGGATTTATCTTACTCCTGTCAATTTGTATGGGCCGAGAGACAATTTCGATCTGGAAAGTTCGCATGTAATTCCGGCGCTGATCCGCAAATGCTGGGAAGCCAAGCAGGCGCGGGCGGCGGAAATCACGGCGTGGGGGACGGGCAGCGCGACGCGGGAGTTTTTGTATGTGGATGACGCCGCGGAAGCCATCGTTACCGCGGCTGAGAAGTACGAAAAGCCGGAGCTTGTAAACTTGGGGTCGGGCGAAGAGATCAGTGTGCGCAATTTGCTGGAGCTGATTGGGTCGCTGGCGGGATACGAAGGCGGCGTCCGATGGGATGCGACGAAGCCAGACGGGCAGCCGCGGCGTTGTCTGGATACGTCCCGGGCGTTAGCGGAATTTGGGTGGCGAGCGAAGACGCCGCTTCGGGATGGCTTGCGAAAAACCATTGCGTGGTATGAAGAGGAAGTGAGCAGCAAGTCGCGCACAAGCGCGGTGTGAAGTTTGGTTGGCAGAAGTCTTCAAACGAATATCGAGCCTTGCCGTTTTGCCCAATAACATTATCTCCGGATAGCCCGCGCCAAAGAAAAGGCCCAGATGGCTAAGTTGTCGTAGACTTAGCGGGGAGACATCCGCGCGCTGGCGCGAGCTCTATTCGAAGAGATCGAGCGGCCAGCCGACGTTTGCTTGGAAATGGCTAAACCCTTTGTCAGCGTGCTCATCGATACGTACAACCACGAACGCTTTATTGAGAAAGCGATCGTGAGCGTGCTGGAGCAGGATTTTCCGGCGGCGGACCGGGAAATTCTTGTGGTGGACGACGGATCGAGCGATCGCACTTCAGAAATCGTTCGAAAATTTGAGCCGCAAGTACGCGTGCTGCGGAAAGAGAATGGCGGGCAAGCGTCGGCGTTCAACGCGGGGATTCCTGAGTGCAAGGGAGAAATTGTCGCGTTTTTGGATGGGGACGATTGGTGGGCGCCGGGAAAACTGCAGGCCGTGTGCCGAGCCCTCGCGGATGAAGCGGAAGTGGGTCTGGTTGGGCACGGGATTACCGAGATTTATATGGATGGCCGCGAGCACACGGAATTGCTTCGGGAAACTCCGCGCTTTCGTATCAACTCCGAGACTGGGGCGCGCGCATTCCGTTTGCGAAAGAGTTTCCTGGGAACAAGCCGAATGACTTTTCGGACGGAATTGCTCCAGCGGATTGGTCCGGTACCGGAAACGCTGCGCGTTCAGGCAGACGAATATCTGTTTACGCTTGGAGCGGCGCTTGCGAACGTTCTAGTTCTGAGGGAGCCGCTGACTTTTTATCGGCTGCACGATTCGAATGCGTTTCAAGTTCCCGATGGGAATATGGAATCTTTGCGGCGTAAGCATGGAGTGCTGGCTGCCTTGGCCGAATCGCTGAGGAAAAAGCTCATGGAAATGAAGCTTCCGGACCGCACCATCGGGATCGTGGTGGATTCAGTGCAGACCGAATCGGATTTAATCCGGCTGACGATGGAGAACGGCTGGCCACTGGAAACGGTGCGCGCGGAGCTTCAGAACTATCGCATCGCGCACGAGCACGCTTCCGTTTTTCAGTGGGCATTCAAGTGCGTCACGTTGATTCCGGCGTGTGTCTTGCCTTCGCAGGTCTACTATTCCTTGAGAAACAGAGTTTCGGGATCAGGCCTCTACCAAAGGGCGAGGAAAAAATGGCTGCCCTTCCCGGAGCCTGCGCACGTAGACCGCTACCGGACGACGAGGCTCTAAGGAATGGAGCCGACGAGTTCGCCGAAAGGCCCCCTTCGCGTATTGATGGCTTCTGGCGTGCCGAAACGCCGCGAGGGCGGCGTAGCAGCCATCATTTACAACCTCGGACGCGAACTGGAGAGCAGGGGGCATCACGTCACGTATGTTTTTCAGGAAGATTTGATACCAACTGGAACAGTTTCTGGGCGCTTTACAGAACTGGTGTTTTCGCTTCGGCTGGCGCGATATATCGTCGCGAATCGTGAGAAATTTTCGATTGTAAATCTTCATGCTCCAGTAGGCTTTCCCTATGGCTTCAGGCGCAGATGGCATGGAGCGAGCGGTTATCCACCGTATGTGATGACGTTGCATGGACTGGAAGAGCGGCGCGTGCACGTGATGAGCCGGGAAGTGAAAAAGGGCCGGGCGTGGAACTATTCATGGAAGAACCGCGTGTGGCACCGGCTGTATCATCGGCCGAGATTTCGATGGTGCATCAAGACAGCGGATGGGGCGCACGCTTATAGCCGCGACGTATGGACGATGCTGCAGCTGAAGTACAACCTGGATTCGGATCGGGTCGCGTATATCGCTAATGGAGTCGAGAAACGTTTCTTTATTGCGCGGGAATACCGAGAGAGTGATTCGCTGCGGCTGCTCTATGCGGGAACTTGGCTCGATCAGCGCGGGATTTTTTATATTCGAGAGGCGGTGCGCAACATTGCGCCGAGGTTTCCCGGTCTGACGATGACCTTCGCGGGCTGCGGTGTTCCTGCGGAGACGATAGAACAATTTTTTGGAGAAGAGTTGAAAGAGCGTGTCGTGGTTCGACCGGTGGTGGCGGCGGAGCGCATGCAAGAATTATACGCGGAGCACGATGTTCTTCTGTTTCCGTCACTAATGGAAGGGTTGCCCGCGGTATTGCTCGAAGCCATGGCTACCGGGATGCCGGTAATCACGACGGAGACTTGCGGGATGACGGACGTGGTGGAGAACGAGTTCAACGGGCTGCTGTTTCCGCCCGGGAATGCAGCGGCGATCGAGATGGCGATTGAACGGCTTGCGGGATCGACGGAGTTGCGCCAGAAGCTTGGTGAGAACGCGCGGGAAACGATGAAACGGTACACCTGGGAACGAGCGGGGCGGCAGCTTGAAAATTTGTTTCTTGACGTGTTGGGCCTGGAGAGAGAAAAACAGAGCTGATTCGAAGCAGGCCTAATCCACTCTGTAAACTCTTTGGTCCTCGAGCTGGAAGACGAGCGTGAGGCGCGCCGTGTGTTCGGACAGACGAAACGAGCCTCCCTCCTCCCGAACATCCAAAACGTGGGAAATGTGCAGGCGAGGAAGTTCGGAGAATAACTGTTCGAGATTTTCCACATCTGGAAGGGAATGCTCTCCCGAGCGCCCCATAGGTTTCAGATAAGATTTTTCGAGGTAGTAGACGGGCACTAAGGAGTCCAGAACCAAGACTTTGCTCACAGAGGATTCCTTGTTTAAGTAACCGAAACTGCCGAGAAAGGGAATCTCCTCTTGCTCGCGCTTGCCCTCAAAAGAAGAGGATACGGCGGCATGCAAATCGTCCACTCTCGCGGAACCGATCATGAAAAGGCCGTAGAGAATCGAGCAGGCCACTGCGAGAGCCGAGAGCGCGGGTGCAAATCTAGGAGCCGCATGCTTGACGTAGTCCCATCCCGAAACGGCAAAGATAGCTGCGATGACGTAGCCGTGAATGAGGTACCTTGCCTCTTGCGCGGTTACAAACCAGGCGAATGCTTGAAGAAAAGCGAATAGCGCAAGCCCCTTGGCGAAACGATTGTGGAGACAGGCGAAGAGGCCGAACGGAGCCAAGGCCAAAGGCGTGAGGCCGATGCCACCGGCGCCGTTGATGAAATTGGCGGGATGATATGTCAGGTGAAATGGCAGGAGAAGAAAGCTGAGTGGGCTGCGGCCCATTGCACTTCCTTCTCTCCACACGCGGCTTTGAAGACGCTGAAGGGCCTCCAAAGGAAGATAGCGTACGTGAAAAAAGCGGAGCAGCAGAGGAGGAGGAGGGTAAATCGGGCTACCGAGCAGATACCAATTGCGAAGATACCAGGGCGCTGCAACGACAATAGCGGCGGCGCAAGCGATTCCCAGGTGTTTGAGAACGATCTTCTTTTTCTGGTCACAATCGAAAGCCGCCAGTAAAAATACGCAGACGCCGAGTAACATGGCAGCAATGAGTCCAGTATATTTTGTGCCCATGGCGAAGCCACAGAACAAACCGAAAAGGACATAGTGGACAGGGCGCTCGGCGTCGAATGCAATTCGAACAGCCGCGAGCACAAAAGCGGAATAGACGACGTCAACAAATCCGCCGAAGGCTCCCCGGTATAAAACGGGCATAGCGATAATCAGAGCGGCGGTCCACCAGGCACCGGAAGAATCGAGTCCGAATCGAATTGCCAAGCTTGCAGTGATGAGCAGCATGGAGAGAAGTCCGATGACTGCGAAGAAACCTGGGGCACGCTGGCCACCCAAGGACATGAGGGCCGCGTATTGAGTTTCGACGAGGCAAGGAAAAGCGGTAAGGGCTTCATCGGCTACGGGCCGAATGAGGGCGTCTCGCAGCCAGACCTTAGGGCCTAAGAGATGATAGGCAATCTCATCCATGCGGATATCGCCTGTGGGTTCGGCCAGGCCACCGACACAAGTCGTTAGAAGCACAATGGAAACGACCATTGCAGGCAGAAACGGCACAGAGGCATTCTTGAGAGCCATACGCAATAAGTGCCGTTGTGTGGTAAGGAAGCTCAAGGCGAGCAGAACGCCTAAGCCGAGAACAACCCGTATCGCGCTGCGAGAGAACCAGACCTGACCGACACAAAACAAGGCAGTCCCCTGGAGGCCCAGTCCTCCCAACAGCACAATCGCGAAACGATCCAGGAGAGAAAAGGGTTTCGGAATGAGAATGAGCAGCAGGCTGCCAAAACCGAATGCGCTGACTAACAGAACGAAGTTGGCGATGGCTACCGCGAGTACCGTCATTGCAAAGGGGATTTATGAAAATGACTTAGAACGCGTTGCCCGGTTTGGGATCCGAGAACACGGACTAGAAAAAATGCAAGCACCACTCCGGCAATCCACAGCTCAATGAGGCGCGGCCATAGCATTGCTAGCGGACCGGCCTGCACTCTTCTCACGCTGTTGCCACTGGCACTGGATTGTTGAGGAACGGAGGGCATCGACGTTGTAGGAATTCAGAAGTTACAGTATACATTCATTTATGGCCATTATTCTAGAAGGACACACTCCACCCCGAGCTGAACCGAAATCACGATGCAGAGCGACAAATGGCGAGGGGCAACAGATGTTGAAGGTAACAGTGCGTTGAGAGTGGTGGCCGAGATGGTAAGCGGTGTCCACCGCCTTCCAGGCGCGGCAGGGTTGATGGAGCACGAAACAAAAATTGAGAAATGGCTTAGCCGTCGATACATCCTCTGGTCGTTAATGGTCGCATGCTGGCTGATTGAAGGACTTTCCAACCGACACACAATTGTCCCCGACGCAGTGAACTATCTGGGTAGCGCCGCGGCGTGTTTAAAGGGCAATTGGCCCGTTCTCATAAATGGATATTGGAGCCCTGCTTATCCCGCGCTTTTGACGTGTGTGCTGTTTCTATTCAGGCCATCGATCGCCTCTGAAGTGGTGGTCGTGAATTGCCTGCAGTGCGCGGTCTTAATGGGTGCCTTGGCTGGCTTTGAATATTTCCTGGGCGGGTTGATCGGGTATGTCCGGCAGTTGTCGGCGAGCGACAGGGAAGAGAATGAAACTGTGCCGGAGTGGGTCTTGCGGGCAACGGGATACGTCCTCTTTTTCTGGGCCACCTTATATGGAACGCCACCCAGCCTCGAAACACCTGATGCACTGGTTTTCTTGCTGATTCTTGTCGCTGCGGGAATTCTTTTGCGCATCGCATGCGGGAAGGCGAAAGCGTTGCACTTCGCTGCGCTTGGCGCCGTGTTAGGTCTGAGCTATCTGGCGAAAGCAGTTATGTTTCCAATGTCCTTCGTTTTTCTGGCGGTTGCGTTCTTTGCGGTCGGGAATATCCGTCGAGCCGTGCCCCGTCTTCTGCTGACGGTTGCCGTCTTTTTGGTTGTTGCCGGGCCTTTTGTTTTGGCACTTTCGATGAGCAAAGGCCGCTTCACCTTCGGAGACGCCGGGGCAATCAACTACGCTGAGTTTGTGAACGGAGTGCCCTTTTACACGCATTGGCACGGCGAGCCGCCGGGCTCAGGGATACCGGTCCATCCAACGCGGAGGATCCGGGACACGCCGCCAGTCTACGAATTCGCTAGTCCGCTTGGAGGAACCTACCCACCCAGCACGGATCAATCGTACTGGTATGAAGGCGTGCGTCCTCATTTTGAAATGAAGGGACAACTATCCGCCTTTCGGCAAACGATGGAGGTGTACTTCGAATTATTCCTGCGGCTTAGCGGCGTGCTCGGTGTGCTGACCGTGCTGGTAATCTGCAGCGGGCATGGCCGGGAGTATGCGAGAAGTTTTACTAAGCTCTATTTTCTTTGGGCTCCCTGCGCTGCTGCGCTGGGTTTGTATTCGCTCGTGCATGTGGACCTGAGATTTATCTGCGCTTATATCTTGATTTTGCTAATGGCGGCATTCTCGGTTTTGCGATTTCCGCGCTCTTCTATCGGCGGAATGACGGCAAAGGCTGGGACGGTAGCCATCGTCTTGCTGATTGGCACGCAGCTAGCCTGGTCAGTGGGTCACAGCATTCTTCGCTTAGTGTCATCGCAAAATTCTCCGGCGCTAGTGATTGCCCAGGGGCTCAAGCGGGCGGGAATCGAGCCAGGAGACCGAATCGCGTGTATAGGAGTCTCGCCGGGGAATCTCTATTGGGCGCATGCGGCGGGCGTTACGATCGTGGCTGAAGTGCCCGCCGAAGGTGTACCGAGCTTTTTGGCGGCTGAGCCGGCACTCAGAGCTCAAACGCTAAGTGCACTTACCGAGAGCGGCGCAAGAGCGATCATCGCGAAAGATCTGCCTGCCTCGTTCATGAAGGATGGCTGGAGAGAAATCTCGAACACGAATTATTTTATTAGGAGTTCCGGAGGATTGCAGGGCAGTCCGCAGGATTAAGTTGAAACGAGCGAATAAAACGGGAACTGCTCGGAGGAGTTTGGCGCTCGAGGAACTAGGGGACGGGAGCGGTTTCCGTTTGAGAAGCAGGTCCCTCGCTGGCAACTCGGCGGGTGGCGCCGGCAACTGTGATTTTGCGGGCCAAGTTATGCGAGGGGCGCTCCACCAAGAGATAAAAGATGTAGGAAAAACCCAGGCTAGAGAGCATCGTTGCAATCCAGTTGAAAAGGTAGCCGAGATTGGGAACCGGAAGCCTCCAATAGAATCCCATTCCCGGAGCGTGGACGAGATACAACGAGTAGCTCCACGCACCTGCGCTGACTAAATATCGGTTCGGGGTAGAATGCTTGCCGTAAGCAATCTCATTCTTGACCCAAAAATAAGCGAGCAATCCAAACCAGATCATTGTCTGTGTGTAGGGAACGCCGACCTTGAAGTGGAGCATCTCCGTTGTCCAACAACCCAGCCAAATCAGAAATCTCCAGAGCCAAATTCGAAGATTGGAGTCCATCACCGGAATGGAGTCTGCTTGTTCGGCGAGGAGACAGCCGAGCAGCCAAACCGGCAACAGGATCAGAGAGGTGCCCAGGGGACCAAAATCATGCCAGGACAAAGAATGCGGATGGGTGGCGGCCGTGATTGTACCGGCAGCAAAGACGACAGGAAGAAGCACCTTCCAGCCGACTCTCCGGCGAATTACACGCAGCAGCGGATACGCGGCATAGTAGATCTCTTCGCAAGCAAGACTCCAGAGCGGGGATTCCCAGAGGATGGAATGTTCGCCCAAAAACGTGAGCTTCTGTCCATCGAGACGGTAGACGCAGAGCGCGCCCGCCACGGGAATCAGGATGCGCGTGTAGCGGCGGAGGTAGTAGCGTCCAACGGCGAGCTTCTTGTCACCACGGAACGGCAGATGAATACAGAAGCCGGAAATCACGAAGAACACGATGACGGCGGGGGTCCCGAACACAACGCTTTGCCAAGCGTGGGTGACGAACCTGCCAAACGATGTGGCGGTGTCTACACCGGCAAAGATCGGAAGGATTTCGTAGTGGCCAACAGCGACCCAGAAGGCCAGAACAAAGCGCAAAGCGTCCAGGATGGGATAGTGGCGATCCTGTCCAGCGTTATCGTGCTGTATCAAGCCACCCACCCGTCTGGAATCCATAGAGAAGATTCAGATTATTCAGCGTGCCGCTAAGCCGCTGAGAGAGACAGAAAATTCATATTACACCTAGCCACCAGAACTCATCTCATAAATGCCTCATGGGGGTGACAGCACATGCAAGTGGAGCCAGCTCAGGAGATTCTTAGGAAGCATTCCCGGCGAATGACGATGCGACGACAATTAGGAAGTCAAACAAACGGACGCTCGTTATTGCAGCGACGACGTTAGGTGCGCGCGGCCGGCCTGCGTGAGTGGTCTGCGCCTGCTACAGCGGTGCAGCGCGATCGGTTCCGCGGAGAGGTTCGCGTATGCGCTGATCCGGCGGATCGCTTGGGCAAGCACTCCTCACTTTATCCGGATGCGGTCAGCGTTGTCGTAGTTGGACATGTCGGAGAGGATGATTTTGTCGCCTTCTTTGAGTCCATCGAGGACTTCGATTGAGTTGACGGACGAACGGCCAAGCTTGACGCTGACGCGCTCCGCTTCTGAGCCGTCCTTGACGAGCTTAAATAGCGAGACCGTGGAATTTGCGGCGGCGTGGACTGGGCGTCCGATGTAGAGAATGTTATCCAGTTTTTCGATGTCGATGGTGGCGTCGATCGGGAGATCGGCGCCGGCTCCTTCGGGTAGGGGGCCATCGAGAGAGACGTACACGGTGCGGGTTCTTCCGTCCGAAGATGATGCGTTGATGCCGGTGACGTGACCTTTCACCAGGCCTTTGCGGGTGTCTATCGTTGCGGTTTGATTCGGGCGCACGTCGGCGGTCATCACGGTTGGAAGAGCTACGCGCGCGACTAAGCCGGCGGAATCTTCGGCGTGGACGAGCGTTCCAAGTCCACGGACTTGGCGGAGCATGGGGCCTCGCTTCACGGTGTCGGTCCAAATGGTGGTGTTGTCTACAGTGGGTATGTCGCGGGACGGGCTGCCGCTGACTCCACCTGAGACGCCGTGGCTAACTCCATCGATAACGCCGCCTAAGACTCCTTGTGCGACGCCCTTGGTTATACCACCGGCAACGCCGTTTGCGACGCTTCCCGCGACGCCGCCCTGTGGAGGATTCTGTTCGGCTTTCGGCGCGGCTTTGAGAGGAAAAACCCATACGGCAAGGATAATGGCTAGCGCGATACAGCACGCGGTGGCCGTCAATGAGGCAATCAGTCGTGTTCTGGACATACGAACCTCCTTTAGCATGAGAGCGACTCGCTCAGGGAGCTGACGCTCGACGAGAAATGGTGGCGCAGGAATGGGCGTGGTTCGGCTGTGGCCGGTTGCAAATTCAAGCAGGGCTTCCAGGTAAGGCTTGCGCTCTTGCGTGAGTCTTATGACCTCGAGATCCACGACCTGCTCGCGCGCCAGGCGGATACGCGCGATGAGCCAGGCGATGGCGGGATGAAACCAGAGCGCGCCGCGAAGAATTTCTTCGGCCAGGTGATGCGCCCAATCGCGGCGGCGAACATGCAGCAGTTCATGGCAGGCAATGGTGGCCTGGAATGGGGCTCTCATGGACGGGAACCGTTCGGGCAGGAGAACTACAGGCGCGGCAAGGCCGAAAGTGACGGGCGAGTCTACATTGGGGGAAAGGCGAAACTCAGCGCCGGTATTCACGCGAGCGCGCATCTCTTCGAGAACGGCAACAGATTCGGGGAAGAGGGAAATTGGAGAAGACGCCTGGCGGAGTTGGCGAAGTCTCACAAGTCCCATCGCCAAGATTGCGAATCGCGCAGCGATTCCGGCGAGAATTATGACGGCGACAATTTGGGAGAGGATTTGAAGGCTGGGAACATGCCAGTGCGAGACGGCGGGGCTGGATGCCGGGCTTACGGGGATGAGCGAAATGTCCGGCGCGACCGAAAGCACACCGACGATTGGCAGGCGGTGCCAAGGCTGGATCATGGGGAGCAGCAGACTGATGGCAAGGAGCGCGCGCCAATATACGAGAAGCGCGCGGGGCTCGCGGACTTGGAGAAGACGCGGCAGAAAACCGGCGGCCAGCACGAGCAGGGCGACCTGGGCGCTCCAAAACACGAGATTCGAAAACCACAGCGGCATATTCATCGGCGACTCCGATTTAATCCATCTTTTTCAGGAACGCTCATTTTATTTCCTCGATCAGGCGCGCCATTTTTTGTAGATCCTTCTCGCGGATGTGACGCGTTTTGACCAGATGGACGAGGAGCGGTTCCGCAGAACCGTTGAAAACCCGGTCTATAAATTCCCGGAGCATGCCGCCAATGACCTGGTTTTTGGTGTGTGCGGGGCGGTAGACAAAGGCGCGTTCCTGGCGGCGCTTTTTTAAATAGCCCTTTGTTTCGAGGATTTTCATCATGGTCATGACGGTGGTGTAGGCGATTTTGCGGCGCTCGAGGAGCGCCTCATAAATATCGCGGACGGTGGCGGTTTCGCACTGCCAGACGAGCTTCATGATTTCCAATTCTTGCGGGGTGAGAGTAGTGTGCTTGGGTCTCATGTGCATCTGTTTTGTAGTACTAATTAATTCGTATGTCAAGAGAAAAATAGAAGGCAATTGAGGATATGGGGGCAGTTCGATGCGAGACGGCACCCTGATTTTATTTGCGGGCCAGCGTTTCGGCCGTGAAAACGGCGAGCTTTCTGAAGATCGGTTCGGCTAGGGCTTCCCTTTCTTGGGCTGGAAGTCCCAGGAGTTGCTCGATTTCGGATTCCACGTCCTGAAGTTCTTTGGAGGGAGCGATTTCCGCCAGGCGCTGGAAGAGCAGTTTGTGGGCGCGTTTTCGTTCCATGACTTCGATGCCATCGAGGATTTGGCGATGGGAGGTGCCTTCCCAGATGGCTAGAATCATGGCTTCGCGGAGCCAGCGTTCGACGTTGTGTTCGGCCAGGACACCTAGGCCGCCGTGGACTTCCATGGCCCACTTTGCGGTGTCGACGGCGAACTCGGCGGTCCAGTATTTCGAGAGATGGGCCATCAGGCGGAAGAGATGATAGCGATCGGAGTAGGGCGGGCGCTCCATCCAGACATCGTTCAAGAGTTGAACCGATTCCCACGCCAACGCAAAGGCGGATCGAAGCGCGTTCAGCCGGCTTTCAAATTGATGATGGAGCAGAGGATGATTGAGAATCGGCTTGCCGAACGCGGCGCGATGTTCGGCGTAGGAAAGAGCATCGGCCATGGCTCGCTGTGCCAGCGCGACGCTGACCACGCTGTTCGCTACGCGCGAAAGGTTCAATACTTCGAAGATTAGAAAGATTCCAGCATCCGCCGAGCCTAGCAGGAAACCTTCGCTCTCTCGCAACTCTACTTCGCCGGTGGGAACGGAGCGGGTGGCGATTTTGTCTTTGAGGCGGCGGATGAAATAGTTGAGCTCACCATTTTGGCGGTATCGCGGCACGAGGAACAGGGCCAGCCCGCGCACACCCTCCACAGCATCTTCTGGACGTGCAGCTACGACGGCTAACTCCGCGTTGGCGTTGCTCGTAAAATATTTGTCACCAGTCAACCGCCAGGCGTCGCCAGCAGGCCGGGCAATGGTCTGGACCGCGGCTCCTAAATCCGAGCCGCCTTTGATTTCCGTCATCCACGTGGCACCTTGCCAGACGAAGTCGTCCTTGCGCGAGAGTTGCGGCAGAAAGCGAGCTTGTAATTCGGCGCTGCCATATTTGGCAAGAGGCACTGCTGTTCCGAGTGAAACGGTATAGGGGCAACAAATGCCGGGATCGTGGAAGGAAATGGCGTACATCAGCAGATACGTGGGCGTCAGAGTTTTTTCTTCGAGGGCGCGCCAGACGACTCCGGAGCGATAGCCTCGGCGTAGAATCGTTTGATATTCGCGAGGATAGAGAATTTCATCGACACGTTTTCCGAGACGATTGAACATCCTCAGCCACGGCGTTCCGGCGCGATCGATGGCGTCTGAAATGGCAACGCCTTCGTGCGTCCACCAGACTTCTTCGGCTTCGAGCAGATCGCGGTGGGGGATATCTTGAAGCCGGCTCCGCAGAAAATCTACAGGTGAACGAAGTGTGCTGAATTCTGGCATTGGTTTGGTTTCTAGGGCTTAGCTTTTGCTGGAGCTTCGGGAGTTGGGGCGGGGGTGCGGGCGGCGACGTAGAGGCCAAGGACGCGGAGGTCGCTAGTGGCCATGCGGACTTCGGCCAGGGCGGATTCGAGTTGCGAGGAGGAGTCGGCTTCGACGTCGAGGAAGAATTGGTATTCCCAAGGACGGCCGTGGATGGGGCGGCTTTCGATTTTTTGCAGGTTGACGCCGTGTTTTGCGAATGGTTCGAGAGAGGCAAGGAGCGCGCCGGGACGGTGGGACAGGCGCATGGCGATAGACATTTTGTGAGCGTCGGGAGGGGATGGTTCTACTTTGGCGGCGGGACGTAGCAGTACGAAGCGGGTGAAATTTTCTGCGTTGTCCTGGATGTCGGAGGCTAGGATGACGCCGTTGTAGTGTTCGGCGGCACGGCGGCCGGCGATAGCTGCGGCGGTTTTGTCGCCACGCGCGAGGGCTTCGCGGACGCTGCCGGCGGTGTCTTCGGCGGGAATGCGCTTGAGGCCGGGATGAGCGACGAAGAAACGTTCGCATTGGGCGAGAGCCATGGGATGGGAGGCTACGGAGCGGATGGAATCGAGCATGGAGCCGGGGCAGCCGATGAGGTGATGTTCGATGGGGAGGATGGTTTCGGCAGTGATGGTGAGGGCGCTTTCCAGGAGGAGATCGTAGACGCGGACGACCGGGCCGGCAAGCGTGTTTTCGACAGGAGCCAGGAGAGCGTCGGCGAGGCCGTCGCTGATGGCGCGGAAAGCGGCGTCGAACGTGGGGCGCGGGACGGTGGTGATGGCTTCGCCGAGGAGCTGGATGGCGGCTTCTTCGCTGAAGGCGCCGGGCTCCCCTTGAAAGGCAACGCGCATTTTAAGGATGATAGCACTCCTCAGTGCGGGCGCAGTGTGCGCCGTTTTCTGCAATGTCGTGGTTCGCGGGACCCACCCACATTGGCATGGAGTTCGAAAATGGCGCTTCGCAGAAGCACGTCCCAGCGGCTAGCAGGCGAGGTATACTGCGCCGAGGGAGAAGGAAAATGAAATTGGCTCGACCTGAGGCTGGGGAGTACGCGGCTTACTACGAGAAATATATTGCGCTGGTTCCTGGAAATGACGTTGCGGGTGCTCTGGAAACGCAACGCATGCAGACGATGCAGCTCTTTGCGGGACGCAGCGAGCGGGACGGAAATTTTCGCTACGCGGCGGACAAGTGGACGGTGAAGCAAGTGCTGGGGCACGTCAGCGATTCGGAGCGAATCTTTACGTACCGGGCGCTGCGGATTGCGCGAGGCGACCAGACACCCATGGAGGGATTCGAACAAGACGATTACGTGCGGAGCGGCGGATTCAATGAACGGCCGCTGGCAAGCCTAGTCGAGGAGTTCGCGTATGTGCGAAGCGCGAGCCTGGCGTTGTTTCGGTCACTGGGGGCGGAGGCGGCCTGGGTGCGGCGCGGTACGGCCAATAAGAACGAGGTGAGTGTGCGGGCGCTGGCGTTCATCACGGCGGGGCACGAGTTGCACCACCGGCAGATTTTGGAGGAGCGATACTTTTCGGCTATTCCGCGCGCCTGAACCAGGTGGCTCGCGGGCGCTGGCCGTGGCGGGGCTTGAAAAGGAAATAAAGCAGGATGGACGCCAGGGTGATGCTGAACGCCGCTACGAGGACTGCCGCAGCTTGCGCGGCGAGCGGATGTTCGAAGGCGTCTCCAAGAAGATAGAGACCGAAGAGGAGGAAAAGTACGGCGAGGAAGCTGACCAAACTTCCGAAGGTTCGCGCCAGCCCTCCGCGAATGACCAAGGGCTTGACGACATGGTGAGTGGCGCCGCGCACTAGAGTCTGAGCGCGCATGGTTCACCCCTTGCGGGAGCCCTCTCGTACGGCCACTGGATCTTCGACGCGCAGAAACTCGAGATAGGCGAGATTCGGCGGGGAGTATTTCTTCTTCATGGGTGCGCCGCAAACGCAGCGCGGATTAGAGCAGTGAATTTCACTGTCTGATTGAACCAACACTTCGCAGTGACAAGCTGGATTAATACAGTGCCAGTATTCCCCTGTTCTCATGATCATGGTGGCCGTCCCTTCTTTGACTGCGGGCTTGCTGGGATTGCGGAGAAGGCAGCTTAGGCCTGGGCTCACAGTAAGTGGGGACGAACTATATAGAAGTACAATCAAAAGTCAAGAAAAAGATTCCAATAGAACGACGGTACCATGTGGATAACAGTGAATAAGCTTTCTGACTGAAATGGGGCTGCGGGGCGGAGGCGTTCTTGCGCTTTTGTTTCGCTGCAAGGGATGAGACCTTGGCGTTCGGGGCAATGTGCGGTTATCAGAGGCGTGATTTGGGGTTAGGTTGCGGGGGGCGTGAGCGGCTGCTAAAATTGCTGATTTGCCGGGTTGCCGGCGTTCGTGCTAAAGGCTACCTGCTATTTGCCGGTTGGGTATCCCACAGAATCTGTTTGCGTTTGCTTCCGGGCCGATAGTATGTGCAACCGCAGAGCTGTCCAAAGAATGAGTAACCGCGGAGAAATCGGTGGGAACGGCGGGCGTAAGAAGCTCGGCTGACCAGCGCTGGGCTCTGCGGAAGGGAGATTACGAGTGGCAAAGTATGATGTGGCGATTATAGGGAGCGGTCCGGGTGGGTACGTGGCGGCGATCCGGGCCGGCGAGCTTGGGCTGAAGACGATTGTAGTGGAGAAGGACCCGTTTCTCGGCGGGACTTGCTTGCATGTCGGGTGCATTCCGACGAAAGTTTTGCTGCACCACGCGGACGTTTACGATCACTTCAAGAATGGGGCAGAGTTGGGGTTTGAGGTTAGCGGGCTGAAGATCAATTGGGCGAACATACTGGCGCGGAAAGACAAGATCGTGAAGAAGCACGCCAAGGGCATCGAATTCCTTTTCAAGAAAAATAAGGTGGAGTGGGTGCAGGGCTGGGGACGGTATGCGGGGCCGGGGCGCGTAAGCGTCGATAATAGTGGAAAGAAGAGCGAGATCGAGGCGGCGAATGTTTTGTTGGTGAGCGGATCCGAGGCGCGGGCATTGCCGGGGATCGAGCCGGACCACAAGGCGATTTTGACGAACCGGTCGATTTTGGAGCTGCCGGAAATTCCGAAAACACTGATTATCGTGGGGGCAGGAGCGGTAGGAGTGGAGTTTGCATCCATTTACAACACGTTTGGGACACAGGTGACGATTCTGGAGGCTTTGCCGCGCGTGGTGCCGGTAGAAGATGAAGACGTCTCCGCGGAGTTGGAGAAGGATTTCAAGAAAAAGGGTATACAGATTTTCACGAGCAGCAAGGTGGAGTCAGTAAAGAAGGACGCCAAGAGCGTGACGGTTTCTTTCAAGGATAAGGATGGGAAGGCCCAAACCTTGCAGGCGGAGAAGCTTTTGCTGGCGGTGGGCCGCAAACCGATGACGGAGAATTGCGGATTGGAGAAATCGAAAGCGAAGCTGGAGCGCGGATTTGTGCTGACCGGGCCGCAGATGGAAACGGATGAGAAGGGTTTGTACGCAATCGGGGATATCGTGGCGGGGATGCCGCAGTTGGCGCACGCGGCGATGATGGAAGGGATTGTAGCCGTCACGCACATCGCGGGGAAGAAGACGCAGCCGATCTTGAAGACGCGCATCCCCAACGCGACGTATTGCGAGCCGCAGATTGGGTCGATTGGACTGACAGAGAGGCAGGCGCGCGAGGCCGGATATGCAGTGAAGATTGGCAAGTTTCCGTTTGTGGGGAATAGCAAGGCGACGATCTTGGGGAATCACGGAGGGTTCATCAAGGTGGTTTCGGACGAGAAGTACGGCGAAGTCCTGGGGATTCATATTATTGGGCCCTTGGCGACGGAGATTTTGGCGGAAGCGGCGGCCACGTTGAACCTTGAGGGAACCATCGACGACATGATGAATATGATTCACGCGCATCCCACGGTTTGGGAAGGAATGGGGGATGCGTTTGCGAGCGTGAGGGGATTGCAGATTAACGTGTAGTAGTGATTGGTGACTGGTGTGAAAAGCTTCGAAATTGTTGACCTTGGATTGATTGGATACGCGGAGGCGCACGCGCTCCAGAAGCGTGTTGTGGCGGCGCGCAAGGCGGATGCGATTGGTGATGTGCTTTTGCTTTGCGAGCATACTCCGGTGATTACACTGGGGCGGAACGGGAAGCGCGAACATCTTTTGGTTTCGGAGAATGTGCTGCGGCAGCGGAATGTGGAGTTTTATGAGACTAGCCGCGGAGGAGATGTTACGTATCACGGGCCGGGGCAGTTGGTAGGGTATCCGATTTTGCAGCTTGGTGCGATTCGCAAGGATGTGGTTTGGTACGTGCGGATGCTGGAAGAGGTGATGATTCGAACTTCCGCGGAGTTTGGGATTTGCGCGCGGCGCGAAGAGGGAAAGACTGGGATTTGGGTTGAGGACGAGGAAGAAGGATTTACACAGAGCGCGCTGAGGACGCAGAGTTCACAGAGGGAAGAAACGGGACCGGAGAAGTTGGGGGCGATTGGGGTACATATCAGCCGGTGGGTAACTTCGCATGGATTTGCTTATAACGTGGCGACGGATTTGCGGAATTTTGATTTGATTGTGCCTTGTGGGATTGCGGGGCGGAAGGCGACCTCTCTGGAGAAATTGCTGGGTCGTAGAGTGAACATGACTGAAGTTGCATCTAAGATGGCGCGGCATTTTGGGGATGTGTTCGGGTTGGAGATGAGGGCGGGATCGCGGGAAGAATTGATTGCGAGTCTGGAGCATGCCGAGCAGGTTATTGAGGTCGCTGTTTCGTGAACGCATTCGCTCACGGTGGACAAGGTGCCGTGGTTGACTTGGGGCACAGGCTGAAGCCTGTGCTGCTGGAGCGGGAATGAAGAAGGAACTGACGCGGCAGTTGTATCTGGATTTGTACTACTACATGCGGCTGAACCGTGCCGTGGAAGACACCATGGTGAAGCTCTTCCGGCAAAATAAAATTGTCGGGGGGTTGTACTCGAGTTTGGGACAGGAAGCGATTTCGGTGGGGACGGCGTACGCGCTGGAGAAAAAGGACTGGCTGGCACCGATGATCCGGAATATTGGCGCGCTCTTGGTGAAGGGCGTGCCGCCGCGCGACGTTTTCATGCAGCACATGGCGAAGTACGATTCGCCGACGAAAGGCAAGGACGGCACGAGCCACTTCGGCGATTTGGAGAAGCTGCATATCGTTTCGCCGATTTCGATGCTGGGCGATTTGATCCCGGTGATGACCGGCGTGGCCATGGCGGGGCGGTACCTCGGACAGAAAATCGTAACCATGACGTGGATCGGCGATGGCGGAAGCTCGACAGGCGTGTTCCATGAAGGGCTGAATTTTGCGGCTACGCAGAAAGCGCCCTTCGTGTTGATCCTGGAAAACAATTTGTGGGCTTATTCGACGCCGGTGAAGCGGCAGGTGCCGCTGGAGAATCTGGCGGACCGCGCGAAAGCTTATGGAATCTCGAGCTACATCGTGGATGGCAATGACGTGGTTGCCGTGTATTCGACGACGCGGGAAGCGGTGGAGCGGGCACGCGCGGGCGAAGGGCCTATTCTGATCGAAGCGAAGAGCTTCCGGCGGCTGGGGCACGCGCAGCACGATCCAGCCGAGTATGTGCCGAAGGAGATGCGGGCTTACTGGGAAGGCCGCGATCCCATCGCGTTGTATGAAAAGTTTCTGATGGGCGAGAAATTGCTCGACGCAAATAGCAAGAAGGAAATGGAAGAGAAGATCGACACGCTGCTCGCGGCGGAGCGGGAGTTCGCAGAGAATTCGCCAATGCCGCCGCCGGAGTTTGCCGCGACGGGCGTGTATTGCACCGGCGACGATTGCCACAAGATCCAGGCGAAGTGGGAACGGCCCATTGCTGAGGTGACGCCGCCGAAATCGAGCGTCAAAGCAGTTTGGACTGTGGCGGGATTTGGGTCCGGCAAGAGTTCGGGCGGCACAAACGCGCCGATTCACTTTGGAGATACGAAGAATACGATCGAGATTCCGGCGAGCGATGGTAAGGCCTCCGGAAAAAATGGGGCAAAGCCTGCAACGAAAAAACCTGGAAAAGCAGCGGCGACTTCCGGCACATCGAGAAAGGCGCGGAGGTAGCCATGGCGGAAACCAACGGAACGCAAATCACGTTTCTCGAAGCCATCAAACAGGCGATGTTTGAAGAGATGGAGCGTGACCCGGCGGTGGTGCTGCTCGGCGAAGACGTGGGCGTATATGGCGGCGCTTTCAAGACGAGCGAAGGATTGCTGGAGCGGTTCGGCTGGGAACGCGTGATCGATACGCCGATCAGCGAGAGCGCCATCATCGGCGCGGCCTGCGGGATGAGTTACGCCGGGCTGCGGCCGATAGCGGAGCTGCAGTTCATCGACTTCATCGTGTGCGCGTTCAACCAAATTACGAATTTCGTGGCCAAGGGGCACTATTTGTGGAATGCGCCGGCGCCGATGGTCATGCGCGGGCCTTCGGGCGGCGGCGTGCACGGGGGACCCTTTCATTCGGCGAATCCCGAAATGTATTTCGTGCACACGCCGGGACTGAAGGTGATTTATCCTTCGACGCCGTATGATGCGAAGGGATTGCTGAAGGCGGCGGTGCGCGACAACAACCCAGTACTTTTCTTCGAGCACAAATTTCTTTACCGACGGATCAAGGGCGAAGTGCCGAGCGAAGACTACACCTTGCCGATCGGTAAGGCCGTGGTTCGCCGCGAGGGCAACCACCTGACGATTATTTCCTACGCGGCGATGATGCACACGTCGCTGGAAGCGGCGGACGCGCTGGCGAAGGAAGGCATCGAGGCCGAAGTGATCGACCTGAGGACTCTGCTTCCGCTCGATGAAGAAACAATCTTGCAGTCGGTGAAGAAGACCAACCGATGTTTGGTGGTGCACGAGGATACGAAGACGGGCGGAATCGCGGGGGAGATTGCGGCGATTCTGTGTGAGAAAGCGTTTGGCGATCTGGACGGACCGCTAATGCGCGTGACGGCGCTGGACACCCCGGTGCCGTATTCGCCGCCTCTCGAAGAGTATTTTTTGCCGAATGCGAAGAAAGTGTTTGACGCTGCAAAGGAACTGGCACGGTATTAGAGCGCACTTGGGAGGACACGGCATGCCGTGCCCCTATATAGGAATTGAAGCCGGACAGGAGAACGCGAATGGCCACAGACGTCGTTATGCCGCAGATGGGCGAAAGCATTTTTGAAGGGACGATCACCAAGTGGCTCAAGAAGCCGGGCGACAAGGTCGAGCGGGACGAGCCTTTGTTTGAGATTTCTACGGACAAGGTGGACGCGGAGATTCCGTCTCCTTCGGCCGGGGTGCTGAAGGAGATCAAGGTCAACGAAGGGCAGACCGTGCCGATTCAGACGGTCGTCGCGGTGATAGACGGGGCAGGCTCGGCGGCGGCGCCAGCTCCTGCTCCTGCCCCCCCTGCTCCTGCAAAGGCCGCAGCGCCATCGGCTCCTGCGGCGGCTGCGCCCGCGCCGCCTCCTCCAACGAGGCCAGCGGTACCTGCACCAGTTGCGGCAGCTCCAACGCAAGCGGCGCCTGCCGCGGCGCCTCCACGCTCTGGCGGAGAGCGTATTCATAGTTCGCCGCTTGTACGCCGCATGGCTGCGGAGCACGGCATTGATCTGACGACGATTCCCGGAACAGGCGCGGGAGGGCGGATCAGCAAACAGGACATCGAAGCGGTCATCGCGACGGGCGGAGCTCCCGCTGCTACACCTCCGAAAGCTCCAGCAGCAGCGCCAGCTGCGCGTCCCACGCCGCCACCGCCGGCTCCGTCTGCAGCGCCAGCGCCGCCGGCTGTTTCCGGCGGACAGGTGCACGTGGCGTTCGAATCGGCGGTTCCGCGCGAGAAGATGTATTTTGGCAACTACACGGTCGAGTCCATGAGCAACATGCGGGTGCGCATCGCGGAGCACATGTTGGCTTCGAAGCGCGTCTCGCCGCATGTTTATTCGGTGGACGAGATTGACATGACCAAGGTGGCTACGCTGCGCGCCAGGTCCAAGGACGAGTTCGAAAAGCGCTACGAGACCAAGCTGACGTTCATGCCATTCTTCGTGAAGGCCGCGGTGGCGGGGCTGCGAGCTTTCCCCACGATGAACGCGTCGCTGGACGGCACAAACGTGATCCTGCACAAGGAGATCAACATCGGCATCGCTGTGGCGCTCGACTGGGGCTTGATCGTGCCGGTAGTGAAGGGCGCGGACGAGAAGAATGTGCTGGGCATCCAGCGCACGTTGAACGACCTGGCGGAGCGGGCTCGCTCGAAGAAACTGAAGCCCGAAGAGGTACAGGAAGGCACTTTCTCCATCACCAATCCTGGCGTCTTCGGCGGGTTATTCGGCCTGCCAGTGATCAGCCAGCCAAATGTGGGCATCCTGGGCCTCGGCATGATCGAGAAGCGCCCCGTAGTGATCAACGACTCGATCGCCATTCGCTCGATGTGTTACGTCACCCTGAGCTACGATCACAGGGTGGTCGATGGAGCGATCGCGCACCAGTTCCTGCATAAGGTGAAGGAGACACTGGAGAATTGGTCGGAACCGGTCCTCTAGGATAGGAAGATCCTCTTTGTCCTGGGGGCGCGATTTGCGCCCCGTGACGCTTACGCTCTTCTAGCTTTACTTCGAAGATCGTTTCTCTGCTTGTCTTGGATTCGGACACTTGTCCGGATGTGGGACGATGAGTCCCGCAAGCGGTCGCAGGACTGATGTGCCCCGCTTCCCCTCTTTTTCAGAGTATCCAAAACAAAGGCGTTACATCTGATTTAAGATGGAAGCCCGCCTGCCACTTAGTCCTGCGATATCTTCTGACTCTGAGATGGCTATGCCGACCGCGCGAATCCTGATTGCCGACGACCAGCCCGATGTGCTGAACGCGCTGCGCTTGCTGCTGAAAGGGCAGGGTTACGAAACCGAAGGAGTGGCTTCGCCCGCGGAGTTGGTGCGGGCGATGGAGGCACGTGAGTTTGATCTCTTGCTGATGGATCTGAACTATGCGCGGGACACGACCTCGGGCCGGGAAGGGCTGGACCTTCTGAGCCACTTAAAGGAAAACGAGGACGCACCGGTGATTGTGGTGATGACGGGGTGGGCGACGGTGGGACTTGCCGTGGAGGCCATGCAATACGGGGTGGCCGATTTCGTTGAGAAGCCATGGACCAACACGCGGCTGCTGGAAATTCTGCAAAAGCAGATTGCCCTGGGGCGCGAACGACGCGCGTCTCGGAGGCGCGCAGTCCAGGAGAATCAGGACCACAGAGAGATCGCGCTGCAATTTCACCTGCAGGAGCGGGAGGTTGCCGAGGCGCGGTCCATTCAGCAAGGGCTGCTGCCCAAGAGCATTCCACAGCAGGCGGGATACGAGATCGCGGGCGCATGGCAGCCGGCGCAAAGCGTCGGTGGAGACTACTACGACGTCCTGGAGTTTGACGAGAGTAGGCGGGGTCTTTGCATCGCTGACGTGGCGGGAAAAGGATTGCCGGCGGCGCTGTTGATGTCCAACTTGCAGGCCGCGGTGCGGGGGCTGGCCTCGCCTTCGCTTTCTCCCGACGGTTTGTGCGCGCGGTTGAATTCGCTGGTTTGCCACAACACCGGCAACGACCGCTTCATTACATTTTTCTACGCACAGCTCGACGGACCGGCGCGGCTTCTGCAGTATACGAATGCGGGGCACAATGCGCCCATCCTCGTGCACCGCGACGGAGCGCATGAGCGGCTAGAGGTGGGCGGCGGAGTGCTCGGCGTTTTTCCGCATCAGACGTTCGCCAGGGGGGCCGCGCAGCTTGTGCCTGGCGATCGCGTCATTTTCTTTACGGACGGGGTGACGGAAGCTTGCGACGCCGCGGGCGAAGAGTTCGGCGATGGGCGCTTGCTTCATTTGCTTCAAGAACACCGCTTGGCGACCGCTTCTGCTTTGCAGGAGAAAATACTGGCCGTTGTCGGCGAATTCAGCAAGGGCCACTGGCATGACGACGCGACGCTGCTAGTCCTCGCGGTTTCCTAACAGGGCGCACGCATCAGCGGCGCCGCTTCGCGACAATTTGCGTCGCGTATTGCGAAGCTCACTGAATCATCGGCTTCAATTTTCCTACCCAAACCGCGAAATGATCGAGTGGAACCGGCTCGATGCCTGCGTCGCGGAGCGTGCGGTCGACGAAGCGGTTGCGGTCATTCTGTTCCTTAAGATCGATATCCGTGATGGCGGCAAATTCTGTTTTGAGTGAAGATTTGGCGGCGATGTCTTCGAATGTGTGGGCAATTCCCTTGGCGTCGGCGGGTGCGCGCGATACGGAGAGCGTCTGGATGAATCCGCGCATGCCATTGCGGCGGTAGCTGTAATCGATACGCATGGGATCGCCGGGAAAAGTGAATTCGGAGGCCCGGACGGATTTCTTGATGCGGTCCCAGATGTGAGCCTGCCGGAAAACCTGCGAGCAGTACGAGCGCATCTGGGCGCGGCTTCCGGGCGTGCCCACATGGCTGGGGAGGCGCGGCAGCGCAACGTTGTCTCCGTAGAGGCGCTCGAGTTCGGCATCTAGGTCGTTTGAGATAACGCCCTTCTGCGGCGCGAGCTGAAGTGCATTCGAGAGCGTGTCGTCCCACTTGCGGAGAAGATCCTGCAGGGCGCTACCAGTGGAACCTCCGCCGTTTGAGGCGTGGCCGTTTGAGCTGCGGAAGGAATCGAAGCGGTCTTCGAGATTGTCACGCAGGGCTCGCAGAAGAGATTCATCGGCTTCGGGATGTAGCCGGCGAAGCCGCGCATACTCCTCCTGCTCCTCGATGAGGCGGAGGCGACGTTCGCCCGACTGCGGGTCATAAACGAGGACACCGATATTCACCCACTCGTCGCGCACGAGATTCGGCGTGTAGCGCAGAATGCGGTACGCGCAGGTCCGTTCAGGTTGCATAGATTCAGCGGAGCTTTCGGTCATAAGTCACGTCCAGTTCGGTCATATCCAGTTGGGAAAGGGCTGGCGATTGGATTTCTTAGCCTCCAAAATGAGATCGGGGACGCGCGAGCGCCGCAGCAACAGTTGCTCGGAGACGTGCAGCAAGGCATCGAAATCGTCCTCGTACCAGCCAGGAGGAATTTGCTTGGTGATTTCGTCGAGAGAGCGCTCGGTCATTTGTTTTTCCAGGCGGTCTAGCCAGGGCACAAACGATTCCATCCCCGTCACGGCTTCATACACGCGATTGCGCGCATAAAGCCCGCGCAGCGGCGCATCGGGGAAATTCCATTCTCCGGCATTAAAGCAAAAGCCCTGATCGATCATGAGTGTGCTGTACGGAGCGGCCGTTTTCTCTTCCGCCGAAGAATCTACCGCCTGGTGACCGCCCTTAGGCGACTGTTGAAAAAAGAGCGTCTGTCGGCCGTTGGTATTGCACGTCCATTTGTCGAAAACCAGCATACCAGCGAAGTCATGCAGGTTCGCGACCTGGCGTAACTGTTCGTCAGGCAGAAAGTCGTGCAGCGATAGCTGCCGAGGATCGCCGGGATAGCGCGAACCGAACTGCAGCCCAGGCTGGCATGGAATCCGCTGGCGCGGCATTTCCATCGCCAGATCAGGCGTCAAGCGAATCAAGCCTTCTGACACTTCGATAATGGCCACGGGCGTCGTCGGCAGCCCCAGCCGCGCCGCCAGCTTGGTTCCTAGCAGTTCATTGACCAGAACGCGGCGGTGCTGGGGATTATTTTGGAATTTAACTACGTAGTAGTTCCCGTCCGAACAGCGCATCAGGTGAGACTGCGCCCCGCCTCGCATTCGGCGTATCTGTTCCAGCGCGCGTAACATACGGCCGCCATGCTAGGGGAAGTTACTTAGTTCGTCAAGCACCCTGTTCTTAAATTCCAGGGATTCCCGATTCGAGAGGGGTGAGGTGCTTAAATGGGAGGGCGCCCAGTGTTTCGCGTACCAGAGTGAACCTTGATCGTTTTCAAAAAGAAAAGGGATGGACTATTGCCCAAGCCTTTTCGCGATCCCTGAATTCAAACTGGCGCTTGGTCTTAGCGCTTTTTCTTCTTGGCGGCTTTCTTAGCCTTCTTCTTCGCTTTGGCTTTGGGCTTGGCTTTAGCCTTTGCTTTGGCCTTTTTAGCCTTCGGCTTGGCCTTCTTCTTGGGAGCGGCCTTCTTGGCCGGTTTAGCCGCGGGTTTGGAGGCAACTTTGGCCGCCTGCGCCGCCACTACAGGCTCTTCCTCGGTGATGAGGATCTCTTCCTCCTCGGTCTCCACGATCTCTTCACCGCCGGCCAGTTCGTCTTCCTCGTCCAGCCGTGACAGTTCGTTGTCGTCTTCGAAGTTGTCCTTCTCGAAATCCATTCCATCCTCCCGAGGGGTACTCCACAAGCCTATGGCCTGCGGGATGCTGCATCAGCTGGAGTCGCCAACTCCCCTCAGCCGCAGCGAAGTTGTTATCGCACTCCTGCAAAGTTGTCAAGCATTCTGCTGCGATGCTGGACAAGATGGTTTGCCAGTCAGGAAAAGCCGAGGCTAGAGGCCAAGAGGCGCGCGCTGTCCAACCTTTAGGGCGGCACATAACTTATTGCATATAAAAGACTTAATTGTGGATTGCCGCAGAGGCCTGACTGGAAGAAGAAGTTGCCTGGGGCATACGTGCCTTGGAGCTTGTTTTTGAGCGGCCGTGCTCCGGGGCTATTTCCGGCGCGCCACCGACGGTGTAAATGCGAAGAACCATGCCGCGACTCACATGGTTGGTGCTCATGTGATTCCACTTCCGCACGTCTTCCGTGGGCACGCTGAAACGATCCGCGATTCCTCCCAGCGTGTCGCCCTTGCGCACGCGGTAGCGCACCAGACGGCTTTTGGACTCCGCGGGAGCCGCCGCAGGAATAATTAATTTCTCTCCGACATCCAGTGCGGCATGGCGATCCAGATTATTTGCGTCGGAAATCGCAGCGGGCGTCACGCGATACTTTTTCGCAATGGAAGTGAGCGTCTCGCCGGCTTCGATGCGGTGGCGCCGCCAGCTCACCCACTTGTCCGCCGGAATATCCGCAATCTCCGCGGAGAATCTTTCCGCGGTGCCCACCGGCAGATGCATCTCGAAGGAAGGATCGTCCGGAGTCGCGAGGCGAAGCAGGGCGGGATTCAGATTGCGGAGAGTGTCGACATCGACGTCGATAGTTTCGGCCACCAACCGCAGATCGATCGCCCGGCCAGGCTTGACGACATCCGTCGGTACGGGCTGTTCCGGATCGACTTGAATACCATAATGCGCGGCGTCCTTGGCGATCAGCGTAAGCGCCAGAATGATGGGCACGTAATTTCTGGTTTCGCGCGGAAGCACGTTGCGCTTGTAGAGCTCCCAGAAATCCGCGTAGCCCGTGCGCTCGATGCCCTTCTGCACGTTTCCCGGGCCGCAGTTGTACGCGGCCATCGCCAGATACCAATCGCCGAATTGTCCATACAGATCGCGCAAATGCTGCGCGGCAGCGCGCGTGGCTTTTTCCGGATCCTGCCGTTCGTCGATCCACCAGGTGTGGCGCAGCCCATATTCCATGCCGCGATAAGCCACGAATTGCCAGATTCCGCGCGCGCCAGCCCTCGAGAGCGCCAGCGGTTGAAAGGCGCTTTCCGCTTGCGCAAGGTAAATCAAGTCCTGCGGAACGCCTTCTTCATGCAGAACGCGCGCAATCATTTCGCGGTAGCGCCCCGAACGCCGCAGACCAGTTTCCACTATGGCGCGGCCGCGCGGCGTCTGGAAAAAATTCAGGAAGGAGAGCACTTCGTCGTTCACCGTGAGCGGCATGTCGTGCGAGATGTTCTTGGCGGCTTCCTCCGCCCGCGCTTTCAGCCGCGGATCGACGGGAAACGTCATCTCTGCGACCTCGTCAATCGGCGCGGGTACTGCGGGCGCTTCCTGAAAACCGTCGCCGGCGCGGAAAGCCTGCAGCTCGTAGCCGTAGACGGTATCCACCACGCGGTGGAACAGTTCGCCGAGCTTGGGATCGCTGTTCGGGTCGTAGCCGCTTGTGAGCATCCAGTCGACGGCTTCGTCAAAATCGCGCCGCGCGGCCTCCAAATGTCCCGCTTTGTAGTTCTGCTCGCCGGAAGCGAATTTGGCTTCCACCTGCGCGATCAGGTATTCCTTTGGGCTGGGAACTCGCAGTGCCATCGCGGCCAGCCATTCGGGCGAAAGTTTTCGCAGCGGAAGCTCTCCGAGGTTGGCAGGAACTTGAGCAGCGGCGGTACGGGCAGGGACCAGAGCCGGGACGCGCGCCTGCACGCCTTTTTTCGCAGCATCCTCGCAACCGTCTCCCGCTAAGGCAAGTGTCGCCAAGAGAACGGCGTATAGCCCAGTCTTGAGCATTTGGTGCATCACCTTATGTTAAGTAGCTGTAACAGTCCAGGTCAACGCTTTCCAGAGGGGAGGGGTGACCTACTCAATACACGCCCAAGGGGACGGCCGCTTACCCCGTAGCTATTCCTGCGCAGGTCGGCCCGGGATAGACTCTAACGCGAGGTGTTTCACGTGAAAACCACTCCAATTGTCCGTCTTTCGCAAGCAGCCCGGATCGTGGCGCTGTTTGCAGTCGTTCTGTTGAACTTTTCCCTTGGCTCAGCGCCGCTTCATGCACAGAACAAGAGTCTTTCCGCTGATAAGCGCGCGCAGATCGAAAAAGCCGCCTCGAGTTTCATGGCCGCGAACAGCGTGCCGGGAATTTCCGCGGCGGTCGTTCAGGACGGAGAGCTGGTTTGGTCAGAAGGATTTGGAATGGCCGATCTTGAGAACTTTGTTCCGGCGACCTCTTCCACACTGTTCCGGCTCGGCTCAATTTCCAAGCCCATCACGGCCACCGCCATTCTGCAACTTTCAGAGCGCGGAAAACTGGATCTCGATGCGGAGGTGCAGAAGTATTGTCCGGCGTTCCCCAAAAAAGAGTGGCCGATTACCACCCGCGAACTGCTAGGCCACCTGGGAGGGATCCGGCACTACAATCCGGACGCCAAGGGCGACATCCCCGAGGACAGCGCGAAACATTTCGCAAACATGGAAGAATCACTGCACATCTTCGCCGGAGATGCATTGGTGGCGAAGCCTGGAACGAAATTCCATTACTCGACCTACGGCTACACTGTGCTCGGCTGCGTCCTGGAAGGCGCCGCCTCCGAAAAATACGTGGACTATGTGAAGGAAAATATATTCGAGCCAGCCGGGATGGCCGAAACGCAAGCTGATAATTTCTTTGCCGTCATTCAGCACCGCACCCGCTGGTATCACAAGGACAAAGCTGGAGTGGTGCAGAATGCAGGCGTCCTGGACTCCAGTTACAAGATTCCCGGCGGCGGGCTAGTTTCTTCCGCGGACGACATGGCCCGGTTCGAGATCGCCATCATGGCGGACAAACTCCTGAAGGCCGCCACCTGCGACCTGATGTGGACTCCGCAGAAGGCGGCCGACGGTTCGCAGACCGGTTATGCGCTCGGTTGGGGCACGCAAAGGAAATATGGCCTCGCGCTTGTGGAGCACACCGGCGGCCAGCAAGGAACCAGCACATCGATCATCCTCGTTCCCGAGCGGCGAGCCGGGATCGTAGTGCTAGCCAATATGGATGGAGTCGATTCTGCAGCGCTCTCCACGGAAATTCTGAAAACCGTGCTTGATCTCAAAGACTAGCCCGAATAATCGCTGGGCGTTTCCTCCTATCGCGCTCCACAAGGATAAGGGCCAAGACAAGATGGCTTCTCAAGAAGCGGCTTGACAATTCCCGCGCATTCGCTGATATTAAACCGTATGGTTAACTATTCATCGGCGCCTCTGAATGCCACGTTTGGAGCGCTCTCCGATCCCACCCGCCGTGCGATTCTGACCCGGCTCGCACAAGGCGAGGCCATGGTTACAGAACTTGCGGAGCCCTTCCGGGTTTCTTTGCCGGCCATCTCGAAACACGTACGCATCCTGGAATCCGCGGGCCTTCTCGAACGCGAAGTCGACGGCCGAGTGCACCGCTGTCGACTGGCAGCCCAGCCCATGAAGAACGCAGCCGCGTGGATCGAGCAATACCGCGCGTTCTGGGAATTGCAGTTCGATGCCCTGGCGAAGTATCTGGAAACGAATGTTGGCAAGGAGAAACAAACATGGCAAGCGCACAGTAAGGCCAAGCGAACAAGGGCTTCACTCTCCAAATCCGCAGGACGTTCGCAGCGCCGCGCGAAAAAGTCTTCGCCGCGTGGGCCGAGCGCGAGCAATTAGAAAAGTGGATGTGCAGGGACGTGTCCGCGCACATGATCACTCATCATGTGCAGGACATCCGGACCGGCGGACGTTATCTGATGGAAATCCATAATCCGGCGAAAGGCGAAACGTATTGGGGACAAGGCAATTATCTCGAAGTAAAGCCTCCCGAAAAAATCGTTTTCACCTGGTCATGGAAAAAGGCGGAGCCCGACGGTTCACGCACGGAAATGCATCCCGGCAGCCCCGAAACGCAAGTCACCGTGGAGTTCTTCGCTCGTGGAGATTCCACGGAAGTGGTTCTAACCCATGGCGTCTTCAGCTCAACGAAACTCCGCGATGAACATGATGGCGGTTGGAACGGCTGCTTCGACGTGCCCGCGCGAATTCTATAGCGCGTTCGATTCCCGTTTACACGCGCTCTTCTGCGATGGTAGTGTCGCATCGAATCGATATTGTTCGATGGATCCGCATTGATTCGCGCCAACTGCCAATAGTCTATCGGATGGGCGAAGCATGAAAAACAAAACGAACCTCTGCGTTTGCGTATTTTCCTGCGCCTTGATGTCTCCAGCGATGCATGGGCAGCAAACGCCCGCGGACGCACCTTATCTGAATGCCAAGCTTCCCGTCGAGCAGCGCGCCAACGACTTGATCTCCCGCATGACGCTAGAGGAAAAAGTCGATCAGCTCGGCCATATTGCTCCCGCGATTCCGCGCCTCGGCGTTCCCGCGTACAACTGGTGGAATGAAGGACTCCACGGCGTCGCACGCGCCGGCGTCGCCACGGTATTCCCGCAGGCCATCGGCATGGCCGCGACGTTCGATGAGCGTCTGATGCACGATGTGGCCGACACGATCAGCACGGAATTTCGCGCCAAATATTCCGCCACCGTACACCCGGACGGCTCGACGGACTGGTATCGAGGCCTCACGGTGTGGTCCCCTAACATCAATATCTTCCGCGATCCGCGCTGGGGTCGCGGCCAGGAAACGTACGGCGAGGATCCCTACCTGACGGCCCGTCTCGGCGTCGCGTTTATTACCGGCCTGCAAGGCACCGATCCGAACTATTTCAAAACGATCGCCACGCCGAAACATTTCGCCGTTCACAGCGGACCAGAGTCCACGCGGCACAGTGTGAACGTCGAAGCCTCTCGCCACGACATGGAAGAAACGTACTTGCCCGCGTTTCGTGCGGCCATCATCGAAGGCAAAGCCGAATCCGTCATGTGCGCGTACAACCGGCTGAACGGAGAGCCCGCCTGCGCCAATTCCGCACTACTCGTGGAGCATCTCCGCAAAGACTGGGGCTTCCAAGGCTACGTTGTCTCTGATTGCGGCGCGGTCGCTGATGTCTACAAAGGCCACAAATTCACGCCAACCCCTGAAGCCGCCGCAGCGGCCGTGTTCAAGGCCGGCATGGATCTTATTTGCGGCGACTCGCGGAACAATATGAACGCGGATCCCCAGGGGATTTTGGGTGCGGTGCATCAAGGCCTGCTTTCCGAAGCCAATCTCGACCGCGCGTTGCGCCGCTTGTTCATGGCGCGTTTTCGGCTCGGGCTGTTCGATCCGCCGTCTTCCGTTCCCCATTCCCGCATCACCGCAGCCGACAATGACACGGAATCGCACCGGCAGCTTGCACTTCGCATGGCACGCGAATCGCTTGTGTTGCTCAAGAATAAGAATAACTTTCTTCCTCTGAAGCACGCGCCTGCAACGATTGCTGTCATCGGCCCGGATGCCGACAGCCTCGATGCATTGCAAGGCAACTACAGCGGCACTCCTTCAAATCCGGTCACGGTGCTTACGGGCATTCGCAATCGCTTTCCGCAATCTAAAATCGTTTACGTCCAGGGGACTGGCCTCGTCGGCCCCGTCACCAAATCCGTTTCCTCGGACGCACTTTGCACGGACGCATCCTGCACCGAGCACGGCCTGAAAGCGGACTACTTTCCCAACATGAAGCTCGAAGGCTCTCCCGTGATGAGCCGCGTGGACGCGGCCGTGGATTTCGCGTGGGGCGACACCGCACTCTCGGCTCTGCTGCCAAACAAGTATTCCGTGCGCTGGGGCGGCGTGCTCGTACCGCCTGAATCAGGCGACTACTTGCTCGGTTTCACTGGCGAGGACGGCTTTCGGGTTTGGCTCGATGGCGGTCTGCTCGTCGAAGACTGGACTCTTCATCGTCCCGCCAACACCGAAACCAAAAAGCTCCATCTCGAAAAGGGTCATCCCTACTCGCTGAAGATTGAATACTTTCAGAACATTCGCAGCTCGGAAGCTCGCCTCATCTGGAGCCTGCCCGGTGGGGAAGATTCGCAAGCCGTGGACGCAGCTCACAACGCTGACCTTGTCATCGCCGTCATGGGACTCTCGCCGCGCATCGAAGGCGAAGAGATGAAAGTAAACGCCGATGGTTTTTCGAGCGGCGACCGCACGCGCATTGATTTGCCCGCTCCACAAGAACAGCTTCTCGAACGCGTTGCTTCCGTTGGCAAACCCACGATCCTCATTCTTACGAATGGCAGCGCACTTGCCGTCAATTGGGCCGACGCCAATGCCAACATTCCCGCAATTCTTGAAGCGTGGTATCCCGGCGGGCAAGGCGGAACAGCCGTTGCGGAAGCGCTTGCGGGAGATTTCAGTCCCGCCGGCCGCTTGCCGGTAACATTCTATAAATCGGTCGAGCAACTTCCCGCCTTCGACGACTATTCGATGGCCAAGCGCACGTATCGTTATTTTGAGGGCGAATCGCTCTATCCGTTCGGTTTCGGCCTGAGCTACACGTCGTTTGCGTACGGTCAACCGAGTCTTGATCACGCGAATATTTCCGCCTCGGAGCCCGTCACCATTTCCGTCGAAGTCAAAAATACCGGCTTCGTTGCTGGTGATGAGGTCGTGCAGCTTTATCTCACGCACCCCGGTGTGCATGGCGCGCCGCTGCGGTCGCTGGCTGGCTTCACGCGTATCCATCTCGACCGCGGCGAAAAAAAGACCGTGGAATTCGTTCTGCGCGACCGCGATTTGAGCGTCGTCGACGAATCCGGCCAGCATCGCATTGTTCCCGGCAGAGTCGAAGCCTGGATCGGCGGCGGGCAGCCCATCGCAACTTCAAGCTTTGCCAAGCCCGCTGGGGCTGCCACCCAATTCACGATCACCAGCGAAGCCGCTCTGCCGGATTGATTCGCCTGGGGTTCGCCTCTCTGCTCACACGAAACAAATGTTTCGAAAATTCCACTTGCAATTTGGAGGAAAAGTGGTATCCTGTTCTTGCGTTTGTTGCTCTTGTATCGCCTTTGGATTTGTAAAGCGGTCGCAAGGTCAAACTTGCGGCCTTTTTTTACGTCTGAAAGCGGCCGTAACTCTTAAGAGGGGTTCGGAATTCGAGGCACCAAATAGCTCAATTTAGTAATGCTCGGTTGCAACCCAACCGACAGAAAAGAGTACAGCAGTGAGTAAAGAACAAGGAACAGTGAAGTGGTTCAATGCCAGCAAGGGCTTCGGGTTCATCCAGCGCCAGAGCGGTGAGGACGTTTTCGTCCATTTCTCCGCGATCGTGGCTGATGGCTACAAGTCGTTGAACGATGGCCAAGCGGTTGAATTCGAAGTGACCAAGGGCCCCAAGGGTCTGCAGGCCTCGAACGTCCAACCCCTCTAATTCCACTTCACAAAAATACGAAACGGGCGGTGCGCTTCGGCGTCCCGCCCGTTTTTGTTTTTGGTAGCACAGACTGAAGTCTGTGCCACTCTGAACTTATGCCAAAGCTTGCCTCAAATCGGCAACTAGGTCTTCGGCGTCCTCGAGTCCAACGGAAACTCGCACGGTACCTGGGCTCACGTTCGCGCGCCGCAGCTCTTCGGCGCTCATGTTGTAGTGCGAGCTGAAGATGGGAAGTATGACGAGGGATTCGACGCCGCCGAGGCTGGCCGCCAGCAGAAACAACTTCACGCGATCGCAGAAATGCCGCGCGGCGGGCAACCCGCCCTTCAAATCAAACGCCAGCATCGTGCCGAATCCACGCATCTGCTTTCTTGCAAGCTTGTGATCCGGGTGAGATGCCAGACCCGGATAGTGTACGCGAGCGACCTTGGGATGCTTTTCGAGGAATTTGGCGACCGCCATGGCGTTTTTGCACTGCCGTTCCATGCGCACGCCCAGCGTCTTCATCCCGCGAATGAGCAGGTAAGCCGCCTCAGGATCCATGGAGCCACCCAGATAGATGATCATGTGGCGAATGCGCTCCATCCAATGCTTGTTGCCCACGGCCACGCCGGCGATAACGTCAGAGTGTCCTGCCAGTGCTTTCGTGGCGCTGTGCACGACGATGTCGTAGCCCATCGCCAGCGGATTTTGCAGGACCGGCGTTGCGAACGTGTTGTCAATAATCGCAATGAGTTTGTACTTTTTGGCGAAGGTAATCGCCTTGTGCAAATCCACGAGACGCAATGTAGGATTCGTAGGGGTCTCAACGTAGAGACATCTCGTGCGCGGCGACGCCAATTCTTCCAGGCCATCAAGGTCGGTGCCCACCTGATGCACTTTGATTCCCATATCCGGAAAAACATCGCGCATCAGCCGGTAGCTACCGCCATAAACCTGCGCCGTGGAGATCAGTTCATCGCCGCACTTAAGGACACCCAACAGTGCGGAGGATATTGCCGCCATGCCAGAGGCCGTGACTACTGCAGCTTCTCCGCCTTCAAGTGCCGCTATCTTTCCCTCCGCAACGCTCAAAGTTGGGTTACCGTATCGCGAGTAGATGTACGCTTTGCTCTTGCCTTCGGCCCACAGCTTCATCTCCGCCGTCGAGGAAAAGGTAAACGTCGACGTGCGGCAAATCGGTGTGCTCACGGGCGCGCCGACGCCGTGGCGCGGCGGTTCGCCGCTGTGAATGGCTAGCGTTTGTGGACCGAGTGTTTGCGGGTTGTGCTTGTGAGCTGGCTTGTTTTTCATAACACCACCATTTTGGCGGTGTGGCTCGCACCAGCAAGCACCAATTTGGCGCCGGGTAGCCGTTCGTGAACATCCTTAGGATGCGCGATGAAAGGGTCGAGCAGAATCCTAGGAAAACTATCCTTCTTCTTCTGCAGCTTCGCCGTGAGCTGGTTTGTGCGCGTCGATCACTTTTTGCGCCAGCTCGTTCGGCACATAGTCATAGTGGGAAAACTCCATCGAGTACGTCGCGCGTCCTTGCGTTTTGGAAATGAGGTCATTCGCATAACTAAGCATTTCTGAAAACGGGACTTGCGCCTTGATGACTACGTTGTGACCGCGTGCTTCGCTCCCCGCGATGCGGCCACGTCGTGAGCTGAGATCGCCCATCAAGTCGCCGGAGTATTGGTCCGGCGCGTAGACTTCGACGTGCATCACCGGCTCCAGCAGAGCGGGCTTGGCCATCTTCATCGCTTCCTTAAATGCCAGCGAGCCGGCGATTTTGAAAGCCATGTCGGACGAATCCACGTCGTGGTACTTGCCGTCGTAGAGCACGGCGCGGAAATCCACGACCGGGAAACCTGCGAGATAGCCGCGTGCAGCTGCATCGCGAATCCCCTTCTCCACCGAAGGAATCCAATTTCGCGGGATGGCCCCGCCAAACACGTCGTCTACGAACTCAACGCCTTTGCCGCGTTCAATCGGCTCCATCTTTATGCGGCACACGCCGAACTGCCCGTGCCCGCCAGACTGCTTCTTGTGCTTACCTTCGGCGTCGGCTTTTCCTCGGATGGTTTCACGGTACGCCACTTTGGGCGGCTTCAGCGTGAGGTCCACGTGGTAGCGTTTGTGCAACTTCGCGACGACAACCTCGATGTGCTGTTGTCCCGACCCCGCCAGCAGAAACTCTTTGGTCTGCGGGTCGCGCATGAAATGCAGTGCGGGATCTTCCTCAATAATTTTGTGAATCGAAACTCCGATTTTGTCCTCGTCGGCGCGCGTCTTGGGTTCGATCGCGAATGTGATCGAGGGTTCCGGCAACTGCGCAGGCTTGTAGTAGATGGGAGCGGCTTTGTCACCCAGCGTCTCGCCCGTTGTCGTTTCCTTCAGTTTGGCGATCGCGCCGATGTCGCCAGCGTGAAGATCCGCAATTTCGGTGAACTGTTTGCCCTGTACAATTTGCGTGTGCTGGAACCGCTCTTGAGTGCCCCGGTTGTAGTTCGTCAGAGTGGCGTCATTTTTTAGCACACCGCTCTTCACTTTGAAATAGTTGATGCGACCAGCGAAGGGATCAGCGAGCGTCTTGAACACGAAAAGCGAGAGCGGCTGGCCATCATCATACTTGCGCTCCACGCGCTCGCCCTTGCCGTTAGGCTCCGTGAAGCCGACCTGCGCATGCTCATCGGGATGTGGGAACGCGTCGGCCAAAAAGGTTAGCAAGCTGGCGGTTCCCACGTTGCGTAGCCCAGAAACCATCAGCACTGGGAATATTTTCTCCGCCACGATGGCCTTCCGGACGCCGGGAATCAAATCAGAAATGGGAATCGTGCCTTCCCTGAAAAACTCTTCCATCAATTCGTCGTCGCCCTCCGCGACCATTTCCACGAGTTTTTCGTGCGCTTCCTTGGCTTCATCGGCAAGTGCGGCAGGAATCTCTTCAATTGACGGCTTCCCATCTCCATCCGGCTTGTAGATGTGCGCTTTCATGGCGACAAGGTCGATCACGCCGCGGAAGCCCTTCTCTGTGCCGATGGGAAGTTGCAATGCAACGACATTCCGCCCAAAGACTTGCTCCAATGATTCCATCGAGCGTTCGAAGCTGGCCAGCTCCCGATCCATCCAGGTCAGCACAAACGCGCGGGGAATGTCGTACTCGGTGCAATAATCCCAAACTTTTTCCGTGGTCACTTGTGCTCCGACATGCGCATCCACCGCGATGAGCGCGCAATCCGCCGCAATCAGTGAAGCTTTTGTCTCAGTGATAAAAGTCGAGTAACCGGGGAGATCGATGAAGTTAATTTTGACTTTTTCGGAGCCGCCGGGGTGCCCTCCTGAACTAGGCCATTCCGCGTAGGCGAGCCCGGTCTGGATCGAGATTTTCCGAGCGATTTCCTCTTCGTCCCAGTCGGTGGTCGTGCTGCCTTCCGCAATTTTTCCCCAGCGCGGCGTCATTCCCGCGGTGTAGAGCAACGACGACACCAGTTGCGTCTTGCCAGTGCCGCCGTGGCCGACAATGCCAACGTTGCGTATGTCCTTGGTGAGATAGCTCTTCATATAGACCTCCCTTTGCGTGGCCCCGGCGATGCCGGCGCCAACAGGCGAGGTCCGTCCCGAAGAATTCAGGCGCGGGCCTGCGCCTGGGTGTGCCATTCAGAAGTTGTGATGGAGAGCGTGGCCCCGATGCCGGCGTTCTGCAGGGTAAGGCGCCGGACAAGCATTTATCTACCCCTGGTCCGTTCCCCAACCCCGCGGATGCTAGCACACGCCCTTGCCCCGCGGCAATCTCACTTCCTAGTTTGGGGCCGCGGCACGCCGGCCAGATAAATCCTTCGTTGACCCAGGGAGATTCTTCTAGGACTAGTACCGCGACAGATCTCGGCGGTTACCGCGCTGGTTCTTACGCCTTGAAGATAAACACGTTAAATCCTCTGGGCCTGAGTCAGGCGGCCATCCGCGTGCTGATACAATCGTGGGGATGTTTGTCTCCCGAGCTGCGGCAAATGGCTTCAGCCCTCAGCGCATGGCGGCACGGCTCGGGGGTACTTCGTAGGTCATCAGGTTGCTGCTGCTTTGAGGATGTTTGTGATCCAGGAGGGAAATCATGGACGAGTATCAAGAATCGAACCACAACGATCAGAACAGCTGGGCGGCTATGCAGGCTGGCGCAAACCGCTTGCTGCTCATCCTAGTTGTAGCGCTGTCTGGAGTCACCGTAGTGGCATTCGCTTACGCCATTCACCAACAATCGATCGTTCGCCAGCAGTCGGCGCAAGTCACAACAACCACGGCGGCAATGAACCAGATGCAAGGGCAACTAAATGCCTTAACTGCCAAGCTCAATGAAGTGACAGCAGCGCAGACCTTGCCCCAAGCCCCGGCGACACCCGCTATGGCTCCCGACGCGGCTAATTCAGGAGCCGCGGAGGACACTCCCGCACAGACCCCTGAGGCCGCATCCACGGCCACCCCCGTCCCCTCCGCCAAGTCTGCACCCGAGAAAAAGCACGTTGCCAAGCGTCGCGCCCCTGTTGTCGACAAGAAATACGTGCAGCTCCAGGCTCAGTTGGCTGAGCAGGAGAAAAAACTGAAAGAGACACAAGACGAAGTCGCCAAAAACCGTTCCGATCTCGAAGGAACGATCAATTCCACTCGCGATGACCTGAACGGTTCGATCGCCAAGACGCACGATGAACTCGTGGTGCTCGAGAAGCGCGGAGAGCGCAGCTATTTTGAATTTGACCTCTCCAAGCAAAAGCAATTCCAGCGCGTCGGGCCTCTCACGCTTTCCCTTCGCAAAACGGACACGAAGCACAAGAGCTACGACGTGGCGATGATCGTGGACGACAATGAGCTTCAGAAGAAAAAAGTAAACCTGTACGAGCCTATCTGGATTCATACGGAGAACGATTCCCAGCCCGTGCAGATCATCGTGAACCGTATCGACAAAGATACTGTTCACGGCTACATCAGCGCACCTAAATACAAGCCGTCCGAGTTGGCCACCGTCGGCTCAGCGAGTGTGACGCCGGTCTCCACCAAATCGCCGGCCAACACGCCGGTTCCGTCGCAACCTCAGCAATAGATTCTTCTAGTTTTCACCGGAGGGCATCCTGCAGGGTGCCCTCCCTTTTTTTACGACTTTTCAAGCGCAGAAGTCTCACGGCGCGCGATCGAGAACCGGTTTCAGCGTGACCTGGCTGTCCTTCAGAATTTCAAGCGTGCGCTTCCATTCGGCAAGGCCAGGACTCTTGATGATCATGATGTGGCTTCCCGCCGCGAGCTTTAGTTTTGCAGGGGTGCTCCCAACGAACTTGTCGTCCACGAAGATCTCCGCGCCATCCGGGTCAGACGTAATCGTAACGATGCCGAATCCACGTGGAATGGGGCTTGCGAATGGTTCGGAAGCCACACCTGCCGCCTGCGTGGCGGACGAAGTGGCGCTTGAAACAGGTTGTGTTTCGGAGCTAGAGATAACCGGCGTTGCGGCGTCGGAGCTGTTATTGCCGGTCGACGTAACAGTTGCAACGGCAGGGGCAGCACGTGTAGCTCCTGATCCTGCGCTCTCCGCTGAGTCATCCAAGGAAACGTTGGGATAGAAACGATGTAGAACTTCCAATAGATCCGTCGCGCTAAGGGCAAATCCGATTCCCGTCACATTTTTCTTGATGAGTTTCTGCGTGTTGATGCCGATCACTTCTCCGCGGCTATTCAGCAGCGGCCCCCCGCTGTTTCCCGGGTTGATGGGCGTATCCGTCTGAATCCACGTGCCAGGACCCGCATTGGTGAATTTCCCGACCGCGCTGACGATTCCTTTCGTCACACTGAATAGCATGGCATCCCCAGGATTGCCGATCGCCAGCACGTTTTCGCCTTGCCTTACGGTGGCGGCATCGGCCAGCGCGAGATGCGGGAAATCCTTTCCCTCCACTTTAGCCAGAGCGATATCCAGGTCCGCGTCAATGAACACAACTTTGGCCTCGAGTTGCTGGCCCTCTGGCAGAAGTGTCAGAAGAGATTCTTCGCCCCTAGCTACATGCGCGTTCGTCGCGATGACACCCGTCTGCGTGACGAAAAAGCCTGTGCCTGATTTATCCAATCCTTTCAAGTAAACGACTGCAGGCTTCGTCATTCGCACCAGCTCCTCTAGAGAAAGCTCCGGTTGAAGATCAACGCTTCCGGCGCCGGGCAGTTTCGCGGTGACTCTGCCTGTAAATACTTCCGAGATGGGGCGAAGGTCCACGTTGAAATGGTCGCTTTTGAGCAACCAGTATTCTCCGTGATTGCGGCCGTTGACCGAGATCCAGTTCATCGGGCCGTCTGTCATTTGTAGCTCTTTGGTGGCGTAACCCGTCAGGCTTATGCGCGCGACCATGGGATGCTCGAGGCGCGAACCCATGGAAGTCAGAGTTTTGTGAAAATAGCCTCCAGGGTATTCCTTCTCGAAAGGCGTCGTGCCCGCGAGCACGCCGTCAATCTCAACCGTCGCACCTGAGGGACTGCTCGTAATCTTGAGTGTTTCTGCCGCGGCGCGGGCCGGGCAGAAAAGTAGAAAGAGAACCGCTGTGAGACGAGGGACCGAGCCGGATGCCATGAAGCAACCTCGCCGGATGGATGAACTCGACAGTTAATTTATCATAAGGATAAAAGCAAGAGAAGGATAAATCTACGAACGATCGGCTTGTTCCGTGTTCTTCGTGTAGCCGGGGCAGGAAAGCATAGGTAGACACGGGTATTTGGCGAAGTTGGGATCGCTGCTAGATAGCTTGCAAAGCAGAAAGATTGAACCGCGGTCGGATTCGACGATGTGGGCGTGCGCACAATCCGCGCAAAGCCCCGCTTGCGCTTGCGTCGCCCTGATATCGGTCGCATCCCCCATGCAGCCAGAATAACGCATCCGCCTTAAGAGCGGAGGGAAACCAAAACCGTATTGGTCTAGCGGCTCTTGCGAGCGCCCTTGACTTTCGCTAAATGCGCCCGAGCCTTGGTTACAAAACCCAGAAACCTGCGCGCCAATTCATGTATCCGTTCCTCTTGACGCTGCTGGATGGCTTCCTCAGGCACCAGCTCTCCACCAATGCCGATGGCACACGCTCCCGCAAGAATAAAATTCGCGGCTGTCAGTTGATTTACGCCTCCCGCCGCAATCAAGGGCACGTGTCGAAACGGTCCCTTCAGCGCTTTAATGTATTTGTCGCCGCCGACTAGCGAGCAAGGGAAGACTTTCACGAAGTCCGCTCCCGCCTTCCAAGCCATCGTCACTTCCGTCGGTGTCAGCGCTCCGGCTAAAACCACTGTATCTTTTTTGATTCCAAATTCAACGAGCGGCAGATCGAGACCAGGGCTTGTCAGGAATCTCGCTCCGGCATCCAGGCAGCGGTTCGCCGTTTCCGTGTCGAAAATCGTGCCCGCACCCAAAATCACGTCCGGATTGTTCCGCGCCAGATCGGAAATCAGCTCGATGGCTCCAGGCACAGTCATCGTGATTTCCACGATGGGTATTCCGCCGTGAGAGACCGCCTGCGTGGCAAACCGTGCATCTTCAGCCGAACGAAAACGCGCGGCTGGCACGATCCCAATTTCCTCAATCCGAGCGCGCACTTCTTCCTTTTTCATAGAAATGGAGTCCTTTTGCTACTCGGCGCTCGGCGTCATGCGCCTTCCTCGAAGCCAGCCTCTGGCTCGGGGAGCTTATCGCGATCCCCTGCAAACCACACGTATAAGGTCGGCAGAAGAAAAATGCTCAGCAGCAGTGCCCCGACAAGGCCTCCCACAATGACGATGGCAAAGGGCCGCTGCGAATCCGAACCGATGCCACGCGAGAGTGCCGCCGGCAGCAAGCCGAGAGTTGCCACCAGCATCGTCATCATGATGGGCCGAAGCCGAAGGACTGCCCCATCGATAGCCGCGTCCTCAATCGTGTGGCCGCGGGCGCGCAACTGGTTGATATATTCCAGCATGATGACACCGGTTTGCACAGAGACTCCGAAAAGTGCCAGGAAGCCCACGCCCGACGAGACGCTGAAGTGTGTGCCCGTAATCAGAAGCGCAAGCAATCCGCCAATAGGTGCCATCGCCACGTTCGCAAGCAGAAGCAGCGCCCATTTGAACGAACGAAACATTGCGTACAGAATTCCGAAAATAATCAGCACGGTTAATGGCACGATCACGAGCAGCCGCGCTTCCGCCCGTTTCTGGCTTTCATACTCGCCGGCCCAATCGATGTGATATCCGCGCGGTAGTTGGACTTGCGCTCTTACAGCGCCGATCGCTTCTTCTACCGCTCCGCCAAGGTCCCGTCCGCGCACGCTGTATTTGATGGCAATGTACCGTTGATTCTCTTCGCGGTAGATTTCAGAGCCGCCATCCTTTACTTCGATCTTGCAAAGCTGCGCGAGCGAAACGCGTTCGCCGGATGGAGATAGCAATCGAATATTCTCAATGGCCTCTTTCGTATCCCTGTATTGGGGAAGATACCGCAGCACAAGATCGTAGCGCCGCTCACCCTGCAGCACCTGCGTCAAGGCCGTTCCTCCGACCGCGGTTTGGATCGCATCTTGCACGTCCGCAACGTTGATTTGGTGGCGCGCCGCCTGCACACGGTCCACCTGGATATCCAGGTTGGGTTGGCCCAGAACCCGAAGCACTCCGAGGTCCTCGACGCCCTTGATCTTGCGCATGATCTCGACGATCTGATCCGCCTTCTCTTCCAAAAGCTTTAGGTCTTCTCCATAAATTTTCACTGCCAGCTCGCCCTTCACTCCGCTAACCGCTTCTTCCATGTTGTCCGAAATCGGCTGCGAAAAATTCCAGAGCACCCCGGGTATCTTGTCGAGTTCGCGCTGCATTGCCGCGATCAATCGTTCCTTGTCTTGGTGGAACACCGGCCGCCACTGCTCTTTCGGCTTTAAGTCCACAAAATACTCGGTATTGAAGAAGCCCGTCGTGTCCGTTCCGTCATCCGGGCGTCCCACCTGACTCGTGCATTGAGGAACTTCGGGAAAGGAGCAAAGCACAATACGGGCCTGGTTCGCCAGCCGAGTACCCTCACTGGGTCCGGTACTGGGCGCGAGAGTGCCTCGCACCCACAGAGCCCCTTCATCCAGGTGAGGCAGAAACTCAGAACCGATGAAACCGCCCAACGCCAGAATGATCGTTGCCGCCAGGCTAAGCCCTGCAAATCCCACAGTCAGAAGCCGATGCTCGATCGCCCATCTTACCGCGCTGCTATAGTGCCCTTTCAGGAATTCCATGACCCGGTTGCGCCCTTCGCTCACGCCCTTGCTGAAAAATACGCTTGCGAGAACGGGCGCGATGAGCATTGAGAACAAGAGAGCGCCGAGCAGCGCGAACGCTACGGTCCAGGCCATCGGATGGAACAGACGTCCCTCGACACGTTGCAAAGTGAAAATCGGCAGATAGGCGGTGATGATGATCGCGATTGCAAAGAATACCGGACGTTGTACCTCGTGCGCCGCCTCGCGGATACGGTCGATCGGTGTCTTATAGCTTTGTTCCCCGTGCGTCATGTGGCGAACGATGTTCTCCACCATGACGACAGCTCCGTCGACAACCATCCCGAAATCCAGGGCACCCAGAGAGAGCAAGTTCGCTGGAATGCCCTTCAACCGGAGACATGTCGCGGCGAACAACAGAGAAAACGGAATCGTCAGGGCCACGATTAACGCCCCGCGGACATTCCCGAGAAACAGAAACAGGACTACCACCACCAGGACGATCCCGGCCGTCAGATTCTCCAGCACCGTATGCGTCGTGAAGCGGAGGAGGTCACTGCGGTCAATGAAAGGAACAATCTTTACGCCTGCAGGCAGAATATGGTCGTTCATCTCCTCGACCTTGGCGTGTATGGCTGCGAGTACCGCGTCCGCATTCGCGCCCTTGCGCAGCAACGCGATGCCTGAGACCACGTCATCATTGTCAATGATCTTGCCGTCTTCCCGATGGATTGCTCGGGCGAACTGCCCAAGGCGAATCTTCGGTCCTTGCGCGACCACCGCAATGTCTTTCACGCGCAGCGGCGTGCCCGTCTTAGTCATAATGACCGTGTTTTCGATGTCGCGAGCGTTTCTGACCAGACCCACTTCCTGCACATTGATTTGCTGCAGACCGGCTTCAATGAAACTGCCGCCCGCGTTGGCGTTATTGTTCATGAGCTGCTGCTCGACCTGGGCGAGGCTTAGTCCGTAAGAGATCAGTTTGTTCGGATCAACGCGGACTTGATATTCGCGGGTCGGGCCTCCGAAGCTGGCCACGTCGACAACATCAGGAACAGATTTAAGGTTCTTCTCAACGACCCAGTCCTCGATCGATTTCAATTCCATCACGTCGTAGCTTGGGTTTGTGCTTTTCAGCGTGAAAAAGTAGATTTGGCCGACGGGGCTCCAGTCTGTGCCCATCTGGGGTACGACACGCGGCGGCATTGTTACCTGCGAAAGCCGCTCGAGAACTCTCTCCCGGTTCCACGCGTTCTCTTCTTCATCATCGAAAATCAGCTTCACGTCGGAAAGGCCAAACAGCGAGAACGAACGCAAGTGCACCACGTGAGAAATACCGTTCATTGCCACTTCCAGCGGAATGGTGACCTGCTGCTCAATCTGCTCCGCCGAAATCCCTGGCCACTGCGTGATGATATCGACGTAATTGTTTGCCACGTCCGGATACGCTTCCACCGGTAGCTGATGGAATGAGATCGCGCCCCACACAAGCAACAGAATAGCCGCCGCGATCACAAGAATCCGGTTCTCCAGCGCGAAGTCGACAACCCTCCGGATCATTTATTGCTCCACAGTGTTCTGCAGCACCAGCGCGTTGTTCACCACCTGCTGCCCGGCATGCACTCCCGTGACAATCTCTTGCATTTTGTTCGGAAGCGTTTCTCCTGCAGTGACCTCCACGCGCCGGAATGTTTTATCTCCCGCGGGCATGTACACCCACTCCCGGTCATGCAAATGCAAGATTGCATCCGCCGGAACGGCGGCGTGCATTTCCTTTTTCTCGCCGCGAAACGTGGCGGTCACGAACATCCCTACTTTCATCAATCCGGAATTCTCCACTTCGATTCGCACTTTTGCTGTTCGGATGTTGGGATCAAGAATTGGCCCAATGTTGCCGATTCGCCCTCGAAATATCTTGTCCGGATAAGCGTTCAAACGAACCTCGGCCGTCTCGCCGACATGCACGTTGGCAAGATCATTCTCGTAAACATCGCAGAGAATCCACACGTGGCTCAGGTCGGAGATCGTAAACGGATTTGGCGATCCCAGGCCCGCCACTCCTCCCGCGTTAGTAACTTGCTGGTCGGTGATCACTCCGGAGACAGGCGCGCGAATGTCCACGACTCCTGCCGGATGGTCCAGGTTACCGCCCAGCACCCGGAGCCGCTCGGCTGCGGTTTCCACGTCGATTTTTGCTTTGTCTTCAATGTCCTGAGCGGACTCCAGGTCCTTTAGCGCGAAAGCGCCTTTTTCATATAGTTCCTTGGCACGACCGAACTGCGCGCGCGCCACGATTTCGTCTGCGACGGCCTTGCGGTAATCGGAAAACGCCGAGGAAATATCCGAGCTTTGCACACGAAGCAATATCTGGCCCTTCTCGACCATATCGCCCAACCGCGCCCGAATTTCCACGACTCGCCCCGAGGCTATGGAGATAACCGGAACCGTTCGCGCCACATCGGGACTCACCACCCCCGTGGCAACCAAATGAGAAGTAGCCGCGTATTCGATCGCCGTGAACAGCGGAAATTGTTCCGGGTGGTCGACCTTAACCACGTTTACGTCTTGCTCGTGCTCGACCCTCGCCGCCGGCGGCGCTTCCGCCTGGGGGTCACCTTTGCTCTCGCCGCAGCCGGCGGCAAAACCCGCCAGGGCAAGCGATAGCGCCAAGTATTCAGCGCCCATGCGAATCATTGTCTGACCTCACATCCTGCCGCGAGATTCGCGTATCACGCCGCAGTAAAATAAAATCGAAATCATTAAATAGCCATCCGATCGATATGTTCCTGCCTTGGGCTTAGAAGTAGTCGGATAGGGATGTGCCCGGACAATCGAAGCACTATATAAACCGCTCCGGGTGCGTAGGTTTACGGCCTCTTTAACAGAATGTTTAAGACTGAAAAACGAGGGTAGGAGGAGCCCGGCCAAGCAGAGAGAAATCAAGCAGTCGAGACACGCCAGGGGAAACCCGCAAACATGTTTTCCCCGGCTGCGATGGCCGGCCGGGCAGCTCGTTTCTTTCCTCGAGTTTCCCCGTCGACGAGTGTGAGCGAATGAGAGCGGCGCTCTCCCAGAGAGGGATTGGTGCAGTGTTCCAAAGTCTCTCGCACTGCCAAACGAATGCCGGAAACGCGTCCGGTGGGGCAAGAGTAAAGTTTCCGTGGCCATCGTTCAACAGCACGGCGACTTGTTTGTGTAGCCAGACGCTGCTGACGAGCACATCCAAAGCATTGTCGCCGTTTACGTCCCGTGCCACGATCTGCAGCCCGCCGATAGGAGCAGTCACACCAAACACTTGCACGGCGCCGGCCGTCATCTTTAAACGAATCGAATACTGCGTGGTACTGGAGGATTTGTTCTCTTGGAGTTCTACAGTCGCCAGATCCGGCTTTCGGTCCCCGTCGAAATCCGCAATGGCAAAAGTGGAATTGAATCCTGGCGAAGAATCGGGCGACTGCCGCGCCGGAGGCCTGCTTGCAACTGCGCAGCAAGCCCCACCAAGAACAAAACAGAAAGCTGCAAGGGCCCTAACAGGGGCTCCTGATAAGCCAAGGCTTTTATCGCTGCGTGAGAGCATGAACTTCAGTAAGAAACGCAATCTCTTGACACTCGCTGCCCGATATTGTCCTGTCAGGATACCATTCCCAGCGCAAAATCAGTTCGTAATCGCTCTGAAATTTTCGTGAGAGACTAGCGCCTGTCCGGCGGAGCCGCCGCGGGAGCGACGGCGGGCGATGAGGGAGGAGACGGTGGCTTCCCGAAACGCGCTTCATCGATTTGTGGGTCAAGTTCGATCTTTTCCACGACAATTCTCTGCGTAACGTCCGCGCCGGGAGTGTTTGAAACAAGCTCAAACGCGAACTTCAACCCTCCGACGTCCCTGTAATCGTGAAAGAGAGTCTCCCGCGTGACCGCTTCGCCGTTCACGCTATCCCCCCCGCTCCACTTGGACAGCAAAAATGTTTTTGTGTCGAAGGAGTACGAAGAGACTTGACCGTCTTTGTGAGTCACCTTGAGCACATAGGCATCTCGGCCCTCGACTTTCTCGGTGCCGGTCAGTTCAATGGTGTTTCCTTTAGCTTTCGCGTCCACCAGCGGGCCGTCGAAGTCGGCTTCATTCACTGCATCCTTTATGTCCTCCGCTGACATGGGCTCCGGAACGTTCTTACCCACAAAGGGATTGATCACCCAACCAGCGTCCTTGCCGTTGAACGAACGCACCACAGTTTTGCTTTGGATGGTCACTTCATTGTGCATCTTCCCCGGCCGTTTGAACTCGGCCACGAATGGCCCGTACAACTCCGGATTGAAGTAAATAGTGCCCGTAATGCGCTCAGTCTGCACGGCCTTGGCTTTCTCTAGCCCGCCGCGGGCAGCAAGTACTTTGGTGACTATCTCATCGGCGGTCTGCGCCGCCGCCCTTGTCGGGCACGCAAGCTGAATTCCCACCTGGAGCCCCAATTGGAAGATGGCCAGTACCAGGGCGCGCTGCAGAATCCCATGCTGCTTTGTTTTCATCGGTATCCTGTTTAAAATACGCGGTCTTTTACGGCCGCATCCCTTTCATGGCCCTTTGTCATGTTAAGAGGAGAAGCAGTCTGGGTCAATTTCGTTGCCCACGAGGGTTCGCCAGCTTGCTCCTACGCCACTAGGAGCAAAGGGAACAAGATGTTCTTGACGGAGTACAGATGGACGAATACCCTGCGGCACCGGGCCGTTTCGAGGCTGGGGAATAATCGATCTAAGTGCGTGTAGTACATAAGCCGTGGAAATCCAGGAACCTGAATGGGGGAGACAATGAATCGGATGAGATGGGCGGTAATCCTCCAGGGGATCCTTTTGGTTTCGTGCCTGAGCAAGGGACAGACTCTCCCGTCGAGTGTCACCAAGCAGGTAGACAAGGTCTTTGAGAAGTGGGACAAACCAGACTCGCCGGGCTGCGCGCTGGGAATTTACAAGGACGGACAAATCGTCTACAAGCGCGGCTACGGAATGGCCGATCTGAACGACGACGTGCCGATCACGCCTGCGACTGTATTCCACGTGGCGTCGATGTCCAAACAGTTTACGGCTGCTTCGATCGTCCTGCTTGCCCAGCAAGGGAAACTCTCCCTCGACGACGATGTGCGCAAATACATTCCGGAGCTGCCAGATTTCGGCGAGCTCATCACCATCCGCCACCTGGTTCATCACACCAGCGGGCTTCGCGACCAGTGGAACCTTCTTGAGTTGGCAGGCTGGCGCTATTCATTGGATCTGATAACAGATGACGACGTGATGTCTGTGATGACGCGCCAGAGAGATTTGAATTTCAAGCCCGGCGACAAACACGTTTATTGTAATACCGGCTACACGCTGATGGGACTGATCGTCAAACGAGTGAGTGGCATGTCGCTGCGCGAGTTTACAACCAAGAATATTTTTGAGCCGCTGGGAATGACCCACACCCACTTTCGCGACGACCACGCGGAAATCATAAAGCACGATGCGCTAGGCTACGAACAAGAAGGTAAGGACAAGCCCTTCCGGATGAGCCTGACGAACTTCGACACCGTCGGCGCAACCAGTCTGCACACCACGGTGGAGGACTTGCAGCTCTGGGATGAAAATTTTTATAATCCGCGCGTTGGGGGACAGGCATTTCTCCAACAGATGCTCGAGCGCGGCAAGCTGAATAGCGGAGAACAGCTCGACTATGCGTTTGGGCTGGTAGCGGGTAAGTACAAAGGGCTGCCGACAGTGGACCACGGCGGCGCCGATGCCGGCTATCGCTCGGACCTTATACGTTTTCCCGAGCAGCATTTTTCCGCGGCCGTGCTTTGCAACTCTGCGGAGACGAATCCGAGCCGGTTGGCCCGCCAGGTCGCTGACATCGTACTCGCAAAAGACTTAAAGCCCGCCGATGCGACTCCGACAAAGGAACCGGCCAAAAATACCGTAGCGACGCTTACGGCCGAGCAGATGGCCGCGATCGCAGGGCTGTATTGGAACAGGGAAGATGATGATTTCGAGAAAGTCCAAGTGAAAGACGGCAAGTTGCAGATCGAGCTTGGTGGTGAGTTTCGCGGTCTCAAGCCCGCAGGAGAGGCACATTTCCACGTGGCTGATGTTCCTTGGGGCGATGATGTGGACATTCATTTCCTGAAGGCCACAGCGGAAAAACCGCGGCGTATCGAGCAGAGTTTCGGCGGTGGAAAGCCGAACATTTTTGATTCAGCGACGGCGTACACTCCCACTTCGGCGGAATTAGCTGAATATGTCGGTCCCTATGTCAGCGAAGAAATCGACCCCGTCTACCGCATGGTCCTTCAAGACGGCAACTTGACCCTCACGCGGCTAAAGAGCAAACCCGATACGCTTCACCCAGCGGTACGTGACGTTTTTACTGGGGAAATCGGGACAGTGCGCTTCACGCGCGACGCGAACCAACACATTTCCGGCTTTATTCTAGATGCCGGCCGCATTCAGAATTTCCATTTCTCGCGAAAAACCAACTAAATTCTTGCGGCTGCTGTATTTTGAGAAAAATAGGTTAGCGTGGCCAGAGCCATCCAAACGTCCCTGCGGTCAGCAAACCGTACACCAAGCCGTCCATAACTTCCTTGGTGGTCATGCTCCAAGTCTGGCCCTTCCAAATGGCATTACTTAGCTGCCCAAGCCCGTACGCCATAAATGCGGCCGTCCCCGCGACCCGAAACACGGCGAGATAGCTTGTGCCCGGCGCAACGGTGTGCCCCGTGAGATAGGCTACGAAGAACGCAACGATGAGACAGTAGCCGAACCATTGCCCGAGGAACTTTGGCATGGCGACCGGGCCATTCGGAAAAATGGTCATCATGCCGACTGGCCCTTGCTTGTATTTTTCTTGCATGGCTGGCGTCTTCATGTCCTTGTGGGTCGTAAACGGAAAAATATAGAGCCCCCGCGTCAAGCCCGCGCCGCGCAGAACAGCGAGGAGTTTGTCTTCGTCGGGCAACTGCCGGTAGTCGCCACGGTGGTAGGGCAGCACGGTATGCATGATGGAGCTGGCGATGAACACGATAACCGCCGAGAGCAGGATCGGAAGCCAAAGAGCCGTGAGAGGGACCATGAGCAAGCTCCTCAATAACGAATAACGTTGTGGGATTATTGGCCGCGAGACTATCTTCGGAGAGGGCCGGGGTCAAGAGATATTGGAGAGGGCTACACAGCGGTGATGAAGCCGCCGTCGCTTGCGACGTAGCCATAGGCCATGCGCGGCGTGTTAAACGCAAAGCCGGGGTTCCCTTCGCAGTCCAGCAGGATAAGTCCGCCGGTAGCATGGGTGCGTTTGCCAAGAAGATGAACCGCTTCCCGCGCAACAAGCATCGCAGTGTCCGCGGCGCACGAATGGCGCGCCGGACTCGATGAATCGCGCGAAGACTCGGACAAACAGAAAGCATTGCTGCCGCTGCTAAGCAGATCGGTAGCCGTTTTGGCCATAACGATCTTCATGATCGCCTCGCCGTATCCGGTGCAAGACACGCCGCCCGCAGTGGAGTCGGCATAGCATCCGCACCCAATCAAGGGCGAATCGCCAACTCGCCCAGGCAGTTTGCAGCACGTCCCGCCCGTGGAAGTGGCTGCAAACAGCTTACCGTGCGAATCGATCGCCACGGCTCCGACGGTGCCCTGCTCGTGGCCACGATGGTGCGCCGCCGCGTGCTTATCCTGGCTGCAATGTTTCCAAGCATCCCGCTCGGCGTCGCTGACGAGCTCTGACGGGTCGCACAGCGCGAACCCATGGTCTCTGGCAAACCTCTCTGCGCCATCGCCCACGAGCATCATGTGCGGACAGTGCTCCAGCACGGCGCGCGCAAGACGGATCGGATTGCGGATTCGTTGCAGAGCAGCAACAGCCCCGGCGCGCAAGGTTTCGCCGTTCATTACAATCGCGTCGCACTCCACGCGCCCGTCGAGATTCAGGTGCGACCCGAACCCCGCATCAAACACCGGCTCGTCTTCTAACACGACAATAGCTGCTTCCACGGCGTCCAGCGCGGAACCACCCCTCGCAAGAATCGACCATCCGGCTTCGAGAGCCCCGCGGCACCCCGTATTGCATGCCTCAACGGCTTCGTCGGGAATATCCCAAGCACCGCCATGCACAATCAAAGAAGGTTTCATCGCGACGAGAATGGCAAAGCGAGCAGTGTTTGTCCAGAACGCGGAAGTGACAGCGAGTTCATGCCCTAGACGAAGAAATCGAGTACGAAGAGAACCGCTCCCAGAAAAAGCAGGATGAACGCGGGATTGATATGCCGGCGGGGAAAACGGCTAAGCGATTGAATAAACTGCGAAGGCACGGCCTTGAGCCAAGACTCTTCGCGCACGCCATAAAACGGTCCAATCACCGTGTACCGCGAAAGGCTGCGACGGAACGCCCCGAACTCATCATGCACCCAAATAGAAAAATCATTACGGTTACGCCAAACAAGTGCCGCTCCCAGCGTAAACGCCACGTACCCAAGCACAGTTAATAGCCCGAGCGCCGGGCCTGATCCCCAATACATGGTGCCTCGCAAATGACCCACCTACTTCCGTTTGACGCCAGAAAAAGCCGAAAAGTTACTCGTCCTCGTGAATCGTAGTCAGCCGGACGATTTCAAATTCTTTTTGCCCAGCCGGGGTGGCCACCTGCACTTCGTCGCCGACCTTCCTGTTCAGCAAAGCCTTGCCGATCGGGGAAGTGGTTGAAATGAGCCCCTTCTCGACGTCCGCCTCTTCCGTGGTGACCAGCTTGTACTCGATTTTCACCTCTTTGTGAAGATCCAGCACCACAATGCGCGAACCGTACCCGGACCGGTCCTTCGGAATATTGCTCAAGTTCAGCATCCCAAGGTCGCCCATCCGCTTTTTGAGCTGGCCGATTCTTGCGTTGACGTATCCCTGGCGCTCTTTGGCGTACTTGTATTCCGCGTTTTCGGAGAGGTCGCCGTGCGCCCGCGCCTTGGCGATCTCCTTCGGGAGGTCGATGTTTAGCTCGTGCTCGAGATGGTCGATTTCCCCTTGCAGGCGCTGTTTGATCTTCGCGAGCGGGTCAGACATGGTCGTAGGTCACCAAAAGTTGCTGCCAAAAAAATGTTCGCGGAGTCCGGTTTAGCAGGATGGCTCGCCGGACCCCGCGCAAACAAGCATTATAGATGCGTCGCATTTGCCGCCACAAGGGGCAGGCACAGATAGTTTTGACGCTTTACGATCCCCTGCTGGAGATGCAACCGCGACTGGCGGATTTGTTCCCGGCTGGTTTTTCCCGAATTCAGCGGACCCTGATCTCAACGTCCTGAGACAGCATCTTTCCCGCGGCGTCTTCGATTGCTAAAGTGTATGTTGTTGATTTAATGGGCGATACATCCACACAATGGGCTGTCGAGGGCCACACCGGCTGAGGCTGGGGCTCAAGTTTAACGGTCTTGGCGTTGGCTACCCCGTAACAAAGTTGTGCCGATTCGCCTCGACGGATGACCGCGGGGCTGGCGTAAAAACTAAGGATCGCAAACTCCCTGCCTCCAAGCTGTTCGACGGCCGCGCGGTCTTGCTCGTGCTGCTTCTCCGCGCGAGCCTGTGCCGCTTGGCGTTCCATGTTGCGGCTATCCTGCCACCGCGAAAACATCACAAACACAACCCCGAGCAGAGCCACGACCAGAACAGCCGAAGAATACAGCAGTGGGTTCTTCAGAAGTGACTTCGGTTCAGAAACCGGTTCAGACGCCATGAGCATGCTCCGAGAGGGCCGAAGCTCCTGCAACTAAAATAACTTGAATGGGGATGCGAGGAAAGTAGCTGATTGCATTTGCTTGACCAGCAACGAGGGGAATCCCGTCGAATAGCGGTTCACTTTGGGGCGTGGGCCAACTCGCGCCAAGTTACCAGTTTGATGTTCTGCTCTCGGACCAGCGCCCGAAACTCCTCGCTTGTAAAGTAGTTGAAATCGCGCTGCCGCCACGCCGCACCCCAGGTAACGCGCTCGCGCGTGGTTGCGCGCATCTCCTCGTCATCGAACGCCAAATGAATAATGAAGACCGTCACGCCGGGCTGAAGATTTTTCAAAGCCGTGGTGTAGAAATCCGCCCACTTCTCCGCCGGGACTCCTGGCTCTATCGTCACAGTGTGATCGACCACGAGATCGTCGGGACTCAGCGAATTCTCAAGGTAAGGGCGGTCTGCGAACCAATCGCGCACAATGAACACGGGCAATTTGTATTCGTGCGCCAAGCGCTGAACACTCTGAAAAATGTCTCTTCCGTTTTCGAAAAGCCGGTATTGATGAGAGTCGACGTGCGTCGGCCGGACACCCATCGCCAGCGCTCTGTCGATTTGCGCGCGAAGCTCGAGTTCCACTTCCTTGGCGTCGATGTGCTTCGTTTCCGTCCAGTTCAGGTGAAAGTAACCATTCGAATCCACGAGACTCGGAACCTTGTCCCGGGGAGCCACAGGTCCCCAACGGTAGAAAACGCGCTCGCTTGTCAAAGTGAGGTGAAGTCCAAAATCCGCATCCGTGTGCGTCTTCGCATAATCCGCCATCTCCGGAAACCAAGGACAGGGCACCATGATGCTTGCGGATGTGACCAGGCCGGTTTCAAGACCCTTGATCGACGCCGCATTCACCGAATGCGTCATTCCCAGGTCGTCTGCATGCACGATCACAAGCCTCGCATCGCGCGCATAACCGAGTCTTTCCGCTAAAGACTTGCCGACGGTCTGCGCATGCGTCGAGATGGACGTGGTTACGAGCAAAAAAAGGGCTACTCCTAGGAATTTGTGCATGTTGATCGAAGCACGTAGAGAAAACTCAATGTTGCGCGGCAGCCGTGGCGGGCGGCGGATTCTTCACATAAGTATTCAGCCAGTTGTTCATCTCCCAGAACATGTGCAGCACCGATTCGCAGCCGGCATAACCGTGTGATTCGAGCGGTAGCAGCACAAAACGCACGGTCGCTCCATGTCCCTTCAACGCACTAAAAAGCCGCTCGCTCTGAATCGGAAACGTCCCCGAATTGTTGTCCGCCTCTCCGTGAATCAGCAAAATCGGCGTCTTGATCTTGTCGGCAAACGAAAACGGCGACATTTTGTAATAAATGTCCGGCGCCTGCCAGTAGGTCCGCTCCTCATTCTGAAAACCAAACGGCGTCAGCGTCCGGTTGTAAGCCCCGCTCCGCGCGATGCCAGCCTTGAATAGATCACTGTGCGCCAGTAGATTGGCCGTCATGAAAGCGCCATAAGAATGCCCCATCACCGCCACGCGATTGCGATCCACAACGCCAAGCCGCACGCCCTCGTCAATCGCCGCCTTGGCGCTGGCCACAAGCTGTTCCACGTACGTGTCATTCGGCTCCGCATTGCCCTCGCCGATGATGGGGATTGTGGCGTTTTCGAGTACCGCATAGCCTTGCGTCGCAAACGGTACCGGCGACCCCCAATACAGAAACGTGAACTGATAGGGTGATCCCGTGATTTGTCCCGCGGCCGCTTTCGTTTTGTATTCCGTCGGATACGCTTCCATCAACGCAGGCAGCGGACCATCCTCAGGCTTGTATCCCGGCGGCAAATATAGATTTGCGCTCAAATCCACGCCATCCGCGCGCTTGTAATGCAAAACCTGTTTCTTGGGCAGCGGACCACTCCCATACGGATTTGGAAAAAAAGTCACTTGCTCCGCAGTCACGGCACCTGTTTTCTGGATGTAGTAATTCGGGCTCTGCTCTTGCGATTCCCTGCGAACTAAAACTGTGCCCGCGCCGCGATCTAAAACAGCCATCGCAATCTCAAAATAAGGAGCAGCCGACTGCCAAAGCCGCTTCGAGTCTCCGTTTGCCACGCTCATCACGGACAGAAATGGTTTGTCGCCTTCCCCGGAAGCGCCCTGGCCTCTAAAGTAAATCCCTGCGCCGTCAGGAGTTGTCAGGATCACCGGCTTTCCTGCGGGATTGTTCTCCTCCAGCGCTGTGCCGGGATCGTGATAGCGGTCCTCGAACGAACCTTCGAACAATTTGACCGGCCCCGCCGGAGAGGAAGGAGCTACCGCCAAAATGACGCGCTTCCTGTCTTTCCAGCGGAGTTCTTCAACGAGAGCCAAATGGTCATTGCCCCAGGCCACGCGCCGATAGCGTACCGGAAGCTCCGTTAGTTTTCGTGGCGCGCCATCAAATGGCGCATCCTGAAGAAATAGAGAATCGCGCACGGCAACATCCTTGCGGGGATCGCCGCCATCCCCTGCTTCCACCCAGAAAACGGACGCGCCAGCGTCACTGCGCCATTCGTAGTCGCGCGGACCAGTCGGAACGGCGTCGTGAATATTGGGGATATTGTCTTCGAGCGGTTTGTCCACTAACTGCTTTGCCGCTCCAGTCTTGAGATTTACAACCGAGACGCGCTCCGGAAATGCATAAAAGGGCAGCAAATACGTATAAGGATGATGCCGTTCGAACAGCAGCGCGTAACCGCCGTCAGGCGACGGCGAAGCTTCTACAAACACTGCGGGTTTGCCGAGCGATTTGGCAGTTCCATCCAGCCCAATGATTTCCACTTGCGATGTCGCGTAGAAATCGAAAAACTGCTCGTCTTCCGGGTTCTTCAAAAGATCCTCAAACGTGGCCCCAGGAGTGATTCGCCCAAGATTTTGCTGGATGACCGGCCCGGCAGGCACCTCACTGCGCGTAGGCGCCGGACCTCGATCCGCCGGAACGGTTCTGCACACCAATCTCTGGCTATCGCTCAACCATTCACACGGCGTTCCAAAGATTCCGTTGAGCGCAATTCCCTGCAACCGCCGCGCCTGCGCCGTCGCCACATCAACAATCCAAAGACTAAGCCCTGCGTCTTCTTTCGCGTCGCTTATATTTACAAACGAAATCTTCCGTCCGTCAGGCGACCAGTCCGCAAACCTGATCTTCGCGTGCGCAGGCAAACCCGAAACCGCAATCGCCTTGCCGTCCGGCAGCGTCTGCAGCTCCAGCGAGGTGTCATAGCGCCCTCTGCTGGGACCATCCGTCCTGGGATTGAACCGCAATCCCGCCAATCGAAGCTCCGGCTGTGCCAGCTCCGCGATGGTCGGCAGCCCGGAGAAATGCTCAATCAAAATCCATCGCTTTCCCGCCGCCCCGCCTGCAGGAGAGAGCTCGACGCCCGGGGTCGGCAGTGCATCGACAATGTCCACAATAGCCTTGGGCGGCTGCTGGTATTGCAGATTCGTTTGCGCCCTCGCGACGGAAATCGCGAGCACAAACAATCCCGCGAACAAGCTAAGAGTAAAAAACAGAAAACCTCGATGAACTTTGGATGGAGCGGGCATGCGCATTACACCTTCCTCAGTAAATGAACCTCTGATCTTTGAATTATCAGTGACGCGCGCATTTTGGCCGTAAACTCCGCAGCGGGCAACAGGAATTTGCAAAGTTACACAAAAGCATTGTCGGCGCGGTTTGCCCTGCAGGCAGCTGGGAAAAGTGTTCTGGCCCAGGCTCTATTACTGCGCGTCTGGTGGTTTCGCGCTGGTGTTGCCATTCAAATAGCGCTCAAACCAATAAAGCTGCCAGTTCAGGCTCTCCACCAGGTGCTTGGGTTCTCCCGTTCGCGTTAAATTGTGGTTCTCGCGAGGAAAGAGGACCAGCTCCGAGGGCACGCCATAATGCTGCAGAGCGCGGAACCATTGTTCGCCCTGCTCGATGGGCACGCGAAAGTCGTTATCGGAATGCAGGACCAGCGTCGGCGTCTGAACATTGCGTGCGTATTTTAGCGGCGACGCTTCCCAGTATTGCTCGAAGTCGTCGAAGAGGATGCCCTTGAAGTATTCCTCGTGGCCGTACGAGCCATCGCGCGTGCCTTCGTCGCTGATGAAATTCGAAACGGAGCGCAAAGTCACCGCCGCCTTGAACCGGTTCGTATGCGAAACGATCCAGTTCGTCATGTAACCGCCGTAACTGCCGCCAGTCACTCCCAAATCATTCGCGTCCACCCACGGATATTGCTTCAGCGCTGCGTCCACTCCAGCCATAATGTCCTGATAATCCATCCCGCCCCAGTTATTGATTTCGCCACGCTCAAATTTTTCTCCATACCCGGTCGACCCGCGCGGATTGCAGAAGAAAACCGCCCAGCCCTTCGCCGCATACACCTGGAACTCGTGATACCAGTCCACGCCAAACATGCCCTCCGGCCCGCCGTGAATCACCAGCACCATTGGATATTTCTTGCCCGCCTGCCAGCCTAGCGGTTTGACGAAAAACCCTTCGACGGCCCAGCCATCCGTGCTCTTGTATGCCAGGCGCTCGACCGGCTGAAGCTCCAGCTTTGCCCACAATTCACTGTTCACATGCGTCAACGACCGCTCGCCCGAGCCGTCGAGCTTGGAAATGTAAAGATCATCGAGGTGCTGGAAATCATTCGCCAGGTACACCATTTTCCCTGAGCTTTCATTTATATCGAACGCATGAACGCCTCGTGGCCCCGAAGTCACAGCGGAAAAAGTGCGCGCAACGGGATCAGCTCGAAAGATGTGCGTTTCGCCTTTCACACCCGCCACGAAAAAGACCGAACTCGGCGTCGGCCAGCGCAACTCCCCGGCGATCGTGTCGAAATCCTTCACGGCAAGCTGCGAAGTGACTCCGCCTGCGGAGTCTGTGACGTACAGCTTCGGAAACTGGTGGATTGCAGTCTGTCCTGTGAAAAGAATCTGCTTGCCGTCCGGCGACCAGCGCGGACTTTCATCCTCAAACGCATGATCCGAAATCTTCGTCAGCGTGCCGCCCGCCGCAGGAATCACCCAGACGTCGGTGTTGTGGCTGTCGTCGTAAGCCTTTCCGGTCCGATCGGAGACAAACGCAATGCGCGTCCCGTCCGGAGACCATTGCGGATCCGTGTCGTTCCAATCCTGGCCCTCCGTGATTTGTTTTGCTTCTCCACCCGGCACGCTAACTACCCACAAGTGCCGGCGTTTGTCGTCAAACCAGCCGCTGTCATTGAACTTGTACTGAATGTGCGTGTAATGCCGCACATCGCTCTTGCGGTCAGCGGTCGCCACGCCATCCATAGGCCCCGAAAAACTGACGACAACGATCCGCGATCCCTCCGGCGACCACTGGTAACTCTGCACCCCATTCTTCAGTTTTGTGAGTGCGATAGCCTCGCCCCCACCCTCGATGGAGAGCAAATAAATCTGAGACTTCGGCGTTTCCCCAGCGGAAAGGTCCGAAGACCGCGCCGAAAGAATCGCCAGCGTCTTCCCGTCAGGACTCCACCTCGGCGAGTTTGAACTAAACCCCTCCGCGCTCAATCGCCGCGGCGCCGCCGAGCTGTCAGCAGGTACAACCCATACCGAGGATTCGCGCCGGTTTTTTTTCTGATCGATGGTCGTTAAAACGTAGGCGACAACTTTTCCATCAGGTGAAATATGCGGGTCGCCCACGAATTTAAACGAGAGGTAGTCTTCCGCAGTAACGCCGCGCTTGGTCTGCGCGCGCGCGGTGTGTGACCCAAGGCTGCCGAGGTACAAAAAGCCAATCCCAAAGAACAGCGCGCGAAATTTTCTCATTATGACGCAGACTCTAACATAAGAATTGCCGAGCACAAACGGCTCTGCGCTCGACGCACTACTGTTGCAGGGGAGGTGGGGCCGCGGACATTTTGCGGGCGACGTCTTCTTCGGCTTTGTCGTGAAGTTCGCGTACCTTGGCGAACTCCTTTTGGGCCGCGGCCTGATTGCCGGCGGCCTGGTAGACGCGTCCAAGCCGATAGTGCGCATCGGGTTGTTCCGGATCCAACTCCACCGCGCGCTTCAGCGCGGCGATCGCGGCCGGATACTGCCCCTGCTCGGTAAGAATGGCCCCCAGGTCGAGATGCGCGATGCGAATATCTTCGTGCAATTGCAAAGACTTCTTGAGCAACGGAATGGCACCATCCGGATCGTTTTTCTTCATCTCGATATCGCCAAGATACGCTAGGGCTTGCGCGTTGTCCGCGTCGACAGCCAGTTCGTCCTTGAACTCGGTCTCCGCCTCATCGTACTGCTTCAGCTTCCAGTGAAGATACCCCAGGCCAAAGTGAACGTTAGGTTCTCGAGGAGCGGCTTTTACAGCCTCCTGGAACTCGGCAATCGCTTCCGGAGTCCTCCCCATGCCGTCCAGAGCCTCTCCGGTGAGCACGTGAGCCGCCGCTGAGTTTGGATCGCGCTGAGCGATCTGCCGGAACTCCTCGAGAGCACAGTCAAACCTTTTTGCCCACAGACAGCTCTGCGCAAGCACTTGCCTCAGCTGGAGATTGCCTGGATCCGCCTTCGCTGCCAGTTCAAGGTGCTTCGAGGCCTCCGCAAACCGCTTCGTTCCGTAGTAGCTCAAGCCAAGCAGTGCGCGCGCTTGCATGTTGTCTGGCTGAACTTTCAGAGCGGCACTGAGTGGGGCGACGGCTTCCTCAAAGTGCCCTTGTTTGAACTCTGCAAGGCCTAGATTCAGCTGGATTCCGGCGAGATTGGGGTCCAGGGCCAGTGCCTTCCTGTAGGCGGAGGCCGCCTCGGGGTACTTTTGCTCCCTGGAATAGTCCACTCCCATACTGGCAAGGGCCGCTGCATCGCGCGGGTTACGTTCAATCACCGCCTGCCATACCCGTATAGCGTCGTCCAGTTTCCCCTGTTGCTCGAGCGCCATGGCCTCCGATGGGCTCGGCGATTGTGCGAACGCGGAACTTACCCGCAGCAGCGCGGCAGTCACGAGAAACACCATTCGAGGCTTTGGGAGCAGTTTGGTTAACACTTTGCCCCCTCCCCCCGGGGTTTTCCCGTAAATGCGGATTCTAAAGGGCTTTAAGTCCTTTGTTTTTGAAAGTACGGATTCTAAATGAGTTATGGGCGCAATTTTCGTAAATGCGGATTCTAAAGGAGATGGAGCTGAATGGTCAAAAAGTGTGATGGACGTGCTTCGACCAAAATTAAAGGAACTTGCAAAGAGGGAAACTGAGGAGGCCGGACTGAAACCGGGCGGAACGGTAGGCGGATCTGAATATTCGCCAGCAGGGGGGCGAAAAAGAAGCTGAAGCGACCGAAACATGGGAGATGATAGCAAGATATACAGCATTAGTCAAGTATTCTTTTTGTATCGTTCGAACGGGATGTGGAAATCTTCGAAGAAGAGTTCGCCTCTTCATGCCACAACAAGTAACGCCGAAAAGAAAAGCCCCGCTCGCAGTGCGTGCGAGCGGGGCCAGGGTGTAACTTCCGGGGTGTTTAGAAGTAAACCTTGCCGCCGAGCTGCAAGATTCTTGGGTCAAAGGCAGAAGTCACTGCGCCGAAGTTCGAAGAGCCAAGGCCAGTGCTTACGTTGTTAAACTGCGTATGGTTCCAGGTGTTGAAGGTTTCCAAACGCAGTTCCAAATAGCTGCCGCGAGATTCCCAGAGGTTGAACCTCTTGAAGAGCGACAGGTTCCAGTTGTCGCGTCCAGGTCCGCGCAGGTCGTTGTGGGGAATAGTTCCCCAAGCGCCGATGGCTGGAGCCGAGAACGCGCTCGGGCTAAACCACTCATTGACTAGGTGCGGGGTGGTGAGTGTTCCAGTCAGGTTTGGCCGGTTATTGCCGCCTACGCCGTTGCCCTGTTGATTGCCAGTGAGGGTGATGTTAATCGGCAGGCCGGACTCCATGGTGACGATGCCGGAGATTTGCCAGCCGCCGGCTGCTGTCTTCAGCAGGCGGTTCTCACTGTGGCGGAAGACCGGGATGTCGTAGATGAAGTCCACGACAGCCACGTTCAAGCGGTCATATCCGCTTGATCCCTGGTCATATAGCCAGCCTGCCCAGGGGTTGGACACGGTTTGCAGGTCTTGGCCGCCGTTGCCATTGGTGGGGTCGACTGCGTGCGAAAGCGTGTAGAAGGCGCGAAGGGTCAGGTCATGACTGAGCTGCGAATTCAGGTCCATTTGCAGGCCGTTGTAGTGCGTATTGGCTTCGTTTTCCGATTGTTTAATGGAATTGAAGCCGGGGAAGGGCAAGCCGGGTGCGATGTTGCGGTTGAGAGACGGTTGGCCGGGGATTAAACCAGCAACTTCCGGTATCTGGTTCTCGTTAAACAAGTTGATGTCCCGGTAGTCGTTCTGGTGGCGACCCACGTTGCCGACGTAACTCACCGTGAACACCGACCTGGTTCCGATGGCGTGTTGCACGCCAACGCTCCACTGGTAGCTGACTGGCGGCTTGTAATCGCTAATATCCAAGCCTGTGATGCCGGCAGCGTTAATCGGCAGAGTGACCGGTGTGCCGTTAGACAGGGCGATACTCGGATTTTGCATCGTCACCTGGGGAGTATTGACCTGGAGACTGAACGGAATATTGGGACCGGCGTTGTACATGTCGTTGCCCTGAACGCGCTCGTACATGATGCCGAATCCGCCGCGGACAACGGTCTTGCCGCTTCCCGTTAGGTCATAGGCAAAGCCAATGCGAGGACCGAAGGTGGCCCAATGATTGTTGACGAGGCCCTTCGGAACGCCGACCGTGCCGGGTATGCCGATGCCGTTCAAGTACAGCGGAACACCGGCGAGGATGGGATTGGGGCTAGTGCCAAGGCCCGGGCTGGCGGGGCTGATCGTGCCGTTTGGCAGCATGAGGGCGGCGTTAGACGGGTTATAAAGCTGGGGGTAGAAATTCCCCATGCGGTCGTTCGCTTCATAGGTGTGGGGGATGCCGTCCCAACGCAAGCCCAGGTTAAGAGTTAACCTGCGGTTCACGCGCCAGTTGTCCTGGGCGTACGCGGCCCAAGATACGTTGTTCCACTGGCCGCTGTCCTGCACGGCGAGCTCTTGATAAGAGTTAGGCATGCCGAGCAACATGCTGGCGAAGCTGTTTCCGCAAGTGGTGTTGGCAGGGCAAGCCGCGGTTCCTGCAGTAAACGTGTTGTTGAAGCCGAAACCGCCTTGGGTCTGACCGAAGAGGTCCTGGGTCTTCTTGTAGAGCGCCCAGCTGCCACCGAACTTGAACTGGTGGGCGCCATGTGTCCAGGAGACGTCGTCGCGGACCTGGTAGTCATCGGCCTTGTTGTTCCACGGCCAGCTGGAGATTTCGAAATTCGCGCCGCTCTGGCCGCTCAAGTCGATGTTGGGGATGCGGTTCAAGTTG
>Ga0210384_10000306_pt1 | contig 76940 bp, 114 predicted proteins | sample IncBWH2MmetaG_FD_160574 | JGI IMG/M metagenome (GOLD analysis project Ga0210384, IMG submission 160574) | Forest soil microbial communities from Barre Woods Harvard Forest LTER site, Petersham, Massachusetts, United States - Inc-BW-H-2-M | ecosystem: Environmental > Terrestrial > Soil >... | reverse complement strand
ACAACAGTGTCCAAGGGGGCATCATGACCGCTCAAGAGCGCCTCGCAGCCATCCTTGAGAGCCTGACCGACGCGACCAGGCCATCGGATACGCTGCTGTCGGAGTTGCAGACGCTCAACGCAACCGTTCTGCGAATCGCCGTCGCTCTGGAGAAGATCGCCGTTGCCCTGTCCGCTCCGCCGACCGTGACGGGGGTCACTCCGGTCCCCGGTAAACCATCAACCCACTAACAGCGCTCAACACGAGGAGATTCCCGATGTCAAAGGCCAAGAGTCCGATCCATATTCAGATGACCTCGCGGCTGCCGTCCGCCAGCCAGGCGGCTATTGCGAAGCCGGCGGCGACGTTCAACACGTTCGACCTGCCCGACAACGTCGATCAGCCGTTCACGATCATGGGCATTGACGGCGCCGGCAACAAGGTGGACATTTCCACGCTGGCGACGATCACCGCCATCTCCAGCGACAATACAGCCGTCGTGACGGTCGATCCGCTCGCCACGCCGCCGAAGGGCGTCACGAACCAGATCCACGCGGCGTCGTCGCCGGCCCCGGCCATCGGCGCGACCGCAAACGTGCTCTTCACCGTGACGTGGAACGACCCGGCCAACGCGCCGGTGGGATCGCCGTTCAAGGTCACCTGGCCCATGACGATCGTCGCCAGCCCGGTCGGCGGGGTCGTGCCCGCGCCCGGAACCCCCACAACGCACTGAGGGCGCCCCCATGAAGATCCCAGCCAAGCTCAAGCCTCTGGTCCTCGCCACCGCCGAGGCACTGGATGCGATGGCCAAGAGCGAGAACCTGTCGGAGTTCACGCGGGCAACGCTGGCTGACCTGCACCGCGACTGGCTGCGGACGTGCCCTGAGTTGGACAAGGGCGGCAACGATAATCGCCCGCAGGAGAAATGACGATGGGACCGCTTGAGGACATACAGCAAGCGAGTCTGATCGAACTGGTCAATGCCCTGCGACCATTTGCGGCAATGGCGTCGCCGGAATACCCCAACTCTCCCTATGTCGAGGCCAGGAGGCTGGTGGAGAAATGGGATCGCGCGTTTGAAGTCTGGGGATGGAAACAGAACAACGGTTGCCCTAGAGGATGAGCCGATGGACTACCTCACGTATCTCACAACCGCGATCGGCTGGTTCCGCACCGTGGCGGACGGCACGACGCTGGAGCGCGGATTGCTGCTCGGAGGTGCGGCCCTCGTCCTTGTGTGGTTCGCCGGGCGCCGTCTGCTGCGATCGCGTCCGCCGACAGCGATTGCCAGCGACTTGTTGAAGCTGATGGACGCCAGCCGTCCGACCGGCACAACGACGATCGAGGGAGGGCATCACCTGAAGTACACCGGGGCGGTGATCGAGACGCAAAGGCACAGGGCATGGAGGTACGGCAAGCTGTTCAAGCGACAATGCCTGGTCGCGGCGAAAACCTTTGCCGGCTCCGATCTCGTTGACCTCATGCCTCAGCTTTCCAAGAGCGACAAGCAGCAGGTGCGCGACAAGGTTCTCGCTGTCGTGGCACGCTACGCCGAGGAGGACCGCAAGGCACAGGCCGAGCTTGCGGCGGAGCTGCTGCGGTCGCACGTCGCGGGAGGCAAGCGGTTCGACGTTCACCACCACGCGCCGTTGACGAACACTCCCAGCGGAGTGGCCATCGAACGCATGTCGCTGCCGCCGGAGGACGTGCCGACGCCGGTACAGCACAGCAATCCGCGTAGCGATGCTTTGGGACCGACGCAGTACCCGACGCCGGCGCAGAAGCCGGCGAAGAACGCCTGCGAGAAGAAGGGCTGAAGGTCCCGCCGACTCGCGAAGTTGGTTTGGATCACGCTCGACTGAGAGGGATGACAGATGAGCAACCACGATGCCGAGTTCCGCGAAGCTCTCGCCAAGGACGACGTCTGCCCGCAGTGTCTAGGCGAACTGGACACGGGCTGGGAGTGCAACGACTGCGGGTACGACGCCATCGATCATGTAAGGCCGGACCTCCGGCACGTTCCCGAGGAAGAGCGATGAGCGAACACGACGACGACGAATGGGACGTTGCTGCTTTCCGCGCCGCGTGCGAAGAGGCGGTTGCATTCGCGGGGAGCATGCTGGACGGCACGTTGCCACCACCGTCGCCGGAAGTGCTCGCTCTCGCCAAGCGTGCCGTTGAAAGTTGCGAGGCACGGAAGAACGAAGACGTGAACGCATGGGCCAAGCGTCTTACCGAAAACGTGTGTGCGATGGGGGACTGACCTGTGAGCAACCACGATGACGATCTCGGCAATCCAGGCGGCACGGGCAGCGATCTTTTCGCCATTCTGTTCATCGCGCTGCTATCGGTGCTTGCCGTCCTCGCCATCGTGGAGTTCGGGTTGCGTGCCAAGGTGAATGGCGCCCCTCTGCCGCTATCGCGCCCCTTCACCGGCGGCACGTTCGCGCTGGAGTGGGTGGACGCATCGACTGATTCCCTCGCGCACTTCCTGCCGGGGGGACAGTATCGATGCCGCTACGGCCACTTGCACTTCGTCGGCAAGTGGCGGATGGAAGAGGGCAACACGCTGGTCTTCGATGAGTGGCTGTGGGACACCAGACCGTTCGGACAGCCGATCCGCGTCCGCCTGCACAGCGACCACCGCGGAGGCTGGCAGGGCGCTTCAGGGGCAGGGACGTGGTTCGCTCTGCGGAGGATCAAGGCGGAGAAGTTGAAGATGCCCAGAGGAGGCGATTGATGAGCAAGCGCGACCTCGTTATTACCTTCAGCCCCAACCAAGTCCGTCACCGCGCCGTCATCCGTCCCACCGCGGATGACCCCGACGATTGGGACGCCGTGCGCATCCACCTGCATACGACTCCGCTCCACCAGCGGGTGAAGGTCGGCGGCAAGCACGTCTTCGTCCACGTACCTACCGGGTGGTTGAGGCTGCGGGCGCCGCACAAGCCCTGCCCACGCAGCCACGTCCCGGCCATCGGCAACGTCCTCCCAGGCGAGGGCGTGCTGATCGTCGGCATCAAGGAGTACGACTCGCTCGCGGCCGATCTCTGGGCCGATGGACAGTGCCCCTCGCAGGTGCCGGACATCCTGGTGTCCCAGCACCTCGGTAAGTCGATGAAGTCCGACCGTTGCGTGCTGGTGGACGATGCCGGCGTGGTCATCGCCACGACGCGGGGCGACCCCGAAATCTGCTGGCATCCCGACGGACGGCTGGTGTTGAGTGAGACGTTGAAAGAAGGAGACATCTACGATGGCGACTCCGCAGTCCCAGGCGATCAACGGGGCGAACGACCTGAATACCATTATGCAGCAGTTGCAGCAGGCCAGGGCGACCGTTGACAACTTCCTCAAGCAGTACAACGCCATCGGCTATTCGACGCTGTGGAATGCGATGGCGACCTGTCTCGTGAATGCTGATGGGTCGCTGTTCACGGCAGACGGCTCGCCCAACAATGCTCACGTCATCGATACGCGGGTGGCTGGGCTGGCAGGTCTCCAGTGCGACATGGCTGCCAACAACCTCGTCAACGGGGCGGCTTTGCTCCTGGCACTGGACGTGTTCTTCACCGGATCGACGATCATAACTGGCACCACCAATACCACTACATCAGTTACGGCGCTGTCGAGCACGGCCCTGCTGTCGGTGGGCATGGGCGTGAGCGGGGCGGGCATCCCTGCCGGGGCGACGATCACCGCGATCAATAGCGCGACCGCGATCACGTTGAGCGCTGCCGCGACAGCCAGCGCCACGGTGCCCTTGACGTTTACCACCGCATCGCCTCGTGACGGAATTTTGAACCTTTTCCGCGCAGGTTGATCTATGCCACACAGCCAGGCCGTCATTGTCTATGCACCTGCTTCGGGCAACGTCCGCTCTGTCATCTACCCCAGCGATGACAGCCAGGCGCCATCGCACACGGCCAACATCGGCCCAGGCGAGGCCGTTCTGGTCGTGTCGGCGTCCGACTGTCGGCAGTATGGAGCGGAGTCGCTGCTCGCTCGCCAGTTGAACAGGCCGGCGACAGCAAGCCGCTGTGCCGTCATCAATGCGGCCGGGTTCGTCGTGGCGGTCGTGCCGGCTGACCCCGCGATTGACAAGCCCCCGCCTTTTTGCAGGCTTCATCGCGACCCGAACAACAAGGCTGTCGTGGGGCAGCTGGCTTCCAACCTGAGCCTTTTGCCGTGAAGGGAGGTGCATCGTCACGCAGGTCATAAAGGTGAGCGGCACGCCTTTCAGCCTTCCCTCTGACTGGAATGTGGCCAGCAACACCGTCGAGGCTCTTGGCTCGGGCGGCAGCGGCTCGTCGGCGGCAAGCAACCCTGGCGGCGGCGGCGGGGCCTATGCCGAGGTGACGAACAACAACACGGCCGCGAATACGAGTCTGACGATGGCTTATGGCGCTGGCGGCGGAACGACGGTCACCAGCGCCAAGAACGGAGGCACGACGATTGTCGCCGCTGACTTCGGTGTAACCAGTGCCACTTCGACGGGAGGGACCGGCGGGGTGGTAGCGAACTGTACGCCGAATAGCGCCTGGTCGGGTGGCAACGGCTCTTTCGCGGGAGGTGCCGGTGGCAACGGCGCCGCAAACATCGGCGGCGGCGGCGGCGGTTCGGCTGGGCATCTGGGAGCAGGCAAGGCGGGCGGGGCTGCCGGTTCAGGTGGCGGCGGCGGTGGTGGCGGATCGAACGGCGGCACAAGCTCGGTCGGTGCCGCCGGCCTCGCTGCCAATGGTGGTGCGGGCGGGAACGGTACAGGCGGCTCGGGTAGCGGGGCTGGGGATACAGGAAGTGGAGCCAGCGTGGGGACTGTCGGTGGAGGAGGTGGCGGCGGCAGGGACGTATCGGGTGGGTTCCCGGCCGCGGGCGGTATCGATACGACCTGGGACGGCACGCACGGGTCGGGTGGTGGTGGCGGCGGTTGTGGCACGACCAATACAGCCAACGGTGCCAACGGCGGCACCTATGGCGGCGGCGGCGGAGGTGGATCACAGGCCAGCAGCGCGGGAGTCGGCGGGGCCGGCATCATCGTGTTCACGTACACGCCGGCAGCAGGAGGAGTATTCGGCAAGGCACTTTTTGTAGGTCAGTCGGTATCGAACGCATCACTCTTTTGAGGGACAACGGACCATGCAATTTTCCATTTACAATGGCGCCATGCAGACCACGGTCGCCCCTGCCAAGGTCGCCACCGGAGCAACGATCAAGACGATGCTCCAGGTGTTGCCCCTGATACCCATGCGCATCGTCGAGTGGGGGTGTAGCTTTGACGCCAGCGCTGCGGCGACTCCGGGCGTCATCGAGCTGATCGAAACTGCCGCGGTTGCGGCCACGGTGACGGCCAATGTTGCGGCGGACATCACGCAGACCGATGCGGAGGCAATCCAGTTCAACAGCAACGCCACGTTCTTCACGCTGACCACCACGGGGACCGGCTACACGGCGACCATCGAGGGCACAGTGGCAGCCGTCCGCAACCTGGCCGCCCCGCAGCTGATCGCGCCGACGAACCAGTTCATCGAGCAGTTCCCGCTCGGCTATCGGCCGCTCGTGCCCGGTACGGCGTCGAACAAGATCATGCGTGTCCGCATGACCTTCGGCACGACGGTCAATGCTTTCTGTTATGTCGCGGTCGAATTTTGAGGCGTGTCCATGCTCGCCGTCCGCCACTTTCCGAATCTTGCAACGCCTGCCCTCATGGACAGGCTGCGCGAGCGTGCGCGTTACGACGTGGACGGGCGGGCAAGCGTGTGGCTGTTCTCGGGCGGGGTGTATCTTCCCGCGGACTTCAAGGAGATTGCCCTGGCGGTCTGCCCGGACGTGCCGCCGGAAGCCTGGGAGGGCGTTGCCTTGCAGTGCTACCGCGATGGCAACGCGATAACGCCCTGTCACTCCGACGAGGGATCGACCGGATTAGGGTTCATCCTCAGTCTGGGGGCGGCAAGGACGCTGCGAACCCATCGCGTTGCCGAGTCTGGTTTACCCAATCCTTGCGGGTACAGCAGCCAAATTGACGTGTGCTTCATCGAGTGCGTCAATGGGACGGCGGTCATCTGGGACAGGGAATTCCACCGAACGCACCATCACCAGATCGTCGCGGACCCCGGAGCCGGCGAGAGGCTGAGTCTGGTATTTCGCACCAGTAAGGGAGGCTGAATGAAGACGGGCAAAATCATGGTCGAGTGGGAAGCCGACGGCAAGCTGGGGATCAAGACCTCGCTGTCCGTCTGCGACAGCGCGGACAAGCAGCTCATGATCCGAGTCCTGCTGGACGCGGCGAAGGCAATCAACGAATCCAGTTCGTCGCTCATCATGCCCGTTGGGGCACCGACGCGAATCCTGGCTGGGTAAGCGATATGGGAGTCGTGAACAATGGCCGTGTTCGGGCGCAGACAACCGCATGCGCCCATCATCCTCCGGGGACTGCTGCCAGCGCAGCGCTCCGTGGCGGTGGTACGGATATTCGGCCAGAAGACATCGCAGGCAGCCGCCGACCGCTACTTTCGGCGGTCGCTCACTCCCGTCATCATCAGGCGGCCCGGCTCGCCGCCGTCTGTCTCGCGATCGTTTATTGCTGGCCAGAAGACGAGCCAGGCGACGGCCGACCGCTTTTATCGGCGCAGCTTTCCGCCGATCATCAAACGTGGAGGCCCGCCGGCATCTGTCGCGCGAACCGTCATCGCGGGACAGAAGACGTCGCAGGCGTCCGCCGATCGATACTTTCGCCGGTCGTTTCCACCCATTATCCGCACGGCCGGCCCACCGGCACCTGTCGCGCAATCGCTCATTGTCGGTCAGAAAACGACACAGGCTGCCGCGGACCGCTACTACCGCCGCGCCTTCCCACCGATCATCCGGCGCAGCGGCCCGCCTCCGCCCGTGGCGCGGTCGTTCATCTTCGGTGCGAAGACGAGTCAGAGCGCCGCGGATCGCTTTTATCGTCGATCATTCCCGCCGATCATCAAGACCAGGGGGGCGGGCGCCCCGGTTGCGCGAGCAACGATCGTTCAGGCTTCTGGGGCCTGGCGACCCGTCCGGCGTCCCATCCTCGTCAGCAAGGCGCCTCCGCCGCCCCCGGTATCGACGACGCCTGTTGGCGTGCTGGTCCTCGCAGGCCAGAAGACGGCACAGGCTGCTGCCGACCGTTACTATCGTCGCTCGTTTCCGAGGATCGTCCGCGGCGCTGGGCCACCACCCTCGGTGGCGAGCAGTACCATCGTCGGTCAGAAGACCGCCCAGCTTGCCTCCGACCGTTACTTCCGCCGGTCCTTTTCACCGATTATCCGGCGTGGCGGTCCGCCAGCGTCCACGGCGGCCATACTCTTCGCCGGGGCGAAGACGAGTCAGCTTGCCGCCGATCGGTTCTATCGCCGCTCCTTCCCGCCGATCATTCGCACGGTCGGGCCACTGGTGTCGGTATCGCGGTTGCTGGTAGTCGGCACTGCGATCAGGACCGCGACGGAGCGCGGCTACTACCGCCGCTCGTATACTCCCGTCATCATCGTGCGCGCCGGCGGGCAACCATCGGTCTCGCATGTTCTCGTTGCCGGGACGAAGACGGCTCAACTCGCGGCGGATCGCTACACTCGCCGTTCGTTTCCGCCGATCATCAAGAGAGCCGGGCCGCCGGCCTCCCTGGCTCGCTCGGTCGTTGTTCAGGCCCCCACGGCGTGGCGACCCGTCCGGCGTCCCATCCTCGTCAGCAAGGCGCCTCCGCCGCCACCTGTATCGACGGCACCCGTTGGCGTACTGTTCATCGCCGGTCAGAGGGCGTCGCAAGCGGCAGCGGATCGACTTTACCGGCGCACCTTCACGCCCGTCATCATCCGTCGCGCCGGCTCGTCGGTATCCGTGGCGCGGTCGCTCATCGCCGGGGCCAGGACCGCGCAGGCAGCAGCGGACCGGTTCTACCGCCGGTCGTTCCCGCCCATCATCCGGCGCAGTGGCCCGAGCGGACCTGTTGCCCGCGCAACCATCATTCGGGCTCAGTCGGCAGTTCGTCCCATCCGCCGTCCGGTGCTGATCAGCAAGGCGCCACCGCCACCACCAGCGTCCACGGCGCCTGTTGGTGGTCTGGTCCTCGTCGGCCAGAAAACGGCACAGCTCGCCGCCCATCGCCATTATCACCCGTCGCTCTCGCCCGTCATCAAGCGAGCCGGCGGTCCGGCCGTCGTGGGGCGGTCTCTACTCGTTCTTCAGTCCATCCGTGCCGCAGCCGATCGTGCCTATCGCCCGCGGCTCGTACCCACCATCAAGCGGGCGGGCGGTCAGCCTGCCGTGGCGAGAACGCTTGTCCTGTCCTCTGCCGTCCGTGCCGCCCTTCGGCGGGAAACCGCGCGTGTCATGGTTGGTCGCGGACTGGTCGTGGCTGTTCCACCACCACCCGTCCTGCCCCTGCTCGTTTTCGTCGTGGACTATGGGCAGTTCCAGTCGTTCGTCGTGGACTTCGGACAGACGCAAGCATGGCCGGTTGACTTCGGATAAAGGATCTCATGGCCGACAACGTGACACTTCCTGGCACCGGCATCCCGGTTCGCACCATCGCGAAGACGGCCAACAGCGGCGCGCAGACGCAGGCCATCCTGATCGACGTCGGCGGTGGGGCGGACGGCAGCCCGGAAGTTATCCTCGTGGCCGGTCAGCAGCTTGCGGCGGCCTCCATCCCGGTAGTGCTGACGGCTGCCCAGATGACGACACTGACACCACTATCAGCTGTTCAAGCCAACGCCGGCACGAACCTGAACACGTCCCTCCTGGCTCTCGAGGGCGGCGGACACCTCGCCTCGGTTGACGCGAAGCTACCCGCACTCGGTCAGGCGCTGGCGGCAGCCTCGGTGCCCGTGGTGCTGACGGCGGCACAGCTCACGACCCTGGCACCCCTGGCCACCGTGGCGGCAACGCAATCAGGGACGTGGACGGTGGGCATATCCGCCGCCCAGACCATCGCCGTGACCAACACGGGCACGTTCGCCGTCCAGGCTGCACTCAACGCCGAAACGACGAAGGTCATCGGCACGGTCAACATCGCCGCCGCGCAGACGGTCGGCCTGGCGGCAGGAACGCAGGTCATCGGTCACGTCATTGTCGATTCAGGGACGATCACCACGGTGACGACGGTATCGGCCGTCACCGCGATTACCAACGCCCTGCCCGCCGGCGGCAACGTCATCGGTCTGGTAAAGACCAACGCCAGCCGCGGCACGCAGGTCTTGCACCGCAGCGCCATCACCGGCGTGGACCTGATCACGCAGCCCTCGACGACGGTCGCTCCCACCGTGGCCGACGTGACCACCGCTGGCACGCTGGCGCCCGCCACGACGTACCGGGCCGCCTATGCTGTCTCCAACACTCAGGGCGTTACCATCGCGACCGCCGTCGCCAGCCAGCTCACGGCCAACGACGGCAACAGCACGCACGCGATACGCCTGACGATCCCCCAGGCCACCGTACCCGGCGGCGGCGCCGTGCCTGGAGCGACGACCTACGACATATTCATGAGCGTGGATACCGCTCCGAAGTGGGTGGGTCGAATCACCGAGACGCAGAGAGCAGCTGGTGGAACAACCATCACGGCCGTGGGCACCGTGGGCTCGGGAGGACCCGGCGGCGCGGGCACGGTGGACATTCGCGTGCCGGGAACGGGCCAACAGACGAGCGCTCAGAACTTCCAGGCCAATACCGCCTACGTGACCGCCAGCCTCACGCCCTACAACGCCGCTGGCTTCTCGCGCCTGCGCTGTCAGGTGCAAGTGACGCTCACCGACCTGCGCACGATCCCCACGCTGACCATCGTGCCGGTCTGGCTGAACGATTTGAACGCCAACCAGTACCACATGGGGGCACCCTTGCAGCTGCCCCTGTGCTCGGGCTCCGGGGCGGCGCTCCAGCAGGATTTTATCCTTGAAGCGGACGGCTCGGATAGCGTGATCATCTTGATTGACACTCTGACAGGTCAGGGTGCCTCGGTGTCCATCTGGCTCCAACCCGTCTGAAAGGAGGCAATCGTGGTTACTCGCCGGGACTGCTTCCGCTCGTCGGGGATCATGCGTTCGGGCACGCGCGACGACACGCTCTACCACATTCACTGGATGGGGCAGAGTCTCGCCACCGGCACCTACGACACCCAGAACTGGGGCGGCGACCAAGGGCCGTGTTTGAACCCCGTCAGCTACGGGCTGCGCTCCCTCATGTTCAGCGGTGGCGTGCGCGTCGGCATACAGCCCTACGTGGGCAACGTCGCCGTGTCTGTTTCCCTGAGCGTTCTGAGCACGCTTGTTCCTCTCGTCGAGGTGGACGACGGCAACCCGGTCGGCGGTCAGTCGCACGCGCAGACCATGTGTACCGCGCTGGCGCAATACCTGGAGCAGAAGACCGGCAAGCAGTTCCTCTTTTCTGGCACGGCCATCGACGCCGAGCGGATGACCGGCATCAACAAGGGCCAGCCGCCCTACATCAACGCCCTGGCATGCGTTACGGCGGCCATGAACTGGTGCCGGAAGAGAGGGATCAAGTATGTCTTCCTTTGCGTCTGCTGGGAGCACGGCGAAGCGGACCAGAGCTTCAACAGCGCCACGTATCAGGCCGACCTGGCAACGATTCAGGCGAACTGGCAAGCGGATGTGCAGGCCATCACCGGCCAGAGGGGCACGATCCCGTTCTTCATGACGCAACAGATCGACTTTCCGCCCGCTTTTACGAGCGGCATATCCACGGCATGGGCGGAACTGCTCGGATCACTCGCCGCGCCGCAAGCCATCAAGGTCATCCACTCGAAATACCACCAGCAGGGCAACAGCGACAATATCCACCGTGCCCCGTGCGTGAGCAAGTGGGCTGGAGCGGAGTACGGCAAGGCGATCGTGCAGGATCGTTTCCAGGGCATCCTCTGGCAGCCCATCTACCCTTTGCGATCCGTCATCTCCGGCACGAGCATCACCACGAGGTTCAACGTGCCCGTTGCGCCACTCGTCTTCGACTACGCGGCGGTCCTGCAAAATAACTGGCCGATGGGCGTCAGTGCCACGGGCACCGCGACCATGAAGTGCGTAGCCGCCGCGGTCGTGGCCGGGGGCACCAGCGGGTTCGCGGTCAACGACACCATCACCCTGACCGGCGGGGCGTTCACGACCGCGATCGTGCTGAAGGTGTCCAGCGTTACATCGGGCGTGGTGACGGGAGTGACGATCCAGACCGCCGGATCGTACACCGTCCTGCCCGCCAACCCCGTGAGCCAGGGATCGACCTCCGGGGCGGGCGTCGGCACCTGCACGTTCACCATCACCTGGGGCGTCAACTCCGTCACACTGACCGCCGCCGGCAACGGCTACCCGGCCGGGACCACGGTCACCTTCTCCGGCGGAGCGGGAAGCGGAGCGACGGCCACGGCGAACTTCACCGGCAACGGCACGATGGCCGTGCCTACCATCACGGCGCCCGGCACCGGGTACACCAGTCTGCCGAGCGTAACCTTCACGGGCCCGGCCGGAATGGTCAACGGCGGCTTTTCCTTCTGGGACGACAGCGCCTCGCCGCCCACGATCACCAACGCCGTCATCCAGGGGAACGGCATCGACATCGTGTTCACCCTGTCCGGCACTCCGACCGGCTCGGCAGGCTCGCAGGTGCTCCGCTACGCCTGGGGCACCAACATCAACCAGAACAGCTACTCGACCATCGGAGCAGCGCGGGGCAACCTGCGCGACAGCGATCCGAGCATTGGACCAGACGGCCACCCTTTGTTCGATTTTTGCGCACACTTTTCGCAGGTTGTACAGGCACCGGGAACATGAGCACGCCACTCGCAGGCACTGTTGTTCGCACGGTCCAGCCCGACGCGGCTGGGACGATGAACCAGATCGTGGCCGACGCCACCGACACGTTCGCCTACGTCGCGGACAAGGTAACGACGGGCAAGGTGTACCAGATCACCATTGCCACCGGGGCCGTCACCGGCGGAAGCTGGCCGATCACTGGCATCACCAAACCCTCCGGCATCGCTATTTCGGCAGACGGCCTCACGCTCTACATCCTGGCCGACTCGGGGGCCCTCTATTCCTCGCCCATCAGCTCGCCAGCGGCAACGCTCTTGACGCCAACGCTGAACAACCTGGACACCTTTACCATCGGCTGGAATGGGGTACTGCTCGACCCGGCCAATCCGTCGCGGCTGTTCGCCTGGAACGTCTCGGGGAGAAAGGTGTATCAGCTCGACCTGAACGCCCAGCAGGGTACGTATTACGCCGTTCCGGGCGGCACGCACACCGTCCAGGGCGTGGGCAAGACCAACGATCCGAACATCTTCCTCGTCGGCCTCACGACTCCGGCCGCGTATGGCTCCGGTGATCTGCTCATGCGCTGGTATCGCAAACAGCACCGCTGGGAGATGGTTGCCGGGACAGGGGCCAGCGCCAACGGGGCGTCGGGGGGAACGGCCAACCTGACGGCGATTCTCAACAGCTTTTCGAGTGCCTGTCGCTCCTGGTGTACGGACACGGACGGCCGGGTGTACTTTGGCCGCGGCACCAACACGTTCAGCAAGGTCGATAACGGCATCCTCACGGACCTGAACACGGGCCTGATAGCGAGCATCGAGGGGAGTACGTGGTTCCTGCCCACGCTGAATCAATGCCTGGTCTGCACGCACGGCGGCAGAGTTCTTGTGATGTCCTGAGAGGGCTGCAATGTTCCCGATCGTCGAAATCCTGAACCTGGAGGTTTAACCATGCTCGTCTTGCTCTTTGCCGGCGCCGCCAGCCCCGCCAGCCCCACGCTGGGGACGGTGGCATTTGTCGTGGATTATGCACAGATGATCGCGTTTGTGGTCGATACAGGAACACCCTGATGCCCGTGCCGTTTGGAACCGTGCTTGCATCTTCGTCTCCCGTCACCGGGGGCACCTTCACCGTTTTGTTCCTCCCGACCAGGAACGGTGCCGTGTGGGACATTACTGGCCTCACACCAACGGCAACCTTCATCCGTCCCGATGGTACGTCGTTCAGCGTCACGCCGAGCGTCATCGCGGCCCCGGCGCCCTACAACAGCGCCACCGACCCCAACAACCCGACCGGGTTCGCCTACATCACGGTGGCCGCATACACGACACTGGCCGGCTCGACGGCGACCGCGCCGATAACGGGCAACATCACCGCCGCCAGCAACGCCAGCCCCATCGTCGTCACCAGCGTTGCCCACGGCCGGCTGACGAATCAGGTGGTCACTATCACAGGGGTGCTGGGCAACACGGCCGCGAACGGAACGTGGGTCATCACGAAGATCGACGCCGACCACTTCTCGCTCAACAACAGCGTCGGCAACGGTGTGTGGACCAGCGGTGGGGCGTGGACGTTCCTGGGGGATCTCAGCTCGCCCGGCCCGTGGACGGCGTCGTGCGTGGTGGTGGGGGGCGGGACGGTGGCGCCCTTTGGGCAAGTGGGCTTTCCAGTCAAACCTCAGTGAAGGAGAGCAGATGGACGAGAAGTGTATTCATCGAACAAAAGACTGTTTCGACGTACAGCCTGGCATCTCTCAGTGCCGATGCGGGCAGCTTTTCGCCTTTGTCGCCGGCGTGGGCTGCGGTCGGTACAAGAAGTTCGAGGAATTGACGGACGCCGACAAGGCAAACTTCTCTCCTGAAATGGCGGACGAATTCAGGAGATTCATGACGGGCGCCCGAACGGAAAGAGCGTGAAGGAGGTACGCATGGGTTTCCCCGTACAAGAAGTGATCGACGAGACTCGCCCTCAACAGAGTCGGACCAACCGCTGTTCGCGCGATGCTCTACTGAACGACGTCCAACTCCGAGCGTTCGGTTTCATGATCCACGCCCGGCCGAGCAAGGGACCGACGCTCTGGCTCAAGGGCGGCGACGTGTACACGGAGGCCGAGGCGCTGCGGGTGTGCAAGAAGCTGGAGAAGGAGGCGTAGAGGCAGTGAATGGCAAGCAAGAAAACTACACCCGATCCAGACGACGGGCTCACCGACCGCCAACGGCGTTTCGTGTTCGAGTACCTTCTCGACCTGAACGGCGTCGCTGCCTACAAGAGAGCCGGGTACAAGGGGAAGACCTACGACGCGGTAAAGTCCGGAGCATCCGAAATCCTTGCCAACCCTTACGTTCTGGAGGCCATACGGAAGGGGGAACAGGAGCAGATCGAGCAGGCCAAGATACGCAACTGGGAGGTTCTTCGCGAGGCAAGGATCATCGCCACCAGCGACGTTACCCGCTTCGTCGTGGACGAAGAGGGGAGGATCAGCGATCCAGACAACCCGCTCGGCACCAGAGCGATCTCTTCGACGGAAGCCGAGTTCGAGTACGTGCCGGAGCCCGAACAAGAGGAGCAGAAAGAAGAAGATCGACCGAAGAAGAAAGTAAAGCCGGCTCGCAAACTTCGTCGGATGGCCAAGAAGCAGAAGATTCGCCTGTGGGACAAAAACGCTGCCCTGAAGCTGCTGGCGCAGCACGCGGGGCTGATTGACAGCAAGGATGCGAAGGACATGCTGGAGAAGTTCCTTGACAGCCTACGACCAGACGTTCGTGAATCTGTGCTACGACGCCATGCGGACGCAGTGGGGCGAGGGCCCACTGACGCGCCTGCTGGTGGCACAGCAGCAGAGTGACTTCACGGAATACCAGAGTAGACCGATTCCGTTCATACGGGAGGTTCTTCACGTCGAACCGACCGAGGAGCAGGAAGGAATCGCCGATGCTCTGATGAGTCCGCCACACCGCGTACAGGTCAAGAGCGGGCACTCATGCGGCAAGAGCTTCTGGGATGCCTGTCTCATCGTCTGGCACTACTGCGCCTACCCGCAGGGCTGGACCATCACGACGGCGCCGACGAAGGAGAGTGTCGAGGACATTCTCTGGTCGGAAGTTCGTACACTCGCCAAGCGCGTCGGCCTGGACTTGCCCTTCTCCGGGCAGAAGGCGCCGCTCATCTGGGAATCGGAGGAGCACTGGGCCAAGGGGTACACGGCCTTCAAAGAGGCAGCTTTCCACGGCCGGCACCGTCGGCACATGCTTTTCATCATCGACGAATCGGTTGCCGTCGAGACAGAGTTCTGGCGTGCCATAGACTCCATGTTCGATCCCGGCGGCAATCATTACCTTATCTCGACGCTGAACCCGCTGGACACCAGCAGCCAGGCGTACATCGAGGAGAACGCCCGCGACGTGGACGGCAATCCCAAGTGGCAGACGATTACCCTTTCGTGCCTGGACCATCCCAACGTCCACGCGGAACTGAAGGGAGAGGTGAGACCCTATCCGGCCGCTGTGTCGCTCCATCAGGTCAACGGCTGGATAGGGGACTGGTGCGACGAGTTGTCTGACGGCGAGGAGAGACAGGCCGAAGACTTCGAGTGGCCACCCGGCTCTGGCCGCTGGTATCACCCCGGCCCGCTCTTCCAGGCGAAGGTCCTGGGTTGCTGGCCCTCGCAGGGTCTTTACGGGGTCTGGAGCGACTACCTCTGGCAGATCGCCTGCCGTGCCGAACCGTTTATCGCCCCGCTGGGCGTACTCCCGCAGATCGGCTGGGACATTGCCCTTCAGGGAGACGACTACACGTCCATCGTGCTGCGCTGGGGCAAGTTCGCCCGGCACCATGAGCGGCACTCTGGCTGGGACATTCCGCAGGCCATCGGGCGGTGCATTCAGCTGGCGAACGAGTGGACTGAGAAGGCCAACGCCCTGAAGGACCCGCAAGCGGCGAAGTGGCGAGCCGAAGAACTGCCCATCAAGTATGACGGTGACGGCATGGGGGCGACCGTGGCGGGCACGCTTCGCGGCGATCCGAAGATGCCCGCCGGCGCGTCCGCCTACAACTTCATTGCTGTCCGCGCCTCCGCCCAAGCCCGCAACCAGGCGATGTACGACAATACTCGGAGCGAGCTGTGGTTCGAGGCGGCCATCCTGTGCAAGAAGTTCGGCGTCAACCTGTCGCACCTGACGCGGACGAGCCTGGAGACGCTGCGCGGGCAGGCGATGGCGCCCATGTGGAAGCTCAACGCCCGTGGTCACTGTGAGGTCGAGCCGAAGCAGGTCATGAAGGCACGTCTTGGCTTCAGTCCCGACGACATGGACGCCCTGAACCTCGCCTACGCCCCGCCCATCGCCTACGAGGCTCCCTCCAGCCTGCCCGCCGCCCCATCGCCGCGCGTTTCGGACGACGGGCATTTCCGCTACGCAGATCAAGCAAGGGGTGGGCGACAGTCAAAGTACGGCGGCATGATCAGGTAACCCAACGGGAACAAGTAATGGCCGTTCAAGAGAAACCACGTATGTCCCGCAAGCCTCGCAAGTCTGATCCTGCCCTGTCTCCCGGCGACAAGGTCCTCATGGGCTACCGCCCCGCCGAGGTCCTGCGCCCCGAAGGGGAGAACACGGTGATCCGGCTGGAGGGCTACCTTGAGGAAACGACGGTGCCCACCGCGAGCCTGCGGCGCGTCGAGGACCCGGTGCTGGTGGACGCTATCCGCGACCAGCCGAAGAACGGCGCCTCCGCTGGCCTGGAGCGCTGGGTCCCCTCCACGGCGGATCTGGGGGCCGTGATGACGGAGCTGATTGCCGAGGGCTGGAACTTCGTGGCGATGGCGCCGCAAGACCGCGAGATGGAGCGGCCGGTGGGCGGACCTTTCGGCGGGACCACGAACAAGGTGGTGCCGGGGATGTTAACATTGTGGAAGAGGTAAGGGAGACTGTATGCCACTGCCAACCATCGGAACCATCGTCCGCTACATGCCGAACAGCGATCAGCCGAACGAGCGGTTCAAGGACCCGTTGCCCGCGATCATCACCGGCATCGACCACTGGATGGAGTCACGGATGAGCCTGACCGTGTTCTGCCGTTTCGGGCCGCCTGTGGCGTTGCAGAATGTGCCGTTCGACCAAGGCAGCGCCGTTGGAACCTGGCACTGGCCACCGGAAGCGATTCGGCGTGAGGCTAGTATCAGGGAGAGGCTTGCCGATGTGGCTCGCGCGGCAATTGGAGATGACCAACGCCACGTTGCTTCTGTTGGTCCGTTCTCTGTTCGGGCCAGAAAAGCGTTCAACCGGATGGGCATTATCACTGTTGATGATTTGGTTTCCAAAAGTGCCGATGACCTCCTTGCTTTGAAGAACTTCGGATATACCTGCCTCAATGAGGTTATTGACAAGCTTGCTCGTCACGGGCTCGCTCTCGTCAATAATGTGCCGACCAAGCAGATTTCAACGATCAAGGACGGATCAAGAAGGAATGGCGGATGAGCATCTGGAAGAAGGTGAACCATGTCCGAGACAACCTGTGCGACCTGCAAGCATTTCTTTCCCAACCCGACGCCGGCGGTTGGGGCTATCGACCTGTCCGCTGTCAGGGTTGAGGGCGCGCCGCTGCCCAACGGCAAGGCGGCGGACCTGAGCGTGCCGAAGCAAGGTCAGTGCCGGCTGGAAGTGAAGGTAGTGATAAACATGACCAGGGAGGGCTTCACGACGATACCGTACTACCTCCAGCTTCCCGAGAACTGGCCGGCGTGCTCGCATCATCGGCGGGTGGCGCTGCCGGTGGCGTCTTGCTCTGAGGTAGAGGTAGAGATGTAATCCCGTGGCCATCGACGCACTGAAGAACCTGGCTGGCTCAATGGACCGGAGCATTCGCGCCGCTCGCGACGCCTGGTGCGCCGATCCCGTCTGTCAGGCGTTCATCGCGGGCATCTGCGCTGACACGGCGGACGATGCTCCGCGCCTGATCCTGTGCGACTGGCTGGAGGACAACGGGCAGCCGGAGAGGGCGGAGTTCATCCGGCTGGGGCTGGAGATGGCGCGGCTGGGCGACGAGTGCAGCAGGGCAAAGGCGTTTCGGCAGGTGTGGCCGGACCAGAAACCCCATCCGTGCGGGGATTGTGCTTACTGCGATCTGCTCAGGCGAACTGAGGCACTGGTGGACAGAGTCCACCATACATCGTCGATACAAGATTGGCGGTCGCACTCGATGTATTGGGGTAAGCGCAAGGAGGCTATTGAGCAGCTGTCGAAAGAGCCATACTGCTTCTTCCGCCGCGGCTTCGTCGCCGCTGTCACCCTGCCGCTGGCGACGTTCATGGAGACGGCGGGGGAGCTATTCCGGCACAACCCGATCGAGGAAGTGAGGCTGTCGGATCGGAGCCCTTCCGGCTATCCGGCATCGTCGGGCATGGACAACAGGGCGGTCCCCGTCCGCTGGTTCATGGGAGGCGACGACGCCGAGGCCGTCCTCCCGACCGTGATCTACCGTTTGCTGACGACAGGAACGGCAAACGAGGCTGGCGCTTTCCGCACTTACGACACGCGCGAAGAGGCCGAGGCAGACGCGGTTGCCGCCTGCGTTTCGTTCGGCCGCACCCAGGCTGCCATCGCCGGAGATTAACCAATGGCCCGCTCCCGCTCGACACTCCAGCAGCCGACGCACTCCTTCACGGAGCCGGGCATCTACCCGCAGGGCAAGGTGTCCGTGGGCAACGCCTTCTCCGACATGGCGCTCCAGCACATCTCAGCAGGCGGAGCGCCCCAGCTGGTGGACGGCATGGGCCGGCCCATCCGCTCCGATCGCAAGGTCCCAGACGGCAACGCCCACCCCGGCGGCCTGGCGCTGCCGGGCGGCTACCTCTTCGTCGCGAGAACCACGGGCGGCGACTACACGTTCTGGCAGACCATGTACGATGAGGCGATGCGCCACGGCCGCAAGGACGCTGTTGACATGCTCAACGACGTCTACCTTCGCGGCTTGCTTCAGGAGCGCATGCTGGCGGTATCGTCCCGCAAGTGGCACCTGGAAGTGCCCGACGAGAAGGACCCCTGGCAGGTCCATGTCAAGGACAGCCTCACGCGCCAGATGAAGGCCGTCACCCAGATGCCGCGGATCATCCCGTCGCACTACTGGGCCATCTGGTTCGGCCGGCAGGGCGTGCAGATCGAGTGGGGCAAGACGGATGTCCGCGACGACTTCGACGCGAAGAAGGACAAGGGCAAACAGCCTACCCAGCAGCAGCCGGCACCCGCTCCCGCTGCTGCACAGGCCATGATGCGCATTGACCCCGTGCTCCGCTACCTCCGCGAGCGCATGCTTGAAGATCCCGCCGATCGTGGAGCGGAGAAAGCCTACGGCGCCCGCCTCGACGAGATGGGGCTGCCCAACCCGGATCAGCAGTTCGGCACGGGAGCGAAGAAGCGAAAGGCTCTCAGCGTCTTGCAGGCGTGGGAGGTCCAGGGAGACAAGATCGGCCACCAGCTCGACGGCACCCCCTACGTCCTCGTGAACAGCGCCTACACGAACGAGTTGAGACACCTCGACCCCAACGCTTCCATCGTCAACACGACCGTGGGAAGGGCACTCTCCCTGCGCGGAACATGGCGGAAGCGTTTCCTCTTGCACTACCAGTTCATGGAGGACCGCGACTTCTTCCTGGGCTCGATGCAGGGGGACGCCATCCACGGCGTCGGCATCCGCTCGCACCTGTTCTGGTGCGACTTCCTCAAGAAAGACTTCCTTGGCAGGGTTGCTGAGTTCTATGACCGCATAGGGCTGGGCGTCAACATCTGGACCTACCCGTCCGGCAACGTGGAAGCGCTGAACGCCGCACAGACGGCGGCCAAGAACCAGTCGGACCGCGCCAACCTCTTCGTTCCCGTCATCCCCGGACAGGAGCGAAGTACCACGCTGGAGCGTCTGGAGGTGCCCACGGCCGGCGCGGGGGAGATGATCAAGCTGGTGGAGTATTTCGACAAGCAGATGGAGCGCTACGTCGTGGGGCAGGAGGGCAGCGCCAGTGCCACGTCGGCCGATGGGCACAGCAACAAGTCGTCTTCGGAGTTTCAGCAGGACACCAAAGAAGCCATTGCTCGCCAGGATGCAGCCTGGCACGCCATGAGCATGACGGGGGACACGTACAACCCCGGCATGGTCAGCATCATGCAGGAGTACAGCTTTCCCGAGACGATAAGCGACTTCCCCGTGTCGTTTGTCTACGATCACGGCTCGAAGATGGACCAAGAGAAGGTCACTTCGGGCAAGACACTCGTGGACATGGGCATTCCCACCCGCGCCGACGACATGCGCGACGCGGCTGGGTTCGGCAAGCCGGCGGACGGCGACGAGCTGGTGCAACCGCCGCAGCCCGCGGGCGGTGCCCCCGGCGGTGGGCCGCCGGGGGCTGGCGGTGGGGCTGACCCTCTGGCGGCATTGATGGGAGGTGGTGGAGGCTCACCATCGCCAGAGGGGGCGCCAGGAGACGAACAGCCCAACGGCCAGCCCGGAGGCGGGGGCGACTTCCTCGACGCTCTGCGGGCCATGCGGGAGGCGACGGAGGCACTGCGGTATGCACGGGAGCAAGACGACACGGTGAAGCCGGACGTGGTCGTGGAGCCTCCCACCGAGGCCCCCGACTCCGGCGCCGTCACCCCTTCATCGAGCGCTGCCCCTTCCGCATCCATGCGGCCAGCGGTTCCGCCCTTCGCCCCCGTCAGCCTGCGTCACGCCCGGCTGGCCAGAGTGGTGAACCACTTGCGCAAGTGCGGCAAGGGCGAGCTGGCTGACGAGATGGTGCTGCGGTTCGCGGCGCACCATGCTCCGGCGGGTGGTGTCACGATTGGCGGTACGTTCTACACGGGCGGCGAGTTCATCCCCGGCGACGTGATGGAGAAGGCGACGCCGGAAGAGAAGGCGAAGGTGGAGCAGAAGGCTCAGCCCGACGATGCGATTGCGAAGGCTGACGCCGCCATGGCGCGGTGGAAGGAACTGAAGCAGTCCATCGATAGCCGGAAGGCCGACAAGGAAAAACGGCGGTCGGGGACGGAGGAGGAAAAGGAGAAACGCCGTGCCGAGAGGAAGGAAGCACGACGGGCATTCCAGTCTGCCGTGAAGGAAGTGTTCGGCGAGTCTGTCAGTCCCGACTCCGGGGACGATGACGTGATTGTCGAGGAAGCTGGTCGTAAACTTGGCCTGGAATTCCTGCCGCAAGATAAGGCGGTGTATATCCAATACACCCAGGATGCCTCGTATGACGTGACCAATAAGAAACTTCAACCGGGCACTGTTGATCTGATGCACAAGTTCCAGACGTTTCTGGGCAAGGCAGCAAAAGCCGGCCTGGGCATCCACTACGGCGTGACAGAGGAAAGACGCCGACGCATCTATGCCCATGCCCTGACGAAAGCCGGGTACGAGAAGGCGCCGACCGGAGGAGAAACCGAAAGCGAGTGGAAGCCGAAAGGAGAGGTTGACCCCGTCGCGGAAGGCGCTGGCTCCCTCTCCTCCATGATGGACCTGATGAAGCGCACCGAGCCCACAAAGCCCGCCGCCGAGCCGGAACCCGACAAGCCCTCTCCCTCCCGCGCCCATTCGCTGGAAGCCGCCCACTTCCGCCTGGACGATGCCCTCAACCGCCATGCCGCTCTTGGCGAAACGAAGCGACAGGCGTGCCGGGCTACTGCAAGCCAGGTCCTTCACGCCCTGCCCGCGAAGGCTCTTGAGCGATTCAACAAAGGTGCAAGAGAGTATCGCTTCTATGGCTCGTGTCAGGATCTCACGAAGGGCGCCCTGCCGCCCTCGCAGCTGGCAGCGTTCGCCGGCAAGATCGCTGGCGGCGGTTACGACGGCTCGCGGAAGCGCCTCCACCTCGACGGCGATACGCCAAGAGGCCAGCCGGCGCGCGAACTGTACGCCCACGAGTTCGGTCATGCCGTCGATGGGCCGGAGTACGAGATCTCGTCTTCGCCTGAGTGGCAGGAGGCGTACCAGAGCGAGATCAAGCCGGGCGGGCTGTCGGACTACGCGAAGACGCTGCCGCGTGAGGGCTTCGCGGAGTTCTTCCGGCTGGTCCACGGGACGGACACCGACCGAGCGGAGATCGTGAAGCGCTTTCCGAAGTGCAGCGACGTGTTCAAAAAGTGGGGGATATTTCAATGAGCCAGCCAGTCTACGTGAACGCCAAGGGCGAGCGCATCGACAAACCCGAGGGAGCGATTGCGCCGCTGAGAGGACCGGCAGTGATGATACCACCGCGACCGATACCGGACGCACCGCCGAAGGGCTACGTGCCACACTTCGTTAAGCCCACGGAATCCACCCTTAGGCTCCTCTGGCGGAGGGCATGGCCGGGGTTACTGGCCGGTGCGCTCGCTGGGGCCGCGATACAACTGTTTCTCTGGTGGAGGTTCTTGCGATGAACAACATCCTCGACGAACTGTTCGATGGCGAGCCTGTCGAGACGGAAGACGGGCTCATTCTGGATCTGGTGCCGGACGCTGAGGCGCCGGCGGAAGAAGAGGAGGACTGACAGTGGAGCATCGTTCATTCATTCGCCGGCTGACGCTGGACGCCGACAAGCCGCTGGAGCAGATCCGCGCCTTCTGCGTGAAGGTCGCGGAAGAGACGCACGGACGCGAGCCGTTCGACGCGATCGTGATGACGGAGGACGCGGGACGGAGGATTTCCCCAACCATCGAGCAGCTGAAGGAAACGCCGTCTCCGCTGCTCGTTGGCGTGGCGGTCCATGTTGAGCCCGACGCCAGCAAGGCCAACGAGAAGGCCGTTGAGCTGGTGACGAAGGGACGCCGCGTGCTGCTGGTGGAGGGAGGCTGATACTCTCTTTCCCTACAAGGGAAATTTTTTCCTATAAGGGGAAAATTCAAGAGAGTATAGAGAAATAGGCTATAGAGACAAATTCTATCTCAAATGGAGAGTAAGCAATGACCGACGACGAAAAAGCACGGCAGCATGCCGTGGAGATCGAGTTGATTCGTGCCGCAGCGGCAATCGCGGAAACCGGCATGGCGCTGGTGGCGACGAGCAACAGCGTTGTGCCGTTGCTGGACGCTGCGAGCAAGTTCCTCATGGAGTACTGGGAAGAGTCGATTTGCACAATGCTGGAGGAGCAGACTGCCGGAATGCCAGACCCGCTTGAGGAGTGACCCATGTCCCTTGACCACGCCACCCTGTTGCTCGACGCCATCGACGGCGACCTGCCCGACGCCGACCTGCTCGACTACGCCTCGGCCGTCGCCGGTATCGTCGATGAAGGACCGGGCGACCAGTTGCGTCTGTTCGCTCGCGCCTCACTGGAGCATGCGGCGCTGGTCCGCGAGATCCTGCAATTCGCCGGCATCGGGCAATCCCTGCGCTACGACCGCGACCCCGACGATGCCCTGCGCCATGCCGGCTGGACAAGAGGCACGTCGAAGGCTGGTAAGACCAAGTGGACCAGCGACAGCACGGGTGAAACGCGCTATCAAGAGCAGGAGCCGGGCTCTCGCAAGACGGCGACGCCGAAAGAGGCCCCTCAACCACGCCAGCCCCTCAACCGTGCCCAGGAAGTGAGTGGCTTGCTCCAGGGCCTCAACGCCGCCGACATCACGCCGGAACACGTCAACGCTGTCACGGACGGCCTGCTTGCCCTCTCTCACGGCGAGATCCTGACGCTGGGGCACAGCCTGGGGCTACAGCCGCGCGGGCTGCGGAGCAAGGTCAAGGGGCACCTGGCGCGTGCCCTCATCGCCCACGTCACGGGCAAGGAAGCCGCGCATCCCGAACGGCTGGCGCTCGAGGACGCCGCGGCCAAGGTGAAGGCGTTCCGCGAGAAGGGCGAGGGCGATCCGCGCGAAATCATCGATACGCTGGTGGGCATGGACATTAACCAGCTGCGGCAGTTGCGGCAGATGATGGGGGGAGTTCTGGGTGGGCGGTCGCGCGAGCAGGTGGCGGAAGGACTGGCGCTGCGCGAGGAGCATCCGGGGAAGGAAGTGCCGTTGCCGGAGGGGGTGAAGAAGGAAGCGCCGGCGACCGAGCCAGCAGGGCCTTCATCGCCACCCGAAGAGGCAGAAGGCGCCGAGGGGGTTGCCGACAGCGCTGCCGTTGTGGAAGCGCTGAGCAGGGCAGAGCTGGTGATCAAGGACGCCAGCAATCATGTCGCCTGGCTACATCAACTCCACAAGCCGATGGAAGAGGTGAAAAGTCTACTTGGCACCGCAACCGTGGCAGCTGAACGTGGCAATCCCGAAGAGGCTGCCGCAGCGCATGCCGAAGTCTTTGGCGCGCTGAATGTGGCGATGAATTCTGTCAGGGGCTCGATGCGCAGTCCGCACTACTCGGCAGAGGAAGCTGATGCCTTGAAATATGTCGTGGGCGCTCTGAACAACGTCGTCAAGGCGAACGCTGCTGCGATGAGCGCCCACAACGACGAATACCAGCCACGGGGCAAGAAGGAGCAACCTCCCGCCAGGGAGAACGTCGAGAAGTCCGTCACTGACTACCTGAAGGCCGACCCCGAAGCGACCGCTGGCGAACTGGCTCACCACGTTGGTCAGCTCATGAAGGACCGCGGTCAGGCGATCAGCCACGAAGGGGCGTTGGAGTACGTCAACGGGCTCGCGAAACAGGGCAAGATCAAGCTGCCTGACGAGGGGGCAGCGCCACAGCCCGCTCCCGTTGCTCCCAAATCCGCCCGTGTCGTCTCCTACAACGACACGTTCGAGCAGCAGCCCGATGGCTCGTGGAAGAACCTCAGCCGCCCCGGTCAGGTCCTCACGCCCGAACGCATGGAGGTCCGCCGGCGTGGCGGTAACGTGGAGCCGGCAACGGCGGGGGAAGTGAAACCGTCGCCAGCACCAACATCCGCAAAGCCCGCGGCGCCTCGACCGGCACCCGCGCCTGCCTCGGCAGGCCCTGCCGTGCCGGATACGCTTGCCGTTGAGCGCGATATTTTCCAGATCAACAAGCCCGACAAGTACGGCATCACTCCGTCGATACCGGACATTTACGACCAGCTCAAGCAAGCGCATCCACAACTCACGGAGCCGGCTTTCCACGATCTGCTACGCGACATGCAAAAGCGCGACCTCTTGACCCTTCAGTCTGGTGGGAATACGGGCATCGAGCAGCTGGAGAGTACGACAGGGCACAAGCGGGAACGCTTCCCACCTCACCCTCGTGGCGGCGTGGCAACGACGATTGCAACACGGCCACCAACTAGCCCTGCCGTGCCGAAGGAGGCACCGAAGCCGCCGGCGCCAGCCGCCGCCGACGCCCGCATGGAAGCCATCGCCGGCGCCCTGGCCGCACAGGAGGGTACACCCGTGGGTCGCAAGCACCGCTCGGCGGCGCAGGCCATCGGCGCGCCGGGGTTCGTGCCGACGGCGGCGGCGCACAAGCAGGCGCTGGCGGCGGCGGAGAAGCCAGCGGCAACGCAGCCGCCAGCAGCCGTGCCGGAGGTGCCGGCGAAGGCTACTGCTGCTGCGCCGGCACCTGAAGCGAAGTCGGCGGCGAAGAAAGAGCCGTGGGAGATGACAGTCAACGAATACGAGTCACAGTCGCGTCTTCCCACATTTGGCGATGTAGTGCGAACCAAAGATGGTACAGTCGGAATCATGCGCGGCAGTGGAGGCATGGGAAGCGGGCGTGTGGGCGTGGAAGATACCAAGGGCAACCGGGCATGGCACAACCGCGACGATCTAAGCTTCGTCCGTGATCCGAAGAACGACAATCGCCATACCCAGTCGGCTGACGAGTGGTTGGCCGATGTTAAGCATCGCGTCGATAAGCTCCGGCAGGACAACCAGGGGCTTCTCCTGAATAAGAGTATTACCGACCGTTTCCGCAAGGAACTGGCATCAGGCGGCATAGATCAGGCTCTCTATGAAGCGAAGGTTAAGAGTGGCGTCATTCTCGACGATGCAAAGTACGCCGCAGCTGTGGCCATTGAAAAGCAGATCAAGGATGCACAGGAGACACCGCTCAAGATCAAGGATAATGCGGTTCATCGATCATTGGTGGAAACGGCGCTAAAAAGTGGCAAGTCCGTCCCTCCCGCTGTCCTTGCCGACTACCCCGACCTTCAGGCGAAGTACGGGGGGAAAGCTGCCGCAAAGCCACAAGTTGCGCCCGGCGCAACAACCGCGCAACAACCGCAAAAGGCTACCGCTGCTCCGGCACAGCCGGCCGCAATGCCGGCGCCACAACCGCGCAACGCCGGCGCAACAACCGCTCCCCGGTCCATCAGCAAGGACGAGGCCAAGGCTCTCGCTGGCCAGTGGGGGCCGCACGGCAATACAGAGGGTGAGCGGTCGCTCGGCGCTCGCATTGGCGAACTGGCCGACCATCTGGCTGGCAATGTCTCTGCCCCCATCCACCCGACCACCTGGCGTCAGGCGGCGGGCAGCTATGGGCTGGCCGAGGCTGATCCGGCCAAGGGGGACTACCGCGACGCAGGCACGAAGGAGCGCTACGAGCAGGCGCTCTCGATCCTGCGAACCTCCTACGAACAGTCGCCGGAGAACGTGCGCAAGCAGATCGAGGCATCCCCCGGCTTCCAGAGGATCAAGGACAAGCTGGGGCTTGCAGCGCCGCCAACCACCCCTTCCCCCGTCGTTACCGCTGCCGGCACCCGCCAGCGCCCCGGCGGCACGCAGAGCAACGAGGCCACGGCACAGGCGGAGCGGGAGGCTAACCTCTGGGACGCCACCCGCGAAGCCTACCAGCAGCTCGAGCGCGAGATGCAGACCTTGCCCGACAAGCCGATGCCCAAGATTCCCCGCCTCGTGGATCTCATCCGCCAGAAACATCCCGAGATCACCGACGCGCAGATGCACCAGCTGCTCCAGAAGTGGCAGAAGGAGGACCGGCTCACGCTCCAGTCGGCCAACGACCCGCACATGGAACCGACGTCGGGGCGGTTCATCCAGGGCGACCGCGGACCGCTGGGCTACATCGACATTCAGCCGCACCAGATGAGGCCACAGGCCCCCGGCAAGCCTCCGGCAAGCCCAGCATCGAGCGCCGCCCCTCTTGCCGCACAAACAACCAGGCCACAAGCTCCAGCACCCACCCCGGATCGCAAGAATGGAGGTGATTTTGTGAAAGACTCTAGCGGGCATGAACACAAGGACGCCGGCCCCGGTGGCGGGCAATTCACCGGCAAGGGCGGTGAGGGCCCGGCGCCTGCCGCTTCGTCCGAGCCGGAGGAGCAGTCCTCCAGTCCGTTCGCCGGCCATCCTCTGCTGGGCATGTCGCCAGCCCAGATGAAGCAGGCTCTCGGCGCCACGACCATGATGCAGCAGCGCGCCGCCGGGAAGACGGCGGACCTGAACCCGTGGAAGATCCAGCCTTCGGGTTCCACCGAGGTGCTGAACACGATCCTCGACAACGTGATTGCCGCCAAGAAGAAGAACAGCTTCGGACAGCCCATGATGAAGCAGGTCTACGAGGCGGCACGTGCGGCACATCCGACGCTCACCGTGCGGCAGTTCCAGTCCGCGATGGATCGTCTCACGAAGGATGGCAAGCTGATCGCTGGCGGGCACACTCAGAACATTGGTAGCCTTCCCGATGATCAGGTGCCCTACGTCTACCCGATGGACGGCGAGGTGAAGCTCTACGCGGACCTGGGGGCGAAGTACGATCCGCAGCGACCGCCGGCGCGGTATCAGCGTTCCGGCCGCGCATGGCAGTTCGCCCGGCTGGCGGAGCGGGCGATGAGCGAAGGCGATTCCGCATCCGCACGCATTTACGCACGGCAGGCAGAGGAGGCGACAACGTGACCACAATAAGCAAGGGCAGGCTCCAGACGAACATGGTCGGCAGAAGAGTGCAAATGCACAAGACCATCAAGTTCGCGATGGAACACCCAACCTATCTCAATTACGAGAGCAAGGCGGGAGAGATCGTCAACGCTTACCTGTCTGGAGGCTGTCCGGCCTATGACGTTCTCTTCGATGACGGGGCCATCATCCAGAGGATTTGGTCCTGTAGTTTCACGGTCGTTGGAGAGAAAACATGACACTAACCGCAACCGCGCCCACCGGCGATACGAACATCAACGCCGAGAAACTTCAGGCTATCTTGGCCTTACTCCTCGATGACGAGGGCGACCCCGACGAGGCCCGCCGTCAGGCCGACGCCATCCGCCGCATGAGCGACGAGGAAGTGCAGGCGCTGGGGCAGCAGCCTCCACAGCAGCCACAACGGCACCGGCGCGGCGATTTCCTCAGCTTCGCCGCCCCGCGTGTTCCCGGCGGCTACGGCGACTACGCCGACGTGCTGGGCGACCGCCGCGGCGGTCAGTGGGCGGCAGCGAAGGACCTCGCCCTCATGTACAGCGAGTTGTACCAGGCCCTCTCCGACGCTGGCTCGCCACCCGATGACGAGGAGGTTGACTCGGCCAACGAGGAGCTGGCCGAGTGGGGCTGGTCCGTGGTGCAGGACGACCGGGGGCAGTGGCACGCGGAGGAATCAGACGATACCGATGACAGCGATGAAGGACCCGAGCCGGAAGGAGCGACACAGTACCGCAGAGTGTCGAAGGACTACCCTGGCGCTATCCGTCAGGTGAACCCTACCACGGGGTATGTCTGGTACGTGGACAAGGTGACGGAGAAGAAGCCCGCCGTCACCTCGGCGGAGGCCGTGGAGAAGCGAAGGGCCCGCGGCCCCATCGACCGCCAGAAGCTCGCCGGCGTGGTCAAAGCGGCGCTGGAGAAGCACGAGGGCGATGCCGAGTTGTCCGACTACGGCAAGATGCGCTCGAAGCTCTCACTCGGCATGATCAGGCGCTTTCACGGCAATCTGACCGAGCATCGCATCGACGAACTGGCGGAGCAGGTGGCGGCGGCACTGGACAGGGTGCCAGAGGACACGCCGCGGAATCGCCTCAAGCGGGAGGCTTTGCGTTTGCAACTCCAGCGGCTGCATCATATGATTGGAGTGCTGGACACGGCTGGCCGCATGGATGCGGAAGGGGCAGCGCTCGATGAAGGAGACGAAGATGAACTGGCAGCAGGCGGCAAGAGCGATACTGGCGACGGGGTACATCCGCAACAACCAGTGGGAGCGCATGCTCCGCCGGCATCTGGCGAGGCTGTTCCCGGCCCTGGCGAGCGAGCTGGGGCAGGATCTGGAGGCGTATCTGATCGTGAAGACGGAGGCGGCGCTGGAGGAATGGGAGAAAAGCAACAAGGACAGGCTTGACAGGCCGGGTTACGGCTACGGCAACACCGGAAAGCCGGTCGCGATTGGCAGCTACCGCGGCTTGCCTTTGAAGGGCTATCTGCGCAACAGGATGACTGCCGATGGGCACATCTATACGGACATGGAAATGATCATCGACGGCCAGGGAGACAAGATCGTGTTCTCTGGGCTCGGCTCTTTGGAAGCGACGGCCCGCGGGTTCGAGAAGAAACGCCTTCCTGAGTACGATCAACAAATCGCCAGCGCCAAGGCCGACATCGAAAAACTGAGGGCGCAGGTCGGCAAGTCCTTCGCCAAGGCGGAGCAGCTGGCAGAGAAGAAGCGACGCCAGGCAGAGCTGACCGCCGCCATTCAGGGCCCCTCGCAGAAGGACCTCGTCAACGCCGCCGCCGGCCACCCCGAAGCGGCCGGTGAAGGCGAGAACCTACCCCCCGAGACGTGGGTAGAGCCCAACCCTGTCCACGAGAACACACCAATATCCGAGAACGAGAACCTGTCTTCGTTCGGCGCCAGGCGCGTCAACATCCCAGGTGTCGGTTGGACGACGGAGTTTCCCTCTCAGGAATCGCTGGACACCTTCAAAGAGCACTGGGCAAGGAAAACGGGCACTCCGCGCTTTCGTCCCACAACGCCCCCGCCCCGCATCAGCCCCGAGCGGAAGGAAGCCATCCACCAGGCCCTGCGCCAGCTGCACGGCAGCAACGAGGACCGCGCCCGCGAAATCAACAACATCGGCTTCAACAAGATGGATTCCGACTTCGGCGGACAGCTGGCCGAACAGAGCGAGTTGACCGACCGGCAAGCGGCAGCCGCCGCGAAGATGCTGGGCAAGTACAAGCGGCAGCTGGGGGAGGACCTGCACAAGCAGGTCGTCACGGATGAGGGGTTGCCGGCGGAAGAGTCTCCGGCGCCAGAGAAGCTGGAGAAACCTTCTGGTGCCTTTCACCCCAACGAGAAGGTTGGCGGTAAATACTTCGTCGCCATCAAGCAGGAAGGGAAGCCGGCGCAGGTCCGCGTCTACGACAACAGCAACGATGCGTGGATGGCTGAGGAAGACGCAAAGGCCGCCGGCTCTTCGTTCGCCAAGATGGCGCCGATCCCCGCCGGTTGGGACTTCAGCGAGTTGAAGAAACGCGCCGAGCAAACGGGCGAGAAGCTCGGCTGGGGCGATGTGACCTACCATCGTGGCGACCCCGAGGAAGTGACGGCGCAGGCGGCAAACAAGCCCGTCCAGCACTCCCGCCGCTCCCTCGCGATCACATTCGCCCGACTCGCTGACCGTGCCCTTGCCGACGGGGACCGCTGGTCCCACTTGATTTACCAGCGGCAAGCGCGGGAGTACACCGAGGTGGAGGGCTGAGCGATGACCAGACAAGAGGCGTTCGGCACTCTGGAAGCAGTATGGGTTGTTGCCTTGTCTGAAGGTTTTTGTCCTGGCTTCAGCTTGAAGGACTGTCTTGCCGTTATTGCCGATTGGCCACGGGCAGAGCTTGAGGCGTTTATTGCCGAGAAAATGGCAACGCGCCAAAAGCGACGGGAAGCGAGGCGGGCTGCTGAACTGAAAGAGAGCGCGGAGGGCTGAGCTATGGGCTTCTGGGCATCACTGAAGCGTGCGGCGGGGACGGTGAAGCAGGTACTTGTCGGCGCCACGCGCGGCCCGCGCTGGCGAACGCCTGACGCGGCGATGGCGTATTTCAAGCGCTGGGACGTGTGGACGGGAGTGCAGAGCAGCAACGTCGTTGCCCTCGCGTACTACTCCAGCGATAAGGCGGGGGAGTCGTGTCTGGGGATTCAGTTCAAGGGGCACGTCTTTTACACGTACCCCGTCCCGCGCACGTACTACAAGGCGGCACTGGCGGCGCCGTCGAAGGGGAAGTGGACGTGGGCGGCGTTGCGAAGGACAACGATACCCTATGATGGGCCACTCACCTAGCGCACGTTGCACTCCTTCCACACGCCGCCCATGTACGCCTTCCGCTCGCGCAGGTCCACGATGACGTTGAAACCGCGGTCGGCCATCCACTTGTCGTCCTCGGTATACTCGTCCTTCAGCTCGACGTCGTGCTGGTGCTTGTCCACGTTGAAGATGAGGTAGCGGGGAACGGGCGCGTTGTGCGCCAGGAGGATCTCGTCGCGCATCTGGATCACTGGTCCAGCGTCGGAGATGTTGCTTGTGATGACGATTGTCAGGAAGTCAGCGACAATCATCGCTTCAAAGCCGTTCACGGTCATCGTGACGGTGCTGGGATGCCAGGGCTGTTCCAAGAATTCTTCGATGGTCACGCTACGTCTCCAGTCGGTCGTTCTGAATCCGCCTCATCGCCCGCCGGTTCGCCTTCGTCATGTGGAAGTTGCCCTGAACGACGATGGCGTACTGGCCATCGGGCGTCAGGAACACGCCGTCTTCGGCCGGACGCTCAACCTCGACGCTCTCGCATTCGCACAGAAGGATGCCGTTGCATGAGACGGTCATGGGGCCAGTGGAAGTGAGTCTGCTCATGTCGTCGGCTCCGATGCGGGGATGTTGTATTCCCTCTTGTCGAACCGTTTCAGCCTCAGCGGCAGCATGTATTCTCCCGGCTGCGACATGGAACACCGCTCGCATTCGCGCACGCACCATTTGTTGGGGAACTCATCCGGACTGTGCGGCTTGGCATGCCCGCCCTCGTAGGAGCCCGGATTGACGGGAGCAAGCCCCAGTTCGTCGTCGGCAAGATAGGCGAAGTCGTCCTCGTCGTCGGACAGCTGCACGCTGGGACGATTGTTGATGCCCCATGCCTTCTCGCAGCGACGATCGCAAGCCACCTTCGCCTGCTGGTCAAAGTAGGTGATGATCGCCTCATTGCGGGGAGTGTCAAGTTCAACCTTGTCTTTCATGGCGTCTGCTCCTCTCCCACTTCTCCCTTGCCGCGAACCTTGATCGGCTCGACCCACACGGAGAACTGATCCTCCTGCTGGTGCATGAAAATGTTGTCACCGTGGCATTCGTTGTAAACGTCGCCAGCGTGCCGGTAGTGCCTCTGTGACTCGGCAACCGCGTTCCGTGCGATCTGGAGTGCGTCGTCTCGATCAAGACACGCCCAATACTCGTCGTCGGTGTGCCGGTCACTGCGAACCACGATCCAAGCGTCGATCATCGGTTAACCTCCCACCACGGCATCCGGGCTCGGCTCTCGCTCGATCTCGAAAAACTGTACCCTCTCACCGTCGCATACCGGCTCCAGAACACCCTTGATGCTCGTGATCCTGAGCCTCTTCAGGACGATCCTTTTCGTGTCGCCGGGGAACGCCAACTCCAGCACGACGTTCTCCAGCACAAGGTTGGCGGGAGAGAGCGTCGCCGTCACCTGTCTGGAAAGGAACTCGCCATGCCCAATATCGTATTCCCCGGTCGGGCAGGGGGTTGGGGATGCTGATGCGGACAGTCGCCTGGCATGTCACTTCGCTCGCCATCGGATCACTCCTCTCCCTGCTTCTCCACCCACGCCGCCAGCGCCGTGCTGACGACCTGCCCTCGCGTCAGCCGCGGTCGCGCCGCCGCGCAGAGCCGGTCGATGCCGGACAGTACGGCGGACGGGACCACGAGACTTGTGTGCGCCTTGCGGGATGGTCGATGGCCGTTCCAACTCGGTGGCGAGGAGGGCAACCGGCCGGCCTCCACGACCTCTGCCAGCACCATGCTCGCCAGGGCCGACCGTGAAGGCGGTATCGCCATCCCGGTGCGGATGCGGTCTAACGCCCGCACCGTCCCCGAGTCCAGGCGGATGCAAATGATGATCTTGATGGGGAGACGTGTGCGGCTCATGCGGCTACCTTCGCTAACAATAACCGGCAAACCGAACAAGGTGTCCGGCAGGCCCATCTTTTTGAGTTGGCTCGTGTTTCTCTTGCTCATGTCCTTCATTCTACCGCCGTTTCTCACCTGAGACAATCTCTGACTACCTCAGATAGCCTAAGACGTAAACCATTGCCTTTATTCACTTTACGTCGTTTTCTCCCCTTGCACGCTCCGCAATGTCGCGACTACGCTTGACTACGTGAGTGCGACATTCCACGACCTGCTGACCGATTTGAAGGACCCCGCTAAGTACGTCCGGGTGCCGAAGAAAGCCATCTTCGACGAGCACGAGGACGTGTACTGGACCGACCCGCACACCGGGCAGATGGTGCCGGAGGGCACGCCCGGCGCGAAGCGGGTGGTGCAGAAGTTCGACAAGGCGCGGCTGGAGAAGATCGCGGCGCACAACAACGAGCGGACGCGCACGGGAGATATGTCGCCGATCACCTTCGGCCACACCAACCCGCGCGAGCCCGACGAACGGAAGCAGCCCATCGGACGGGGCTACGAACTGAACTTCACGGTTGACTACGACCCCGTGCGCAAGAAGCACATGCTCTACGCGGACCACTACATCCGCAAGAGCGACTACCCCGAAGCGACTACCTACCCGCACACGTCGATCGAGCTGTGGCCAGAGGACGACACGATACACCCCGTCAGCTTCCTCCGCCGCACGCCGCAAAGAGACGTGGGTCAGTGGATCTACAGCCGTGTGTATGGCAGCGACGGCGCAAGCGCGCTGGGCACAAGCGTCTGGCGATTTTCACGGGCCGGGCAACCGGTCCTCCGATACGCGATGGAGAACACAATGGCGAACGACATGGACACCAGCGTGACGACTTCGCCCACGCCCGGACTCGACGCGCCGATGGCGGGGACCGACGACGTACCGCCGACGCCCGAGGAGCACGTTCAGTTCATGCGGCACTGCATGTCTCATCCGCTGGCGAAGAAGTTCGCCCGGCACTACGAGATGCAGGACGCCGCCATGCCGGGCGTTGGAGAGCCGCCCCTGGCAGCGCCCGACGCCACGGCGGAGCCCATCCAGAACGCGGCATCGACGATGCTCTCGGGCACGAACAGCACGCTGCCGCAGCCGTCGAAGCGCGATGAGTACGGTCGCATCGCGGGGGATGTTAACCGTTATCGCGGCGGCGATGCTGGATCGCTCCAGTACCAGAAGCTCCAGCAGGAAGTCGAGGAGATGAGGCAGCGCGAGGCCGTTCGCGTGGGCGAGAACTACGTCCTGGGACTGACCGGGAACGGCCTCATCCTGAGCGACAAGCGGGCCCAGAAGGAAGTGCAGAGGTTCGCTCGCGTCTTCCGCGAGTCTGGCGATGCCGGCTGCAAGCAGTACGCGGCCGAACTCATCGAGGAGCAGAACGAGGTCCTCCGCGGCGACCTGACGCGCCCGACAGGCCGGGTCCGTCTCGCCGCTTCGCCTCCCCTCCAGAACAGCCGCGACTCCCAGCAGAACCAGGATGCCCGCGTCCTCCAGTACATGAAGGACACCGGTGAGACGAACTGGCAGAAGGCCGTCGAGGCGGTCAAGAACGGTGCCCAGGTGAGCGGCGTCGCCACGGCCAGCGACAACGTCGGCAACGGCGTCAACTCGCGCGGCTTCGCAGCTGGCAGAGCCAACGGCTCTCAGATCCGCGGATGACCTTACCCGCGCTGCCCGCAGGATGCGGAAGGGCACGCGCTCGATGACGGCACGCACACAAACCAGGAAGAGACGACCATGACGACTGCAAAGGATAAGGCGGAAGCGGCGGAGGCGGCGGAGGCGAAAGCCGAAGCGAAGGCCGAGGCCAAGGCGGAAGCCGCGGAAGCGAAGGCGGAAGCCGCCGAGCACCATAAGCACGAGAAGCACGAGAAGCACGTGAAGGCCAGCGCCAAGGGGCTCGCCTTTCATGCTTTGCAAAAGACCCGCAGAGAGCTTCAGATGCTCGTGAGCGAGCGCAACACGATCTCCAGGGAGAATGTTGCCGGCACCGCGACCTGTGTCGCGGGACTGATCAAGCGCGCCCACGAGGAGGCGGACAAGGCGGGCACCGGCGACCTCCTGTCGGGCATGACCGGACAGGACGCAACGCCGCCCGACACGCACGACGGCTGGATCGCCCTGGCCGAACATGCCATCGAGGCCATCACCGCCATCCTCGTCAAACTGGCCGCCTGACCAACTCGCATGCGAGCACTCACGTGCTCGCATGCTCGCGGCGATAGGGGTGGCGCTCGATGGTGGATGATCTGAAGACTCCCAGGAGGTTCCTCCATGTCGGAAGCACTGTCGGCCCGCAATCCGCGGTTCTCGCTTGGCGGATTCACCGTGGGGTTCGGAACGGTCATCACTGCCCTGGTTCCGCCGTCGCCGGGAGCAGCCGGGGGACCGGCCATCTACAGCGCCGACGGCAAATTCCGCCTGAGCATGGCGACGAAGAACGCGGCGGCGTGGACCCACATTGACCACCTGATCTACTCAGTCGGCGCCGGCGCGCACACGATCTACCTGATGCGCCCGCTCAACTGGACCACGACGTCGGCTGATGCCGCCACGGGTCAGACGGTCATCAACATCACCGACGACCCCGGCATCTACTCGACCAACTACAAGTACCCCACGCCGGGCGGTATCGCGTCGAGCGTCGTGGGCGGCTCGGGCGGTCAGGGCGGCGTGGCTCCCTGCCAGGTGACCGATACCGGCATCGCCGCGAACCACTACGTCGCCTATCAGCTCCAGGACGGGACGTGGTTCTCCGACACGGTGGCCAGCGTGGCCACGCTGGCGCTGACGATGAACACCAACATCCCAGCAGGTACGGCAACGAGCAAGCTGCCCAAGGGGACGGTCATGTACCTCTTCGGGCTCAAGACGAGCAAGGACCCCGCCACCGGGCTGGCGCACTGGAACACGAAGCCCACGGCGAGCACGAACCGCATCAACCTGCTGGGCGACGACTTCCAGAGCGGCTTCGAGTCGCTCCACCCAGGCGACCCCATCCTCGTTCTGTCCGACAACGTCACCGCGACCGGGTTCTTCGACCTGATTGCCGGGGAATATCGCCGGCCTTGATCGCTCCGCGCGATCGTCCTTTTGATACTACGGAGGTGCAAGATGAGTCGTGGAGCGGTGGCAAGCGGGAATATCACCCCATCGACGGTCCTGATTCTCGACACGTCCAAGACGGCCAATCAGGTTCTCCAGGCGTCGAGCGCCACGGCCAATCCGCTGTACGGCATCGCTCAGGCCGGCACGCGCAACGCGCCTTTCGGCGTCCTCAACGACGGCTTCGCGGCCATCGCGGGCGGCACGCTCAACGTCTTCACGGCGCCTGATACGTGTCAGGTTCTCACAGGCGCCGCTTTCAACGCCGGCGTGATGCTGACGACGGACAGCAGCGGCCGCGCCGTTGCCGCGACAGCCGGCCAGTATTGCATCGGTGAGTCGATCGACGCCTCGCCGGGGCTGGGATACCTCGTGGAAGTCAAGATCATGCCGCAGCAGCTTTAGGAGATGGGGTTCAGTGGGCAACCTTCTCGGGATACTGCTGGTACTTGCGTGGTGCGCCGGCACCCCAGCCGCGGACGGGACCGCACGGGATGCCCTGCGCGGTGCGCTCCGTCCACACGGCGGCAATTGCCCGACCGACGATCAGCATTTCCTCCGGCGAGCAGAGGGTGTTGCGCGACAGGTTGCAGGCCGTGCAACAGGGGACGACGTTGCCGGTGTCATAGGCTCCCTTGTTGTCTTTCCTGTCCAGGCCGACGCCCGACTTCGGCAGGGGACCGGCGCAATAGTGGCAGCTGAGCAAGCGGAGCGCGTCGTACTCCTCACGGGTGAGCAACCACGCGATGCCGCGAGCCTTGGCGATATGGCGGGCACCGGAGAAGAGTCCGCGCGGAGTACGGATTTGATCCGCGTGCTTGGCAGCAGTACAGGCACGGCAGTAGGTGTCGCATCCGCGGATAGCCTTTGCCTGACTTCCTCTCCCAAACTCCGATCTTGGCAAATCGCGACGGCACCGCGAACAGGTAGCAGTCGTCTCCGTAAAGAGACGCGGCCTGCCACGAAGTGGGGACGCAAGACCGAGCCGTTGCAAATGTGCCTTCTCAGCAGCGCACTCACGGCAATACGTGGTCAGGCTATCCTTGTGGCTTCGGTCAATGCCGAAGGCGACTTCTTCCGAAGTTCGACGGCATCGCGGACAGCGGCGGGTTTCCATGAATCATTCCTCCGTGTACTTGCGGGGGCGGCCACGCTTGGCAGATTGCTCGGCGTGACACTCAGCCGGAGTAGCGATTCCCTTTGCCTTGCGGCGTTCCTTGATGAGAGCGATTGCCGGGCCGATGTGTCGCTTCATCTCGTCGGGGGTGAAGGTGTTACCCCGCATGAAGTTGCACTCAACACAGCAGGACACCACATTGTCTGGCGTGTAGTCGCCGTCAAGTTCAAGCCGGTCGAGCCCAATTCCCAGCGAAAGGGTCGGCCAGCCGCAGTAGTGACAGGGCAATGTACGAAGAGCGTCGTACTCCTCTTTTGTCAGGGTGAAGTCACGCCTGGTCCTCTTGGCAATTGCTCGCGCCTGCGGGTACGACCCAGCGCCACTGGCGTAGTATTCGCGGCGCCTCTTTGCCTCGCACTCCTTGCACCTGGGATCGATACTTCCCGCAACGTCCTTCCTCTTTCTGAAGGCAGAGATCGGAAAGGACCTTTCGCAGACAGCACAAGTAGCTTTTTCCATCGGATTACTCCCGTTGTTCGTGGGGCTAATGTCATTGTACCACGCGAACTATTGGTTTGCAAGGTCAGTCCAAAAGAGGTAATATAAGACATGGCCACTCCCTCAACGGTCTTTCTCAGTGGTACAAATGGATTTGTGCCTCGCGCCACAGGCCAGGCCATCAGCTACATCCGCGAGGAGAGCGATTTCCCGCTGATGGACTACTGCCAGACGATCGAGAGCCCCGGTACGCAGGCGTACTACTTCATCATCGACCGCGACACCCCCGTCAGGGTCGTGACCGACAGCGAGTACGCCTTCGCGGACGGCTCCGAGCGGCCCGTAACGAACTTCGGCGGCCTCCAGTTCGCGATGGTGCCCTTCGTCGTTGAGCGCCGCAACTATGGCACGTACCTGGGCCATCAAGCGATCGCGATGGCCAAGGACCAGTGGAAGCCGCTGGAGCACACGGTCGGGGCGCAAATCTCGATCGCCATGACGAACCGCACGAACAGGGTTGCGAAGCTATTAGAGAACCCCGCCAACTGGGGCAGCAACACGGGTGATGTCAACACGATCACGGGCGGCGGCGGCACCTGGGACAAGGCCAGCGGGACGGAGGGGGCACCGAATTACAACTGCATCAAGAACTCTCTGTTCTTCGCGCTGGATCAAATCACCCAGCAAACCAACGCACAGGTCAAGCAGCAGGATCTCGTCCTGAAGCTGGTGCCCACGCTGGCCTGGGCGATGGCGAACTCCAGCGAGATCCATGCCTACCTCAAGAACGGCGTGTACTCCCTGCCTAACCTCGAAGGCGAGAAGAAGTTCCGTGAGAAGTGGGGACTACCCAAGTACCTCTACGGCTTCGAGGTGATCATCGAGGACTCCGTGATCGTCACGGACCGGCCACAGCCTGGCGTCGGCGCGGGCACGAACGTCTCGACGACGCGGTCTTACATCGGCGACTCGACCAAGGCGCAGCTCATGTCCCGCAAGGGCGGCATCGAGGGCACCTACGGCTCTCCCAGCTTCTCGACGCTCCAGCTCTACTGGTACGAGTACATGGCTGCCGTGTACGTGTGGACCGAGGAACGCAACGCCCGCGAGATCGTGGACGTCACCGACCAGTTCCAGGAGATCCTGGCGGCGCCGGAGTCGGGATTTTTGTTTACTGGTTGCCGCTGATGCTCGCGCTGCCCCGCGAGCATGCGAGCGCTCACATGTTCGCGGGGCACGCGCTCGATGACGAGGAGGCTCTCCGCTTGGCCAGGCCGAACCTACCCGTGTTCGATCCTCCCCCCACTCGCGAGGGCGGCGGCTGGAGCGCCACCATGCCGACGACGGCGACGGCGACGCACGCCAACGCGGTGCTCACGCTGGCCGCGCCGTCCAAGCCGCGCTGCATCGGCGTCTACGGCTTCGCCTGGAGCTATTCGGGGGGAGCGATCACGGGAGCCAGGCTGACGATCGCCGATGGGACAACGGTCATCTTTGACGAGGACCTGACGCTGGTGATAGGCAGCAACGTGATTTACTTTCCCGACCCGTTCGTTGCCTCGCCGGGCAACAACATCGTGGCAACGCTCTACGACGGTGGCTCGGGCATCGTCGGCAAGCTCTCCGCCATCAGCCCGTTCTACTGCTCCGGCTCCCCGGTCGAGTCGGTGGATCAGCTGAACTTCAATAACCCGTTCAACGCCGGCCTGCTCCCGGCTCTCGGTCTGGGGTAAGACATGGCCAATAACTGGACGGCAAATACCGCTGGCGGCGTGATCACCTTCTCCTCGACGGACATCGGCGCCGGCGTCGAGGCGGGCAACATCCGTATCTGCGACGCCACGGCCGCCAACTTCATGCCCACGGCGGACGCGGCGTCCCGCAAGCTGTTCGCTGCGATCACGGACGGAACCAATACCGCCACCGTCAAGGCGGCATCCACGGCAGCGCTGACCACCGACACGGCGATTGTCGTCCGTCCCCTGATGCCGACGGACGGGACCAACACGCAGCCGTCGATGGACGCGGCGGGGCGGGCCGGCTTTTTCAAGCTGACCGATGGGACCAACACCGCCAAGACAATGGACACGGCGGGACGTGCCGGCTTCCAGCAAATCACCGACGGAACCAACGCCATCGGCGTCCAGCAGTTCCACAACACGGACAACCAGGCGCTGGGCACTTTCTATGGGATTGGCACGGGCGGCATCCCGCAGGTGCTCAACGTCAACGGAAACCTGGATCGCTCCAAGGGCTATCAGGGCGACCAGCTTCCCGGCACCGGCATCCCACTCGACCTGTCGATGACGGCGCAGATCCTGCCGCCCACGTTCGCCACCGGAAGCGTGACGGCGGGGGCCACCAAGACGATCCTGATTCCCAGCACGACCGGGATCAAGGTCGGCACCGTCGTCCAGATCGAGCTGGGAACCAACGCGGCAGTGGAGTGGGCTCGCGTCAACACGGTCAATGCCGGCGTGTCGATCGTGGTGGACAACCTGGCCAACAACCACACGCAGCCGTTCGCCGTTTTCCCCGTCCAGTTCAACGCCCCGCGCGACGCTTCCGGCGAGCAGGACCTCGCGGGTGGCGTCGGCGCGACGCTTGCCGTCGATTACAACTTCGACGGCGCGAATTACCAGCGGGCCCGCAACGCCTTTGGACTGTTCGGCTACTCCGATACCAGCGTTACGAGCGTGGCCGCCGGCAACAACGTGACCATTACCACGGCAGGGACTCCCCCCACGCTCGCGGCCGGCCAGACGATTCCCGTCCTGATCTACGATCAGGACAACAGCAAGCAGGAGCTGGCCGTCGCCATCGCCACCAACCCCGGCGGCAAGACGATCACGTTCCAGACGCTGGCGAATGCCTACAACGGTTCGGGCGCCCACGCCCTCCAGGTTCGGGCGCCCATACAGACGGTGCGCGGCAGCGACCCCGTCAACTTCGGCGGCTGGGGGCTGGCGGCGGACCTGGCGGTAGTCTATTCCGGCCAGGACGCCAACGGCATGATGCAGTTTACCGTAGAGCGGGACGTCAATGCGGTCGGCGCAGCGCCGACCCAGGGCGCTGCTTCCGCCGCCGGCATGGACGCGGACGTCACCTACGGATGGTATCAGACGACCATCCCGAACCTGTCCAACGGCAAGCTCAGTCCGCTGCTGATTGACGGTCAGGGCGTGCTGGTCACGACGGCGCCGACCCAGTCGGCATGGTCGCTCACCAACACGAGCGCCGCCAACGGTCAGGCCACGGCGAGCAAGGCGGCCGGTGCCGCCAACATCCGGCACGTCTGCACGATGATCAGCGGTCAGCTCGTCGGTGATGCGACGGGCAACGCCGACTTCGCGATCATCAACCTTCGCGACGGCGCCACGGGCGCCGGCACTGTTCTGGCGAGCTTCCGGGTTGCGCTGGCCACAGGCGCCAACGGCGTGGGCACGCCGTTCACCCTCAATGGCTTCTGGGTCGGCACGGCCGCGACCGCCATGACGATCGAGATGAGCGCGGCCGGTGCCACTCACACCATCGGCATCGTCAACGCGACCGGCTACGACACGCGCACCGCGTAATGGAGGGGTCACCGTGTCTACACCCTCCTCCGGCAGTTCCGCCTACGCCACACCTACAGACTGGGTCGCGTACTACGACTTCCGTAGCGTGGGCGAGCTGCTCGTTGACGACAAGACGACGGAGATCGTCAACTCCTGGCAGGTCACGCAGACGGGACAGCCAATCTACGCGACCGCCGTCAAGCTTCTCATGGCCGCGGCCGGGCTCATCGAAGCGGCATGCACCAAGGGTGGAAACTACGTCCTTGATGTGACGGCCACGCCGCCCATCAACGACCTGGCGTCCTTGATCGGCAACAGCAAAGAGTTCCTGACGGAAATGAACGTCGATCTGGCCATGTGGAAGGCGTGGAAGCGCCGGCCGACCCTGACGCCGCGCGAGCTGCCCATCGAGGTCAAGGCAGCGCTGGAGGCCCTTGACCGTTTGGAAAAGGGCGAGTGGATCTTCGGCCTCCTGGAAAAGCAACCGGCCGGGGACATCAACCAGACCATCGACCAGCCCGCCGACGTGCAGAACCGCAACGGCGTGGTGTACCAGGCGCGGAGTTACTTCGGCCGGCGCTCCTGGGAGCGACAGGCTCCCGACATTACCGGCGGCGGCAGCGGTCTCCAGTGGTGGTGAGGAAGTGGGATAAGAGAGAAATGAGATAGAAATATGGCGCAGCTGTATACCACCGGGCCCGTCGATCTCTGGGTGGCTCCCCAGGGGCAAGGGCCGTTCTTCCTCGGCCACAGCGAGAAGGGCCCCTCCTTTCAGGTGCGCCCGCAGTTCAGCGACGTGTTCGTTGACCTCGGCGGCCAGAACGTGCCGTTCGACGTGGTCTACCAGGGAGAGGATGCTCTGGTGACCGTGGACCTCGCGCGCTGGAACCAGAACGTCCTTGCCTTGATCCAGGACATTGCCACGCTCGGCGCGGGCGGTAACGCGCCCGGCAACGATCCCTCGGGCGCCATCGGTACGCTCATGTTGACGGAGCAGAAGGCGTATCCGCTCTACCTGCGATTCCCCTACGCCAGCAAGGCCGCTTTCTCCACCGGGCCTTCCGGCGCGGAACCGCCCGGCTATCGCTTCCTCTTCGCCATGCTGCAAGAGGACGGCTTCCCCGACCTGGGGACGAAGGCCCGCAAGCAGCATCTCGTCTGGCACTGCCTGAGAGCGTTCAACCCGTCGCAGGGAATCGTCGGGCAGTTCACGCTCATGGACTTCAACATGACAAGCCTTGGAAGTATTAATTGACATCTGGGAGGGGCAATGTTTGAGAAAGACGATGGCGACCTGTTCACCGATTCGGAAAAGCTGATCTTCCGCTACACGATCGGGCGCGGCGCCGATCGTGTACGGCAATACGTATTCGGCGATCCGCTGGCCATCTGGAACCGGCTGGTGAAGGCGACCGACGGACAGGCTGATGAAGCCATCCATGCTATCTATCCCGTCATCGATATGGACCCGCTGACCGGAAAGGAGCTGCCCGAGACGGCCGGACAAGCATCGCGGCGGGCCGAAGCAGAGGAGAGGCTGCTGGCGGCTGTTCACGAGGCGTTCGGCATGTTGCCCTTTGACCCGGCAACGGGGACTGGCGCCGTCTCGCAGGACTGCTGGAGTGCGTTCAACTCATACCTGAGGTGGGTAGCGGGGGAACTGAGCGGGGACGGCAACGAGCCCGCTGGGTCAGCGTCTTCGGCTGGCCAGCCAGCCGTCCCCTCACTTACAGGCTCTACGTCCGGCTCTGGCTCAACATCGGCCGGTGCGACATTCGGCAGTCCAATAACGTCGGCCGCGGTCTAGCAGCGGTCCTCTCGGCGGACAACCTCGATGAAGCGTGGGGCGACGCGCTGGCGGATGTGGCAGAGGAAGCGCCGCACATTCTCTACGAGGCGAACAGGGCACGCAGCGATGCACGGGTCCGGGCGAAATTGGGGTGGGGGAGGTAAGGGCACTGACGTATGGCCGACGAAGCGAGCAACCTGATCCTTTCCTCTCTGGAGCATCTGCCGGAGCGGATCTCCCGCGCGCTGGCGTCCGGGCCGCTGGGACAGGTGCTCTCACGGCTGGAACCGCTGGGTGAACGAGGCGCGTGGACCGGCGGCGGTGAGCAGCCTCGCGGGCCTGGCGGTCGGTTCGCACCCAAGGGCGGCGGACTGGATAGCGAGAAGGCCGAGAAGACGCCGGAAATCTACCCGGCTGGTATGCGGCTGCTGCGTGCCACAGGGTTCGGTGAGATCGCCGCCAAGATCGCGCAGGTCAAGGAAGTCTACGACGCCATCCAGGGCTTCATTGCTGCCGTCAAGCCGCCGGAGGCGCCGAAGGCGAAGCCGCCCGCGCCGGCCGCTCCGCCGAAGCCGATGGGCCACGAGGCAATGGCGAAGCTGGCGGAGTCTGCCCCCCTGCCGGTAGCGCCTCCCTTCGTGCCTCCGGTGCCGCCTGCACCGCCACCTTCTGCCGCGCCGTCCGCCGCAGGCAAGCCGCCACCTTCTACCGTACCGCCCGTACCGGCGCCGGTTGCGACGGCGGCACCACGAGAGATACCGGGACGCCAGAAGGCTTTCGAGGGATCGCTGGAGGAGCTTTTCGGCAAGGGAAAGCTCACCACCTTGCCGCCAGCAACAGCGGCTCCTGCCGCGGCCAAGGCCGCGCCGGCACCAGAAGCGAAGCCGGGAGACTGGTTCGGCAAGCCGGCAGCGCCAACGGCGACGGCAGCACCCCCTCCGCCCGCGACCAAGAGCGAATTTATCGATGCCCGCGCTGAAATCGAGAAGATGGGCGGCGAGGCGGTCAAGGCAGCAGAGAAGATTGTCGCCCGCGTGATGGCGCACCTGCAAGCCGGTGGCAAGGTGACGGCGCACACCGAAGGCAAGCAAATCCCTATTGTCAGCGTCAATAGCGGCATGATGCAGGATGCCAAGGGTCATAAATGGGGAACACAGGCGATGGCGATGCAGGTGCCCGGCAACAAGGGCGGCGTCGAACTGCATCCCATCGAGAAGCCGGTGCGGCCATCCGTCGCCGCGCCGGTCCCGTCTGCCGCGCCTCCCGCCGCCAAGCTGCTACCCACACCGCCGGCACCGGCCGCGCCTCCATCGCCGGTCCCGCCGCGACCATCGGTCCTGATGGAGCGCGCCGCGCGGAGACAGCAAGACCCCGACACGCAGGAGCAACGGCTTTTTCGTCATGTCTCCAGGGGCGATCCCCTCCGAACGCAGGCGCCACCCTCGCCGCTCCATGAGCGGTCGGCCGCAAAGCAGACGCCGTCATCGGCGGGCGTATCGCAGACGGCCATGCCGCCGACGGTGGCGAGCGGGGGAATGGAAGGAGAGGAGGGAGTGATCGGCCGGAAGCTGCTGGGAGCAATCGAGGATTTGACCAAAGAGATTCAGGGAATGCAAAAGGAGGGCAAGCACGAACGGCCCAACAAGCCGGACATGGGACGCAGCCAGGGCTCTCGACACGAGGTTGTCGCGGCGGTTGCCGGAGGCGCCGCGAAGGAGTCACCCGAGAAGGAGGCCATGATTGGCGTCGCTCGGGAAGCCATCAAGATCGTAGCCGCTTTTGGATAGAGGGCATCCCGTGCGCGTCATCTACAACAATCAGGATCTGGGACTCGTCAAGTGTCACAAGTGCGACAATGACGGCGAGCTTGACCCCACCCACAAGGACCTCCTCTACCACACGGTTGACCTTGTCGTGGAGGGCAAGGTCAACCCGTTCATGACCAGCTCGGGCAAGGCGAATCCGGGGCCGTTCGGCAGCTACGGGATTGAAGGGGACCGCCTTGGCATTGCCCTTAACCGCCTGAAGGACGCGCTCAAGACGCCCCGCCAGAGCTTGCAGGTCTACATCGGTGCCGATCTGATCTTCGACGTTCCGGGGACCACGGTGGGTACGAAGGCGGCGCTCGTCTGCGACCCCATCGGAGGCCCCATCCCCGAATCGTTTGACTTCACGGACATTGACGGCGACAAGACGGCGACGTTCGTCTTTCACATCCGCTTTGCGGTGAGTCAGTGCAACCGATTCGTGCTGTCCAACCGTTGGACGTCCAAGGAAGCTACCGACAAGGACGGCATGGTTGTCCGCACGCTCAGCGGCAAGGCGATCCTGCGACTCGACTACCTCAACACGCTGGCGTCAACGGGAGTCGTCAACCTGACCGCTGACTCTTTCCGCGGCGGTGTTGTCGTCCCTTGTCCGACATGGATGCGCCGCTACGGCGTGGACGTAGCGGAGAACGAGGACGGTTCTGTTCTCGACTGGAGCGTGACCGACAAGCAGTACAACTACGCGATCGGCCCGCTGGGTGCCGGGATCACGCGCGTCGAGGGCATGGTGACGGCCGGTGCCGTATCGCCGATGAAGACGCCGGGCGGCGGCGCGCTGATGGCGACGGCGGGAGCAAGCATACTGGATTGGTTTGCCGGGCGCAGTGGGTTCGGCACTCGCGCCGACAATGCTCTCCTGGCCGGCGCCATGTGGTCGTCGGGTCTGGCGCAGCGCGTGACCGCCAACGCGGTTGTTCGCGTTTACGCCTGGCCCTTTGACGACACTCTTGCCCCACGAGGGGACGGAACGCGGACCTTGCCTGGCAAGGAGCAGCTCAACAGCATGGTTCGCTGCGGCATGGCCATCGTCTACGACCGCTTCTCGCCCATCGGCGTACCGGGATCGAATACTCTGCCCATGATCTCGTGCTACGTGACGCAGGGTGTCGGTTCCGACGAGACGCCCTTCATCGAGGCGAGAATGGAATTCCTCTACCTCAACGTCGTCGGGCTGAAGGCCATCCTCAATCCCGACCTGGCGCCGAACCTGCTGAACATGGCAAGCTACTTCGTCATCAACTTCACGGGCGGCACGTCGGCCCGGCTAGACCGCAAGGCGACCACGTCCCCGCCCGTGCTGCCACTGTCGAAGAACACTCGTGGGAACCGGGTCGCTCCGCTGTTCGCCGCGGCGCTCAACGCGCAGGCATGCACGGTGCCGCCCATTCCGAAAGATCCCGGCAACAAGGACCTTCCCACGACAATCTGAAAAACCGATGCCGAACACCCCATACAACCCGGAACCGCAAGACCCCGCTTCGGGATACCAGCAGGGCGTATCGAATTTTGACTTCGCGCCGGGCGGTTTGCCGGGAAGTCTGCCGGTTCCCCCGACCTTGCAGAACCTACAGGCGACTCCCCTTTATGCCTGGGGCCAAACGATTGAGTACGTGGGCGACCAGGGGCTCCGAAGCTCTCCCGTGGCCGCGCCGTTTCAGTCGGCGCTCGAGCAGTTCTGGCGAACGCACGCGGGGTCTTGCTGGAAAATCATCTCCTGTGCCGGCCAGGCCATCGGCAGCAATCCGCCTGTGCCCAGCTTCAACACCCAGGACAACAACGACGTGTTGATGTTCTGGCGAATGGTCTACTTCACGCCTCAGAACCTCGTGGACGGTCAGCAGCTTCGCGGACTGTTCATCTCCTGGGTGTTCAAGCTCCAGAAGATGCCGGTTCCCGGCGTGGACGTCTTCGACTTCGGAGCCAGCCCGTTCGACGTGACGCCGGCCGCGAGCAACATCCTCAACCCGCAGGACTTTGTCCAGTACCTCGACAAGTCTTCGGGGGTGCAAGGCTTTCAAGGGGGAGGAATCGCCTACTGACGATGGCGTTCGGCCGGGGCATCACCAGGCCGTTCGATGGTGGGAGGCCCGGTGCTGGGGACAGGTTCAGGTGCTTTTTGCTGGTCAAACCAGCGAGAGGCCGCGAGGAAGGAGAACAGGAAAGTGGAGACGGCGACACACAGAAAGAGCGAACAGAGGGCGGTACCCACGATGCCGCACGTGCGCGCCGCCTGCGTTGTCGCCCTGCCTGACGGCTCCATGCTGCCGGTACGAATCCTCGCCATGTCCACGCTTCCCAGAAGCCAGGCCAGGGCGCTAAGAGCCAGGCCGACGACGAGGAATAGCGCCAGGGGGTGGACGGCGCAGGACAGCGCGCCCAACGCCGAGAAGGCTAACCCGGTAATCCCCAGGACAAGAAGGATGGGACCGCGATGGGGCTGTTGCTCGGCACGGCCGACGACTTCGAGACGTTCAGGAGGCATGGGTGGTTCCGAGAGCGGGCTCACTCCATCGTCAGGCACGGCGGGTGGGCACGCAAGGGAAAAGGCGACAATACGAACCTTGATAGTGAACAGAAATAGAGGTGATGTATGAGCGTACCGTTGACCGGGGCCGGCAGCTGGTCCGTCCGACTTGGTCATGAATTCGGCGGCGCTGCTGATGCGATCGCCTTCGCAGGCGGTCCCGCGACCTCGCGCGTGCTCTCAGGTGCCAGCCTGGCGACCAGAGAGATCACGACCGTTCCCGGCGACTATGCGGCCGGCACGGCACTGCCCCAGATCATCACGGTGAACCCCAACATCACGGCGCAGCTCGGCGTCTACCAGACGGCCCTGGCAGGGATCGTCAAGGACGCCGCGACCGAGGCCGCGAATACAACGCGCGCCATGTGGGGCCTCGATCAGCTGGGCATCTCCAGCAACGCGCCTCTCGCCACCTTGCTTACCGCCACGCTCCAGCAGAGCATTGTCGGGCTTATCAACCAGATGACGGTCGCCGGCACGTCGGTACAGAGCGGCACGCTTGCCGCCGGGGCGCAGACCAACGTGGGCACGCCGACGGGCAATCCAACCATCGTCGTGTCAATGAAGCTGGGCAACGGCGTCGCTCTCGCTCTGTGCCCTCCCGAGACGCTCACCTTCGCCGTGACGAAGGACAGTTTGACGGGCGGCACACTTCTTGGCAACGAGATCCTTTCCGCGGTCGGCCTGCCCGCCGTGACGGACGCGACGGCCTTCAACTGGCCCGGCGGCTCGGGAGCCAACGCCACCCTGGCGGCCGTCCGAGGCGACATCAACTACACGGGCCAGGCCGGCAACCTCCTGATCAACGGCAACTTCCAGGTCTACACTAACCTCAACGTCCCGGATCAATGGACACCAGTTATCGGCGTGGTCGGCACGGCGATACTCAACGGCGGCGCCACGGGTTATCTCACCAGTCCGGCCAATTCGGTTGAGTTCGTGGGCGATAGTGCAACGCTCACCTGCATCACGCAGGCGTTCAACACGGGCCCCGAGCCGGGGGTAGGACTCGGGGGCACGAACGCAACGCTGGCGCCCGATACCACGTACCATGTTTGTCTCTTTTACAAGCTCTCGGCTGGCTCGCCGGCGGCGGGGACTCTGGAAATCGCGCTGGTCGATGGTTCGGCTGGTATCGGCGTCGTCATCAACGACGACCAGGCCAACGCCAACAGTGTGACCAAGACCCTCAACCCGGTGGCCGATACGCTCTGGCATGCGCTGACCCTGGTCATCCACACGCCGGAGAACATGCCGACGACGGTCCCCTACGCCCGTCTACGCATCCGCCTGTCGGTGGCGCTGACCACGGGCACGAACATCTTCATCAGCAACGTGACGATGCAGCAAGCCACGCAGCTGTACGCTGGCGGTCCCTTCGCAACGGTTCACGCTGGTTCGACAAGAATGCTGGACGGGCTCACCCCCGACACCTGGACGGTCGCGATCACGAACAACTACGCAACCAGCGGATCGGGACTGTACCACTACTGGCTGGAGCGAGCATTCGCGGCAAGCGGGTTCTCTCTCCGCGCTAACAACCTGCAAATGCCCATATCCGGCTCGCCCACGATCCTTGATACGTGCGTTGCCTGATACTTTATCTATCTCTTTTATCTGAGGTTCCCATGTCCCCCACCGAGTTCATCCTCCTCGCCCGCAAGCGTCTCATCGAGGACAGCCCGCCCTCGACGCTGCACGCCCTCGCCGCGCTGGCCAAGGACCTCGGCGTTGACGTGGACGATCAGGCCCGTCCGGTCGAAGCCGTCACGCCACACGCTGACGAGATGCCGCCGAAGGAGTGACCCGTGGCGCAGCCCATCCGCACGTCGATCCGCACGATCGCGCTGGCGATACAGACGCAGATCATGGCCATCACCGGCTTCAAGTCGGATCGCGTGGGCATCGTGGGCGACGGCGTGATCCCGCACTTCACGGCGACGCAGGACGTGCTGATTCGCCTCATGGACGAGAACGGCGACGATGACGCACTTCATGGCGCCGGACGGGTGGACGACCGCCGCGACCGGCACATGACGATCGTCTGCCGCGTGCGATCACAGCAGGACCAGGCTGGTAGCGACCTTTTGCGGTTGACGCGCCTGACGACGGGTCTTGTCACGCTGGAGGATCAGGTGATGGATGCGCTCCAGATATTTCAGCCGCAAGACAACGTCAGCAACGTGATCACGCCGGAGCCGATGCGGATCATCAATGGGCCGCACGCGCCGAGGCATGATCCCGATGACATAAACTGGATCAGCTCCGAGATCGACCTGACGGTGAAGTACATCCGGAACCTCGACCAGTCGCGGCAGTAAAGGAGAGAAGCCTTGTACGAACGCTTTTCCGATCGTGCCCGCAAGACGATGCAGCTGGCCAACCAGGAGGCACAGCGCTTCAACCACGAATACATCGCCCCCGAGCACATCCTGCTCGGGCTGATCAAGGAAGGTTCTGGGGTCGCCGCCAACGTCCTGAAGAACCTGGACGTTGACCTGCGCAAGATTCGTGTTGGGGTGGAGAGCCGGATTCGTCCCGGTCCCGACATGGTGACGATGGGCAAATTGCCCCAGACGCCGAACGCCCGGCTCGTCATCGAGAACGCCGTCAGGGAAGCCCGCGGGCTGAACCACGGCCATATCGGCACGGAGCACATTCTTCTGGGGCTGCTGCACGACGACATTGCCTTCGCGGTACTCGACGACATGGGCTTGACGAAGGAAAAGGTTCGCGAGCAGATCAAGGCGATCGTCGGAACGCAGTCCACTCCGCCAGACGGTGCGTCGGCGCAGCCTTCCGTTCCGGCGAACTCGCCGGAAGGTTATCCCTGGCAGTGGTCCATCGCGGGGCACGGCGACAATGTCACCTCGTATGTGGTTTCAGGGTTCATTCCGGAGAGGATTCGCCGGTTATTGCCGCCAGATCCCAAGGAATGCCCCTTCAAGCCCGGTGACAAGGTGATGCTCAACTCCGGCGGCCCGACGATGACGGTGATCGACGTCGGCACGCATACCCGACAGGTCTTCTGCCAGTGGGTCAACACCTACGGCAAGACGGAGACGGGCGGCTTCCCTGCGGAAACGCTGACGAAGCAGTGAGCAGGGAGGGTGCCGCTTGAGCGTGTCCTTCTGTGGGGTCAGCGTTGAATGGCCGGCGCCCGACGTCGTTGACCGCATTTCCACGCTTCTCGATCCAGCATGGTTGCTTGAGTTCGCCTCTCGCACTTGGCCCGAGCAGAGCATCTCCTACGCCAGCTTCCAGGGCGCTCTGCCCACCAAGCCCACGAAGATCGGCAGCCTCTACTGGCCGACTGGAGCGGCAAAGTTCGCGGTGGGGCACTACATCGTACAAGAGTCACAGCTCGCCGCCATCCGTGCCGCTGGCGGCAAGGGTCCGCTCATCATCAGCGACGGTCAGCGCAGCATCTCTCCCGTGATGCGAATGCTGGCCGCGCGACCCGTGGAGCGCGTCCACGGCAATCTGGTGGACGCCAACGGCAACGTCGTCATCGTCAACGGCAAGCCGCTACCGATACCGGCGCTTTACATCGTTACGCTGGCAGACGATCGGCTCGACTGGTGGTTCCGCGCCGGCAAGATCACCGTCGATGGCACGACGACGACATGGGCGCAGCTCTATGCCCAGATCGCGACCGCCCTCGGAATCACCATCACAGCGGACACGGTTCCCGCCGCCTACCTCGTGCCGTCGAACGAGTTGACGCTCGACTACCCGACACTGCCACTCTTGCTCGATGCCGTGGCGTTCTCCTGCGGCCAGCGAATAGTTCGCAGGACTGACGGGACCGTGCTGGCGCTCAACGCGACTTCTGGGCAGGCAGCCTTCGCCGCGAACCTGAACCTCGCCGTGCGGCTGGAGGGCGACGTCTTCGACCTCGTACCCTACGCACAGACGGACCTGAACACGATCCTGCCGTCATCCGTCACAGTCACGTTCCCCGGTCAGGGCGGCCCGACGTGGATTGAGCAGGTGACGCTCACCAGCTTGTCTCTCTCTGAGATGGGCACGGCAGCCGGGTTCAACGGCACCAAGACGCTACGCACGTCGCTGGCGGCCACGTACACGCCTCCGGCGACGATACCGACCAACGAGGCGACGCTTCTGGCGTTGGCGAAGCAGGCGGCGTCCGACTGGTATCGGTGGATGGCGGAGGGCATCGACGCCTGCTATTCGGGTTGCGTCCCGTGGGTCTTCGATGGCATCGTCGCGTTGGCGGAATACGTCGCGGACGCCAACCGTGTCACTACCAGAGTGGAGCGCGGCCCGTACCTCGATCACTCGCAAACGCTCCTGATCGGCAACTACTTCGGTCCAGGGAAGGGCTGTCAGCCGGCAACGGGGACGGCGAAGGCCACGACGTTCATCCCCGCCCGCGTTGGTGCCATCGCCGGAGTGGGACAGGGCATCATCCAGACGGTCGTCGGGCAGGTGATCGGCAACCTCGCTCCCGGCACCGTGATCGCGTTCGACAACGTCTACCTGACGCCTGTCCCGATCGGCGCCGACTTTGTTTTCGTGACGGAGCCGAACACCTGCACGCTCCTGTGTATCCCGCCGCCCCCCGTGCTGTCCTCCCGCTACCTGTGCAGCCAGACGGCGACGTGCATCCGCCCGCACAGCGGGTCGGGCTCGGGAGAATTCGGCAGCGGCGCCGGCTTTGACGTGATTGTCGAGGTCACCTGCACCGATACCTGGACGGGTATCCCGACGAAGACGTGCTTCGTCAACCCGCCGTGCTGCCCGTCACCCGTATGCTGCAACTTCTCCGATGACCTGTGCGTGTGCCTGGCGAACGTGTCGGGCTGCCCATGCCTGGACGGCGTGTGCCTGACGTTTATAGAGCAGGACGATGGGACATGGTTGCTGCCGCCGACGCTCGTCAGCACGCCCTGCACTTGCACGGGAGATTCTTTCGGGCTGGACTGCTGCATCGCGGCAGACGTATGCTGTCCGGCAGCGATGCCGGCCGTCCTTGTGGCGTCTATTGGTTCCTGCACGCCAGGCATTGTCTTCGACCGATCGAGCTACAACCTCGTCGCCACCAGCAGCGCCCATTGCAACGTGTCGCCCTCGCAAAACTGGGCAGCGGTTGCTAGTCTCAGCGGCTTCCAGCTCGGCACCTCGACAACTGGCTGCACCCCGAAGACGTGGATCGGTTACCTCGTCTATGTCTGCCACAAGGATAATTCTCCGGCCGACAACGTCAACGGCACCCTCTTCTTCTGCCCGATCGACCCGCAAGGCGGAGACGGAGACTGCTTGGGTCTTCCGGGCTGTCCAGGAGGCATCTTCGGCGGCGGCACTCTGCTGAGTACCGGCGACGCCCCCTGCACGGCTTTCCCCATCACGTTTCCCATACAGGCGCTCTGCACTCAGGCCGTACCGTTCGAGTTTTGCGCGATTTACGGCACCGTCTGCCCGACCCCGTCCTTCGTGTTGCCCACCTGCACCGCCACAGTCTCCTACCCCGCTGGCTGGACTGCCGGCGGATGTGTCAACACCTTCCCGGCTTGCCCTCCTGAATTGGCCGGCGCTGGTGGCAGCGGTTCGGGTTCCGGCTCGGGAAGCGGCACCTGCGCCTATATCGCTCAGGGCACTATCTGGTGCGACAAAGGGACGTACTATCTCAACCTGGAGATCAACGGCGTCAATTGCGACATGCAGCTGGGCGGCGTTGTCAAGGGCGTCGGCGTCCCCTCCACAACGGTCGCTTGCGGACCTCCAGCGGTCATCACCTGGACCGGGTTCCAGTTCATGGGCATCGGCAACGCGGACGGCTGCTGCAACAACACCCTGGGCGACGGCTCGGTCACGGTGACGGCGACTCAGGGCGATTGCGCCGCGAGCGGTTCGGGCTCGGGCTCCGGCGCGTGCAGCATCGTGTCTGTGGGCAAGACGCCTCCGGTGTCTTCGGGTGCCGCCTTCGTCAACACGATCAGCAAGACGGCGCTCACCTTCTCTGCCGCCTCGCGGGTCATCGTGCAGGTCTACGTCTGGGAGTCGAACGCTGCCGTCTCCTGTACGTACTCAGGTACGACGATGCCCGTGGACGCCACCGAGCAGCTGCCCAGCATCGGCGGACTGGTATCCGGCAGCGTGACTACCTTCTCTGTCGCATCGCCGCTGGGAGCCGTCGGTGTCACGATACAGGCGACCCTGGCGGGCGGTGCGACGGGCAATATGTTCATGACCGTCGAACAGGTGACAGGGCTCGCCCTCAACGTCGTCGATCAGGGAGGCGGTAACAACGGCGTCCGGAATCAGCCCAACACGGGAACGATCCTGACGGACGCCGCCTGCTCTTACGCGGCGGCAGCGTTCATTCTGGAGCCGCCGCCACTCCGCCCGTGGGGCAACAGCTTCACGGGCGGGCAGAGCGGTTCGATCGGTGGCGCGGGGAACAGCGCCGAGTGTCAGGAGGGCCGGCAGATTGTACCGGCGGCGAGCACGAATGTCGCGGCGGTACTCAACGGTCAATTCCCGCAGGCATGGGCAAGCAACCTCGTGGTGTACAAGTAAGATGCCAACTATCCTCGAATACCTGGGACCGGGGCTGTACAACGAGATCGAGGTCGCGGACGACGATCCGCGCGTGCTGGCGCAGGCGCGGGAGAACGGCCAGCCATCGCGTGGGGCGCACTTGCTCCGCGGCATCTGTCCCCATCAGGGGCCGAAGATCGGGGAAACACCGTGCGATGCCTGCCGCGGCAGCGTCGTCATGGTTGATCTGATGGCGTGCAATCTCCACGGTTCCTGCACGCAGGAGAAGCTATCTAAGGACAGGGCAGTCAGCTATTGCCAGCGATGTAACGACCATCCGGAGGCGGGCAAGGACGCAGAGCGGGTGAAGCGGAACCGCGAGAGGGCGAAGAACAGAAGGACAGAGCCGCCCCGCATCCACAATCCGCCCATCATCACACATGGCCCAGTGCCGGCAATCGCCCCGACAGTCGAGGACGGCAACACCATCCGCATCGACCAGCACACCCTTCCCGGCCCATCCGGTCTGCGCTTCAACCCATCGCTCATCCGCTGGCAGGACGGCTACCTGTTCGCCTTCCGCAACGGCTGGGCGGGCAGCGAGATTTTCCTCCAGAGGATGGATGCCCGTTTTCGACCGTTTGGCGAGCCGGTGAAGCTCGACCTGTTCCACCAGCAGCAGGCGAATTTCGGACGGGAAGACCCCAGACTCTTCATGTTTCGCGGCAAGCTCCACGTCATGTACACGGGCGTTGTGGGCAAGACCACGTTCCTGCACACAAGCGTCTTGTATGCCCGCCTGAGCGATGACCTGCGCGTCGAGCAAATCTTCTACCCGAACTATCCCAAGAGGAACCTCTGGGAGAAGAATTGGGGGGTGTTCGAGCACGACGGCAGCCTTTACGCGGTGTACTCCATCGCTCCACACCGTATCCTCCGTATCGATGGCGAGCAAGCGGAGATGGCCTACCAGACACCGACGCGGGTTCACTGGACCGAAGGGGAAATGCGGGGCGGTGCTTCCCCTGTCCTCGTGGGGGATGAGTTCTGGCACTTCTTCCACTCGCGGACGGAGCCGGGTGGGCGGATTACCTACCACATGGGCGTCTATACCTTCGATGCGAAGCCTCCATTTGCGATCAGGCGTTTTCTGTCCGAGCCGATCGCGTCGGCCGACTGGAACACGAAGCCGGCGGATCAGTACGCCGGTGTTCTCTTCCCCGGCGGTGCCGTCCTTGACGGCGAGAGATGGACAGTGGCTGTCGGCGTCCATGACCGCTGGAGCGAGTTGCGTACCTTCGACAAGGCCGACCTGGAGAACCGCATGACTGTCATCACGCCGCCGCGGGGTGTCGTCTTCCTCGTCTATGACCCACGCCAGCCGGAGGATCGGAGCGAGCCGTTCGCCAGCGACAACGTGGAGGAGCTGCACTACTCCGCTCGCTGCGCCCGGCGGCTCGGTCTGCCCATCTCTCTGCTGCTGGAGCAGACGGCAAACCTCGCTGTCGATCGTGGACTGTTCGACTCCGTGATACCCTACGACGCGACGGCGTTTGGCGTGGGCAGCAACGCGATGGCGCAGAAGCTCGTCATCTTCGAGAAGTCGCCCTATGACCTGACGCTCTACCTCGATACCGACGCCTTCGTGATTGGGCCAGAGCATCCGCTCTCGCCGCGGTTGCCTCCCCACGATGCTCCCGATCCGATCAGTTTCGACTGGCCGTTCGTGCGAGCCGAGCAGTTCGGGCTGGCGATGGCCTACGACAAGCACCACGTCGGGCAACGCGAGTATGGCGACGACAACGAGATCGTCGATGGATACGAGCACATAACGAAGGCTGTGCGCGAGTACCTACCGGGAGCGAGCTTCGTGCCGCTCTTCAACGCCGGCGTGATCTTCTTCCGCAAGGATCACCCTGGACTCGCGAAAGTGGTCAGCCAGGCCTGGGACATCTGCCGAACCCTGTCCGTCGATGACCAGTCGGCGTTGTGCGTGGCGGCGGTCCTGCGTAACTTCACGATCTTCCCGCTCTCCGGCCATACGTGGAACCACAAGAACCACGACACGGGCGGACTGCCCTTCTGGGGATGCCGCATCCTCCACAGTCCGTTCTGGCTCAGAGAGCAACTGAACGGCGCGAAGGCTGTCGGCGCTTCGGATCGGCCGGCCACGGTTGAACGCATTGGGACGCACCGGATCTGGTAGCGCGCCTCTCCACGACGGCGCTGGCGGGGCGCATCGCAGCAGCGTGCGGGTAATTCGCGCGAACCTTGTCCGCTTCTTCGGCATCGGACTGGCAACAGGTTCGGCTCGACCGTTGGGATTGAGGAGGGGCACAATGACAGAGGACCAGTTGTCGAGGAAGAAGGAGATCGATTCTCAGATCAGCAAAGTTCAGGCTCTCCTTGGTCAGATCAACGAACGTGTCCAAGACCACAAGAACATCGACGAAGTTCACTTGGAGGACCTGAGTCATCTGGTCGAATCGGTCAAGTACCACGTTCGCCAATGGAACAAGGATTAGCCTCCGATGCTCTCCTCCGACCTCATCTCCGACTGGCGCCGACAGGTCCTCTTCGACTTGCCACGCGCCTGCCGGGAGATGCTCAGGACCGTCCATTCTCTGCGTGAGCGCCGGCGCTTCGAGGTCATCAACGCGATCCTTGATGAGATCGACGTGCGCGAGTTCCCCGACGACTTCCTCATTGACTTGCTGCTGGTCACTTCCTCGCGTGCTGTCGAGTACCCCGCGCGCGAGGGCTTCTTCCGGCGCGTGCGCGAGAAGATCGCCGGCAAGCATGGCGTCCGCAAGGCGGGCAAGCTGCTGCTGGGCCTGGCGTGCGAGGAGGCATGGGCACCGCGGTCGGAAGTGGGGTGAGGCGACGGGCACTCCCTACCCGATTTGTTTGTAGGGTATCGTAGGTAGCTGCGAACGCCACTGAGACGTATTGACCTGTTCCGCCCCTCTCGTTATCCTCGCACCCCATCAAGGTTTCTGTCAAGCGTCGGGCCAGGACGGCAAACGACACGCCCCGGGCGAACCTATCGCCCGGTGAGAGAATTGCGAAACTCAATTGCGCAGCCTGCGAAAGAGGAGCTTTTTTATAGCCGTCCTGCCCCTACCCTTGAATCATTACCCCGGAATACCCACATTCCGGGCGCAAGAGGGAGGAGCCGATGGGACGCAAGGTGAAGTGGCCGCCGCAACCTCGGGCGCACCATATCAGCGGTCGAGAACGGGTCCGCTGGCGGGGGCACGATTATTACATCGGGCCCATCGGTGGTGACAACGCGCAGGAATACGCCGCTCTGCTGGTCCGGCTCGCTGCGGCTGAGAGCGACAAACCGCAACCGGGCGAGCCGCCTCGCATCCTCGCCGGAGCGTGGCCGACCATCTCCGGGGCCATCGCCAAGTGGCTTGAGTGGGCCACGGGACACTACGGCGAGCGCGACGAGTTCCGCCATTACAAGCGCGTGATCGAGGTGCTGCTGTCGCTCCACCGCGACCTGACGACGGACGGCTTCGGTATCGATGATCTGGACGACGTCCGCAAGGCGATGGGCGAGAAGGGATGGTGCCGCAACCACATCAACCGGCAGACCATCCGCATCAAGACGATCTGGCGGCGGCTGGAGCGTCTGAAGCTGGCTCCCAGAGGCTCATGGGCTCACCTGCACTCGTTGCGACCCATCGGCAAGCAGGACCGCCAGCACCGCAGCACGGAGCCCGTGCGGCCCGCAGAGTGGCCGGCAATCATCGCCGTGTGCCGGCGGCTCAAGCCGATGCCGCGGGCGATGTTGCTCTTCATGTGGTTTACCGGGTGCCGCACGGGCGAGGTTCGCGTGATGCGCGCGTGCGAGGTTGATCGTGCTGGCGAGGAGTGGGTATTTCGGCCCGCTAAGCACAAGACCGCGCATCTTGGGCACGTCCGCGAGATCGTCATGGGCACGAGCGCGCAGAAGGTTCTGGCGCCGTGGCTGGAGGGCAAGAACGGCGACGACTTCGTGTTCGTCGGCCAGCGGGGCCCGTACTCGCGCTGGGGGCTGACGAAGGCCGTGCGCGCGGCCGCGGAGGAGGCCGGCGTGCAGCTGCATCCGTACCAGTGCCGGCATGCGGCGAAACAGAGGGTGACGCGGGCGCTGGGACTGGATTTTGCTCGAAGCTATCTCGGCCAGAAGAGCATTCAGGTCACGGACGGCTACGGCCAGCAAACCGACTTGGAGATGGCGAAGCAAGTGGCCCGTAGGTTGGGATGAGCGTAGAATAACGGGGTAGGCTGTCACGGAGAGGCTGTCTTCGCCAGGCTGATGATCTCAGTGAGCAGCTCCTCCGTGTAGGTCATATCGCTGTCGAATTCGTAGGTTCGCCGCCCGCCTGCCCAGATGGTCACGAAAGCAATCGTGTCGGTCAACTGCGTCATCTCCATTGTTATCTCGTACACCTGATAGTCGCCGCGCGAACCCTTGCCGGTCATGCTCAGTTTAGGCTGGCTCATTTACAGACTCCTTGAGGGGAGGACGTGGAGCGGGCACGGGAGGCGGCGCGGAGGTTGGGGTGAGGTCAATCAAACAACTCTCCTTGCCGAGCCGGTGGCGGCGATAGGTCTGCCAGAATCTCCACATGGCATGCGTGTAGGGCGTCCGCCCTGTCTATAGACACGACACGCACGCGCAGCCGACGGCCACCTTTCACCAGATGATTGCGTCCGTATTGCCGCAGTTCCCGAATGGTAACCTCGTCGCCTTCGCTGATGGCACGTCGCCCAGGCGGGTCAATGCGCCAGAGATTGACCACTTCTTCGTCAGGCAGCTTGAAAAACGCTTCGCCGCGTGCCATGTTGTTACTCCTTTCCAAGTAGCAAATCGACTGCCCAGCAGCCTCTGACATGCGGGCCTGCATTTCTTAGGTGGCCGAGAATTACCGAGTCGTCGGCACCGGCCTCTTCCAGCGCATCCGCCACCAATTTCAGCGTCAGCGGGTCCAGGGAGCCGTCGCTTCCACGCTCGCGGTACGCCACTTCGCAAAGCGCGAGGGCCTGCGGGGTGAGTGGCCACCAGGGACCGTCGCCGCTGCTGTTGGTTGATACTTCACCCGAGCCGTTGCCGGATACGTAGAGGGCCACTTGCCGGAAGGGGTCACCGATGATCTCCCGAAGGAGATTGGCGTATCCAGGCAAGGCGTCCTGATTGTGCATTTCGGCAGTTTCGATTATCGCCCTGGCTTCCGCATCCCCTTCCCATGATGGCATCAAGCAACGTGCAAGCGTCATGCAGGACGATGCGAGTTTGAACGTCTCCTCCTTCGTCGCCTCCCCATCCGCGAACCTCTCCGCTACCTCCACAGCCTTGCGGGATCGCTTGTCCGTGAGGAGGCTAAAGACAGACCTGCAACACGCAACCGCAAAAAGGCGGAGTTGCCGGTCGCTGATGGGGCTTGCTGGAGACTGTCCGGCGTGCCCCTCCTGATCGCGACCCATCCGCCAATCGAGCATAGCGACCGGGTCCGCGCTCGCGTTCCATTCCGTCTCGGTCATGCTTCCTCCACGGTCAGCAGCGCCGCCAAACACACATCGCGCGGCGTCATGTCCAGGGCGAAGTATCTGTAGTCCGTCGCCCTGGCTCCCATGCGTCCAAGGATTACGCTGGCCAGTTCCCGGCTGTACCGTTCTCTCAACTCACCCTGCCCGATACGCTGGTGGACAAGCCAGGAGTCCTCGATGCGTTCGATGGGGTTCCAGGCGCGGATCGGCTCTCCTCCCCCGCCGTAGCCATCATCGGTCAACCCTGTGGCATTGCCGTGCTCGTCTATCCACGCGCCGCGGTGTTCATTCCACCCCATCACCAGGGTAGCGCATGCCACGGTCCATTGCCAGACGGTGGCGGTCTTGGCCCAGGCGAGGCGGTCGGCGCGGGTCATCTGCGTTCCTCCGTTCTGCCCTTGAGCACGAACCCCTTGATTGCCTCGTAGCAGCCCCGGCAAAGCATCGCGCCCTGAAGGTCCTTCGGAATCACGTCGCTCCAGTCCTCAACGTGGAACATCTCCGGCCACAGCTCGCCGCAGCGGGCGCAGAGGTTGGGTGCAACCACGTAGGGAATGCGTCCCTTTGCTTCGAGGATGCGGTCCCATTCCTCGGACTGCTCGTCAGGCAAGCCATTCTCGTACACGGCTCTGGGCAAGCCGTTCGTGGGATGGACATGGGGGAAACCGGCACGGCAGGCTTCCGCGTACTGCGTCCGCAGATCATGCACCAGCCTGTCATCGTACTCGGGGTAGAAATGCCGGTAACAGCAGCCGCAGGAGATCAACTGCCCAAGGCATATCGGGCAGCGCTCGCAATCGCACCCTCGTTTGTGAAGCTGACCTTCCAGCACCCGGCAATCGCCGCAGGTGTGTCGGTCGTGTGGGTTCCAGTCGGTGCGGTTCATTCGTCATCCTCCACGCTTGCGGAATTTGTCGCTCGCCACCGCTCAGAACTTCCAGGTGTGGTCGGGGAAATTCTCTAGCTCAATCGCCTTGAGTTTCGTCCTTGCCTCGTCTGCCATGCGCCCATCGGCGTCCTTGGCGAAGACGAGCGATGGCGAAACAAAGACCAGTCGCTTGCGATCGTCAGGCGCGATCACGACCGTCTCATCGTCGGCATTCACCACACGACCATCGGCCAGGTCGTAGCCGACGTGGCAAGACTCCTTACGACCATAGACCCATTCCTCTTCCCACACTTCGCGGATGAAGTCAACGGACTGCCCGATCTTGAAGGTCGTCATGCTTCATTCCTCCACGAACACAATTTTACGCTCCGCGAGCGAATGCGGAGCAGGTTGCCGAAAGCGAAAGAGCGACACCCGTATGTCCTTGACCAAGCCCAGAAGGCGACGTAGGGTTGCTGCGTTTCACTCTCTGCATGCCCATCTGCATGTGCCCATCTTTCAGGATACTCTCGTCTCTCCCGGCCGGCTCGTGTGCGCCAGCGTGCGGGAGGGATGCGCTCGCGGTCCACATGGAGGTCCCATGTCATGTCTCTCCCGAACGATTTGATCAGCCCGAAGACGGCGGCGCGCCTGCTGTCCGTCCACGTCGCCACAATCTATCGACTCGTCTCCGAGGGCAAGTTGCCCGCGCTTCGCCGTGCCGGGACTCGTCTGCTCGTGCGCCGCGTTGACGTGGAGGCACTGCTGACGCCGGTCGTGCCTGCCGTGCCCGTGCCGTCGGCGCACGCGCTGCGGCGGGAGCAGATCGAGGCGGAAGAGGCGCTGAGGGCGGCGGGGCTGAGGTTTTAGGTGTTCTCGTCGTCGTGAAGAGTGCCGATCGTCTTGCCCATTTCGCGATGCACTTCCGCAAATAGCTGCTCAACCTTCGCGCGGAGAATTGGGGACGCGATGTCGGGGACGTCCTTTTTCCGCCACGATGCGATAGTGTTTAGCATGTGCGCGATGTCTCCCTCTACACGGATGACAGCGCTAGGCTTCTTTTCGGGCGGATCAGTCTTCTGCTTCTTGGCCATATTGACCAGTGTAGCAATGCTCATGGTACGCTCGCAAGGCTAATGTAACGGTAGCCGACGCTATATCATTATACCGCGTCCATCGTTACATAAAATGAAATTTCCGTGTTGACTGTAGCATTAACCGTCGTTACGATGTTCGGTGTAGCAAGCCCATGAGTCGGCTCGCTCCCGCGACTCCGGCGAAGGAGGTCGGACGTGTGCTGAGGTACATCGATGCTCCCGACCAGATTTGGTCAGACAAGAAGGAAGCAGCGAAGTGGCTCGGGCTCACCGACAGCGAGTTCCGGGCGGAGCGGGAGCGCTATCCCGACCTTCTGCCGCACTCCTTCATGGGAGACGCACACGTTTGGCACTGGCTTGATCTGGTCCGCTACAGCATGTTCCGAGGCATCGAGCGGACGAAGGAAGAGGCGACGGAAAAGAAAAAGTAGCCGGCCCGCACTTTTTTTCTCCCTGCGTAACCGTGCGCCAGCGTGCGTAACCGTGCGCCAGCGTGCGCGGCTATGCCCGTGCCAATTCGGACACCGCTGGGAGGGTATTGACACGCCGAAAACCGGGTGTACGATTTTGACTGGTCGCTGCGAGAGGAAGGTAAAAGCGATGAGCGACACGGTAGTCAGAGCGTTTGAGTTGCCCGTCAATGTGGTCGAACCCCGCGAGGCGTGGGAGACGATCAGGGAGTGCTGGAAGCAGGCGACCATGCTTGCGAACTGGTGCGTCCAGCAACTCCTTCGCAACGACGTGGTTCGGCTGCCCGGCATGGTCAAGCTAGCGAAGATGCCGAAGATCAACGGCAAGCGGCTCAAGGGATTGTACGGGCTCGCAAGTGAGACGTTCGGCTTCACGCAACCGGGCAACTGGTGGACGGGGGCTTGCAGAAGTGCCTCCACCATCTGTCGCGACGTGGAGCGCAAGTACATTTCTGAACGGCTGAACGTCATCTGGCATCGCAAGCAGGCGCCATGTACCTACCGCTATCCCTACCCGTGGCCAATCCACGCGCAGGCTTGGCGACAGGCACGACTGGACCGCAATGGAAGACCGTGTATCGAAGTCGTTTTGCCATCGCAGGAGTTTTCCTTTCCAGACGGCGGAGTCGGCATCCAGCTTCGTGGCGGTGCCGAGTTCGGCCGGCAGATGGGGCTATTCCGGCAGGTGGTCAACGGTAGTCTGCCCATGTTCCAGCTGGTTATTCGCGAGCAGCATTGCTCCCCGAGTTGCCACCGACCGCGGCTGGAAGCTCGCGAGGATTCCCGCGTGCTGGTCAAGATGGTGGCAGAGTTGCCCTGCCGTGAGAAGTTGGGCGATCGCGTATTAACTCTGATCACCGACCCGAATGCCTTCTGGGTAGCGGAGTTGGATGGGCGGCAGGCATGGGTTCTCAACAACGACCACATGAAGCGAGCGTTCGCCTGGCTTGCCGCCCATGAGGATAGACTCGACCGGTTGGCGCAGGACAGCAAGGCAGAGCGGCGTCTCAATCCTGATGCGCTGGGCGCCATTAACCGCTCGCGGGGCCGCTGCTGCCGAAAGCATCACAACCGCATGGCCTCGTGGCTCCACGAGACAGCGGCGCACCTTGTTGGCTTTGCCCAACGCAACCGCGTCGGCACGGTACTGTACAGCGACCTCGAACAAGGTCACATTGAGCGGTTCCCGTGGTTCAAGCTCAAGGCTCTACTCAAGGACAAGCTCAAGGCGACCGGCATCGTTTGCCGGTGCGCTTCGGACGGAGAAGAGGAGACTGCTGCATGAAAGGGGACGACGAATGGCTGAGACTGGCACGATTACACGTCAAGGCGACCCGGCGACTGCTGGCGGGCCGCGCAAGAGCAAGGCGCTCGAAGTCGCATCCGGCGGTATCCGCACGGTGCAGGACATTACCAACTTCGCTATCGGACATTCGCTCGATGCGCTCCACGGCGCCCACGGGAGCAAAGAGCTGAACACGTCGCTGCGCGGCGTGAACACGGGCTTGCGTTCCATTGAGATCGGCCAGCGCGTTGGCGCCCAGAAGGAGGTATGTAATATCGCCGACGACGGCGAGAGCAGCGACGACGCTCTCCGCCAGCGCGAGGCGGAACTGACAGCTGAACTAGAGCGACTCCGCGAGCGGCGTGGCGCTTGAATCGATGGACAGAGCGGATCTTGCCGTAACCCACTTGATGGACACCGTTTGTTCCAAATAGGTTGCGGCGAACCGCTCGCGGAGACGTAACTCCAATGCTGCCAACATCCAGCTACCGCCAAGCTGAGCGCGACCAAGGCCACAATCGCTTGCCGATGGGCGCCTCTCGCGAAACGTCGCTTAAATGGGCTGGAACAATGCCTTTATGGCCGCGACTCCAGCAACGATCAAGGGAGCCCTGAGAAAGTTGCGGGCGGCAATGCAGGCAGCGGTGTTCTGGGTTCCAGACAACCAGCAACGATCAAGGGAGCCCTGAGAAAGTTGCGGGACTTGCATGGTCGATAATCTCCAGGTGGTAAAAGGATCGTCCAGCAACGATCAAGGGAGCCCTGAGAAAGTTGCGGGTACAGCATTCGGCACACCTTCGAGACGATCGCCGGCGGCCAGCAACGATCAAGGGAGCCCTGAGAAAGTTGCGGGTCATCTTGGGATCTCCGGAATAGGCCCGGCAACGATCGAGGGAACCCTGAGAGCGTTGCGGGTCGTCGAAGAAGACCAGGGGGCTATCAGTCGCTCATCCGGCAACGATTCAGGGAACCTTGAGATAGTTGCTGGCAGACGTAGCTATCGAACTTGTCCTCACAACACGTCGGCCAGCAACGGCTCAGGGAACTTTGAAGGCGTTGCGGGAGGTCATCATGGACGCCACAGACCAGGAAGTTCACGCCCGCCGCCCGAGTACCGTCGCCCCCTGCCCCTCGCACTTCAGCCGGCCGCGGTGCGCTGCGGAGCCGGCGCCCGTCCCGCCCGGCGACACAGTGTTCGACGTGGCGCTCATGCGTCGCGTGAGCCTGCTGCTGGCGCGGTACTGCCGCGAGGAGCAGCGCATGGAGAGCATTCGCGCGGACGGTGTTCTCCAAGTGCGAACGTGCGTGCGCTGCAAGGCGACCAAGGAGGCGTCTGAATTCGGCGAGGCCAAGAGCTGCAATCGGTGCCTCGCCGCCCGGCATGAATACCGGGCCCGCCCGAAGTCTATGGAGAGGCGCAGGGAATACGAGAAGGAGTACCGCGAGCGGCAGAAGACAGGGTGAGCATCCCTCCGGCCGTGCAGCCTCTTGTTGGGGCGGCGACCATCAGCAGTAGTAGTTGATCTTGCCGAGCTCGCACGGAAGCGGCCGGAGGGTGTATACACGGGAGGCAGACGTGAGCGACAGCGGACGAACCCTTGGCGACTGCGAGCACGGCCACACGCCGGCGTACTGCCTCATCTGCCTGCGCGCCAGGGTGGAGCGAGCGGATAGGGCGCTTGCGATCATGATGGAGCGGGGGTGGGGAGTACATCCGCCTGGCAATCTTATTGGCTGGGGCGTCTTCGCGCCGACAGCGTCGATGGATACGTGGACGTTTGAGAACAAGTTTGACGATCCGTTCTCCGCCCTCATCGCGGCGGACGACTGGTGGAAGGCGAACGTCGATAAGACCTGAATCACAGCGGGCGACGGGGCATTTTCGCATCAACCAACAACAGAAAGGAGCAGGTCCTCTTCCCGGCTGGGAGAGAAATCGTGTGGGACGCTGAAGCTGGACTGGACTGCACTTCGGTGAGCGTTCTCGTAAGCACTGCGTCACACAACCGCCCCGCCGCCCGCGTGAAGACATGGAGGGAGAGATGGTACGGAGGCTATTTCTGTGGGCCGTGTGGTTCGTCATCGCACGGCTGGAAGCAAAGCTGGAGAGCTATCGCACGGGGCTGGCCGCGGCCCAGCTGCCGGACCTGCGGCATGTGGCGGAGCGGCTGGCGGCGTTGTGGGGGTAAGGCGATGGACCGATGGCATCTGCTGCGGAAGTGGCTTGACACCGACACGGTGAGCATCGTTGGTACGGCTGGTTCACTGGCCGATCTGGTGGAGTGCGCCAAACGCAGCAATCAGCACGAGGGCTACAGAGGCCACTACTTCGTGGTCCACGAATCCGAACTCCCGATTTTCGGGCTCGAAGCACCAGCGTCATGACATGGAAGGAGGTACGCGATGAAATGCCAGCGATGCGGCTGGGAGTGCAACACGACGAGTCTCGTTCTCCAGGTCACGGTGCGCCCGCCCGGCAAGAGCGAGTTCTCGTCGGTCGTGCCCTACGAGTTCTGCCGGGATTGCATGGAGCGCGTCCGCAAGCGGCTGTTGTCGGCGGCGGACGTGGAGCGAACGGAGGTGGTACGTGCGAGACTGTGAAATCTGCCAGAACGCTCCCGTTGCCGTGACGATGGTCGTGCAGGTGACCACCTTTTACCCGCACAAGCCATCGGAGGAATCGTCCGCCTCGCATGAGGTTTGCGAGCAGTGCGCCCATGCCTGGCGCGCTCGTGCCCACGGCAGCTACGACGACGCGGGCTGCGATGCGCGGCGAGAGAGGCGGGTGCGGGAATGAGCGAGCCCAACAAGTTCCGCATCACCTACTGCCCGCGTGCTGGCGGCTGGGTCGTCACCGTGGAGCTGGTCGCGCCTCTGGCGCCCGGCAAGAAGCCCAGTCTGGTGCTGTCCAGCTTGCACGACTCGCTGGAGGCGGCGGAACGATTCGGTGACTGGTGGTGCGACGGGCATCTTGACCATGACTTCGACACGAAGCGGAAGCTGAACATCGTTCCGAGTCAGCGGGACTGGAGTCATTATCGCCCGGTAACGAGGTAACACATCATGAGCGAGAATCAGGATCACCGGGAAGACAGCGATTGCGATTGTGCCATCTGCCGGGAGGGGATGGAGACGTACCGCGCCTGGGAGGCGGAAGCGATGGCGAAGCACGGCTGGCTTCGCCACTACGTCGGCGATGACCCGGATTCGCCCTCCGGCATCAACCACCACACGCACGGCCTGCTGGCGTCGTTCGGTCATCCGGACATACAGATCGTCGGCAAGCTGACTCAGGAGAAGTCAGCCGCCGTCATGGTCGCGGTGGTCAACCGGATCAAGGAGGGCGAGAAGTTCAAGGCTGGCGACGTGCTGGAAGGCATCTTGCGGGACGCCTACCTGATCAAGCTGGTTGACGCCGTGGAGAACGGCCGACCTGTCCTGCGCCTCATCTTCCCCGACCCGCAGAATCAGGTGGACCGCGACAAGATGACGGAGCCGTGGATGAGCGACCAGTACGGCGATCTGGCGGAAGTGTAGCCCGGCATTCTCCGGGGCGGCGGCCGAGGCGTTGTGTCGAGGGGGATAACAGCACACGGCACACGGCCGTCGCTCCGGGGAAATGCGAAAGCGAGGAGGGACGCATGCCAAATTTCTCTTACGTGGAAGGTGCGGTGGAGCTTGCCAAGAGGGAGGGACTGCATCTCGTCGCACTCTCCATCGACGGCAAATACGCCAAGCAAGGCAGCGCTGTCGTCACGGGGCCGACGGGGCCGGAAATGACGGAGAAGGTGTGGGAACTGTTTCGCCAGCTTGCGGACGTTGAAACGAGGATGAAGTAGATGGACGAGAACGACGGCTGGGCGAAGGGCAGAAAGTGCATGTGCGGCCACGGCGATACCCACGCCAACATCGGCGGTTGTGGCGCGTGCCGTGTGGACGGATGCCCCTGCGAAGCGTGGCACGACACGCCGATGCCGGATAAGTGCGAGTGCGCCGGATGCTGGCGTGAATCGAACATGCCGCCGGCAGGTGTCGGTCTTTCTGGAGAGTGACAACGATGATCGACACGCAACGCGAGCCCGGCATCATCGGCGAAGTCGAGATGGAGCGCGCCTACCAGGCCGCGCAGTGGTCGCTAGCGCATGATGAGACGCACACGCCCAACGACTGGATTGCTCTCCTGACGCGGCACGCCGGACTGGCCGCGAACGACGGCGCCGGCAAGGACGACGAGGAGCGGTTCCGAAAGCAGATGGTCAGGTGCGCCGCCCTCGCGGTCGCGGCGGTCGGTGCCCTGGACCGGCGGACGCAGCGGACGAAGGTGGTGGCGATCGAGCAAGGACCAGGGTACTAGGGAGGACGAGATGGCGAAACAACGCGAACTGACAGGTACAAGCGACGGCATCCTCCAGCGTGACCGGGAGGAGGCTGCTGAGTCCGGGGCTGGTGTCTCTGCCCCGGCTGAAGCGAAGCCGCGCCGCAAGCCCAACCCGACCGTGCGTGCCATCCAGAGCGTGCTGGAGATCCTCGAACCGCTCGACCTGGAGCGGCGCCGTCGCGTGCTGGCGTGCGTGCTGGACGAGCTGGGCGTCCAGGTGTGCCGTGCGGTGCCGGTCGATCCGCCGGCGCATCACGGCTCACTCAGCATGGGCAATGATGTTGTGACGGCGCACGGTATGCGGCCATCGCCGAGCGGATACGTACCGCCTGATCCGAAACGCATCGTCATCGGCGAGAAGGAGATCAGCCGACCATCGGAGGGCGAAACGAGATGAGCGACGGACTGCCCAAGCCTGACTATGAACGCGGCAACGTGAAGCTGTTCAACGCGGATAGTCTTGCGCTGCTGCCCATGCTGCCGGCGGGGTGCGTCGATGCGGTGGTGACGGACCCGCCGTACTTCCAGCCTGCCGCTCACTACTGCGGAACGCGATCAGAGGGAAGGCCACGCCGGTCGATTAGCGACACGTCCATCCTTGAGAACTTTTTTCGCCTGTTCATCGCAGGTGCATCGCGGGCGCTGAAGCCAACTGGAACATGGTATCTGTTCTGCGATGGGCAGAGCTACCCGATTGCCTTCACGGGCATGTATCCGCACTGCAAGTACGTCCGTCCTCTGATCTGGGACCGATTGATTGCCTTCAACGGTTACACTTGGCGGCACCAGCACGAGATCATCGCATGGGGAGAGCAGGAAGACACTCCACGGATTCCGACCGGCGATGGGGACGTGATTCGTCTTCGCGGCGTTCTTCAAGATGACCGCGAGCATCCAGCCGAAAAGCCTGTCGAGTTAGTGGGTCTTCTACTTGAAAAGACGCTTGCCGGTGGAACGGTCTTGGACCCCTTCATGGGTTCCGGCACAACTGGCGTTGCTTGCATTCAGACCGGGCGCCCGTTCGTCGGCGTGGAACTGGAGAAACGCTACTTCGACATCGCCTGTCGCCGTATCGATCAGGCGTTCGACGACTTCGCCCTGTTCGAGAAGACCGCGCCCGCCGTGCGGCAAGGAGACTTGTTCGCCATCAGCGACGGAAAGGCAGAGAAATGAGCAGCATCATCGACGCACTACAGCAGGCGGACGACGCCATCGCGGCGGCAGTGGCCACGATGACCATCGAGGACCTCGACCGCGAAATCGCCAACCTCTTCCGCTGGCGGCAACGGCTGATCGACGAGTGCGACAAGCTGAAGGCCGTGCAGGCGGCACGACCACCGGCCCCGCCACCCAACGGCAAGTCGACGTACAGCCCCGCACGCCTGCCCGTGCCGCTGTCCACGCCGGCCGTGCTGCCGGTGCCAGGTCTGACGATGCCGGCGCCGGAGGAGGAGACGCCGCTGCCGGAGCCCGCACGCGCCAACGGCTGCCGCCAGCCGGCCAAGGTGGCGAAGGACCAGCGCCGCATGGACGTGGTGCGCTTCATCCTCCGCAACGGCCCGGCGACGGTGGGCGAACTGAGGGAGGAGCTGGACATACCGGTGGGGTCAATGGGGGCGCTGCTGGCACACGAATGGTTCCTGAAGACCGGCGGGAGGGTGGAGATTACGAACGATGCGAGACAGGCGGTGGAGGCGGAGACATGAACGAAGTCGTAGCCGGAGGCAGGTTCAATCTCTGCCTCAAGTGCGGGAAGCTGTTCCCGATCAAGGATTGGGGCGACCTGACGATGGCCCTTGACGGCAAGCTGCCGCCTCACTACTGCCCGGAGAAGACGGTGGAGGAGTGGAAGGCCGAATTTGCTCGGCAGGCGGCGGAGGCGGAGACGATGCCGGGACCGGGGCGGGAGTGAGGGCGATCTGTGCCTCCTGATAGGCCAGAAACTCCGTCAAGAGGGAACCGTGCCCCTGCAAGACCTGGCGGCACAGCTCGCGGCGAATGTCCTCAGCGATCTTGTCGGGAGGCGGCATGGGGGGTCAGTCCTCCTGGGACGAAGCGTAAACCGTCCCTCGAACGATTCGGTGGTGCTTCCTGATCTCTCGAAGAATCTGGGATCGCGTTCTTTCTCTACCCTCTCGCTCGTCCATCCACTCGTATACGTCAACGAGTTGATCATAGACGGATTTCTTGCTTAGGCCGAACACATGAATGAAAGATGCACCATTGGGGAATATCAGGAGCGCGACCCAGCAACCGCAGCTGGCAGCTTCAGTGCCTTTGTCGGTCGGCGGCATGGGTCACTCTCCCTTCCGGCCGCGTCGCGGTGGCGGGGCGGCGCCTTCAAACTTGTGCATCTGCTCGCCGTGATCTTCCGCAACAAGAGGGCGCAGACGGTCGCTCAGGTACTCGGCAACAGTGATGCCAAGGTAGGCGGCAACGATCTTCGCCTGTTGCAGAACGGTTCGGTCGATCTTCACCGACTCATCGTCTCGCTTTGGCTTCGGCATCGGAGGGGTTTCCAGGGTTGCGGTCATTCTCACTCCACAGAAGGGAAGGTTATCAGGGGAAACGGTTTCCGGTCAACTTCAATTCTAGTGCCTGAGTGCGGAAAGTCAACTGAAGAAAAACGGCAAGATTCCGATTTTGCACCTTGACACTCAGTCACTAGGTGGTAGAATCCATATAGAGTCAAACGCAACGCCCCCAACCCGGAGCCACCCATGACCCAGACCCGCGACTTCATCGGCCCCGTCCGCGTGACCCACGCGGACAACACCACCGGGTTCGCCACGTTGGCCTACGAGGGCTGCGACCCGGCCGCCATCGCAGCCGCTATCGCCGCCGGGCACGCCGCCGGACAGACGGTGTACCGCTCCGGCTGGCAGGATGAGCCGCGACAGTACGCGGTCGAGTTGGCGTGATCAACCCTTTCGCCCCGGAGTCCAGACCATGACCGCTACCAGCCTCTACCGCGTGATCGGAACCAACGCCGACAATCAGGTGGTGTTTCGTTCCGAGGCGCTGACCTGGCTCGCCGCACAGATCCGCCTGGTCGAGCTTCGCGAGAAGTACGCCGACCGCGGATGGCGAATGTTCATCGATCCGAATGAGTAGTCGGCTGCAGAACGCCCTGGATCGCTGAAAGGAGTCCTGACCATGACCGCTACCGCACACAAGCAGACCGCCGGACACGTAAGTTTCGTCTGTGATGCCGGAGATCATCACCTGTGCGATCACGCTGACTGCGAATGCCCGTGTCACCAGAAGCCGCAGCCGGAGGCACCCAAGCCCGAGACGCCGGCAAAGCCTGCGCCGCCCGCCGCTCAGTACGCATGGCTGGTTCCCGACCAGCTTGCCGCCGAGATCGTCCGCGCCGGCGCCGGCTGCCTGTTCGAGATCGTGGACCGCGACAGCCGCGGCAAGATGCGCGTCACGACCTACGCCCTGCGTGTCGTCCGCGACCGGGGGCGGTTCGCCGGGTGGTCGGTGCAGAAGCTGGGATGCGACGGTGAGATGCTGGAGGAATATCACCTAGACGTGTCGTTCGGGCCCGAGGTCCGACACGCCGAATGTACGTGCGGAGCGTATTGCTTCCGCAGCCGGGAGCGCGGGCCATGTCGGCATCTGCTGGCGGTGTGGACGCTGCTGGGTCGCATCGGGATCAGTCCGCGGACCGGCGAGTAAACCACAACGCATCGCCCCTGAAGGAGATCGACATGGTTGCTGTTTCGAGATTTGCCCCGTCCAGCGAACGAACCGGATCGCTGCACAACATCGATAGCCCGCTTCGTTTCGAGGTGACGATGGTATCGCCCGACCTGGCGAGCGAACTGCTGGCCAAGCTGCACCCCAACCAGCGCGGACCAAAGCAGGCGAAGATAGCCGGCATGGTTGCCGACATGAAGGCCGACCGCTGGCATCTGACCCATCAAGGCGTCGCCATCGACGTAGAGGGTCGCGTTGTCGATGGGCAGAACAAGCTGATTGCCGTCACCCGTAGCGGCTGCACGGTGCCTATGGTCATCTGCTACGGCATCCCGCTGGAGGCACTGGTTGTCATGGACTGCGGGACCGCCCGCAACGCTGCCGATGCCGGGAGGATAGCCGGAGTTGGCGTCACGAACAGTGCCCTCTATGCCGTGGCTCGGCACATGATCCTCACGCCTTACACGCAGAAGAGGAACCTGTCCATTCAGGAGAGTATCGACCTCGTCATCACGTACCGATCCGGTCTGGACTACGTCTTTGACGTGCTGGCCAAGCCCATGAAGCACGTCATCGGAGCGTCCATCCGTGCCGTCGTGGCGCGGGCCAGCTACAGCGCCGACAAGGACGTTATCGGGAAGTTTGCCGAGTTCCTTTACAACGGCTTGCCAGACAACACGAAGACGCAAAACTCCGTCGTGCTGCTTCGCAACTGGCTCCTGACGGGTGCAGGCGTCCGCGGCGGTCTGCGCGACAGCCACCGGAAGAACATCTACGGATACACCGAATTCGCTCTACGGTCGTTCCTCGATGGTCAGCGAATCATCCGCCTGGAGTTTCCCGAACAGGAGTTGTTCGCGATTCCAAGACTGCGGAAAGCGAAGGTTCACCCGGAGACGACGAACTCGAACTGACGCACCCCTGCAAGCGATGGCGGCCAAGCATCTGCGGACCCTGAGCCGTCATCATGTTGAGGTCACCACCCCAGACGTTGGACGCAGACGGCCCTGGGAGGTGGTGATCAGAGCGGAGGCCAAGTCGGTTCCCTTTGAGGAACCTCACCCGAGCCCAGCCGGTGGAAGGCCGGCACCGAACACGAGTGCTTCAACCGAGGCGAGAATAGAAGCGTTCGGCAATCCTCGGTCACGCCGACGAAAGTTCCCGGCACCGCTGGCGACTTGACAGCCGGAGAGACGGCGACCTTTACCCCACGAATCGCCCCGACAAGGAGTCTGACCCATGTTTCTGTTCGACTTTTTCAAGGCTCTTTCCCGCCTGACCACCGCCGTCAACACGATGGCGGAGCAGTTCGAGGGCGGCAGTAAACGGCTTGCGTCGGGACGCCAGGACGACGAGCAGCCGCCCGCCATCGAGACGACCGCGACGGCGAGCGAGGCGGCGGTGCGGGGGAACGGAAGGAAGGTGCGGTCGTGACCGGCCTCATGACGTACACACGTTGTCCGGCGTGCGCTGGAACGCTGGAGATTGCCGTGGGGGATCACCTCCATCCGTGCCCCTGTACTCGCAGCCCGTTGCCTGGTTGGGCAGCGACCGGCCTTACGCTGCGTCAGCAAGAGCGAGCCGTGCGGATGGAGGCGGTGGCGAAGGACCTGCTGAAGGCGTGCGAGGAGGTCCTTCCGTGGTCGCTCAACGCCATCGCGGCCGGCATCGATGGACCGGAGCTTACGAAGACCGTCCAGGCAACGCATCGCATTCCGACGCTGCTGCGTGCGGCAATCGCCCGCGCCAAGGGAGAATCGCCATGATCCCGCTTGAAGACACCGCCGCCCTCCGCTTCTCGAACGCCGGCTGGGGCATCTATTCGGTCGTCGTGACGCTCACGCACGGCGAGCGGCCGGCGCGGGTATCGCTCGGAAGGTTCCCGTCGCTGGCGCTGTGCCGCAAGGTGGCGGAGCAGTACGCCGACGATCAGCCGGCGATTTACAGGAAGACCGCGAACGGATGGGAGAAGGAGGAATTGTCGTGAATCAGAAAGAACTGAATCAGCCGACGCCCGACGAGTGGATTAGCAAGGTGGACACCGTGGAGACGGTGGAGGGCCTTGTAATCTGTGATGTACGGCACGCCGGGACGCACAAGACGGCTGCCAACGCCAACCTGATCGCAGCTGCGCCGGACCTATTCAGAGTGTTGAAGGGTCTGCTTTACCTGTTTCCTCCATCGCATGAAATCGTTTCCATGCGCGACCCGAGGCATATTGGATTAGTGAACCTGGAAGCGGCTGGCCGCGCTGCTCTTGCAAAAGCCGAAGGGAAGTCCTCGTGAAAACCTCTTGCTGGATCTGCTGTCTCGGCTGCACGATGTTCGCCACGCTGACCGCGACCATGTCGCTGGCCTGGCTGCCCCCGGCGGTCGGCTGGGCCCTCGCGGCGGTCGGGATGCAATGGCTCGCGCCAAACGATAACGAGGAGGTATCCTGACCATGACAACCGCGACCGAACGTAAGCACCTACTGCCCTGCCCTCTCTGCGGAGAGACAGAAGCCAGCATCGAGCTGTGTCTTTCGGAGCTGCCGAATCCTAATCAGACTGACGATGATCTGTTCACCTGCAATGCGTGCGGTAACGGATTCAGCCTATCGCACGTCCGCGCCTTCGTCGCGCAATGGATGCCGATACTGAAGTGGCTGGAGTCTTGCCCGCCCGCGTGCGGCGATGCGCCGGTCGTGCCGGCAGCGTGCCTCGTGCCAAATCCGGACGAATCCGATCTACCATTCTGAGGAGTAACCATGTCCCTTCTCCGACCGCATGACGTACCACACGCCCGTTCCCACGCCCGCGGCCATCCCGAGCTTCTGGCGCCGCTCCAGGACCCAGCCGCCGTGCGTGCGTGGATCGCGGAGCAAGCCCTCGACGAGCTGCGCGCGATCGAGGACGAGCTATCCCGGCACGGGCGGGTGACGATCGTGACCGAGGACCTGCGGGCCGTGCGGCTGTCGGCGCTTTTGGCGGCGGCGGAAGAGGCGGGGATGGTGGGGGACGAGCCATGACCGACATCGACCACATCTGCAAGGCCATCGACGCCGACCCGACCGACGTGGTGTCGCTGAAGGCCGCAGCCGACTGGCACGAGGAGCGGGGCAACCTGCTCGCGGCGGTGATGCTTCGCGTGCAGGCTCGCGTGGAGGAGCGGATGGCGGGGCTGATGCTCGATGGGAGAGCGAACCCGAGCGAGTTCGTGCGGCGGTATACCAGATACGACAGGGAGATGACGCACAAGAGCGGCGCGGTTGCGGTAGTTGCGAAGCACGATGACCGAGTTGAAATCTCCGGTCCATCATGGCCAAACTCGAAACGCTCTCAGTGGCACATCATCGTCAGCGGTCGCTACCTGTCCGTGGAAACGTCAACGGAGATAGGCTGGCTCCCTACGTGGGAATTCTGGGGTGGGCAGGGATGGACTGACGAGATGGGTAACGATCCACCCGACGCCGTCTTCGCCGCCCTGGAGGCTGCCGCCCGGCGTATCGAGCGCGAACGCGCGGAAAGGGAGTTGTTGCGATGACCGGCACACTCAGCGAGTTTGACGTCCAGGCCATCCTTGACAGGGCCGAAACGCCTCTGACGCACGCCAGCGCGCTCGGTCGCCTTCTGTGCCTCGTGGACGACTACAACGCGCTCGTCAGGGAGCAGCGCAAGGAGCGTCCCGACCGCGAACGATTGATGCAGATGCTCGACGAGGACCGCGACGAGGTGCTCATGATGTTGTGCGACAGCTGCATCGACGACGGGCGGGAGGCGGAGGCGAAAGGGTGGGGGTGGCTGGCGGCGAATCACAAGTGGCCGGCACGGATGGATAGTGGATGGGCGTGGTCGGAAACAAGCAGCTGGGTTCACGAAAACCTGTCGTACATGCTGCCGGACGCCCTGGCTGATTTGGTGTGGCAGGCGGAACGTGGTCCAGTCGCGACCACGAAGACGCCCCGCTGGCCGACCGCCCGCGCCGCCCTCGAAGCCGTCGTGGACGTGATCGCCTCGGGTAAGTGGCAACAGTAAAGGAGTCCCGCAATGCTTGTTCTGTCCCGCAAACTCGGCGAGCGCATCCGTATCGGCCCCCTGCCCGACGGCAGCATCGTCTGGATTGAGGTCGTGGATCTCAACAACAAGACCGTCAGGCTCGGCATCACGGCGCCGCAGAGCGTCAAGGTTTTTCGCGCCGAGCTGCTGGACGAGAAGGAGCCGAAATGAGCAAGCCGACGAACGTCATCGACGAAAGCGACCCGAACGCCAATATGTACGGCTGCCTACCGTGCCCGCGGTGCCGCAGTACGTGTCGCTGGCCGACTCAGCCGTTCCATCCCGTGTACCCGAACTGCATCTTGTGCGACTACTGCGATTTCATCGAGCAGGCCGTGCGGAAGGACGGTGCCACTTGAAAGACGCGAAAGTCATCCGCGCTTACCGAGACGACCTGCGCCGGCTCGTGCAGCAGGGCACCGGCTGTACGCATCCCGACGGGCTCTGCCTGCAATGCCAGGCCGTGCTTCAGGCGATGGATCAGCAAATCAACCTGCTGTCGTGGGTGCTCGATGAATGCCCGGACCTGGACCACGCCGTCGAGCACGCGGCGGCAATGGCGAGGAGATGACGATGAGCGAGAACATGGAGGTCCCAGATGCCGTTTCGTTTGTGTGTCCGTCTGCATCCCGGCGACCCCTGGCTGTGGGTCCGCCAGGGGACCAGCGGTCACGTCGCGGATTACTGGACGACAGACCACCCATCGCAGGCGACGGTGTGGCAGGAGCGGTTCGACGTGGCGGCGGCCGTGGTGGCGTTCGGCAGGGCTTGGGAGTGCCGGTACGAGGAAGTGGCGGCAGAGGCGGACGTCGAGACGCGGCGGAAGGCGGTGCGGCGATGAAGGGTTGTACGAATGTAATACGGAGCGTAAGCTATGCTCATGGCGCGCAAGAAGCCGTTGAAACCGAAACTCTGGAAGACACGTCTTTTCAATCTCCGCAAGAAGCTGGGCCTGACGCAAGAGCAGGCAGCGGCGGAGTGTGGCATGACCACGTCCGCATGGGTAGCCTGGGAAAACCGCCAGAACTACCCGAGCCGTCTCGCGCTCAACCTCATCAAGCAAGCGTTCGGCAAGAAGTACCCCGACGCCAAATCCTGGTAAGCAAGCTCCTCCGGAAAAATCTCAGTTCGCCCTTGCAATGCGACTTGTACGCATGTAGGTTGTATGCGTGTAAGTAGCGATGTTTCCCTTTCGCCCTCAAAGGAACAGACGATGAAATACTCACCCAGCCTCATGCAAATCGGCGCCGCACTGGTCGCGGCCCAGCCGGACCTCCTGTCCCCTGAGAGGGACGGCACGGTCGATACCGGGAAATTCAAGTTCCGCTACACGACGCTGGCGGAAGTCATGTCCTGCGTCCGCCCGGCACTCAACCGGCACGGCATCAGCGTCTTGCAGTCTGTCGGCACCGGGCAGCGCGGCCCCACGGTGACGACGCTGCTCTTGCACACCTCCGGAGAGTGGATCGAGACGGAGCCTCTGGAGATGCCAGCCGGACAGGCGGACGCGAAGGCGTGGGGCAGCGCGATCACCTACGCCAAGAGGTATTCGTTGCTCGCCAGCGTGGCGGTGGTCGCGGACATGGACGACGACGCCGGCGCAGCGTGCGTGCCGCCGAAGCCAGCCCAGCAGGCTCCGGCACGACAGCCGCAGCAGCAACCGGCGGCGCAGCAGAAGGCTCCCGCGCCCTCCGGCTCGGGCGTGACGCCGGCGCCCGCGAAGCCGGCACAGCAGCAGCCCGCAAAGAAGCCCCGACCGATGCCGAAGAACAAGGACGAACTGGACAAGCTGGACGCGAGCGCGGCAGCGACGGGCAAGTGGAAGGTCGGTGAACTGAAGCG
>Ga0210384_10000304_pt1 | contig 77069 bp, 65 predicted proteins | sample IncBWH2MmetaG_FD_160574 | JGI IMG/M metagenome (GOLD analysis project Ga0210384, IMG submission 160574) | Forest soil microbial communities from Barre Woods Harvard Forest LTER site, Petersham, Massachusetts, United States - Inc-BW-H-2-M | ecosystem: Environmental > Terrestrial > Soil >... | reverse complement strand
GGTTCTACTTTCAACGTATACGCCGGCACGATTCGTAACGGCACGCGGTCCACGCGAGTGGAACTTGGAGCGATGTGCGTCACGGGAACCGTGACGGCGAACTTGTATCCGCCGATCGTCACTTCCTGCTGCACGGTAACCAAGGGCGGTGGCTCGGGTTGCAATTTTTCCCAAGCTGTCAACTTAGGAACAGCCTGGGTAACATCGACCTTGAACTGATAGCCCTTTGCGGCATCGCCTTCTCGTTTGGTCTCTTTGAAAGATGGAGGAAGATTTAACTTCACCGTACCGAGCTCGCAACCTGCATCTTTGCGGCAAATGGCTTCGGCCGAAACACTAAAGGATTCCCCGACGACAAGAGCGTCGCGATCGGCTTCCGCGCGAACCTCGACGGCTAACACTCGAGTTAACGCACGGTCAATCCGTTTGCGTGTTCGCGCAAGCTCGAAGGAGAGTGGCGAAGTGGGCGTGCCTTTCTCGGCAGGGGAGATGGCATCGATTTGCATCGCGGCGCTGGCCAGGTCCGCGGCAGCTTGGGACCAATTGAGAGAGAGTGACGCAGCCCGCGCCTTCGCGATGGCCGATTCCGCTTCGTTCACAGCGCGCCGGAACTGTGCTTCGGGTACCGAGCCGCTAGCGAGATCATGGAGCGGCCTGGCCAAACTCGCGGGATCGAGTTTGCTTCCGTCTTCGCGAATGAGCACCAGCGGGCGACGAAGAAAGGGTGAATTGACAAAACCGGTGATGCCCTGCGAACGGTGATTGGAAAAAGCGTCGAGTGCGATTTCGCGCCAAGGCTTGCTCCAAAGCGGCGAGATTTCGTCAACGGGGAGAGTATAACCATTTGAAGAAGCACCGCTTGCCCCACCGCGTTCCGTGTCCAGAATCTGCACCGGATTCGAGGAGTTTCCCCAGGGAGCCAATCCATCCTTGGAGATTTGCTCTGGAAAAGATTTTGCATCGGCAGCAAGTTCCACAGCACGCGGCGTCCACAATCCAGAGGTTTGATGGTGCCCGTGGCCGCCATGCACGCCGCCCCAGCCGTTGATGACGATGTTGGGGCGATAGGTGCGGATTACGCGCACCATTTCTCCGAGGACTGCATCGCCCCAGATTTTTTCCGTTTCCTCGGGCGTTTTTGAGAATCCGAAATCAGGTGCACTTCCAAAAAAGAGTTTAATGCCGTAGCCCCGCGAGGCGGCAAGAAGTTCCTGTGTACGGATTAATCCAAGTTGCGGCGCCTGCTCAGGCCCGAGATCATTTTGCCCGCCTTCGCCGCGCGTGAGGGTGAGGAGCGCCACATCCGCATGGAGACCTCGCGCGAGATAGGTAAGCAGAGCGGCGGATTCGTCATCGGGATGCGCAGTGATATAGAGGATGCGCGTGGTGATTAGGGTGCTGTCGATGGCTTCGATGGTTTCCGGGAGGCCGGGGCCTGTTCCTGGAGCAGGGGGAAATTGGGGCGACGCAGGCTTAGCGGAAAAAGATGCCAGCACAGCACCGAAAAGTGTTGATCCAACGGCTCTAAGGAAGAGTCGATTCACGCGGCCTCCGAGTCACTTACCTTTTAAACGGGCACATCGTCAACTTTTGCAAATGGCCATTGTCGCATTTTACGGGCCCAGATAAGAAATGCGAGCGTTCCAAACACAATTTCCGCCAATCCCCATATTCTCGCCGAACCGGTTTGCCAGAAAAGCCAAGCCCATCCCAAAATGGTGAGTACCGCCGGCAAAGGATAGAGCCACATTTTGAATGGCAACCGTGCCGAGCCCCACCGCCGCCGCAATAAGATCACTCCCACAGCCTGGCCGATAAATTGGACGAGCAGGCGCATCGCCAGGATTCCTTTGATGGCCCACTCCAGCTTTAAAATCACGCTGCAAACGAAGGCGAGTCCGCCGAGAACCAGAAGCGAAACGTAAGGAAAATGTTTGGTCGGATGCAGGCGCCCGAAGATCGGGAAGAAATTTCCGTCCAGCGCCGCAGAATACGGCACGCGCGAATATCCCAGCAGCACGGAGAAGACCGACGCGAGCGCGATCCACAACACCATCCACGTCGCCGCTTGAGCCGCGTGGGCGCCATACAATCTTTCCACGAATGTGCTGACAATGAATTTCGAGTTTTGGGCTTCCCGCCACGGCACAACTCCCAGAATGCTTATCTGCATTGCCATGTACAGCAGCGTGATTCCCAGAATCGAGAGGAAAATTCCGCGCGGGATATTGCGTTCCGGGTCGCGAATTTCACCGCCTAGGTTGCAGATGTTGTAATAGCCCCAATAACTGTAAACGGTGTTGACCATCGCGGACCCAAGGCCCGCGAACCACACCCAGGAAAGAGAAAATGCGCCTGGGGGAAAATCGAAAGCCATTTTTGCATTGAAATGGCTTGCTCCTCCCCAGATCAGCCAGAGAAGAGTGCCGACCACGCCAGTCCACAGAAGAACGGAGATTTTCCCGATAGTGGTAATGCGCCGATAGAGCAGCACCACGAGGAAAAGAACCAGTCCTCCCGAGACGGCTTTAGACTCGAGGGTTGTGAGCGGGTGAAGATATCCGGCATAGCGCGCAAATCCGATGGAGGCGGATGCGATGGAAAGCGGCGCTTGGACAAATGTCTGCCACACAAACAGAAAAGACATCAAGCGGCCCCAGCGTCCGGGCCCGTATGCTTCGCGAAGGAAAACGTACGTTCCGCCAGCGCGCGGCATGGCCGCGCCAAGTTCGGACCAGACGAAAGCATCGAGCGTGGCCAACGCAGCTCCTGCAATCCACGCGATTAGAGCCTGCGGCCCGCCCATTGCTTTGATCACCAGCGACGTGACTACAAAGGGGCCGATGCCCACAATCTCAATCATGTTGAGAGCGACGGCCTCTTTCAGACCCAGGCCGCGCTCGAGGCCGGAAGGTTGCTCCGCCGGAATACCTCCGGTCTTGCCGGGAGCTCCGTTGTCGGGCGTGGTCAGCACGCCGCCGAGAATAGCAAATGCGTCGCGTTGCAGCTAACGTGCAATTTGTGAGGATGTTCTAATATTATTCTGTGCCACCGAAGGCATTTCGGTTTGCATCCATAGCAGGACAGCTTAAACTCGTCGGCGCGTGGCCTGTCCGCGCGGCAAAGGTTTAGCGGGGCTTTGGCGGAGACTCTTCAGGTGCCGGCATGAAGCTACTCCGTGCCCTTTTAGGGGGCGCGAAACTTCTCTGTCTATTGGTCTGCACATTGGCATTGCCTGCGCCTTTTGCAGCCGTGGCACGCGCACAACAGCTGGAGTTACCACGCGGAGCTTCCGCCGTCATCGATAAAATCTACTCTTTCGATACGGATGATGCGGTCGCGGATGCACAGCGCCTGCAGAGAGAGCAGCCCGACCACCCTCTGGGCTATTTGCTTGAGGCTGAAGCCCTGTGGTGGAAAATCTTTTGCACTTCAGCGGAATTCAAGTACGGAATGACCGACGCGCGGCACAGGCCAAAACTTGCCGCCGACCAGCATTATCTGGATCTGGCCGCAAAGGCCTCGTCGATCGCGCTGGCGCAGCTCAAGAATCACGAAACCGCGGTAATGCAATTCTATGCAGGTATGGGGGATGCGTTCGCCGCGCGGCTCTACGGACTTCGCGGCGAGAATCGTGCTGCCGCTCGCGCTGGCGTCCACGCACGCGAGCATTTTCTCCACGCTATTCAGCTGGACCCCGAACTCGTCGATGCCGAGTTCGGGCTGGGCCTCTACAATTACTATGCGGACACGCTCAGTGGCATCGCCAAACTCCTGAGTTTTTTCATGGGCATTCCGGCGGGCAACAAACAAGAGGGCATCCGCCAGCTGGAACACGATATTGCCGAGGGCGTTCTTACGCCTGCCGCAGCGCGTTTTTATCTGGCGCTGGATCTGCACCGCTACGATCAACAGTATGCAAAAGCGCTCGCCGTCATCAGCCCGTTAGTCGAGAAATATCCCTCTAATCCGCTGTTTCAACTTGCCCGGGGCGATCTCTACGCGAAACTGAACCGCAAGGAGCAGGCCCTGGCGTGCTACCGTGCCGCCGCGGCGCTGCCAGTTCAAGATGCCGAGTGCCGCACCCATATTCAAGAGCTTGCGCGCGCCTCGCTGGCCGCTCAAGGCGTTGGCAATTCCTCCGCGACCCACTGATAATGAGAGGGTTGGCGAGCCGATGGGCCGCTCGCCAGGATCAAGAATTGCTCATTGACCTTTCTTCGATGAGAATGGTAATGGTATAGGGTTGACCGGACACGTTACTAGAAGGCTGGCCGCTTAATAGGAGCGCCAAACGGGCCGGGCAGGGTTTGCGTGCCCCCAGGTGGGCTGGTGGGGTCAACGCGCCGCGCGATTTGCGCATCTCATCCGAAAAGCACACTGGCACCGGGGAGTTCCCCGCCGTTTGTCCAGTCAGGTTGATCCCGACCGAGTCGGGGTAACCAGCGACTACGAAGGAGTCTCGATGAAGCGGTCTTGGACAGCCATGGCTGTCACATTTGCGGCGTTTTTCGCCGCCACAGGTTGCAATGATTACGGAAACACCTTTCAGTCCAACACCGGCGCGTTCCTGCAATTTGTTTCGCCTTCCAACGTAACCGCCGGCGGAGGGGATTTGACGATCACGTTGACGGGCCAAGGTTTCGTGCTGCAAACCGTCGTCACCTTTAATCAACAAAAGCTCAAAACATGCATCGTCACGACTACCGCAGCGAACACATGCGCCCCGGCGAATGATACAGGAAGCATTGTTTCAGTGAGCGCAGTGGTCCCTGCCGCGATGATCTCGAAGCCGGGAACCGACTTCGTCCAGACCGTGCAGCCGCACTCGGGAACCGGCACGAACGGGCTCTCCAACCCCGTGGCCTTCATCGTATTTCCTCCTCCCAATCCAGTTCCGACGGTTACCACGATCGCTCCCAATAGTGCCCCCTCAGGGAGTGCAGCATTGCCGGTTACCATCACGGGAACAAATTTTCTTTTGACGAGTGACCCCACGGGTGGTTCTCAGGTGTTCTGGAACACGGCAACGCAGACAGCTCTAACCGCAACGAATATCACGGCCACACAAATTCAAGTGACAGTTCCCGCGACACTGCTTGCCACCGCTGGCACTGCGACTGTTACTGTTAACAACCTCCCGGTGCCTCCACCTGCGAATTGCCAGATCAATTGCACCGGTCATGGAGGCGGTGGCACAAGCAACGCCACGACCTTCACCATCACCGGAGCGGGTGGGAATAGTGCCAACGCGAGCGCCGCGTTGGTGGAGGAGGAGACGCCGGCGGTCAGCCTCGATGGTCGTTATGTGGGGTATACGGCTTCGCAGAACGGGCACGCGCAGATTTTCGCGCGAGATACCTGCCAAGGGGCGGAGCCTTCCTGCCAGCCGCGCACGATTCTCATTTCTTCCGCGTTGGATGGCACCGCTGCCAGTGACGACAGCCATTCCCCTTCCATGAGCTCCGATGGGCGATACGTGGCGTTCAGTTCCGCGGCGGCCAATCTGGTCACGGAAACGGGCACCAGCACTGGGATGGGCACGGGCCGCCAGGTCTATCTGCGCGATACCTGCTTCGGTGTAAGCGCTCCCTGCACTCCTTCGACTCAACTTATTTCCACGGATCCCAACGGAACTCTGTTAGGAACGGAAGGCATTTTGCCGTCCCTCAGCGCTTCGGGGCGGTACGTCGCGTTCCTGGCTGTTACGAAGAGTCAGGCAGCCCAGGCATCCGCTGCAACGAGCAAGTCCGCGGCGAGCACGATCAACAGCGGCTACCGCCAGGTTTTCGTGCGCGATACTTGTCTTGGCGTGGCGAATTGCACGCCAAAGACCACGCGAATTTCGCTGCAACCTGGCGATGGCTCTGGAACGGGAACTGGAACCGCCAAACCAGCAGGTCCCGCTATCAGCGGCAGCGCCGATCATGTTGCGCTTGCGGGTGGGACGACGGCGACTCTCTTCATGCGTTCTGTTGCCATCGATGACGGCGTTTTTCTGGCACTCACGAAAAGCCAGCAGTAAACCTGCAATTTAGACCAAAGAGCAAGAACGAAGGAACGAGGGGTTGCTACGCGCTTCGAGCGAGAAATTTCCGCTAGGGTGTGGCGGACGGTTGCGCGGGAGCCGGCTGTGCCGCATTGGGTGCTTCCCCGGAGGCGGGCGACGATTTGCTAAACCGAATCAACGAGATCTTTGTGCCGCCGGAGTCGAGCGAGAGCGCCACGATGCCAACCGTTTGCCCGCGTTCGGCTACGAAGGCGATGTCGTTATCGGAGACGCGCGCATCGCTGAAAATCGCCGGTAGCGGCTTGTCGCCCGCATCGCGGCGCGTGAATTCCGCACTCAAATGTTTTACGTACCACTCATCCACAAAATCCCGCGTATCGGTGGTGTGATAGGTTGACTTCTCGATACCGTCTCGCGCCTCTTTGACGGCTGCTGCTGCCGTGCTATCGTCCGGCACGACCAGCGAGGACCGCGGATAGACCGGCAAGCCTGCGCCGATTTCCCCTTCTTTCTCCAACCGGAGACTCCCCCCGGGAGTTCGCACGGTGTTCATGGCGTTTGCGGCCGTAAGTCCCATCGAGCGGACCACCCTGCTGGCGACGAACAAGCCGCCTGCCAGAAGGACGGCGAGGCCTGCAAACAGGGCGATCATCATCCACATAAGAGACTTGGACGATGACGAATTGCCCGAAGTGGATCCTTGTGCCATAGACTGCTTCTCCCAAGTGGGCACAGTTCGCCCTATCTTTAGTCTGGCAGACATGCGGTTAATGGCAGCACGAAAGCCGCCCTGATGTGCTCTAAGCGTTCCTGTTCTTATGAGCAGGCGGGATTTTTCACAGGCAGGTAGAGTGTCGTTGCCGTTGGGCAACCAAGAAACTGAATGATCCCCGCGTTGTCAGAGCAGACACAGCTCGGCCTGCGCAGACCTTGTAGGGACGGGGTTGCTATGCCGCTGGGGTTAGTTGAAGCGCACCTTTATATCCGGCCGCTTGTCGAGGTGAACGGAATCCACAAAGCGGACTTGCCGGTCGTCCAAAGTCAGAATCATCGAGGAAGTTCGCACGCCTTCTCCAAAAAAACGAACGCCCTTTAACAAATTGCCGTCCGTAACGCCGGTACAGGCAAAAATCATTTTCTTCCCTGGCGCCAGATCCTCCGTGTCGTAGATTCTCTTGGGATCCTTCACGCCCATTTTTTCGAGCCGTATCTGATCTTCCGGTTTGCCAATGACTAGGCGGGCCAGGATCTGCCCGTTCAAACAGCGCAGCGCCGCCGCAGTCAGCACACCTTCCGGCGCGCCACCGATACCCATGACGGCATGCACTCCCGTGCCGACTACCGCCGCAGAAATGCCAGCCGACAGGTCGCCGTCGCCGATCAATCGTATCCGCGCCCCCGCTCTGCGAATCTCTGCGATGAGCTTTTCGTGCCGCGGCCTGTCCAGCACGATGATTACGAGATCTTCCACATCGCGGTCCAGTCGCTTGGCGATCGATTTCAAGTTATCGGTAACGGGAGCATCCAGATCGACCGCGCCCTTACAAGACGGTCCCACAACGATTTTTTCCATGTACAAATCCGGCGCATGGAGTAACCCACCGCGCTCGCTGGCTGCCAGCACCGCAATCGCATTACCCGCGCCCGTGGCGCACAGGTTCGTGCCTTCCAGCGGATCGACGGCAATATCCACTTCGGGAAAAAGCGCCTTGGGCGCGTGCGTCGCCAGACCTACTTTTTCTCCGATGTACAGCATGGGCGCTTCGTCGCGCTCCCCTTCACCAATGACAATCGTGCCGTCCATCTGCACGGCATCCATCGTCTTGCGCATCGCTTCGACGGCGACTTCATCGGCCTTGTGCCGGTCGCCGAAACCCATCGTGCGCGCAGCGGCGACCGCGCCATTTTCCACCACGCGCAGAAATTCAAGGCTTAGTTGTTCTTCCATAGGCGAGCGCTCTCCCGCGAGCGCCAATGATAGGTCAAATTGGAGTTTATAGTCGTTGAGGACGCGGAAAGAGTCAACAGGCGACAGCCCAAGTGCTGCGATGGTTGGCTGCCTTAAGAAAAATCCCTTTTCGTTTTGTCTCCGCCTGCGTCTCGCCCGGCCTTATCAGATTACGCCGACTTGCTCCGCACCGCGTCCGGATCGAACAGCAGCGGAAAGAACTGTCCTTCCATCTTGCTCCCGCGAGGAATTATAGGAACGCCAGCGAGCAACGGCTCATCCGCATTTGACATTACCCCGTCGCGAAACACGTTGATCACCGTGGCCCGCCGCGGCTTTGGCGTATCGTTCGCGCCCGAGCCGTGCATCGTCCGCGCATGGTGAAATGCGCTCTCACCCTTTTTTAGTTCAATCGCCACCGGCTCGAATTTATCTTTCAGCTCGCGCGGCAGGCTGCTGCGGATTCCGTCCATTTCCCCCGTTAGCATCGGCTTCGGCAAGTCCGGCCACTTGTGGCTTCCGGGCTCGTAATTCAGACAGCCGTTCTCGCGCGTGGAATCATCCAGCCCGATCCAGCAAGTCAGATGAGCCAGCGGCGTCGTGCGTGTCCAGTAGGAATAATCCTGGTGCCATGCCACCACTCCGCCATGGCGCGCCGGCTTGCAGAAAAGCTGGTCGTGCCAGAAGCGCACCGGACCCTCGAGCAGTTGCGATGCCGGCACGAGAAACGCTGGGTTCCACAGCAGATCGTGAAAGCCTGGCATGACGCGCCACGCACCTAGCGCGTGAAACACAATGCGGTCTGGATCGGTCGACTCGTTTGAATGATATTCGTGAAACAGTTCCCGGCCTGCGTGGGCTGGATCCATCAGGTGCTCTAGCTCCTCGCGCAAAGCTTCCACTTGCTCATCCGTCAGGATGCGAACGCCCTTCAGGTAGCCGTTTTCACGGAAAGATTCAACTTGCTCCTCGCTCAGTCGGTATTTCTCCCAGTCCTCGGCCGTGCTTGGCCGCGCGAACAACCTGCCGACCGGGCGATTGTATTTAGATAGGTCTTCCACGACGGTCACTCTCCCCAGCGCGCAACTCTGCGCTGATCTTGCAGGGTTTTCCGCGCCGGCAAATTCGTTGTGTCCCGCACGGCAGAAGGGTACCATGCGCACAACCGGTGTCTAACTCGGAAGTCCCGTTTCAAGGAAGTCCCGTGGTCACCCCCGCTCCCCAAAAACCATCAGTCTCAGGGTTCGGCGTTAACCCCAGCTGGTAGCGCAGTGTCTACTTCACGCCTGGTGTGTAGAAGGCCGCGGAGCCGAACAGCAACAACGAAGCTGCATAAACTGCTTCGCCAGTTTGCACCGCCGCGACGTGGTTTTCTTGCGGTCTCATCGAGGGTCTTGGACGGAATGGAGATTTCCGGTTACACACCCTGTCGTCCAAGCAGAAGGCGCGACGAGTCCGAGTCGCAAACGGGAATTATCGCGAATGAGTTATTTCCGTGTGGTTCGTTGATCGGAAGTGATCCAAGAGGATTTGTGGTTCCTCAGGGCATGCTGACTTCAGATTAGTTCGCAAAGTCTTCGCAAGAATCAATGAGGCGGGTGCTGTGCCAGCGGGACAACATAAAAAAATCGAGGGCGACTCGGTGTGACCGCGTCGCCCCCTTTTCGATTGAGTCGCTAAGTTTTCGCTTCTCGACCAACTCACTCGAAAACGGTCCGGTTTTACCCTGGCCGCCTCGCTTAAATCGGTTCGTAAAGCTTTACTTCTTGGTTCAACTCACGATCGCGGCTCGGTATTACCCTCGTCGTATCTTTGAGTGCGCCGCAAAGCTTCTCGCTTCCGCATTCGCTCAGCAGCAGCCCGGTTTTACCCTTGCCGCCTTGAACTCAGCCGCGAAGCGCGCTCCCCGATCCGACTCACTGGAAGCTGGCTCGGTTTTATCCTTGCCATTCCCCTTGCGTGAATCGCGGAGCTTTTCTTCTCAATTCAATTCAGTTGACGCCGACTCGGTTTTACCCGTGCCGCCATCTCAGAATTGACTCGCGAAGTTTTACTTCTCAATTCAACTCAGGCAACGCCAGCTCAGTTTTATCTTTGCTGCCATCCCTGAATTGACTCGCGAAGTTTTTCTTCCCGATCAATCTGCTGCGCATACTAAGAGCAGTGAGAAATGTTGGCAAGTGTTATCTCGCGAAAACTCTGTGGAAATGTGTGCATGCCTGTGGAAGAAAATTCCTCAGCAAAATCATTCCACCGGAAAAATCGGGCTGTCCTAATTTGCGTCCACCACTAACCCACCGGCAAACCATCTCCGGATTCTTATTGACACCGCAATACTCACTAAGGTACACTTTCTTTGTTCAGTAGTGCACCTCGCTTTCGCGAGATTCCCCGTAAATCCCAAGTATTTCTTTCTGGAGACTTCTATGTCTGCAAATCGCTCACAGGACCGCGCGTCCTTGTGTTCTTTCACGTTTGTCGATGGCCGCCGCTGCCGCATTCCACGCCGCCACGGCCATCCTTATCTCTGCACTTTCCATGCTCGAAGGGAAGCGAAGATCTTCGCTCGAGAGAATGTAGGCGAGGAAATCGCCCGCTATCTTTCCGGAGAGCACGTGCCTGCTAGCGACCTCTTTTCCGCACTGGGGCGCCTCTTCGCCGCCGTCGCCCAAGGTGAAGTTGAACCCAAAACCGTCGCTGCCCTCGCCCATCTGGGCCGCTCTCTCGTCCAAGCCCTCCCTGTCGCCCAGGAGGAATGCGCCATCGCCTCCAGCCCTGCTTCCGGTGAGAGCGTCCTTCGGCACGCTCCCCGACCGACCCTAATCAACCCTCGCCAAGCCTCTTCAACTCCGCGCCATCCCCAACTACCGCCGAGGCAAGGTGTCCCGCTTAACTCTCAAACAAGCCCCAAAATCCCGCCTGCGCCAAACCTCTCAGAATTAACACTTGTAAAAGTGCAGCAAAACAAAGGATTTCAAATTCTTTAGAATCTGCGTTTACAGAAAAACGAGGGGGGGTGGCTATGCAGGTCGCTAACAATCCGCAGCATATACGTGCTACGGACTGCCAGCCCCTTACTGCCACGAAGGTCCGCCAGGATCACGGTTTGGCAAGAGGCTGGATTGTTGCGTTCACGAGGAACTGACTGTCCAACTCTGTCTTGTCGCCAGGACCCTTGCCTTGCACAGGGAACAGACGCGCTGAGAGCGGCTTGTGCCATTTCACGGCGAGGCTGGCCATGTCGCCGATGATGAGCGACAGCTGCTCCGCGCTGATATCGCCGGGGAGAGGAACCGTATCAAGACCCGTGCCGCACACTGCGCTGTAGCTCAACAGAGCGTCGATCGAAATGCGTCCCTCGCTCCAGCGCTGCGCGAGCCGCGAATCCTCGAGGATCGGCAACATCAGGCCTGAGTACCCGGTTTGCTTGACCTGGATTTCCTTTATCGCGGAAGTGATAGTAGCCGCCGCCGTAAGCGTTCCGCTGGAACCTATGGGCAGGGTCGTTAGATTTTCGATTGCTGCGCCGATCGAAACATCCTTCAAGGGAGCAGGCGATAGGTCGATTCCCATGTAAGACCATCCGGTTTCCGAATCGACCCGTCCCGCTTGCGCTTCCGCCTCAAACGCCACTTTGCCCAAAGCGTCGATCAAGCGGCGCCTCGCGGTAGCAAGATCCGGCGCGTCCTTGAACGCCGCCGCGACGATGTTGGCCGACTCAAAGGCGATAGCGAATTGATGGCCGAAACCGGTGTGATAGGCCGCGGGGAAAAACGGCGTCAGCGGCGGCACCATGGCGATGGCCGCAAATCGAAAATTGCCCTGGCTGTGCTCGGTGTCTTCGAGCCGTTTCATGACGCGCGCCGCGGCACCGACCGCAGGCCAGCGTACACCGTCGTCCGCGCCCACTAGCACGCTGCCGTTTATCTTTTTCGTATTGAGTAGGATATCCGCGAGCAGGTCTGCCTGCGCAGGGGAATCTGTGGGGTTCAACATAGCCGGCCCAATCGCCGCGTCAAAACCGTCCTTCGTTGCGAGCGCGTCGTACTCCTTGAAAAACGCCACCGCTTGGGCGTCCGTCAGTCCTTTTGTGTATTCGGGGAACGGCTGAGTGGCAATGCGAATCGTTTGTACTTCAAAGCCGCGCGACTCAAAAATCGTGCGCGCCCGGTTCAACATCTTCACCGCATCCGCAATTTGCTGCTGATATTGTGCCCGGTCCAAAAGCACGAACGCAGTGATGGCGCGAATCTTTTGTTTCGCTTCCGGAGCGGTCTTTCCCTGCGCTCGCGTCATTCCGGCCATGGAGGTAAAAAGGATCAGGAAACATGCGATAGCTCGAAGGAAAGAGCGACGGCCGGCGAATGCAGATACCTTCATGAAGCTGTCTCCTATGGTGACACGACGCGTTGCGTCTGAGTCGATCTCAATCAGCACGGCGATCGGCACACGGCGCCCCTACAGCATACAAGATTCAACGCCCAGTAAGATTGGTTGGTTGGTGTGGGACAGGCTTCAGCCCGTCTCTTATTCCAATTATACGAACGCGGAAATTCCGGTGATCTTCTCTCCGATGATCAGCTTGTGAATGTCGTTCGTTCCTTCGTACGTGTAAACGCTCTCAAGGTTGTTCATGTGCCGCATGATGCAGTAATCGTCGACGATGCCGTTCGCGCCGAGAATATCGCGAGCCTTTCGCGCCGTTTCGAGAGCAATGGCCACATTGTTCATCTTCAGCATCGAGATGTGCGAGAAATCGACTTTGCCTCTGTCCTTCAGCCTCCCGACGTGCAGGGCCAGCAATTGTCCTTTCACAATCTCCGTGATCATCCACGCCAGCTTCTCCTGCACAAGCTGGTGCGAAGCGATGGGCTTGTTCGCAAACTGCTTCCTCGTCTTTGCGTACTGCAGCGCCGTATCGTAGCAAGCCATCGCCGCGCCGAGCGCTCCCCATCCAATTCCATAGCGCGCCTGATTCAAACAGCCCAGCGGGCCTTTCAGCCCCACCACATTCGGCAGCAAATTTTCTTCCGGGATTTCGCAGTCGGTGAACGCCAACCCGGAAGTCACCGAAGCCCGCAGCGACCACTTTCCGTGCACATCCCACGCTTTGAATCCCGGTGTGCCCTTTTCCACTAGGAATCCGCGGATTTTTTCATCTTCACACTTGGCCCAGACCACCGCGACGTCCGCAATCGAGCCGCTGGTGATCCACATCTTCTCGCCATTTAATACGTAGCTCGCGCCTTTTTTCACCGCGCGCGTAAGCATCCCGCTGGGGTTCGAGCCAAACTGCGGTTCCGTCAATCCAAAGCAGCCGATGGCCGTCCCTTGCTGGAGTAGAGGCAACCACTTTTCTTTTTGCTTGTCGCTTCCGTACGCGTGAATGGGATACATCACCAGCGCGCTTTGCACGGAGACGAAACTCCGCAATCCAGAATCGCCGCGCTCCAACTCTTGCGTCACGAGGCCATAGGCGACATTGGACATTCCCGCGCAGCCGTAACCCTGCAAATTCGCTCCGAAAAATCCCAGTTCCCCGAGTTGCGGAACAAGGTGTTTCGGAAACGTTCCTTCGCGGCTGTGTGTTTCGATGATGGGAATAATTTCGTTATCGACGAATCGCCGCGCCGTCTGCCGGACGAGTTTTTCTTCGTCGTTCAGCTGCGAATCAAAATCGATGAAATCGACACCGGCAAATCCAGCCATTCATTCCTCTTTCCGAGCCACGGCGATTGCGCGCGTGATTGTAGCAAGGCTTTTCTGGCTCCAGCAATCATACCGGAGTTCGACGAGGCAGGTCGCTTCGCGAAGCGGTGGCTGACCCGGCTTGCACCACTATGGCACACGCGGCTGTTGGAGGCTCAATTCAGGAAATACCTTCGGCGTTCGCCGCGGACTAACGTATTGAAAGCAAGCGAGTTGTCTCACAAAGATCCATCGAGATTCGGTGCCAGATGTGCACGCCTTTGTTGGGGGAGGGAGATGTGTCCACGAAGGAAGGGACAGCCGTGCTTAAGGTGCGCCGAGCCAGCCTCGCGTGCTGCGGAATTTTCGCCGCACTTCTCCTCACCGGCCATCAGATATGGGCGCAGGCTCCGCCAGCGGTTCAACCCTGCCAAGCTCAACAAGCTCCTCAAACGCAGCAAACAGAGCAGGCGCAGCAAACAGAGCAGACCCCTGAGACGCAGCAACCAGCTCCGAAGACGGCAGCGCCTCATACCTCGCCGCCTCCACAGAATGATCTCACACAGGTGAGTATCGAGAATTTGATGAACATGGAAGTGACTTCTGCTTCAAAGAAAGAACAGAAGCTATCGCAAGTGGCGGCCGCGGTTTTCGTCATCACCCAGGAAGATATCCGAAGTTCCGGAGCTTTAAACATTCCGGATCTATTGCGAATGGTTCCGGGTCTGGATGTGGCGCAGATAAATGCCAACACTTGGGCCATCTCCTCTCGAGGCTTTAATTTGCAGTTTGCAAACAAATTGTTGGTGCTCATTGATGGCCGAGCCGTATACACCCCGCTTTTCGGCGGGGTTAATTGGGATACCCAAGACGTCCCGCTCGAGGACATTGAACGCATCGAGGTGATTCGCGGGCCAGGCGGCACAGTGTGGGGCGCCAACGCGGTGAACGGCGTCATCAATATCATTACTAAGAAAGCCGGGGACACGCCAGGCGGGCTGGTGACCGGCGGCGGTGGCACGCAAGCGCAAGCATTCGGCACGCTGCAGTACGGTGGGAAATTCAAAGACGCCACCAGCTACCGCGTCTTCGCCAAGTATTTCAACAACGACCACCTTTCCGATTTGAATGGGCAGAACGGCCAGGATGATTGGCATCTTCTGCACGCAGGCTTTCGCGTCGATACAACGCTCTCCAAGAAAGACTCGCTGATGACGCAAGGAGACATTTATACCGGGGACGAAGGCTCGATCATCGTGCATTCCGTGCTGTCCCCCGTCGAGAACATAAACGTAGAGAGGCTCGCTCCACTTTCCGGTGGAGACGTAATGGCACGCTGGGACCATATCTTTTCGAGCCGCACCGACATAACACTGCAGTTCTCTTTCGACAGATACACAAGAGATGGTCCGGAAGCGAGCGAAGTACGCAACACTTTTGATATCAATTTTCAGAACCACGTCGTCGTGGGCGCCCGTCAGGATATTATTTGGGGCACGGAATATCGCCATTCCGCGGATGAAACGCTCGGCACGATTGATCAGGCGTTTATTCCAGCCAACGAAGCCGGCGAACTGTTTAACGCATTCCTACAAGATCAAATCACACTGAAGCGCGATCGCGTGGCGTTATACGTCGGATCGAGAATAGAGAATGGTTATTTCAGCGGCCTCGACTACGAACCGAGCGCCCGCATTGCCTGGACTCCGAGCACTCGCCGCACACTCTGGGGCGCCATTTCCCGGGCCAGCCGAACTCCTACCCAACGCGACGTGGGCATAGATGCGGTGCTCGCGGCATTGCCCGGACCCTCGGAAGTAGCTTTGCTCGGCAATCCGAACATTCAATCCGAACATGTAATCGCCTATCAGTTGGGCTATCGGGCGCAACCTACGGGCCGTCTTTCTATCGACCTCACAGTTTTCCTCAACAATTATCACGACCTGGTGAGCGCCGCGATTCTTCCGTCATTCTTCGATTCAAACTCCGTGCCGCCTGTCACTGTTTTCCCAGAGACGTACGGAAACAAAATGTACGGCATGACGGAGGGTGTCGAAGCCTCAGTAAATTGGAAAACAACGAGTCGTTGGACGCTTAGCCCCGGTTATTCCTTTCTGGAGATGCATCTCCATACGCAATCCAACAGTCTCGACTCGACGAGCGTGAAGGATGCGCAAGGGTCGAACCCAGTGCATCAGGCACAACTGCGCTCGCATGTCGAGCTATCCAGCAGCTTCGCTTGGGATACGAATGCCTATTTTGTCGGACCTTTGCCGGCACAATTTGTGCCGTCATACACGCGGCTTGATTCGCAGCTGACCTGGCACCTTAAGGAACGAATGGAATTGAGCGTCACGGGTCAAAACCTGCTCAAGGACCATCACGTGGAATTCAACGATCAATTCCAAAGTGTCAATTCCTCACAGTTAAAGCGCAGCGCCTACGCGAAATTCACATGGCGGTTTTAACCAACGGGATGTCACGGGGGGGATAAAGGCGAAGAAGGAAATAACGATGCGTGACGGCAGGAAGTCAGAACCGGAAAGAATGGATTCGCTGGAGGTGGACGCCGAACTCGATTCGGCAATCCTCCCGTGTCCTTGCGTCACTGGGAATGGCTGTGCTGTCGGCGGTTCCCGCATGGGCGCAGGAGCAACCGGCCGACCTCACCAAAGTAAACATTGAGGATTTGATGAATATCGAGGTCACATCTGTCTCGAAGAAAGAGCAAAAACTCTCGCGAACGGCCGCAGCAATTTTTGTTATTACCCCGGAGGACGTTCGCCGCTCGGGAGCGACGAACATTCCCGATTTGCTGCGGATGGTTCCGGGGCTGCAAGTGGCGCAGATCAACGGCAGTACGTGGGCAATCACGGCGCGCGGGTTCGATGGCCAATATTCAAACAAACTGCTTGTCCTGGTGGACGGCCGCACGGTGTATTCCCCCATTTTTTCCGGCACTTTCTGGGACAGCCAGACTTTGCTGCTGGACAATATCGACCGCATCGAAGTGATCCGAGGGCCGGGAGCCACGGTGTGGGGCGCAAACGCGGTCAACGGCGTAATCAATATCACGACGAAGAAAGCCGCCGACACGCAGGGTGCGCTGGTGACCACGGGCGGTGGGACCTCCGAACAAGCATTTGCAACCGCGCGCTACGGAGGAACGATGGGGGGTAAGACCTCTTACCGCGTCTCCGGCGGCGGTTTCAATTCTGGCCACAACCTCGATTCATCGGGCCAGAGCGGCGAAGACGACTGGCGCACATTTCAAGGAGGATTCCGTGTGGACGCCAAGACCACACCGAATGACTCATTCACACTCGAAGGAGATGTATATAGAGGCGACGCGGGAGAGCTCGTCAACACAGTCGTCTCGATTTCGCCGCCCGTAAACGGAATCCTCAATCTACGTAATGTTTTTTCAGGGTGGGACGTCGTCTCCCGCTGGAATCATATTGCCTCGCCGCACTCAGAGACGAGTCTTCAAATCAATTTCGATCACAGCAATCGCGGCGACACGACCTACGGAACGAGTCTGAACACATTTGGTATCGATTTTGAGGATCACGTTGGCTGGGGCAAGCGACAGGACTTTGTGTGGGGACTCGGCTACTACAGGACGTCCGATGAGTTGTCGACGACTTTGCGGATTGCATTCACGCCCCCCGATCTAACGCGGCAGCTCTTCAGCTCTTTTGTGCAGGATGAGATTGCCATCCAGCCGAACCGGCTCTATCTGACGGTCGGAGCGAAGCTTGAGCATAACGACTTCACAGGATTTGGATTGGAGCCGAGTGCCCGGATCGCCTGGATCGCCAACGAACGAAACATGTTCTGGGCCGCACTGTCCAGGGCTCTGAGGACACCATCGCAAAGCGACCGGGATATTCGCGTCAATGACACTGTCTTCCCTGGGCCCAATGGTCTTCCGATCCTCGTCAGCATATTTGGAAGTCCGACCCGGCAGGATGAGTGCTTGAATGCCTATGAGGCGGGCTATCGAACCGAGTTAACAAAGCGGATCTCGATCGACGCGACGGCTTTCTATAACGATTACGACAATCTGGTATCCGTAGAGCCCGGAACGCCCTTCCTGGAGACAGATCCACCGCCATTGCACTTGGTGGTCCCGAATGTCCTGAGCAATCTATCGCACGGTGAGACTCATGGTGTCGAACTGTCCGTGAATTGGAAAGTAGCGAAGCGCTGGACTCTCAGCCCGGGGTATTCCTTCTTAGCAATGCATCTGCATCGGGATGCGACAAGCCAGGATCTTACGACGGTCACGGGCACACAAGGAGGTTCTCCGAGTCAGCAGGCGCAATTGCGCTCGCACGTCGAATTGGGCAATCACTGGCAGTGGAATGCGTCGGCTTATTTCGTCGGACGGCTTCCGGCTTCAGCAGTGCCTTCTTACACGCGGCTGGATACCAATGTGATTTGGCAACCATCGAAAAGGTTTTCTTTTAGCTTGGTCGGGCAAAACTTGGCTTACGACCATCAGCTTGAATATATCGGTCCGGACCAAACAGAGCAGTCCAGCCTTATCAAACGCAGCGCTTACGCCAAGATTACGTGGCAGTTCTGATTGCTGGATAAAAGGCATTGAATCTTACAAGCACAATGCGATGGGGCCTGCGGAATCCAGGATATGGAATCCGTCGGGGAAAAGTTCGTCGCCCGCTCTCAAGATGCGCCGTCGCAGCTCTTGCAGGTCTGCTATGCATTGCCAGCGTTCGATGGGTTTCGGCACAATCCAGTCCATCCAGCGAATATCAGGTAAAGGCGGCTTTTCTTTTTCATTTTGCTCAATTTGTGGACTGGCCCCGGGAAGCTTTCAAGGACGCAGCGACGCCGCTCACGTATTGCACAGTCGGTGAGGATCCATTCCATGGCGCCTTGGACGCCAGCTTGGACGGAAAGACCATCGAGGGGCGGCCGGCTCGCGTGGTGCACTTCAGGCAGGCGCAGGAGATTCAGGGATGTCAGATTCTGTTCCTTGGGGCGCCAGAGAAGAAGTCCATTATGGCGACGCTGGCAAACCTCAGAGCGAGCCCCGTACTGACCGTGGGAGAGTCCGAAAACTTTGTACAGCAGGGCGGGATGATCGGCTTTTTTCTGGAGGACAACAAAGTGCGTTTCGAAATCAACCTGGACGCCGCGGAACGCGCCAGATTGAAGATCAGCGCGAGGCTGCTGGCGCTTGCGAAAACAGTCATTGGAGGTCCAAAAGGAACGTGAAATGCCGCTTTTCAAAAATTCATCGATCCAACGCAAGCTGACTTTTGTCATTGTGTGCACCAGTCTTGTAGGTCTCAGCCTCGCTTGCCTGACCTTCGACCTCTACGAAAGAACAAGCTTCCGCTCTGCCATGACCAGTGAACTCTCGGTTCTTGCGGATACCCTGGGGGCAAATACCGCTGCTTCACTGGCTTTTAATGATCGGAAATCCGCGCAGGATATGCTGGGAGCTCTCCACGCCGAGCGCCATATTGTCGCCGCATGCCTCTACGACAGTCATGGAGCAGTTTTCGCGGAATACCGGCGCGACGGGATTGGCTCTGTGTTTGCCATGCCCGCCCGGCACGACGACGAGGCTATGTTTGGGAAGGACTCCCTCACTCTCTACCGCACAGTTTTCCTGGGAGGCGAGAAGGCCGGCGCTATTGCCATCATCTCGGACCTCGGGGCTCTGCAGGCGAAAGTCAGGCAATACACGGAGATTTCCGTCGTGGTCATTCTGATTTCGATCCTGGTTACTTACATCATCTCTTCAAGACTTCTGCGGCTCATCACGGAACCCATTCTGCATCTGGCGCAGATTGCAACCAGAGTCACAACGAATGAGGACTACGCTGTCCGCGCTATCCCGCGGGGTGAAGATGAAGTGGGTGCGCTCATCGGCTCCTTCAATCAGATGTTGGAGAGAATTCAAGAACGTGACGCGGCGCTGCAAGGTGCAAAAAGCGAACTCGAACTTCGCGTGCAGGCCCGCACCGAAGAACTCCAATTGGAAGTCGCCGAACGCAAACAGGCCGAGGAGGAGATGCGCAGAGCGAGGGACCTGGCGGAAAAAGCCAGCAAGGCAAAGAGCGAATTTCTGGCCAACATGAGCCACGAGATTCGCACACCGCTGAATGGCGTTATGGGGATGACGGATCTCGCGCTCGATACAGAACTCACGCCGGAGCAGCGCGAATATCTGGAGACGGTGAAAATGTCTGGAGATTCCCTGCTCACGGTCATCAACGACATTCTCGACTTCTCGAAGATTGAGGCGGGGAAGATCGACCTGGAAGCTATCGATTTCAATTTGCGAGAGAGCCTGGAAAGCACGCTGAAGACTCTGGCGCTACGGGCGGACGAAAAGGGGCTGGAGTTGCTGTGCGAAGTGGCGCCCGAAGTGCCGGAGGTCGTGCGTGGAGATTCCAGCCGTCTGCGCCAGATAGTGGTCAACCTGGTGGGCAACGCGATCAAGTTCACGGACGTCGGCGAGGTCGCGGTAAGAGTCCAACTCGATGCCAGAGAAGGAGCGGAATGCATCTGTCGATTTACTGTGGCGGACACCGGAATTGGAATTCCCGAGGACAAGCGCGAATCCATTTTTGATCCATTCTCACAGGCGGATACCTCGACGACGCGAAAGTACGGGGGAACCGGACTTGGACTGACCATTTCCACGCGTCTGGTGCGAATGATGGGCGGCAAGATTTGGGTGGAGAGCGAAATGGGCCGGGGAAGCCAGTTTCACTTCACGGTTCGGCTGGGTGCGGCGGACGCGAAGGAAATTAAATTAGGAACGGTCGCGCCGCCGGAGGTCTTGCGCGGCGTTAAGGTTTTGGTCGTAGATGACAATCGCACCAACTGCCGAATTCTTGAGGGGATGCTGACGCGCTGGCAAATGAAGCCGACCTTGGTGAACGGAGGCTCGGCCGCCCTGGCGCAGTTGTCCGCGTCCCGTGAAGCTGGCGATCCCTATAACCTGATTTTGACCGACATGCACATGCCGGATATGGACGGTTTCGCGCTGGTTGAACAAATCCGGCAAAGGCCGGATTTGGCCACGGCCACGATCATGATGCTCACCTCGGCCGGCCATCGGGGGGACGCTGCACGTTGCCAGGAACTGGGGGTGTCCGCATACCTGTTGAAGCCCATCCGCCAATCCGAATTGCGCGAAGCCGTGGCTCGTGTGCTCGGAGCTCGCGAGCACGAAGGCGCCATTCCTCTGATCACCCGGTTCTCTTTGCAGGATGCGCGGGAACCGGAAGCTTACTTGAGCGTGCTGCTCGCCGAGGACAATCTGGTCAACCAGCGCTTGGTGGTACGTTTACTGGAGAAGAGAGGACACCGGGTGGTCGTGGCAGGAACCGGTTTGGAGGCGCTGCAGGCGATGGAAAAGGGAAGTTTTGACCTTGTGCTGATGGATGTCCAGATGCCCGAGATGGACGGGCTCGAGGCGACAGCCGTAATTCGAGAAAGAGAGAAAGGCAGCGGACTCCACCAGCCCGTGGTCGCTTTGACGGCGCATGCCATGAAAGGGGATCGAGAGAAATGCGTGGCCGGCGGAATGGACGGCTATCTCAGCAAACCGATTCGGCCACAGGAACTGGACCAACTTCTCGAGATTTACGTGGCGCGCCGCATGGAAGCGCGGAATGCCGCCGAAACTGTGGCACCTCTGAAATAATGCAGTGAATGTTTGGCGCCACTTCCCGGCAACCACGGGGCAAGCATTCACCAATATTCTTTCGCCCGTGCTTTCCGATGTTTGGCATCTGACATGTAGAAGAACCTTGCCGGGTTGACCGCGAGGCGCGGAGCGGCGACACTTTCTGTGTCAGATCGCTAGCATTTTGAACGAAAAGTTCGATTCGGTATTTTAACGAGGTGCCGTGCCAGCCCCATTCACCGGGAGAGCCACGCCGTCGACACGTGGCCGCAAGACGCTTCCTACTGTGCCGCAAATTCTAATCTTTGATGTGGACGGCGTGTTGGTGGATGTTCGCCGCTCTTATTGGCTTTCCGGGCTTGAAACGATGCGTTTTCTAACTGGCAAGCGAGTGACGTGGTCCGAGCTGCACAAATGGAAAAGCAAACCTGGTAACAACGATGATTGGAACATGGTGTCGAATTGGGCCACCGCGCTCGGGCGGCCTACAACCTATGAGGAGGCTCGCGAGGCATTCCAACAATTTTATTGGGGCAAAAACGGCAAGAGCGGCAATGTCCGCCAGGAAAAACTGGTGGTTACGGCGCGGCAGATCGAGCGCTGGGCGCGGCGTTTCGAGCTGAATCTTTTTACCGGCCGTACACGGCAGGAATTTTCCTATACGTTTGACCGTTGGCCCGCCACGAGACATTTTCGAAGCGTCATCACAATGGACGACGTCAAGCGGAAGAAACCACATCCTGATGGCCTGCTGAAAATTCTTGGCCGGCGCGATCCTCGCACGGCGCTCTACGTCGGCGATAACGTTGATGACGCCCTTGCGGCTCGCGATGCGCATGTTCCCTTCATGGCGATATTGGCGCCGGGAACATTTGAATACCGCAAACGCGCTGCGCGTTTCCGCGAACTCGGCGCGCTCGCCCTTTTGCCCCGCATCCTTGATCTTAACCATCGGCTTACAATTGCCTGAGGCCGGTCTTTTTATGTGCTTTTTCTTGCGCAATTGAAAACTCTGATTCTCAGTAGGACAGCGGAACTTTCTTCTCTCGAAGCGGGAATTAGAGATATTGGCAAGGGGCCGTCATGAAGTTTCAAATCTCATCCATTTATCTGACTCTTGGAATTATGGTTGTGGCTGCACTCATCATTCCTGATTCTCTATGCGCACAAGCGCCTGCTGGACCGTTGCCGGCCGCGCAGCCGCAGGCTTCGCCCTCTTCGACGGCCAGCCAGCCAAATCCGCAGCCGCGGGCCGAAACCCGGACTTCCATCCTTGGTCAGTGGAAGCTTAACCAAGACGAGAGCGACGACCCTAGAAAGAAAATGCAAGACGCCAGCGCAAGCAGAAGGAGTGGATCGAGAAGCGGCAGCGGCGTTAGCATCGGCGGGTTTCCTATCGGTGGCCACGGCGGAATTGGCGGGAATCGAGGCGGAGAGAGCGACGAGGAGCGGTTGCATACGCAGAAAGCGATCTCGCCGGCGAACTCCCTAACGCTTACGCAGAAAGATCCGAAGAATCCGGAAGTCGACCTCACAGACGACCAGTATCGCAAGCTAGCCCTGTTTACAGATGGCCGCAAGATTCAGAAGTCCGATGCGAAGGACGACAGTTATCAAGAGATTTCGGCGCATTGGGATGGCCCCCGGCTCGTCACCGACGAGAAGAGTCCGCACGGCGGCAAAATGAGCCGCACGTTTGAATTGTCCTACGACGGCACGCAGCTTTTCGAGACGGTTCGCCTCACGACGGGCCGATCGAATACGCCTCTCGACATCCGCTACGTCTACGACCCCGTGCCTGCAAACCCCGCGACAACCAGTCCGTGAGGATGAGGCACTTTCTACAAGCCGCTTCAGTGTTTGTTGGATAATTTAGGAATTCTTTAAATCCCAAATTCCGCACCGCCTCCTACGCTCGTTGACGCACTGCGTAGCGAGGTCTAATATCCGCCTATCGAAATTGCATCAAACGTTTCAAGCGAGGAGAACTCCTTGGAAAAGGAGACTGCAACAATTGCGCCGCGCCGCACCGGGCGCGTGAAGCGCTGGATTGGCCGGGGATTGCTTGGCCTGCTTGTGCTCGTCGTCATGGCCGCAGCTGTGGGCGCGTGCTACCAAGCCCTCGGAAACAGAGCGGATGCGCGCAGGTTTCCACAACAAGGCAGATCAGTTTCGCTCGGTCCAGCGTTTGACAACCTGACTCTGAACATCGATTGCCGGGGACAAGGGAGCCCCACCGTGATTCTGGACAGCGGCCTGGGCGTTCCTGCGGTCGGATGGAATCCTGTGCAAACGGAGGTTGCCAAATTTACGCGTGTCTGTTCCTACGATCGCGCCGGCTACGGCTGGAGCGCTGCGAGTTCTGCACCACGTACAAGTAATCAGATCGTAAAAGAACTACACGTGCTCCTCGAAGCCGCGAATGAAAAAGGGCCGTACATTTTGGTGGGGCATTCCTTCGGCGGGTACAATGTGCGCGTTTATAACGGCCAATATCCTGGCGATGTCGTTGGGATGGTGCTGGTGGATGCCTCGCACGAGGATCAAAACGACCGCATGTCTCCGGCTATTCAAGCATTCATGAAAAAATCGATTCAGGATCTTAAGCGCCAGCAAATGCTTGCCCCGCTCCTGATCCGCTTCGGTGTTGCGCGATTCGCTCAGCGCAACCAGGGCGAAGCTCCGGGTGTTTCGAAGGAGTTTGGACAGGAAATGCTTTATCTGCAGATGCAGCCCAAATTCATTGACGCGTCGGCTTCGGAATTGGGCTCATTCGCGGAGAGCGCGAAGGAAGTCCGCGCAGCAGGCAATCTTGGCGATAAACCGCTCGTCGTGCTGACGGCGGGCAAATCGGCGGATGCCTCCCAGTTGCCCGCGGGATTTCCAAAGAAAGATTTCGACGACTTCCACGAGGTCTGGGTCAACGATCTGCAAGTCAAGGAGTCCCAGCTCTCGACGCACGGTAAGCGAATTATGGTTCCCGACAGCGATCACATGATCCCGTTTGAGCGGCCGGATACGATCGTGGCCGCCATTCACGAAGTTTTCGCAGCCGCTAACGCTGCGAACCCAGCCAAACCCAGCGAAACAGGCGGTCCCGCACTACGTTGACGCAAGCCGCTGACGGATGTTATAAAATACTGTTTACATAGGCAGCGACAGGCCCACCGTATAGCCCCTTCCCGGGTAGGGGGCGCGGCGCGGCTGCCAATCCGGTGGCCGGTCCGTGGCCCCAAAGCGAGTTTTAGGCTACACAACTTAATGCAAGAAATTGTTCGCCAATTAGGAGAACTCTTCCTTCAGGCTGTGCCTACAGTCCTGATCATCCTCCTTTTTTACTTCATCTTGCGGGTGATTTTCTTTAAGCCGTTGCTTGCGATCATGGCCGAACGCGACGCTCGGACCGTGGGCGCGCAGAAGGGTGCGGAAGCGGCTAGGGCTGCCGCTATCGAGAAGGTCAAGCAGTACCAGGACGCCCTGAGGCAGGCCCGCGGGCAGGTTTACGCCGAACAGGAAGCCACGCGTAAAAGGGCACTCGATGAGCGCGCCGCGGTGACCAAAGAGGCTCGCGCTGCGGCTGCCGCGCAGGTTGCCGCCGGCAAAGCGCGCATCGCCGCCGAACTCGCTGCGGCCCGCCGTGAAATCGAAGCTACCGTTGCCCAGCTTGCCGCCGAAATTGCCCGGCGCATTCTGCAATCGCCGCCCCGTCCCGGCAGCCCAGCAAGAGAGGCCCGATGAGGCTCATCTCGATGAAGCAAAACCAAAATTGGCAAACCAGGCGTCTGCGCGTCATCTCAAGTTTGGTTGTTCTCTTTTTCTGCGCCGCTCTGAGCGTGCACGCGGCGGAAGAAGGCGGGAGTTCTGCGACGGAGCACATGACTGAGATTTTCAAGTGGATCAATTTCGCGATCGTTGCGGCGGTTTTGATCTGGCTCTTTGCGAAGAAACTGCCTGCCTGGTTCCGCGGAAATGCCGACAAGATCAGTTCAGCAATCACTAAGGCAACAGCCGCAAGAGAAGAAGCGGAGCGCCAGTTCCGCGAAGCTGAGGCCAAGCTGGCGAATTTGAAAAAGGAAATCGCCGCGCTTGAGGCCACCGCAAAACGTGAATCTGCCGAGGAAAGCGAACGCCTCCGTGCGCTTGCGCGAAGCGACGCGAAGAAAGTTGGCATCGCGGCTCAGGCAGAGATCGAAGCGGCGGAGCGGGCCGCTCGGCTGGAATTGAAGGCATTGGCCGCAGCGCTTGCTGTTGACGGCGCCGAAAGCCTTCTCGCCAAGCAGCTCACGCCGGCGGCGCAGGAATCGCTCGTGGATACTTTTGTGAAAAGCCTCGAGGGGAGGCCGAATTGAAGTCCGCCAGCCTTCAATACGCCAACGCGCTTGCGGATGTGGCGCTGGCTCAGGGTGCCGCCGATGCAGCCCTGAAACAGTTGGGCGATTTTGCGACTGCTTTTGCTGTGTCGAGCGAGTTGCGGAATTTTCTGACGAGCCCGGGCGTGCCGCGCGAGGCGAAGCATGGCGTCATCGAAAAAATCGCTGCGCGTATCGGCGCGGGCAAGATCATTCGCAATTTTCTTTTTGTCATCGCGGATCATCAGCGTGCGCATATCCTGCCGGAAATCCTTGCGGTTTTTCAGGACGTTATCAGGCAGCGGCAAGGCACTGCCGAGGCGGAGATTTCTTCCGCCGTCGAGTTGAGCGCGGCGCAAAAAAAGAAATTCGCTCAAACTCTCGAGCGCCTTACAGGTAAGAAAATCCAGGCAAAGTATTCGCTGAACCCGGCATTGATGGGCGGCGCCGTTGTGCGCGTGGGCGATACGATCTATGACGGTTCGGTGCGCAATAGCTTGAACGAAATGCGCGCACGGCTCACGGCGGAATAGCGGAATAGAGGTCAGGAGCAGGCATGGCGAACATCAAGGCAGACGAAATCAGCAAGATTCTGCGCGAGCAGATCGAGAACTACGAGCAGACCGTTTCGGTCGACGAAGTCGGCGCAATCATCAGCGTCGGCGACGGCATTGCCCGCGTCCATGGACTCGAAAAGGTCATGGCGGGCGAAATGCTCGCTTTTCCAAGAAACATTTTTGGCATTGCGCTCAACCTCGAAGAGGAAGAAGTCGGCGTTGTGCTTCTCGGCGAGTCTTCGGAATTGAAAGAGGGCGACGTCGTCAAACGCACGAACACCATTATGTCCGTCCCCGTTGGCGAGGCGCTCGTTGGCCGGGTGGTCAATCCGCTCGGTGAGCCTCTTGACGGAAAAGGTCCCATCCTTTCGAAGCAGCGTAACCCACTCGAAAAGCTGGCTCCGGGCGTGCTCGATCGGCAGCCCGTTCGCGAGCCTCTGCAGACCGGCATCAAGGCCATCGACGCCATGATCCCCATCGGCCGTGGCCAGCGTGAATTGATCATCGGCGACCGCCAGACCGGCAAGACCGCCGTTATTCTCGACACCATCATCAATCAAAAAGGCGGGGACGTTATTTGCATTTATTGCGGCATCGGGCAAAAGCGCTCGACGATTGCTCAGGTCGTGAAGACGCTTACCGATGCTGGCGCTATGGACTACACCATCGTCGTTGCGTCCAGCGCTGCGGAGCCTGCATCTTTGCAATACATTGCGCCGTATGCTGCGTGCGCCATGGGCGAATACTTCCGCGACAACAAACGTCACGCTGTCGCCTTTTACGACGATCTTTCCAAGCACGCGCAAGCCTATCGCGAAATCTCCTTGTTGTTGCGCCGCCCGCCGGGCCGCGAAGCCTTCCCTGGCGACGTGTTTTATCTTCACTCGCGCTTGCTGGAGCGCGCCGCGAAACTCAACGACAAGCTAGGCGGGGGCTCGCTCACGGCGCTACCGGTGATTGAAACGCAGGCCGGCGACGTCTCCGCGTACATTCCGACGAACGTGATTTCCATTACGGACGGGCAGATTTACCTGGAAGCCGATCTTTTTAACGCCGGCATTCGTCCCGCCATTAACGTTGGTATCAGCGTGAGCCGCGTCGGCGGCAACGCACAGATCAAGGCCATGCGCCAGGTGGCCGGCACTCTGCGTCTGGATATGGCGCAATACCGCGCACTCGCCGCTTTCGCGCAGTTTGGTTCCGATCAGCTCGACAAAGTCACGCAAGCGCAGCTCGCACGCGGTCAGCGCCTCACCGAAATTCTGAAGCAGGATCAGTACGCTCCGCTTTCTGTTGAAAAACAGGTGCTCAGCATTTTCATCGCAACGAGCGGCGCTATGGACAGTGTGCCCGTCGCTGACGTCCGTCGTTTCGAGAGCGAATTTCTGCAATTCGTCGAGAGCAACTATCCCTCGGTGTTGAAGAACATCGCGACAAAAAAGGCTCTTGATGACGGCATCAGGGCGGAGATTAAAACCGCCGTGGACGGGTTCAAGGAACGTTTCACGGCTTCCGTGGCCGCAGCCGTTGCCAACTGAGGTCGCAAACGTAACGATCGATCATGCCCACACTTCTCGATTTCCGGCGCCGCATCCGCTCGGTGAAGAACACCCAGCAGATTACCCGCGCGATGAAGTTCGTCGCCGCAGCGCGGTTGCGTCGCGCCCAGGAAGCGGCTCTCGCAGCACGGCCCTACGCGAAGGAACTCGCGCGGGTGCTGCGCTCCATCATGTCGCGCATCGATCAGCCCGAGCATCCGCTGCTTGCGCATCGCCCCGAAGAAAAAATTCTCGTTATTGTTTTGACCGGCGAACGCGGCCTCGCCGGGGCTTTCAACTCGAATATTCTGCGCAAGGCCAATGAGTTTTTTCGTCCCAATCGAGGCAAAAAGCTTTCCGTGATTCCGGTTGGGAAAAAAGGCCGTGACGCGCTGAGAAAGGCCGGATTTCATTTCCCCGCCGAATATGTAAACGTCCTGGCTCAAGTCAATTTTGGAACCGCGCGGGATATTGCTTCGGTTGTTACCGAGCTTTACGCCAAGGAAGAAGCGGACGCAGTCTACATCGTATTCAGCGAATTCAAGACCGTGATGACTCCGAACCTCGTACTCGAAAAATTGCTGCCAGTCGAGGCGATGCGTGCCGACGAAGAATCCACCAGCGAAAAAGAGTCCGCGCAGGTCGATTACATTTACGAGCAACCCAAAGAACAGCTTCTCGATAAGTTGCTCCCGCGCTACATCGAAACGCAGATTCTGCGCGCCATGCTGGAATCTTCCGCGGCAGAGCATGCCGCACGCATGACCGCCATGGAATCCGCCACGAAAAACGCCGGCGAGGTCATCGAAGCGCTGACACTGCACATGAACAAAGTGCGGCAGGCGGCTATTACGAAGGAAATTATTGAGATTGTTAGCGGAGCTTCATCCACCGCGTAGGAGAAGGCATGGCAGAGAAACAAGCAGCCGTCGGACGCATCGTGCAGATCATTGGACCGGTGCTCGACGTTCAATTTGAATCGGGGCATTTGCCCTCGATTTACAACGCGGTTCGAATTACGAGCGAAGGTTTCAACGTGCCGGAGCCAATCGATGTCACCGCTGAGGTGCAGCAGCATCTGGGCGAAGGCCGCGTGCGCTGCGTTGCCATGGAGCCGACGGAAGGCCTGGTTCGCGGCATGAAAGCAGTCGACACTGGAGCGGGTATCACTGTTCCTGTCGGACGCCCTACGCTTGGCCGCGTGATGAACGTTCTCGGCAAACCCGTCGACCAGCTCGGCCCACTAACGAGCAAGACGAACTATCCCATTCATCGCCCCGCGCCGTTGCTCTCCGACCAGTCGACCACTCTCGAAATGTTTGAGACCGGCATTAAAGTTATCGATTTGATTCAGCCCTTCTTGAAGGGCGGAAAGATCGGATTGTTCGGCGGCGCCGGCGTCGGCAAAACGGTTTTGATTCAGGAATTGATCAACAACGTCGCGATGCAGCACGGTGGCGTATCTGTGTTCGCGGGGGTAGGCGAGCGCACGCGTGAAGGGAACGATCTTTGGCTGGAATTCCAGGAAGCTGGCGTCGTTGTTCCAGGAAATTCCGAGAAGTCCCGCGCTGCTCTAATCTACGGACAGATGACCGAACCGCCTGGCGCGCGTCTCCGCGTCGGCCTCACTGGATTGACGGTCGCAGAATATTTCCGAGATGAAGAGCATCTCGATGTTCTCCTCTTCATCGACAACATTTTCCGTTTCGTGCAAGCAGGCTCGGAAGTTTCCGCTCTTCTCGGACGCATGCCTTCCGCCGTCGGCTATCAGCCGAACCTCAACACAGAAATTGGCGAATTGCAGGAGCGCATCACTTCGACAAAGTCCGGCTCTATCACGTCCGTGCAAGCCATTTACGTCCCTGCCGACGACTACACGGATCCCGCTCCGGCCGCGACGTTTACGCACTTGGACGCCACCACAAACCTCAGCCGCCAGATCGTCGAGCGAGGCATTTATCCTGCCGTTGATCCGCTGGCCAGTTACTCGCGCATTCTCGACCCGCGCATCGTGGGCGCGGAGCACTATGCCGTTGCCCGAGGGGTGAAATCGATTCTCCAGCGCTACAAGGATCTGCAGGACATTATCGCCATTCTCGGTATCGAAGAACTTTCCGACGAAGACAAGCGCACCGTGGCGCGCGCGCGCAAAATCGAGAACTTCCTTTCGCAGCCAATGTTCGTGGCGGCGCAGTTCACCGGCCTCGAAGGCAAATACGTCAAGATTGCGGATACGGTCCGCAGCTTCAAGGAAATCGTCGAAGGGAAGTACGACGACATTCCCGAGCAGGCGTTTTACATGGTGGGCACGATTGATGAAGCCATAGCGAAGGCTGAAAAAATGAAGGCAGGCGTCTAAGCGCAAATGCTTCCCGATTCCATCGAGCTGATCATCGTGACGCCTGAGCGGCAATTTCTGCGCGAAAGCGTAGTCGAGGTCGTGATGCCCGGGGCGGCAGGTGAACTCGGCATTTTGCCGGGCCACGCGCCGCTGATGACCGAGCTTGGCATCGGGGAGTTGATTTATCGCGGAGCCGGCACAAATCCCAGCGGAGTTCTCGCCATCATCCAGGGCTTTGCCGAAGTCTTAGGCGACCGCGTCACCGTGCTGGCGGAAACCGCCGAGCGTGGCGCGGAGATTGACCTTGCCCGCGCCGAAGCCGCAAAAGCCCGCGCAGAACAGCGGTTGGCCACGAACGATCCAAATATCGATTGGGACAGAGCTTTTGTCGCGCTTCAGCGCGCTGTTATTCGGATCCAGGTTGCGCGTAAATATCGCGGCGCTCCAGTCGAAGTTCGCTAACCCCGGCAGAGATTGCCGAATGCAGCACATCTTTCCGTGTCTTTTGCGACGCTCTCCACTGTCTCGCATCTAATCTAGATGGAGCCTTCGATGGATACGCTTACGATGTACAGCGCCCCTTGGTGCCCGGACTGCAGGCGCGCAAAGCTATTCTTGAAAGAGCGCGGCGTGGAATTTCACGAAGTGAACATCGAAGAAGACCCGTCAGCGGAGGAAATCGTCATCAAGGCCAACGATGGGAAACGAAAGATTCCAACGCTGGAGATCGGCGGCCGCTATTTTTCGTGCAGTCCCTTCGACGCAGAAGAATTGGCTGCGAACCTCAACATCCCGCTAAATCCGTGATCCCCAGCCGCCTTTTTTGCTAGGGCTATTCCACAGCTGCCCCACGCACCCAAACATTCGTAAGTTGCAATCCTTCATCCAGCAGAACAATGTCCGCATCCGCCCCGACCCGCAGCGCGCCTTTCTTGAATTCAATTCCGAGCAGCGTGGCGGGGTTCAGAGTCAACATGCGCACTGCTTCCGCGAGCGGAATCCCCAGCCCAACAATATTTCTTAACGCTCTATCCAGTGTAAGCGTGCTGCCCGCCAGCTTTCCTTCCGAGTTGCGGCAAATTCCTCCGCTCACGGTAACTTCCAATTGTCCGAGCATGTACTTTCCATCCGGCATCCCCGTTGCCGAAGTACCGTCGCTTACCAGGATCATCCGCTCGGGCCCTTTCGCTTGCAGTAGCACTTTCATGGCGGTTTCATCCACGTGCACGCCGTCCGCGATCAGTTCCGCGCTGACCTCGGGCGAAGTGAACACCGCGCCAATCACGCCGCTGTCGCGATGAGAAAAGGGCCGCATGGCGTTATAAACGTGCACTGCATGCCGAACCCCATGCGCAATCGCCGCGCGAGCTTGTTCGTACGTCGCATCCGTGTGGCCCATGGCCACGACCATTCCCGCATTCCGCGCCGCGTCGATGCACGGCATGGCCCCGAGCAATTCAGGCGCAATCGTCAAAATCTGCGCGTTTCCGGCTGCTGCCTGTAGAAATTTCTCGAGAAGTTCCGCCGAAGGCAGCTTCAGCCATTCCGTCGGATGCACTCCTCGCCTCGCCGGGCTCAGAAACGGGCCCTCAAAATGAATCCCGAGAATTTCCGCCCGCGTGTCGTCCGTTTCGTGCTGTTGCGAAATGTAACGCGCAATTCCTTCGACGCTGCGCATCGTGTCCTCGGGGCTCGCCGTGACCGTCGTGGCCACGAAGGAGGTTGTCCCGTGCCGCGCAACTGTTTTTGTCACTCCCGCAAGTGCTTCTGGACTGCCCTCCATGACGTCTCGCCCACCAGCGCCATGGATGTGCACATCCACGAAGCCGGGAATCGCGGTTTTGTCGGTTGCGGAAATCTCCTGAGCGCCGTCAGGCAGCCTCATGCCCTCCCGGAGTCCGAGTTCCTCGATGACCCCATCGCGGATCAGGATGGCTGCGTCAGTGATCTCCGCCGTCGGAGTCAGCACTTTGCCTGCGTGCAATAATGTTGTCGTCATAGTTAGGATTGTATCGTAGAGGAATCCAGCGATCTTTCAAAAATCAAAATGGGGAAAAATCAAAAAGGGGCAAAATACAAAACGGGCGAAGCTGAAGGCCCCGCCCGTCTAAAAAATGCCGTAGTAAAGACTCTTACTTGCCGTTTGCCGGCGCCATGTCGATACTTTCCAGCTTAAGCGTGTCCCCATCCACCGTGCCCTTCACGGTGACGTGATGCCCGGCGTGGTCCGCCACTTTGTCCTGCGCGTCCACAACATAAACTTTCTTGTCCGCGTCATTGACGAACACGTATTTCGCGCCGCCCTTCACGCATTTTATTGTGCACTCACGCGCCTTGTCGTTCGCGCCTTTTGCGCCGCAATTGCTGTCGGAAATATAGCCGGTCCACGTTCCGTCCGCAGCCATTGTTAATGCCGCTGCGAAGAGTGTTGCCGCCATCACTGTTGCAAATCGTATCTTCATTGCTTTCCCCCTCAAGAAAATTGCACTGCATGGATGATTGGCCGGGTCGACTCCAGCTTGGCACAATCGCCGTTACCCGTCCAGACATACCCTCTCACTATACGCGCGGAAGGGATTGCTGGATGTCGTTGCGAAAAAAAAGGAGGGTTCTCTGGAACCCTCCCTGTGGCTCTACTCTCAATTGCAACTCTGTTCTGTTAAGTCGCGAACCCTCTTATTGCCCCGACCCGGAAGTGCTGGCTGCCGTCGTCTCGGGTGCTTTCGGGACGCTCAGGTAGCCAGACGCCGTCGTCTTGGAAACCTTGTTGACGACCAGCTCGAGTGCTGCTCGCGTTCCGCCCGTATAGAAGAAAATCGGCTCGTTTACGGAGCGGTTCTTTTTCTCGAAGTTCTTGTCATCCGCCAGTACGTTGATCGTGTACTGGTTCTTCTTGGTATTCGTGTCTTTCAGCTCGACCTGAATGTTGCCCACCTTTTGGTTTCCGCCCTTGCGTGTCACGGTGAACTCAAAGTAATCGCGCTGTCCCATCCGGCGAAGCTGGTCGATTTCGTCATGGTTCCGCGCGATCAGCGTACCCATCTCGCTGCGGGCCATTTGTAGATTGTTCTTCTGGGCGTCCAGGTCGCTCTTTACGCCGTTGACGTCGCCGTTCAGCTTGTCCACATCGCCCGAATTGGCCTTGGTCGCGAGCTCGGCTTTGACGGAGGTCGCCAACCCATCGACCTTTTGGTCCACAGCAGCCGTCGCATTCTTGTTCTGCTTGCGCGCTGCGATTAGCTCGCCTTGCGTCAGGTTCAGCTTGTTCGTCACTACTTTCAGGTCGCTCTGCAAAGCCTGGTTGACTTCATCTTCTTTCGCCAGCCGCTGGGCCAGCGCATCGTTTGCCTGCTTCACTGAGGCTTGCGTTGTCTGCTCGATGCTGTTCGCGTGGTTCAACGCGCTCCAGCCGATTCCAAGACCGAGCAATGAAACTCCGCCCAACACGGCAACCGCCAATCCCACCCAGCGTGGGGTTCCGGTCGTGGTGTGGCTAATGGGATCCTGAAACTCGCTCATAAACTTCTTCTCCTTTGGGGTTTTCCCCCTGCGCTAAGGGAGGGTGCAACCGCCTCGCCAAATGCCTGTTTCTACAGCGCATTCGCCTAACTCAAGTGGATGCATGAGGTTGTCGTAGGTAAAGGGGCAACAAGAGGGTAGACTTATACGTACTAGTACCCGTAAAGATTACGTGGTTGGTTGCACTTCTGTAAATTTTGCTGTTGCTGGAAAGCGAAAAGCCGTACTCAGCTAGCAGTTAGGTCCGAAATGAGATGAGGCTGGGCAGGCAGAACTCCCCTAGCCCCTAAGTCATTCTCTAATAAATGTTTACAGGAATTTAATCAGGCTGCTTGGGGGGCAGGTTCTTCGTCGGAGCCTTTGATAGGGGTGAAATATCGGTCCAAAGTGCTCATGGCCGCGTCCAAAACCATGTGGCAATCAGAGCAGGAATCCAAGTGCCGCTTGATCTCAGTCGCCACTGGCGGTGAGAGCCTTCCCTCTAAGTACCAACAAATCAAATGGATAGTGTCTCGACAGCTCATGACTGCGGTCCCCCCGTGGCCCCGCGCCGATATCCGGCAGCCCATACTCAGTGCATTTGATTCACCAAATCTTCGTAGAAGTGCAGGAAATCTAATTGCAGAAATATCAATAGCTTAGAGGACCGGAGAATGCCTCAGATTGAAACGGTTTAAACTCTGCGGGGAAAGTTTACTCAACCGATGTGCAAGATTTAAGCGAAACCACGCCGCTACGCTCTCAGCGTTTCGGAACTACGGTCATTTCTCGCAAAACCTCTATTCGCTTTTCAAGTGGCGGGTGGGTGCTGAAAAGTGAGGACAGGTTTCCCCGCCCGAACATCGGCTTCACGATGCACAACGATGATGTAGACGGTGAAATTGACGTTGTCGGTATCTGTTGGTTGTAAGCCCCGAGTTTTTGCAGGGCGCTTATTAGCCCATATTGGTTACCAACCATTTGGGCTCCCGTAGAGTCCGCCGCATATTCCCGCTGCCGCGAGAGAGCCAGCTGCAACAACATCGCGGCTAGCGGCGCGAGAATCATGAGTGCAAGCTCAACAAGTACGCCACCTCGCTCCCGGTCTTCGCCGTCGCCTCCTCCAAACCATAGGCCCCAATGAGCGATCCAGGTGATTGCTCCCGCCAGCGTAGCCGCGACGGAACTAATCAGAATATCGTAGTTGCGCACATGTGATAGCTCGTGCGCGATGACGCCTTCCAGTTCCTCGTCATTCATCAATTCCAGCAAGCCCTGTGTAACTGCGACCGAAGCGTGGCGAGGGTTTCTTCCCGTGGCAAAAGCGTTGGGCGCTGCGTCAGGTACAACGTACAGCTTCGGCACCGGAATATTTGCCTTAGCCGCCAGCCGCTCCATCACCGCATAGAGCCGCGGCAATTGTTCGCGCGTAACTGGTTGTGCGCCGCTCGACGCCAGCGCGATCTTGTCGGAAAAGAAATACGCAAACGCATTGGTGCAAATCGCGATCCCCAGTCCAATGGCCATGCCGTTTCGTCCGCCGATCACCGAACCGACTATCATCAAGAAGAGCGTCAGCACTACCAGTACAAATGTCGTTCGAAGAACTCTCATAATGTCCCTTCATTCCTCTATACGCAAAAGCTGCCGAGACTTGTCGGCAAATGGAAACCGAGAAAGGAAGCATGCTTCCCGGCTTCCCCTCTCATTCCATTACATTCTAGCCGCTGCCACCGGCTGTTTGGCCTTCGAGCGCTCGAAGCGCATCGCATCTTTTTGTCCGTCGCGATCCACTCGAATGTGATCGCCCGGCAACACCTTACCCTCTAGAATTTGCAGCGCCAGCGGATCTTGAATCAGACGCTGAATTGTTCGCCGCAGCGGCCGCGCCCCGTACGCCGGGTCATAGCCCTGTCGCAGCAGCAGCTCTTCCGACGCCTTTGTGAGCTCCAAAGTGATTTGCCTTTCCGCCAGCAACTTCTCGACGTTCTTCAACAGCAGCCCGACGATGCGACCAAGCTGCTCCTTTCCCAGCGGATTGAAAATGACGATCTCGTCGATGCGGTTGATGAACTCCGGACGGAACGCTGCACGCAGAGCCTCCATCGCCTCTTTACGCGCGAGTTCGGGGTTCTTATCTGAAAGCTCGAAGATTGCCGTCGACCCCACGTTGCTGGTCATCACCATCACCGTGTTGCGGAAGTCCACTGTGCGGCCCTTGCCATCTGTCAGCCGGCCGTCCTCGAGAATCTGCAACAGAATGTTGAATACATCCGGGTTCGCTTTTTCAATTTCGTCGAACAAGATCACCGAGTAAGGATGCCTGCGCACCTGCTCCGTAAGCTGTCCGCCTTCTTCGTAGCCGACGTAGCCGGGAGGCGCGCCGATCAGCCGCGACACGCTATGCTTCTCCATGTACTCGCTCATATCGATGCGAATCATGAGCTTTTCGTCGTCGAAGAGAAATTCAGCAAGCGCCCGCGCCAGCTCCGTTTTTCCCACGCCGGTCGGACCAAGGAAAATAAACGATCCGATTGGACGCTTCGAATCGGACAAACCGGCGCGGCTCCGGCGCACGGCGTTCGCGACACGCACCAACGCTTCGTCTTGTCCAACCACGCGCTGCCGCAGCCGCTCTTCCATGTGCACGAGCTTTTGCGCTTCGCCTTCGAGCAAACGCCCCGCTGGGATTCCTGTCCACTTACTCACAAGCTTCGCGATGTCCTCTTCGTCGACTTCCTCCTTCAACATCGGCGAATCTTTTTGCACCGAGGCAAACCGCTCCTCCGCTTTTCTCAGTTCCTGCTCTGCTGCCGCAATCTTGCCGTAGCGAATTTCCGCGACTTTGGCCAGCTCGCCCGCACGCTCGAATTTCTGTTCCTCAGTCTTGAGTTGGTCGATTTGCTCTTTCAGCTTGCGGATTTTTCCGATGGCTTCTTTCTCCGCTTGCCAGCGCGCTTTCCGGCCGCTCGAGTCCTCTCTCAACTTCGCCAGCTCTTTTTCGATTTGATTGCGCCGTTCCTTGGAATGCGCGTCCTTCTCCTTCAGTAGCGACTGTCGCTCGATCTCCAGTTGCAGAATGCGCCGTTCGATCTCGTCAATCTCCACCGGCAAAGAATCTATTTGCATGCGCAGGCTCGCCGCGGCTTCATCGATCAAGTCAATCGCCTTGTCCGGCAGAAAACGGTCAGAAATGTATCGGTGCGACAGCGTAGCCGCCGCCAGGATCGCTGCGTCCTTAATTCTCACGCCGTGATGAACTTCGTAGCGCTCTTTCAAGCCCCGGAGGATTGCAATCGTGTCTTCGACCGTCGGCTCGCTCACCAGCACCGGCTGAAAGCGCCGCTCCAACGCCGGATCCTTCTCAATGTATTTTTTGTACTCGTTCAAGGTGGTCGCGCCAATTGCGCGCAACTCGCCCCGCGCCAGCGCCGGCTTCAGTATGTTGGAAGCGTCCATCGAGCCTTCCGCAGCCCCGGCACCCACCAGCGTATGCAGCTCGTCGATGAACAGAATAATCTGCCCTTCCGCCTCCGTAATTTCTTTCAACACCGCCTTCAACCGTTCTTCAAATTCTCCGCGGAATTTCGCGCCAGCCACTAGCGCCGCCAAGTCCAGTGCCACAAGCCGCTTGGTTTTCAGCACGTCCGGCACGTCGCCGGAAACAATGCGCTGCGCCAGGCCCTCGACGATGGCTGTCTTGCCGACTCCCGGCTCGCCAATCAACACAGGATTGTTCTTCGTCCGCCGCGCAAGAATCTGCATCACGCGCCGGATCTCTTCGTCGCGCCCAATCACGGGATCGAGCTTTCCGCGTCGAGCCAAGTCGGTCAGATCGCGTGCGTATTTTTCCAGGGAGGCGTACGTCGCTTCCGGATTCTGCGACGTCACGCGCTGGTTTCCACGCACGTTCGTCAACGCTTGCAAAATCGCTTCATGCGTAGCGCCTTGCCGCTTCAACAACTGCCCTGCCGGATCGCGTTCCTCTCCTGCAAGCGCCAGAAAAAGATGTTCCGTCGAAACGTACTCGTCCTTGAATCTCTCCGCCTCATCAAACGCCCGCTCCAGAACGTTGTTCAGCGCTTTTCCCATGTGTTGCTGCGCAAAGCCTTGTACTTTCGGCAGCCGCGCAATCTCGCGCTCAATCTCTTGTGTCAACGCTTCGGTGCGAATCCCCAGCCGCGCCAGCAGCGGCGGCACCACGCCGTCCGTCTGCGAGACCAGTGCCTCGAGCAAATGCACTGGCTCAATCTGCTGATTTTCGTGGCGTGCCGCCACGTCGTTCGCTTGTTGCAGCGCTTCCTGCGCCTTCACGGTCATCTTGTCAAATCTCAGCATGTTCTACCTCGCCTCTCAACAGAAAGGGGCCAGCGCGCCGGCCAGCCCCTCAATTCCACCATTGCTCTTGCTGGCTTACTTCGCCCCAGCAGTTGCTACCGCAGCCGCGGGTGCGGACGTCGCCACGTTTACTTTGATCTGCTTCGGCTTTGCTTCCTCGCGCTTTGGAATCGTCAGCGTCAGCACACCATTCTGATAATCGGCCTTGATCGCTTCAGGGTTCACGGTGTTGGCAAGTGCGAAGCTGCGGCTGAACGAGCCATACGCGCGCTCCACGCGCAGATAATTGTCTTCGTTCACTCGCTTCTCGAACTTGCGCTCGCCGCGAATCGTCAAAATGTTGTTCTCGACCCGAATATCCAAGTCCTTTGGATCGATGTCGGGCAGATCGGCCTTTACGACCAGCTCATGTTCGGTTTCGTAAATGTCGACTGCCGGTGCCCAGCTTGTGAGGTTAGACTCCCCACCAGAATGCTCCAGCACATTACCAAATAAACGATTCACTTGGTCCTGTAGGGTAACAGCCCTGCGGAAAGGTTCCCAACGGTTCAATGTAGCTCTCATTTTCCGTTCTCCTAATGAACTGACTGCAAGAGAATAATATTATATGAGTCCGTCATTGTCAAATATAATTTTGTTCTTAGTCGTTTGCAATTAAGTCATTTGTTTACAGTAGTATATTGAAGTGTCGAACCTTCCTTCCAAAAGGCCCAAAGATGGCAGTTCGCTCATTTTCGCCATCCGTCTTTCCCTTTATCTGTCAGCTTGAGATGCTGTTAGACTCGCACTTGATGCGCCTCGATGCCCTCGATTACCGCCTACCGCCCGACCAAATCGCACAGCGCCCCCTAGGCCGCCGCGACGCTTCCCGCCTACTCGAACTCTCTCGCCGCGAAGGAAGCCTGAACGATCATCTATTTGCGGATCTTCCGAACCTCCTTCGCGGTGACGAACTCATCGTCCTGAATAATGCTCGTGTGATTCCTGCCCGGCTCTTCGGCCGCCGCGAGGGTGTCCACTCTCAGCCCCCCTCGCGGACCACGCGCCACGAGTATCTCACCGGCAAAGTGGAGGTCTTTCTGACCCGTCAGGTGGATTCTCAAACGTGGGAAGCCCTTGTCCGCCCTGGTCGCAAGATGCAAACCGGCGAACGCATACAGTTTGGAGATGGAGAACTCGCAGCCGAAGTGATTTCCCGCGGCGAACTGGGGTTGCGCACCCTGCGATTTGTTTCACGTGACACAAGCGGGGTCTCGGAACATCTCGAGCGCCTTGGCCACATCCCCCTGCCGCCTTACATCCATCGCACCGATGAAGTCTCGGACCGCGAGCGTTACCAAACGGTTTTCGCCAAGCAGCCCGGCGCCATTGCTGCTCCCACCGCAGGACTGCACTTCACCCCGGAAGTTTTAGACAAAATCCGTGCTCGCGGCGTGGAAATCTGCGAGCTGACACTCGACGTCGGCCTTGGCACGTTCCAGCCGGTCCACGCCGAAACCCTGGAAGACCACCTGATGCACGCGGAATCCTACGAGATTCCCATCCAAACAGTGCAAAGCATTCAGCAAGCGCGATTCGCACGACGCCCAATTCTTGCTGTTGGCACCACCGTCGTCCGCGCCCTCGAAGCCGCAGCCCTTCGCGCAGCAGAATCCGGCTCTCCAGAATTGCTACTCGCCGGCAAAGCCTATGCCCGCCTGTTTATCTATCCTGGATTTCATTTCCGCGTGGTTGACGCACTGCTCACGAATTTCCACCTGCCTCGCTCTACCCTGCTCGCTCTCGTCTGCGCGTTCGCTGGCCGCGAGAACGTTCTTGCGGCTTATAACCATGCCGTTCAAGCAGGCTACCGCTTCTACAGCTATGGAGACTGCATGCTAATTCGCTAAAGAAGGTTAAAGGATGTTTCCGAAAGAGGGAAAAACTTTTTGAGGCCGCCTGAAAAAACTCAACAAGCGGTAAATTCGTCTCCACTGCAGCAGGAGTCGGCTGTTGCCATTTCGAGATCTGTCCTGAGAAATTAGCGAGCAGGGAGGCCATTGTCCAGCGCAGCCTCCCTCTCGTCCAACCGAAAGGAGTTCAGAAGAACTCCGCGCTTACTCGTTGAATACAAAAACGCGAGTCTGTCCCGCAAAACGGACTTCCTTCACCTGCCCGTCCTGGCTAATCAGCACGGAATCATTTGAGGATTTCGTGGAGCGATCTTCCCAGCGACCTTCGCTTTCCGCAATCGTCTGCTTCCCCTTCTGGACGGTCGCCTTGTTTCCGTCGATCATCAGGCGGTATTCGCCTGCTTGCAGATCAGCTTTGCCGATCTTTGCCGACTGGGCGATGTTAATGGTCTTGCTGAAAGGTTTTGCGAGGAGCGGCACTGTCGACGCCAAAACGGCTGCCAGCGCTACACTGCGGAGAATCGAATTGAATTTCATGCGTGTCAACTTCCTTTCCGTCAGGATCGAGTCAGCCAAAATTTCTAGCTGCCGCAAGCTCAACAGAGTGTTGACACGCGTGCTTAGGGCGAGTAGTCTCACCCGCAAGACACCTCGTTCTTCCTGGACTAACGGCCGGAAAGACTGCGTGTCATCGCCCCGCGGCTGCCACCGCGGGGTTTTTCCTTTTAATCCTCTGATTTGCCTGAGCAGCTCATCCGGGCTGCACATGTATAGACGAGCCGGGCCCCGCGAATGTTTCGTCGGCTATCGGATTTTCTTCTTTAATCCTGCTGATTTTCTGTTTTGTTTTACGTTGCCAATTTTCTCTCACTCTAATTTCCTGTTCGTTTTTGTAAAAGTTCCATAAATATCTGGAATTCCCGCGAGACCTTTTATCCGCTCCTCCGTCGCTCTTTGTCTCTTTGCGCAACTCTCCCCGCGTAACGTGCATCGGCTCCCCGCTTCATCTATACTCAAGGGCATTTTGCGGATGACATGAATGCGCATTCTCATACTTAGCGATCTTCACGCAAACGCCACAGCCTTGGCCGCTGCTCTCGATTCTGCCGAGGGCCGCTGGGACGTTTCCGTGTGTCTCGGTGATGTCGTCGGCTACGGCCCCGATCCGCACGATGTGGTCTCCCGCCTTCGCAAACTCGGCACGCAAACCATTCGCGGCAATCACGACAAAGCCGTTGCCGGCCTGATGGACACTACCGATTTCAATCCCGTCGCGAAAGCTGCCGTGGATTGGACTCGTTCGCAGTTGAACACCGAGGACCTTGCCTGGCTTTCCGGGCTCCCTCATGGACCTCTCGCCACCGACGGAATTGTTTTGGTACACGGCGCGTTTCAAGATGAAGACGAATACGTATTCACACCCGCGCAAGCTCTCGACGGCCTTCTTGATTCCACAGCCGAAGTTACTTTTTTCGGACACACGCATCACCAGGGCGGCTTCTCCTACCAGGATTCCAATCTTGAAGTGCTACAGATTCGTCCGCGCGCTTCGGAATCTTTTTCCGCCCTACGCATCGAACAGCCGCGCCGCTATCTTCTTAATCCCGGATCCGTCGGCCAGCCGCGGGATGGCGACCCGCGCGCGGGTTTTGCCATCGCCGATCTCGAACATCAAACCGTGGAATTCTGGCGCGTTCCCTATGACATTACCTCCGTCCAGGAACGCATGCGTGCCGCCAGCCTTCCCGAACCTCTGGTTCAGCGCCTCATCGTTGGCCGTTAAACATGAGCGGCTAAACATTGGCAGTTACGCATGCCAGCTCTCTTTACGCACCGCTGTTTTGCACGCCTGCTTGACGTCGCGCCGCATTCAGGCCAGCATCATTCTCTGAGCGCGTTGCATGCCTGACACTTTGCGAATCGAAACGCCCGATCAGCCGCAGCCAAAGACTGGCCGTTCCTGGATCGCATGGATGGGCGCCGCCACGATCGCCATCGCACTCGTCATCGTGATGTGGCCCGGCGCAGAGCGCCGTCCTGCTTCTAGCACGCGCGAATCTCATCTTCCTTTTGGCGCTGCCGAACAGACCTACTCCGCCAAACTACAAATTGAAAATCTCGCTCTCAGCCGCGCCGAGAATTTTCTGAATCAGCAAGTCACCACACTCGAAGGCCGCCTCACAAATGCGGGTAATCTCCCGCTCTCCAACGTTGAGCTCACTGTCGAGTTCTCCGACGAACTTGGCCAGGTAGTTCTGCGAGAATCCCGCGCCGTGTTCGCGCCTCAGACACCTCCGTTTGCTCCGGGCGAACGCCGTGACTTTGAATTCTCCTTCGAACACATTCCCTCTTCCTGGAATATCCAGCAGCCTCTCGTCCGCGTCTCCGGCATCCTGTTTACTTCTAAGAAAGAATAGTTTCAAAGCTAATTGTTTCATTTATACTCTTCGGCGTGGACCTCTCCGCCGAGCTGCAAGCTTGCCTCAAGGAATTCACCGCGGATGGCGCCATCGAGATTCGCGAGAATGGCGGACGCGTGGCTCCCCTCTCTGGACTTTCCTGGGAAGTACGCGGTGCCACGGAAAAGCCTCTCCTGCACCTGTGGTCGGAAAACTACAATCTGACTCGCCGCGTACTGGCCATCACCGACCATTCCGATCAGCGGCTCGCGTTAGCCGTCGAGCGCTTCGGCCGCGCCAAGCCCGACCGCCTCGAATTTATTCGCCTCGAATTTGAGCGCGCCCAGCGCGACCTTTCGCGCGAGGCGTTTTGCGATAGCCTCGGCCGCCTCCTCGCGGAACAATTCCCTGATGAAACTGTCGAGTCTCTGACCACCTCGCCCGATCTCGAGCATTCCATTTCCGGCAATTACGCTCGTGGTCTTCTCCGCCGCGGTTCCTCTCATTTCGCTATCCTCGCCGTTCCTGATGGAGAGTCCGCGGACATTGTCGAAAACAGCCTCACCTTTGCGCTGCTATGGCTGGACCGCACGCGCAATTCTAACCGCCGCGGCACGATCATCGCGCTTCGCCTTATTCTGCAGAAAGGAGCGGTGCGCCACGTGGCTCATCGAGCCGCCGCGCTAGCTCCAGATTTATCTATCGAACTCTACGAGCGCGATCCCATTCGGGAAACCCTGGAAAAGATCGATCCGCGCCGCGCCGGAAATCAAGACACTTGGCTCGTTCCCCATCGCGAATCGCAAGCTCTCCTCGATCTTTCGCGCTCAGTGCTTGATCCCATCGTTGCCCTCTCGCCTCGAGCTGTCACTGTTCATCCGATCGCGCAGTCTCGCGAAGTTTTGTTGCGCTTTCGAGGTCTTGCATTTGCCCGATGGGACAATGGACGCATTTTTTTCGGCTGCCCCGATACCCGGGACGAGCTCAAGGCATCGTCCCTGCCTGCGCTCAAGAATTTGCTTCAGCAGCTTGAAAATTATCGTCATCCGCTTTCCACCGAAACGCGCCACGCTCTTTATCGCGCGCAACCGGAGCGTTGGCTCGAAGCGCTCGTTCGCGAGGACGTCACGCGCGTCGATGCAGCTCTGGATTCACGCTTTGTTTATGCACAGGTTTTCGCGCACGCCGGTGGCGAGCGTGGCATTCTCGACCTCCTCACTGTGACCCGCTCCGGGCGTCTCGCGATTCTGGAACTAAAAGCTACCGAGCACATTCATCTCCCGCTACAAGCCGCTGGCTATTGGCTTCGCATCCGGCGTCATTTGGAAGAGCGCGATTTTGCCCGCTGCGGATATTTTCCCGGAATCGAATTGCAGGCCTCTCCACCTCTCGTCTATCTGGTAGCTCCTGCGCTTCGCTTCCACCCGTCCACGGACACCCTCCTGCGTTTTCTCTCGCCTGATCTCGAAAGCACGCGCGTCGGCTTGGCGGAAAGTTGGCGCCGCGGCTTGCGCGTCGTCATGCGCCAATAAACCGTTGCCACCAGAATCCCCTCGCCACATTCCCCATAATCTGGGCAGGCAAACGTTTCGTTCTGTTTGTGCTGCAATTCACCAAATTTTCTTGTCTACGAAATGTCCTGTTCCGAATGGCCGCGGCACAGTAGAATTATCACCACCAGCCATCAGGAGCACATATTGGACTTTTCCGCGACCATCCGGCACACACCACAAGCTTCTCTTATCGATCTTCGCGGCCGTCTCACTTTTTTCGAAGTTGGCGTTCTACGCGAAAACGTCTCGCGCTTGCTCCTCGAGGGACACAAGCATATCGTTCTCAACTTGAGCGGATTGCAATACCTCGACAGCTCCGGCATCGGTGAACTGGCGCGCATCTACGTGATGGTTCTTAAGGGCGGGGGCGAAATGAAGGTTGTTGGATTATCCCGCAACGTTCAGGAAGTTTTGAAGGTCACCCATCTCTACCAGGTCTTCCCCGAATTCCCCGATGAAGAAGCCGCGTTGCAGAGTTTCCCCGCGTCTCGAACTGACAAATCGAATGGAAATACCTAGTAGAAAAATACTAGCCAAAAATATCAGCCCTAAAAGGAGAGAAGCAGTTAAGGCGTTGAGCCTTAACTGCTTCCCGGGGTGTGTCCTCGAAGTGGTTAGTTATTAAATTAGATGCATGCCAGCGAAAAAGGTTTCCAATATCTTAAAAAATCTTGCCATCCCCTTTTTCGCCGAAAGCTCTTAATAAAACAGATACTTACGCCACCGCTCGTCACGGTGACCGATGAGCCGCATCAATTGCCGCGAGGTATGCAGCGTAAACGGCCGCGGCCGCCGCGCCAGTTTGAACCCGGCCTCCTCCGGCGTACGGTCGCCTTTGCTGTTATTGCAACGGTAACAGCACGCCACCAGGTTTTCCCACGAGGAACGCCCGCCCCGAGATCTCGGCACAACATGGTCCAGCGTCAATTCCGAACTAGGAAAGATCCGTCCGCAGAATTGGCAGGTATTCCGGTCTCGCAGCAAAATGTTTTTCCGCGAAAGCGCTCGGCTCTGCTGCGGAATGTGCCGGTAGGCCAGCAAACGAATCACCGACGGCACTTTGTGCGCATGTGCAGCCGAGTGCACCTCCGCGCTGTGCATTTCTTCCGCTTGCGCCACACCCTTCAACAGCAGCACCATCGCCCGGCGTACAGCCGTGACATTGATCGGTTCGTACGTTGCATTCAGTACGAGCACAGGCTCTTGCATCAGCGATGCACGCCTCGGCAAGGTTGGGTTGTGAGATCTACTGTCCGCGGGAACCTTGGACTCAGGCGAACCGACGCTCCCCGCTTCGGGGGCATACCGCCCTCGGAAATCGCCCGACTTTGGCCGGTTTGCGCTCATGGCGCTACCCTAGGTTAGCTTCCCTACGTTAACCCTTGGTTACAGGTTACCACTATCCGGGGCTGGCAAGGGATTTCTCGCCGCCCGTGCTACCGTCAGTCCTAGTACAGACTTGGCACCCGACTCCAGCAGCGCCGTCGCACATGCATCGAGCGTCGCCCCAGTGGTCATTACATCATCTACCAGTAAGACGCGTTTATTGTCAACTTGGCTGCCCGGACGTGTGGCAAAAGCGCCACGAACAGACTCCCAGCGCTCCTCCAAACTGAGGACCTGCTTGTCCGGCCGTGGCCTAGTTCTCATCAACAAAACCGCCTTATGGGGCAAGCCGAGCTTCCGGGCCAATGGCTTCGAGATAAGGCTTGCTTGGTTGTACCCGCGCTGCCGCTCGCGATCCTGGTGCAATGGAACCGGTACAACCACGTCCGCAGCCAGCCGCCCTGCCTCCCGCCGGACCATCTCCGCCAATCTTCCAGCGAACCATTCACCCAGCGGTTCAATTCGCTCCCACTTTAGCAGCAGGACCGCTCTCACCAGCGGCCCGTCATAAATCCCATAGCTTCTCGCCCGCTCAAACGCATACGTCTTCTGCTGGCACACCCGGCAGACGAGCGGTTCTCCCTCCGCCACTGTCGTCCACGCGAGCCCCTGCCCGCAAATCTCACACTTCTTTTCTGGAGGCCCCTCGAGCGAATCCAGACACTCTTCGCAAATAGGTACGCGGCAAGCCCTCACCAGCAGCCCGCTGCAAATCCTGCATCCCGCCGGGAAAAAGATGCTGACGACCGCGTCGCTCGCTTCCGCCAGCCACCCGCGCACACCTCTCCGCAATGCCCGAGCTCCTAGCAAGAAAGAACCTTCTCCCATAACTCCAGGAGAAATCTACTCCGTTCAGTCTTTTATTGAAAGAGAGAATGTACGCAAAGGTAATTTCAGCACAAACGAAGCCTCGAACGCATACGGCCGGCTTCGTTAGGCTGGCGGCTCAACCCACGTGTACCGTCAAGGCCTACAACAACCCTTGTTCCATCTTCTCCTGGCAGGTGATGCAGTGCTTGGCCCACGGTACCGCCTCGAGCCGCTTCTGCTGCAACTCTTCCTGGCAGTTCGCGCACACGCCGTATTCATCCGTGTTGATGCGCTTCAACGCCGCGTCGATCATGTTCAGGATCGTGCGGTCCGTATTGGTCATGCCAAAGAGGAACTCCTTCGTGTAGGAGTTCGCTGCCTTGTCCGCGAGATCAACCGTCGGATCTTCATCCGCGGTTCGTCCCTCTTCTTGCGTTCGCGCGATTGTCTTCATCAACTCCTCGCGCCTTACCGCCAACTTCTTCTTGTAGTATTCGAGCCTTTTCTTGTCCATGGAAGTCCCGCCCCTCTGTCGGCTTTCGGGGCCATCTAAAAACTCCGTAGTGTAGACCTGCTCTTTCGGAGTGTCAAGGTTAGAGCGTTCTGACTGTTCCTTAGATGCGGACATGCCGCGAACGGTCGCAAGCTGCTGCGCGCCGGAAAACCTTCGGCTGCCGTTTGATCTCCTTGCCTCCGCCTTGCAAGGACATATTGCATCCCGGCCTGGAAAGCTTTATAGTCGATTATCGATATACTGATCATCGATTACCAATGCCAAAACGAAAACTCGATCCATTGCCTTCCGCTGCCTTCCAAATTCTTCTCTCCCTCGCCGAGGAAGATCTTCACGGTTACGGCATCATGCGCCAAGTCGCCGAGCAAACGGACGGCCGCATGCGCCTCGGTCCCGGTACGCTCTACAGCTCCATCCAGTCTCTGCTCGAAGAGAAATTTATCGAAGAGCTCGACCCGCGCGAGGATGTGAAACTGAGCGAGGAACGCCGCCGCTACTACCGTTTGACCTCCGCCGGACGAAAACTCGCCCGCTCCGAGGCCGATAGACTTGCCGGATTGCTGCGCGTCGCACGCTCCCGCAAGATTTTGAGGGGGGGATTATGTCTGAAAAGATATACGCCTTGCTACTGCGCCTCTTTCCCCCTCGTTTCCGGGGAACATACGGCGAGGAAGCCCTGCTCCTTTTTCGCGATCGTTCCCGCGACGAAAAGGGACTCTCCTCACGAGTCCGGCTATGGTTCGACCTCCTCGCTGATTTAACAATTTCCGTGCCCCGCGAATACTTTTATGCCGAGCCGGAGCTCCTCGCCGCCTCCGGCCAGCGGTTTGGCGGGACGCCTTCGTTCTATTTTATGGGCCATGAATCCCCTCGCCCTGGAGCTTTATTATTGGGCGGCATGTTGTCTCTAGCTGCCTTGTTCACTTTTTCAAGTCTACTCAGCCAGGGAGGACGTCACAGGCCGCGAAGTTCCTCCGCCCCCCAACTTCAGCGTGGCGCTGTTCCCTCTGCCTCCGCGTCCAAGCGCCCATCGCGGCAGGCCACCGGCGATAGAAAATCCCAGAGTGATGGTGAAAACGAAACCCTCGCATCCACAACTGGACAGTCAACAATTCCTGCAGCTCCTTTCACCCCAGCCAAAGGCAAATCACCGTCGGACGCGATCTTGCTGCACGAACCTTCTCTGTCTGGCCAACCTTCAAGCTCCGGCCAACGAGACACCGCCAGTCCAACGCTACCATCGCAGGGTGATGCCGCCACAACAGTCGCAACAGCAGTCGGCCACGGGAATCTGGATTCTGCAGAGCGGCAGCGCGTGCTGGATGCGGCTATCTCGAATCTGAAGCGGCACTACGTCTATCCCGGCGTTGCTGAGAAAATCGCTGATACACTGCTAGCCCAAGGAAAGCGCGGCGAATATGACGCAATCACCGACGGCGACGCCTTCGCGCATCAGCTCACCAAACAAATGAGGGATGTGAGCCACGATATGCACCTCGAACTGGTCTACAGCCAGGATCCTCTGCCGCCGCAGCCCACAGAACAAACAGCGGAAGGCCTTGCTCGTTATCGCAAGGCGATGAAGCAGGAAAATTGCACGTTCGAAAAAGTCGAAATCTTGCCGCGCAACATAGGCTATCTGAAACTTAATTTCTTCCCGGATCGTTCGGTTTGCGAGCAAACGGCGACAACGGCGATGGCTTCTCTAAACCGCGCGGATGCGCTCATCGTTGATCTGCGAGACAACCGAGGCGGCATGCCCGATATGGTCGCCCTGATGGCCTCCTACCTGTTCGACCATCCCGAATACTTCTACAACCCCAGAGAAAACACCACCCAAGAATCCTGGACGCACTCGCCCGTTCCAGGGAACAAGCTCGCGGACAAGCCAGTCTACGTCCTCACTTCGTCCCGCACTTTTTCCGGCGCCGAGCAATTCTGCTACGACCTGAAAATGCTGAAACGCATCACGCTCGTAGGTGAAACCACCGGTGGCGGCGCACACTCGGGAGTTTGGTATCGCATCGATGATCACTTCGGAATGGGCATTCCCGAAACCAAACCCATCAATCCCTATTCAACGCCCGACTGGGAAGGCACCGGCGTCGAGCCAGATGTAAAAGTTAAAGCCGCCGACGCTCTCTCGACGGCCGTGAACCTCGCACAAACCAAGCTCCAGAAAAAGTAACCCACCAACAAAAATCCCGTAGGGACGGGGCTTGCCCCTCCGACTACGGCACCACCGGCAAAATCACCGCCGAGGGATGCGCTCTGTCGTGGTAAATCACGTTCGTTGACTTGATCATCCGCGTCCCGCGCGCTTGAATCTCGCCCGTGTTCAAATTCCGGTCAAACCGCGGAAAGTTGCTGCTCGAAACTTCCAGCCGCAACTTGTGCCCCGCCAGAAAAACATTGCTCGTGGCCCACAAATCCACCGTCACGTGATACGTCTCCCCCGGATTCGCCATCTCCGCCTTCTCCTGCGAATTGCGATAACGCATCCGCAAAATGCCGCTCGTCAAATTCTGCGCAAATCCGTTCGGCCAGACGTCCACCAGCATCCCCGTAAAATCCGTGTCCACTGCCGAGCTGCTCACGTACAAATCCAGCGTCACCGGCCCGGTCACTTCGAAATCCTTCTCAAACGCCGGCGTGGTGAACACCAGCACATCCGCGCGCGTTTCCGCCGGCCGCTGATCTTGCGGGCCGATACCCGTCGGCAGCGCCCCGCAGCAAAGCGGTCCGCCAATCGTTGGCGCCGCGTCGCTCGGATCGTAAACGTACTGGTCCGCTTTTTCTTCTCCCGGCGCCGCGGTGCTCAGCAATCCGTTCCCGCCCAATCCATTCCCTCCGCCGCCCGCCGAGTGCAAGTAGTACCGTGTGCTCTTCGCGCGCGCCAAAGGCCAGTCATCCTCATCGCGCCATTCGTTCTTGCCCATCACAAAAATCTTCACCGGCTTCTCGTGCTCCACGCCGTTCGCCACGCCCTTAAATATCGAGTCGTACCACCGCAGAGTCATCTCGTCCTGATCGATCGGCAATTTCTCGCCAAAATCCACTCCGCCCACCCATCTGTTCGCCGAACCTCCCGCATGCCCTCCTACATAGACGACCAGCCGCTGCCCGTGTTTCGCAGCGTCCGTGCCCCCTTCGGTTTTCAATCGTTGATAGTTTTTCAACGACCCACCCAGAAAAATGTCGTACCATGCCGCAAAACTCAGCACCGGCACATGAATATCCGCGTAGTGATCCTCGATCGACCACTGTTTCCAATATGCATCAAAGCTCGGATGCGCCAGCCAATCCTTGAAATACGGCGCAATCCCCGCCGACGAAGGCGCTTCGAGCACGGCGTAATCCGCCAGCGGCAAAGTCTTCGTCCCACCAATCGCGTTCCCGTTCTCTTCCACCCGCCGCCGCATCGTGTTCATCGCTAATCCGGTCGACCACGACTCGTTGAACCACTGTTCGAACGCCCCGCCCTGATAAGTCCACCCATCGTGATAATTCGAAGCTGTCACTGTCGGGCAAATCCCCGCCAGATGCGGCGGCTTCGCAATCGCCGCTAGAAACTGCGTCGCGCCCACGTACGACCCGCCAAACATCCCCACTTTCCCATCCGAGTAAGGCAGCGCCGCGGCCCACTCCACTGTGTCGTACCCGTCCGCGGATTCGTTCTTGAACGTGTAGAACTCCCCCTCCGAAGTAAATCTTCCCCGCACATCCTGCTCCACTACCACGTACCCACGCGCCGCCCCCTTCATCCCAAACGACATCTCATTGGTCTTGTCATAGGGCGTGCGCACCAGAAGCACGGGAAATTTCCCCTCAGCCTTGGGCCGGTAAATGTCCGCGCGCAAAACCACTCCGTCGCGCATCTTTGCAGCCACGTTCCGCTCCACCAGCACCTCATAGTTCTCCGCCGCCCGCGCGTTCCCCGCAGCCATCAATGCGAACATCACCGCGCAGATAACAGGCATCGTGGCCGTCTTCCACTGACGTCCGAAGCCCTTCCGATAATTCATTTTCATCGCTCTGCCTCGTCTATACATTTTTCCCTTCCGAACAAACGCGCTCGGAAGCGCTCTTTTTCTTCTCGAAAGTTGTGGAGCGTAGGCCCACTCTCCACGCTTGTCAAGCAATCGTCACTGCTCTGTTTTCTCTAGCGCGTGCCATGTCCGTTTGCGGGGGAGTTCGGAGTATTCCTAACTCTTCACGGGCTTTTTTCTTTTGATTTCGCGAAACACAAAGTAAACGAGTAAAGAGGTCACCACAAATCCCACTACAGCCGCCAACACCGGGTTTCCGTGTTGCAAGAGGAAAGGCAACATCTTCCGTCCATATCGCGCCGCCAGGTAGGCCAGGATCATGTAGCGCACAATTCGTCCCAGCGCCAGTGCGGCCAGGAATTTTTTCACAGAATAGTGCATCGCCCCCGCAGCCAGAAGAAAGGGCACCAAAGGCATCGGCGGCGGCAGCAACGCCGGAATGGCGATGGCCGCAAATCCCCAGCGTTCGAAAAGTTTGATAACTCTCTTCATGGATTTTGCCGAAAGCCGCTTTTCCAGGGATTTCTCACCTCCTTTGCGTGCCAGTCGATAAGTGACGAAACCTCCCAGCACCGACCCGAGCATCGCCATCACCGCGTAGTAGAACCACAGTTCCGGGCTCCGCGCCGCCAAAATAATCGTCAGAACATCCATGCTGCCCGGTAGCGGAATGATCGAGCTGTCGATGAGTCCAAGCGGAATGAAGCCCAAGGCGCCAAGATGGATTAGCCAGCGCCTCATGCTGTGCTCCAGTGTCGGTTTCACGGCAGCGATGAACAGGCGAGTGAGAGCGAGCATTCTTTTCAGAAGTCCGTGCCTATTCTCGCATGCTTCACAAGGTGATGAGCATTCCCGCCGCTGCCGCCGCCATCACCGCGAACGTAGCCCAGCCCAGATATCGCAGCACCGGCGAATTCACATGCTCGCCCATCACTTTGCGGCTGCTCGTCAAGAGAATCACCAGCAAAATCAACGGCGGTGCCAACAATCCGTTAATCACTGCCGACCAGAACAGCATTTTCACCGCGTTCAATCCGATATAGTTCAGCGCGAATCCCAACGCCATGGCCGCGGCCATCACTCCATAGAACGCCCGAGCTTTTTTTGGCCGGTCGGACATCGAGCCCCGCCAGTTCGCACCTTCCGCTACTGCGTACGCGCTCGATCCCACCAGAACCGGCACCCCCAGCATTCCTGTGCCGATGAGCCCCAGCGTAAACAGCAGATAGGCACCATTCCCCGCGAGCGGGCGCAGCGCTTCGGCCGCCTCCCGCGCCGTTGTAATGTTGGTTTGTCCATGCGCGTGGAGTGTGGCGCCAGTGGTCAAGATGATGAAATACATGATGAAGTTCGAGAAAAACATCCCGATGACCGTGTCCGTGCGCGCATCTTTCAATTCCTCCGCGGTCGCGCCCTTGCGTTGCGCCACTGTCGTTTTACCCTTAGCCCGCTCTTCTTCCACTTCTTCCGCCGCCTGCCAGAAAAAAAGATAGGGAGATATCGTCGTCCCGAGAATTCCTACAAGCACCGCCAGAAATCCGCGGGACCATTCCAGATGTGGCACCAGCGTTACCACCAGCGCCTGTTTCCAATCCACGTGCGCAAAAAACGATGCAAGCACATACGCGAAGAGCACCAGCGTCATCCACTTAAAAACCCGCGCAATCAGCTTGTAAGACGTCCATATCAGCAGTCCAAGAATCAGCAACGCATAGAAGGGAATCCACACAAGCGGCCGGATCCCCGTTATGAGCTGTGTCGCTTCCGCCATTCCGCCGAGATCGGCTCCGATGTTGATGACGTTCGCCACCACAAGAATCGAGCATGCTCCCCAAAGCACCCACCGCGGATAGTTGTCGCGCACCGCGGCGGCCAGCCCTTGCCCCGTAACTATGCCCAGCCGCGCGCACATGAGCTGCACCGCGGACATGAGAGGAAACGTGAGCAACGCGATCCACAGCGTGGCGTATCCGTAGGCCGCCCCAGCCACTGAATACGTCGAGATTCCTGACGGATCATCGTCCGCAGCTCCCGTGATGACTCCCGGCCCCAAAATCGCAAAGGTTTGCCGTAAAAGGCTGGATTTCCCGCCGCCTTTCGGGCTTAAGGCACGTGTTTTGTCAGGTGGTTTGTCGGCTGGTTTTTTTTCCGGCATCCGTCTATCGCAGTCCGTGCTTTCGAAGCTTCCGCCCTCGAGGAATTATTCTCGTCATGCCTCTGAAACAAGGCCGCTGTAGCATGTGTGAGAACAACTCACCTTGCAAGTTCCTTGGCTACGCTCAGGGCAGCTTCCAAGGAGGTCGACAGTTGAAAGGAGTCTTTGCACGCTACTCCTACACCTGCCGCTCACCACTCGTAACGGTTGACATTCCTCCCTTTCTCATTGCAAATGGACTGGCCGAAAATCAGCGCAGGACTACACCGAGCCGCACATGAATATCCTCGACCTACTCGTTGGCAAGCCCATCAAAACCACCGACGAGCGCGCTGAACAAATCGGCCCTGCGCAAGGCATTCCCATTTTTGGTTTGGATGGACTGAGTTCCGCAGCGTATGGCCCGGAAGCGGCGCTTTACTTGCTCATTCCGCTGGGGCTTTTGGGCGTGCGGTACATTGTTCCGATCAGCGTGGCCATCATCACGCTTTTGATTATCGTTTATTTTTCTTACCGGCAGACGATTGCGGCTTATCCATCGGGTGGCGGCTCGTATACCGTGGCACGCTACAACCTCGGGGCGTTTCCGAGCTTGCTGGCGGCGGCCGCTTTGTTGACTGATTACATCCTCACAGCCGCGGTAGGCATTTCCGCGGGCGTTGGGGCGCTGGTTTCGGCCGTTCCTTCGTTCTTGCCACACACTGTGGCGATTTGCGTGGGGATTCTTTTCATCATTACCGTGATCAATCTGCGGGGAGTGCGGGAGGCCGGAGTCATATTCATGGTCCCCACGTATTTCTTCGTTGGGACTCTCTTGATCACCATCGGTGGCGGCTTGGTGCGTGCGCTGCTCAGCGGTGGGCACCCTCTGCCGATGGCCCCTCTGCCGCCACCTCCGGCTATGACGGAAGCCGTGAGTTTCTGGCTGCTCCTGAAAGTGTTTTCGAGTGGGTGCACGGCGTTGACCGGCGTCGAGGCCGTCAGCAATGGCGTGAAAGCGTTTCGCGAGCCTGCCGTGAAGAACGCGCAGCGCACTTTGACAATCATTATTTTTCTTCTGGCCGTGCTGTTGGCGGGAATCTCTTATCTTGTAAAGGCTTATGGCATTGCGGCTACCGACCCGGGGAAGCCTGGTTATCAGAGCTTGCTTTCGATGCTGATTGGGGCAGTGTTTGGCAGGGGAATTTTTTATTACCTGACGATTGCTTCGATTTTATTGGTGCTTTCGCTTTCGGCCAATACGGCCTTCGCTGATTTTCCCCGGCTTTGCAAGGCCATCGCTTCGAACAATTATTTGCCACATGCTTTCGGGTATCGCGGGCGGCGCCTGGTTTACACATATGGGATTGTAGTTTTGGCCGTTTTGACGGCTGTTTTGCTGATCGCTTTTGGCGGAATCACCGACAATCTGATTCCTTTGTATGCCGTAGGGGCGTTTCTGGCGTTTACCTTGTCGCAGTTTGGCATGGTGATGCATTGGCGAAAAAAGCGCGGGCCGCACTGGGTCAAGAGCGCGCTGGTCAATGGACTCGGTGGGTCTGTTACGGCGATTACCGTTATTGTCGTGCTGGTCGCGAAATTCGCCGAGGGCGCCTGGATCACGCTGATTTTCATTCCTCTGCTAATGTTTTTCTTCCGCAGAGTGCGGCGTCACTACCATCAGGTCCTGCTTGCTACCACCATCAGCGAACCGGTCTCTCCCGCGAACCACGGACGGCCTCCCATCGTTGTTGTGCCAATCGATCGCTGGAGCATCATTTGCAAACAGGCCCTGGAATTCGCGTCGCGGATTTCGCCAGAAATTATCGCCATTCACGTCGAGCCAGGCGAGCATTCCGAATTGTTGCGTGACGACTGGGAGCGTTACGTCGAGCGGCCTTTCCGCGAAGCTGGATGCGAACCGCCGAAGTTTGTGATTCTGCCCTCGCCCTACCGTTTCATCATTGTGCCGGTAGTGCAATACATTCTGGAGCTCTCGGAAAAACATCCGGAGCGGCGGATTGTGGTCGTGATTCCCGAATTGGTCGAGGATCATTGGTACGAATACTTTCTGCATAATCAGCGCGGACGGCTGCTAGAGTGGACTCTGCTGGTCAAGGGGAACGAGCGCATATTTACGGTTTCGTCGCCCTATCACGTTTCCGAAAAAGCATGGTCTGCCAAAGGGAAAGAGGTGGAAGAAACCAAGAAAGTCTGACCTCTACGGCGGCTGAGCGGCATGTATACCCTGCCTTAGAGCGGCCGAACAAAAGAGAATTATCTAAAGACTACAAACTCGTCCTCGCCTATTTCTAATTCAAGAAAACTCCAGAAACATTTGAGGTGACTTCGGCCGGAAGTTCTCGTCTTCCTGTTAGCCCCGGTAAACGATTGAACCGTCTGCTCAGCTCGATCGGGTTGGTGGCCACCCGAGGAAGCTCCCCTGCAAACGGGCTGTGGTGGTTGTGCAGTCGGGGCAGGGGAGGAAGCAATGTTGGCCGCTTACCCTATTTCAAGGGTTGGTTTTCTCGCTCTGGCTATCGGTTTGATTGGCAGCATACCCACCTATCCGCAAAGCGCAGCTTTTTTCAATACCTCCCGAATGCCCAGCAACCGAATGGGTTCGGGAGCATGGGTGGCGAAATGCGAGGTGTCTTCCTTGAATTCACTTCCCGCCTGGCGACATACCGACGGGATCGGATCGCCGCCTACAATCGATGGAATCGCTGGTGATTCAAACGTTACTGGACCGCACGAGGGAGTGTGTCTGGACGCGACTCTCTCCGCCCCGACGCGGGTCCTCCCTGACAATCCTTGCATTCTGAAAGTTACTGGGGGCTCGGGCGTTCCACACCCATTTCCGTGCAACCAGGCCGATGATACTGTTCCGGGGGAACTATCGGCACTAGGCAAGGCCGGTCTGAAAATTGCGCGGGCTCGTGAGGAGGTTTTGGAGATACTTCGTTCCGAGAATGTTTGCACCGAATGGTTTGAAGCAAAGGAAGCGACTCCCGCGGCTACCTTCCAGTCACTCAGTTTTGCGCTCGACCTACATGGTCCGGAGGATATTTTCGAGTCGATGAACAGAGAATCGCTCGTAGTCAGGCGGCAGCCCTACGTGGCACGGGCGATCCAGGACGGGGGAGCTCACACGACGATAACGATCAATGTAAATGGCGCGTTTTACCGGCCGCAGGGAAACGTGCTAAAAATACTGCCGGAGGGCGGTCCAGTCTACACGGATGGCACGCGCCTGCTTACAGTTGGATCTTATCGCGGCGATACGCTGCCCGCTCAGGTGACTACTCTTTTGCATGAGTTTGGGCATATTATCGATCTCCTCCCCGAAGATGCGGATAATTTGGATGGCAAATCCGTCCGTAACACGGACGAAGTGCTGCGCCATTGCCGCGCGGAAGTGGAACTCCGTGCTCAGCAGACGAAGCAAAGTGCGAAGCGGCAGTTCGTGGGATTTCCATAGGCTTCTCATACAGGCTTTCGCCGGAGTTCCGGCCTTCGTCGCTCGACGAGGGCGCCGGCAGTCGTTCTCGGGCCTCAGAGCATCTAAGAATCGTCGGCGTCGGTTATTCTCGCGCCCGATGGCTCACGCAGTTTCTGGCGTACACTAGTTAACCATCTGAAAAAGGGGAATCACATTGGTCCGTTCACTTTGCATTTGCGCAGTTGTCCTGATCGGCGGGTCTTTGATCTCGGGACAAGAGAAACCCACGGAGGCCTCCGACGTCACAAGAGCCACCCTGGAAAATGGGCTGAGAGTCGTCATCATACGGGACCCGCTCGCTCCAGTGGTTACCGTTGAGCAGAACTATCTGGTGGGCGGCAACGAAACGCCTCCAGGCTTTCCGGGGATGGCTCATGCGCAGGAGCACATGGCCTTCCGGGGATGCGCTGGCGTAAACGCCGATCAGATGGCCGCTATTTATGCCCAGCTCGGAGGGTCCGGCAATGCCGACACGCAACAGAACATCACGCAGTACTTCGAGACAGTCCCTGCTTCCGATCTAGACATCGCGCTGCGACTCGACGCGGCTTGCATGCAGGACGTGGATGACTCTCAATCGGAGTGGGCGACAGAAAAAGGCGCCATCGAACAGGAAGTGGCGCGCGACCTCTCGAATCCCACCTATAAGTTCATCACGCGTTTGAACGAGGACATGTTCTCCGGAACCGTGTATAGCCATGACGCGTTGGGGACTCGCGACTCCTTCGAGGCAACGACCGGCGCGATGCTCAAAGACTTTTATAAAAAGTGGTACGCGCCCAACAACGCTATTTTGGTGATCACGGGAAATGTCGATCCCATCGCCGTACTCGCTACAGTCAAGGAGTTGTACGGAAAAATCGAGAGGAAAACTCTCCCGCTGCGTCCAGAAATTACGCTTCCGCCCGTAAAATCGGAGTCGTTCACTCTCGATAGCAACCTTCCCTACTTATTGACGTTTGTTTCCTATCGCTCTGCGGGAACGGAAAGTCCCGATTTTCCGGCCGTGCAGATTCTGAGCGACGTTTTAGGGAGCCAGCGCGGAAATCTGTATGCGCTTGTACCTCAAGGGAAAGCGCTCGAGACAGGGTTCGGTATTGCGGAAACATTTCCGAAGGCGAGTGTGCTTTATAGCGCTGCAGTTTTGCCAGCGGAAGGAGATGCGGCTCCCGTGATCGCGGAGATGCGCAAGATCATGTCCGATTACGCGGCAAACGGCGTGCCCGCGGAACTCGTGGAAGCCGCTAAGCGCAAAGAACTTGCCAGAGTCGAATTTCGCCGGAACTCAATCCCCGGGCTCGCGGAAGCATGGTCGGAAGCGCTGGCGGCGGAAGGGCGAAAGTCGCCCGACGATGACGTGGATGCAATGAAGCGCGTTACGCTTGAAGATGTAAATCGAGTGGCCAAAAAATATTTAGTGGATCAGGAATCCATTACGGCCGTTCTGAAGCCGCAACCGACCGGCGGACCTGTATCCGCGCAGGGCTTCGGAGGAGGAGAGCAGTTGACCTCCGCTCCCAAAAAGCCGGTTGAACTGCCTTCATGGGCCGCGTCGAAGCTTCTCTCGCTTGAGAAGCCGCGCCCCGAGCCTCTGCCTTCGGACGTGACCTTGCCCAATGGGCTGCGGCTGATCGTTCGAACGGAGAAGATAACGCCAACGATAACAGTTCAAGGGCAAGTCAGGAACAATCCCCAGATGCAAACAGAACCCGGAAAGGACGGAGTCAACGATGTACTCGATGAGCTGTTTTCGTACGGTACAAAGAGTTTGGACCGCTTGGCGTTTCAAAAAGCGCTTGATGACATAGCCGCCGAAGAATCCGCGGGGTTCGAGTTCTCGCTGGAAGTCTTGAAGCCGGATTTTTCGCGCGGAGTGCAATTGCTGGCCGACAACGAACTGAACCCCGCTCTCCCGGATGAGGCTTTCCAGGTCATCAAGCCGCAAACAGCTCAATATATCGCGGGCAGATTGAAGAGCCCCGGCTATCAAACCAGTCGAGCTTTGCATACCGCGCTATTTCCGGCGAAGGATCCAGCGCTCCGCGAAGCTACGCCGCAGACGGTATCGTCACTCACCCTCGACGACGTAAAACAATTTTACGCCAAGACTTTTCGGCCCGATCTCACGACGATTGTGGTCATCGGCGACATTACTCCTGCGGAAGCCAGGAGCGCGATCGAAAAATGGTTCGGAGGATGGAAAGCTTCCGGCCCCAAGCCTGAAATTGACCTGCCGTCCGTTCCTCCCAACAAGGCCTCCGCAGCGAATATTCCTGACCCCAGCCAGCTCCAGGATTCCGTTGATCTTGCCGAAACGGTCGGCATCACGCGGTTTGATCCCGACTATTACCCGCTTCAGTTGGGAAACCATGTGCTCGGCGGCGGATTCTATGCGACTCGCCTGTATCACGACCTGCGGCAGGTGAGCGGCTACGTTTACAACGTAGACGTTCACATGAGTGCGGACAAAACGCGAACGATCTACACCGTCACCTATGCCTGTGATCCGAAAAACGTTTCGAAAGCAAGAGCGCTGATTCGGCGGGATCTCGTTGCCATGCAGCAAGAAGATGTAACGGATGGAGAGCTCCAGCAAGCCAAGGCTCTGCTGTTGCGCCAGATCCCGCTTGCCGAATCCAGCGAAACAGGAGTCGCCAGAGGCCTGCTCGGACGCGCTCTAATCGGTCTGCCGCTTGACGAACCAGTGAGAGGCGCACTGATCTATTTTTCAATGAGCGCCGACCAGGTGAAGGCCGCTTTCGCAAAGCATATCCGTCCCGATGAGTTCGTCCAGATTGTCCGAGGACCGGCGCCGCAATAACCCCACGCTTTCCACCCACAGACATTTGTCACGTTGACATTCTAGTGGAGGCGTTGTAGCTTCACCTAGAATGTCTACCAAAGAAGAACGCGAACGCATCGAGCTGCTGCAAGGTACGCTGGACTTGCTGGTTCTCCGCACGCTGCTCCTGGGGCCGGCGCACGGCCACGCCATTGCCAAAGCCATCGAATTCAATTCCGAGGACGTGTTGCAAGTTGAGCAGGGATCGCTGTACCCGGCCTTGCACCGGCTCATCAAGCGCGGATGGATTTCGGTCGAGGAAGGAACCTCGGAAAACAACCGCCGCGCCAAGTTTTACAAACTGACGCTGAAAGGCCGCCGCCAACTCACGCTGGAAACCCGCAAGTGGGACAAACTCGCTCGAGCGATCGCGCGGATTCTGCGTCCAAGGGAGCAGGAGGGCGAATGATGTGGGGTCGCAAGCGCATGCTCGAGGAACTCGACCAGGACATTCGCGAACACATTGCCCAGGAGACGCAGGACAACATCGAGCGCGGGATGACGCCCGAAGAAGCGAGGTATGCGGCTATGCGAAAATTTGGAAACGTGACACGCGTGAAGGAAGAGACGCGCGAGGTGTGGAGCGCGGTTTGGCTGGAGCAGTTCTGGCAGGACGTTCGCTACGGGCTTCGCATGCTGCGGAAATCTCCGGGCTTCAGCGCTGTCGCGATCCTTACTCTGGCGCTTGGCATTGGCGCCAACACGGCTATTTTCAGCTTGATCGATGCCGTAATGCTGCGGTCGCTGCCGGTCGAGAATCCTTCCCAATTGGTCCTGCTTAACTGGGGCGCGCGCAACTCGCCGAACGTGCACGGGTACCAGTCGGCGGGCGATTGCGCAAACGATATGCGCCTCGGCGCTAAGAATCCCGGGGGCTGCTCGTTCTCCGAGCCCATGTTTCGCGAAATCGCAAAAGCAAATCTTTTTTCGGGGACAGCTGCGTTTGCCAACTCCGGCAGGTTGAATCTGACAGGGAACGGCGCCGCGACCGTCATCAACGGGCAGCTCGTTTCGGGTGACTTCTTCCGCACCATGGGTCTCAAAGCCGCCGCAGGCCGGCTGATCGACACAACCGACGATACGCCGTCTGCCGCACCCGTCGCCGTGCTGAACTACGGCTATTGGCAGAGCGCCTTCGGCGGTTCTCGTGACATAATCGGCCGCACGATTGAGCTAAACAACGTCCCCTTCACGATTGTCGGCGTGGCCGAGCAGCGATTCACCGGAATTACGCCGGGCAGCGATTACGACGTTTGGCTGCCGCTCTCCGACGCGCAGCGGATCACCGATCCTATGCGCTGGCGAAACCGTCAGAGCGACGTGAGTTATTGGTGGCTCACGATTATCGGGCGGCTCAAACCCGAAACACAGCTCGCGCAGATGCAAGCGCCGGTAAGCGGCCTCTTCCGCAACGAAATGCTTCACGGAGCCGTCCCGCTTTTCCATCAAGGAGGAGCGGCGGGAACGCTTCCTCCGACGCCGATGGCTCCAGTTGGCGGCAACGGTGCGAAAGGCATGTCCGCGGCGCCGCAGCGCGCGCCGGGATCGAGTTCAGTGCAAATTACCTCCGGCGCCGGCGCGACGATGCCGCCATCCGCAGGCAATAAGCCGATCCTCATGGCTGCTCCTCCGGGAGCACTGCCTGCGGGCGGCCCACGAGGGTCCGCAACCGTTGACGGCCCAAAGACGTTATCCACAGCCGCCGATAATCCCGAAATTACGCTTGTGCCCGCGCAGAGTGGTTTGACCGGCAGCCGCACGCGCTACGCCAATCCTCTGTACGTACTGATGCTCGTTGTCGGAATCATTTTGCTGATTGCTTGCGCGAACGTCGCGGGGCTGATGCTCGCCCGGGCCGCCGCAAGGCAAAAGGAAATGGCTGTGCGATTGGCGCTGGGTGCCGGGCGCACGCGGATTGTGCGGCAGCTTTTGACGGAAAGCGTAATGCTCTCGGTGCTCGGCGGCGCGCTGGGCATTCTGTTCGCCTATTGGGGAGCGCACACAATCATTTCGTTTGTGTCGAGCAATCAGCCACGGCCCCTCGGATTCGCGACGGGTGTCGACCTGCGCGTCCTCGGATTCACCGTCGCGGTTTCGCTGCTCACCGGAATTCTGTTTGGCATTGCGCCGACTTTTCGCAGCGCGCGCGTTGATTTGACGCCGGCACTCAAGGAAGGCGAGGGAAGCTCCACGAGTTCAACACGTGCCGCCGCAAAATGGTTCAGCATCGGCAATGCGCTGGTGGTGGCGCAAGTCGCGCTGGCGATTGTTGTGCTTGTCGGCGCCGGACTCCTGGTGCGTACGCTGCAGAATTTGCGCAGCGTTGACGTGGGATTCGATTCGCACAACATCCTGATTTTCGGAATCGACCCGACGTTGATCGGCTACAAAGGCCCGCAAGCGGACAGCCTCTATCGCGACTTGCAGGGTCGGCTCTCCGAAACGCCCGGGGTGAAGTCCGCAAGCTATTCGATGGGTCCTCTTCTGAGTGGTGGGTTGATGATCACCGGCTTTCACTGGCCTGGCACCCCGCAAGATCAAGAATCCCAGGCGGACGCGCTTGGCGTCGGTCCGAATTTCTTCGAGACGATGCGTATTCCATTTCTGATCGGCCGCGGATTCACCGCCTCGGATTTCAAGCTGTCCGTTTCGAACGATGGAACGAGTCCGACATCGGCGCCGACTCCCGTGATTGTGAATCAGGCGTTCGTCGAGAAATATCTCGGAAAGGAAAATCCGCTCGGTAAACGGTTCGGCCAGGCGGAGGCCAGCGCGGACGAACCTGCGAATCCGGGTTTCGAGATCGTCGGCGTGGTGCGCGACGCAAAGTACAGCGACTTGCGCCGGGAAATTCACGCCATGATGTATATGCCGCAAAGATTCGGGGGAGCGACCTTCGAGTTGCGCACGGCGGCTGATCCGCGGGCCATTCTTCCTGCGATACGCGAAGTCGTCGCGCAGGTAAACACGAATTTGCCGCTCTTCGACGTGAAAACGGAATCCGAGCAAATCGACCGCTTGCTGTTTCAGGAGCGGCTGGTGGCGCGGCTCTCCAGCTTCTTTGCTTTGCTGGCGCTGGTGCTGGCATGCGTGGGATTGTACGGGCTGCTTTCTTATGAGGTCTCGCGGCGCACCCGCGAAATCGGCATTCGCATGACGCTCGGCGCGCACCAGGGAAACGTGCTGAAGCTGGTCTTGCGGCAAGGAATTGTGCTCGCGATTGTCGGCGCAGCCCTCGGCATTGCTGTCGCCCTCGGTGTTACCCGCTATCTCGCCAGCATGTTGTACAACGTTCACGCAAGCGATCCAGCGACCATGGCAGGCGTAGCGCTTTTGTTGACGCTTGTCGCGCTTGCCGCGTGCTACATCCCCGCGCGCCGCGCCACGCGCGTCGACCCAATGGTTGCGCTTCGACACGAGTAGTGAGCACTTTGGAGGTGATTCATGAGGCGGCGTAAGCGCATGCTCGAAGAGCTCGACCAGGACATTCGCGACCACATCGCGAGGGAAACGCAAGACAACATCGAGCGCGGCATGTCGCCGGAAGAAGCGCGCTACGCGGCCATGCGCAAGTTCGGCAATGTCACGCAGGTCATGGAAGAAACGCGCGAAGTGTGGAATTTCATTTGGCTGGGACAGTTGCTGCAGGATATTCGCTTTGGGCTTCGCATGTTGCGCAAGAATCCCGGTTTCACCGCCGTGGCCGTGCTGACCCTGGCGCTAGGCATCGGCGCTAACGCCGCCGTCTTCTCCGTAGTCTACGCTGTTCTCCTGCGGCCCTTGCCGTACAAAGATCCCCCGAGTCTAATCGTCCTAAACGAGACGACCCCGATGGTCGGGACTGTAAGCGTCTCTTATCCAAACTTCCTCGATTGGCGCAACCAGAGCCGCACATTTTCGGAGATGTCTGCCATTCGCGGGGTTGGTTTCAATCTCGCGGGCGTGACGCAACCGGAGAATATCAGCGGCGATGCGGTGTCGCCGAATTTCCTTTCCATGATGGGCGTTCGCCCGTTCCTTGGCCGGGATTTTGACGCATCTGAAGAGAAAGCCGGCACCCCGCCGGTGATTCTGCTGAGTTATTCGCTGTGGCAATCCCATTTCGGAGGCGATCCGAACATTGTTGGTAGAACGATTAAACTGGATGACCGCAGTTTCACAATCGTTGGTGTACTGCCCTCAAATTACCGTTCGCTCGACAAAACGGACGTGATGTTGCCGATCGGTGTGTGGATTACGGACAATTCCGAAGATGCCAAGGAACGTGGCTCTCGGGGCGACTTGGGTGTGATTGGAAGACTGGCAAAGGGGGTCAGCCTCACGAAGGCGCGCGCGGAAATGGAAGGCATTGCAGCGCGGCTGGCGACGGAATATCCGGCGAGCAACGATCGGTTTGGCGTGGCGCTCCAGCCGGTTCGAGATGCGTTCGTCACCGACATAAAGCCCGCGATCCTGGTGCTTTTTGGTGCGGTCATGTTTGTGCTGCTGATTGCGTGCGCGAATGTGGCAAACCTGTTCCTCGTTCGCGGGGCGAGCCGCACCAAGGAAGTCGCGTTGCGCATCGCCCTTGGCGCTAGCCGAGGCCGCATCATCAGCCAAATGATGACCGAGAGTTTTGTTCTGGCCGTACTCGGCGGCGTATTGGGCCTGGCGCTTGCCGTTGCCGGAATCGGCGGAATGTCGCGGCTGATTCCAGTGGACATGCTGTCCGGCGCTACGGTCAATCTAAACAGCGCTGTTCTGCTGTTCGCGGCGGGCGTTGTGATGTTGGCGGCTTTCATTTTTGGACTTGCACCAGCATTGCACTTGACCAAGCCTGATGTGCAATCGGAATTGAAAGAAGGCGGCCGCGGTGCCAGCGTCGGCGCGGGGCAAAACCGGCTCCGCGCTGCTCTGGCAACTGCGGAGATTTCGCTGGCGTTGATTCTTCTGGTGGGCGCGGGCTTGATGATGAAAAGCCTGTACCGCTTGCTGGCAGTTGATCCCGGGTTTCGGCCCGAGCGCGTGTTGAAGCTGGAGATGGATTTGCGGACCAAGCAGTACTCGAAAGATCCAGCCGTTTTAAATTTTTGGCAGCAAGTGCTTGATAAGGTGCGCGTGCTTCCGGGAGTTGAGGCCGCTGCGGTGGGCACGGTTGTTCCGCTCACTGACAGTCACAGCCGCACAGACATTACCATGGAAGGTATGGCTGTACCGGCGCCAGGGAATTATCCGCATCCCGATGTGCACATCATCAGTCCGGGCTTCGCGGCCACGCTCGGAATCTCGTTGCTGCGCGGACGGACCTTCACCGACGCGGACGACGAAAAAGCGCCGCTCGTTGGAATAATTAACGCGATGACGGCGAGGCGTTTTTTCCCGAATGAGGATCCTATCGGCAAACGGTTTACGTTTGGCCATCCGTCAGCGAAAAACGCGCCAAAGTGGTGCACGATCGTCGGCGTTGTCGGCGACACGAAGCTATACGGACTGGCCAATCCAGCGCGCCTCGAAGTGTATGTGCCGCTTCGGCAGCACGCTGCGAGCGAGATGACTTTGCTTGTGAAATCGGGAGCCGACCCCGCGACGCTGACTTCGGCGATTCGGGAGGCAGTGCAGTCGATTGATAAGGACCAGCCCCTCTTTGCCATCTCGACGATGAAAGAACTAGTGAGCAACTCGGTCGCGACGCGTCGCATGACTCTGGTGCTGCTCGGCCTCTTTAGCGGGCTCGCGCTGGTGCTCGGAGCCATCGGAATCTACGGCGTAATCTCCTACTCAGTGGCGCAGCGGACTCACGAGATTGGCATTCGCATGGCGCTCGGCGCGCCGCGGCGCGACGTCTTTCGGCTAGTCGTCGGCCAAGGCCTGAAACTCGCGGGCATCGGGATTACCATCGGCGTTGTTGCGGCTTTCGGCCTTGCGCGCCTCATGTCCAGCCTGCTCTATGGAATCAGCGTCACCGATTTCGAAACGTTTGCGGGTGTATCCATTTTGCTGGCCTTCGTCGCGTTCGTCGCCTGTTACATTCCCGCACGCCGCGCTATGCGCGTCGATCCCATCATCGCTCTGAGATACGAATAATTCTCTGCGCGAGTAACTGCTGCGTCCACTACGGCTAAGCTCGCCAAAGGTATCTTCGCGCGATCGTATCCGAGCTGGATCGGTGTTAAGGAATATTGCTCGCCACAAACTCCCAGTTTTTCGTTTCCGAAAACATTTCACCGCTTCCCGAAACAAATGCACCGTGCGCATAGCCGTCTCCTTGCAGCTCGAACATCAGCCATGCCGTGGGATAGCCGAGATATCCATAAACGCCATTCACACAGGGAAAAGCTGCATGCGTGCAGTCCGGCTGTCCGGTAACGTCATTGTGATTCGGGCCGATCAGCGTTCCCTTCACCTTGCCGACCCCTGCAGGCACAGCGTTGTAGTAAGCAGCGATCGATTGCTCACCGATTGTGCCGGACGGCTGTGTCGGCGGCGAGATTAGCGTGTCGGCCGAGCCGTCGACGAAGAATACAGAGCCGGACGTCAGATTTTTTGAATCGGCGCACGTCGGCAGATTTAGGATGCACCACGCCTGCGCCGGGAGTTCGATGGGAATAACCGTCTTGATCAAGCCGCCGGACTTGTTCGATGCATTGATAACGCCGCCGGCGCCTTGCGAATGGCCCACTGCGCCGACCTGACTCACATTGAGCTTGTGGTAGAAGATGCTCGCGGAATTTCCATTCTGGCCAATCATGAAGTTGGCCGCGTCAAGAATTGTCTGTCCCGTTCCCGTGTTCTTGTCTTCGGTTGCCACAATAACGAAGCCCCACGAAGCGAAATGCCTGAGCAGGTAATCAACTGCGGCCGCGGAGCCATTTGTACCGTTCCCCCAGGTGATGATCGGGTGCATGAAACCGCCGGCGCCAAGATTCGTCGGATAGTACACATCGAAACTGTTGCCCAGAGAATCGCAGCACCCAAAGCCGGGTTTCACCGTCACGCCCCACGAACCCGTGGCGTAATACTTCAACTCGATGGTCCCGGTCGGATAGTTGGGCGGATTGCAGGCGCCCAGCGCCAGACCGATCGCTATTATGGCGATTGCCGATAGAAATCGTTGGGTGCTGTTTTTCATTTCCCCTCCCAGGGAAAAAGTCCGGTGTTGGCGAAGGCGCTGCCTTTTCTGGTGGGTAGTGCTCGCTCTTTGCCAGGTAGTGCATTTCCCCGGGATTTCGTTACAGATAGCCTCCTGGTCTGGCTGCGGTCGGCAATCTTTTCTGCGGCGTTGCGCCGAACGTGAATAGTCCTCAAATCTGATTTTTGGCAATTCCTGACGATTCGGAAAGATCCAGATGGTACTCATGCGGTCCGTATTGGTGTTTCAAAGGGCACAGTCCAGACCTGATGTCACTGCTACCGTATGAGATCGTGGTGCGCTTTCCAACGGAATCAGCGTGAGTGAGGAACTTTATGACGACAACAGCTGCGAGATTACAAAGTGAGTATCGCAAGTTGCGCGATGAACTGCTTGAGGCAGAGATTGCCCTCAAGGATCAACGGGAGTGTGTTGCGGCTCTTCGAAGACAACTCCCCATGGGGCCCGCGGTTGCAACCGACTACATTTTTCGCGAAGGTCCCGCTGATGTCCTCGATGAATCCCCTGGCCAGTTCAAGGATGTTCGTCTGTCTGATTTATTTGCGCCGGGCAAGAATCGGCTCATCATGGTTCACATGATGTGGGGCGCGACCGACATGTCCGCTTGTCCAATGTGTACGATGTGGGCCGATGGATACAATGCCATCGCTCCGCACATCACCCAGAAAGCAAATTTTGTATTGGTAGCCAAAGTTGAGATCGGAGAACTTCGGGAATGGGCGCGTCGGCGAGGATGGGAGAAAATCCGCTTGTTGTCGAGCGGCCAGACTAGTTTCAACGCGGATTACCAAGTTGAGGGCTACGCAGGACAACATCCTGGCGTCAGCGTGTTCAGCCGAGAGCCTGACGGCAAAACCCATCATTTCTATACCAGTGAAGCCTCGCTTCACCCTGGCCCAGACGGCAACCCAAACCATAGAGGCATTGACCTCTTTACGCCGGTCTGGAATCTCTTCGACCTCTTGCCCGAAGGGCGCGAGAATTGGTCGCCCAAGCTCTTCTATTGAATGGTAGTTGTCCGTGGGAGCTTCTGCGCGCGAGTGTATTCGATCAGAAAATCCGGCTAATCCCTGCCAAGCGCGTTATTAAAAAATGCGGGCGCGCGCATTGTCCCTAAGTGAACAGACATTTCTTCTCAACGCGCGCAAGTTAGGTCTGCAAGAAACTCCATTGTACTTAGGCTTGGGCGCTGTGCGCGAATATAGAGAGGGCTCAGTTTCGCGCGCCGCTGTGAGGAGATGAAATCATGTTGGGATTTATCGCGGCAGTTCTGATCATTTGCTGGTTGCTTGGGCTTTTCGCATTTCACGTGTCCACAGGTTTGTTCCACATTTTGCTCGTTGTCGGCATCATTCTTCTGGTTTTGCATTTCGTGTCCGGGAGAAGGGTCAGCGTATAACAGCGGGTATTGCACTCTGGATTCGCGATAAGGAATTGTGTGTTCGTTGCTCGGCCACTTCTTCGCCGATTCTGAGAAGTTACTCCGTCCCTAACTCAACTAACGGATGCCGGAAAGAAATCAGAGGAGCTTGATATGAGCACATTGACATTGATCATTATTATTGGTGTGGTTCTCATCGGGATTGTGGGCATCGCTTCGGCCATGTTTCTCAGGAAGAGCAAGACCGAAAGACTGCAAACTCGATTCGGGCCGGAATACACGCGCGCGGTCGAGGAAAGCGGGGGCCGGCGAAAGGCGGAAGCCGGGCTCGAACAACGAGAAAAACGTGTCGAGGGATTTGCCATTCGTCCGCTCGCAGCAAGCGACCGGGAGCGTTACATGGCGTCGTGGCGTACGGTTCAGGCAGAGTTTGTTGACGACCCGAAAAAATCCGTTACCCAGGCAGACCAACTTCTCGGCGACGTGATGTCCACGCGCGGCTATTCCGTAAGTGACTTTGAACAGCGTTCGGCGGATATCTCCGTGGACCATCCACTGGTTGTCGAAAATTATCGCGCCGCGCATGAAATCGCGGTGCGCCACGCAAGTGGCCAAGCCACCACGGAAGATTTACGCCAGGCAATGATTCATTACCGGACGCTATTTGATGAGCTGGTGGCCGAGCCGGAGATGGCGCGCGCGAAAGCAGCAGCGTCTTAAACCTCGATTCTGAAGCGGGAAAGTATTTTAGGTTTGAGGGAATGATCGAGACATAGAGGAGGCAATCCAGTGGAGGAAGCAAAAAAGTTTAGAGAAGAAGATACCGATGTGGGGCTGACGACGGCGACCCTGGCGGGTGCGGGCGCGCGTCAGGAGGTGCGAGCGGTTGCTGCTCCAAGCTTCAAGGTTGGAGGAGGTTCCTCGGCCGGAGTTGCAACCGCTGTTGCTCTGGACAAACAGGTGGTGCCGCTCTTTTCATCCGAAGAAGCGAAAGATTTTCGTGGTCGGTGGGATGCGATCCAAGTCAACTTTGTCGACGAGCCTCGGCAAGTCGTGGAGCAGGCAGATAGTCTTGTCGCTGTGGCGATGAAGCGATTGGCCGAAATGTTCGCGGCGGAACGAGCGAGACTCGAGGGCCAATGGGATCGCGGCGATAACGTCTCGACCGAGGATCTCCGCTTGGCACTGCAACGCTACCGGTCGTTCTTCGGCCGTATTCTCTCGGTGTAGCGGCACCTCCAGCTTGGATTCACCCGCGAAGTAGGTTTGCTAGCTGGTTCCGGAACGGCGACGATCAACGAGATAGGCGAGCACAGCGAAAATCGCAAAGTAGAAAATGGCGTTGACGCCGATGGCGATGCGCAAGAACCAGCCGAAGGTCCAGGCGAGCGATTCGTGCGCGGCGGGCATCACGAGTTCCGCAACCTTCAGACCTGGCGAAAAAAGTGAAACTAGCCAAACCGGAAGCGTGGTTTCTCTTGTGATCGCCCAGGCCAGCGCGAGAAATCCCACCATCACACCAACTATGGCGGGCAAAATCCAACGGAAGAAGAGATTCTGTTGCATGCGCAGAGATTCTATCAAAACGCATGCTGCATGGCGGTCATGACCTGCCTAACCCGCTCATCGCCAAGCCTTTCGAGTTCTCATGCCCCGCATGAAACGATTTCACTCCGTTGCGCACTATGCAGGTAGTTAGGCCAATCCCAATTCAAATGCCTCCGTTCTAACCAATGGGGGCACCGTTGTCCAGGTGCCAGTCGTGGGGGTAATTGGTCGGGAGACGCGTGGGGGAGCGCTTCAGGGAGAGTTGTGCTCCCCTCGTGTTGCATCCCCGTCAATGCGCCACCGTACGATTCCTTTAAGGAATGGAACGTTCGGCGAATTATTCTTCGTGATCGAGCGGCTTGCCGTCGGGTCCCACTTGAATTTCAGATTTCTTGCCGTCTGTTTCGACTTTTGCCTCGTAGGCGACCAGCTTGTCTTTCTTTGTGAGGGACTCAACTTTCAGAATCTTGCCTTTGCCCGCCTTGGCCAGCAATCCCGCCTTCACTTCCGGCGAAAGCGAGTCCAGCGCAACCTGCTCCTCGACTTCGACAACGGAGCCATCGGCGGTCATGGAAACATCTTTGCTGTGGCCGTTGAACGTCATTTCCACTTCATAGAGAGTTTGGCCGTTTTCTTTTTCGGTGGAGAATCCTCGAATCGTTGCTCCGGCACTCTGCGCCGCAACTGTTTTTTCGACAGCAGGCGGGAGATCCGATCGATTGATTTTCTTTTCCTGGGCCGAAGCGTTGCCCGCAAGAAGCAGGACGCCGGCTGCAACCACTGCCAAGTAATTCTTCATCATGATTTCTCCTGAATGGGGAAGTGCCCTCCGCGTTAGGCCAAGTCTACTGCTGGCTTCCTTAACGTAAGGTAAACAGACATCAGGGTTGGAACTGCGAGGCCAGCGCTATCAGGCTGACTCTTTAGTCCCGCCAGCTGAGGTTTCGCTCGTCGGCTCTCCAAACCCGCCGCAGCGTGACCGCCAACTCTGGCGGAATTTTTCACGCTCCTCGGGCGTCATTTTCTCCCAACGTTCATCCATTCGTTGACGCATGCGCTCGCCCATTCGGCCCCGCATATTGGAGCGAGGGCCATGATGACCACCCCATCCACCGAACAGAATCCGGCAGAGAGCCAGCAGCCCGACAGCCTGCCAGAAGGTAATTTGGCGCCATCCGAAGAGGGCCGGCGCTAGCCAGTTCCAGAGATGCATGACCAGCTCGCCGCCAATCCAGATGAAAAGCGGGATCGCCAGTATTGCCAGCGGGGCCAGAAAGATCCATTTCTTTTTGCTCATGTTATGCTCCTTATTTCTTCGCAACATCCCTTCGTATCATTTCCTCGCATCATTTCTTTACGTCATTTCTTCACAAACTCGTCGTAAATGCTCTGCAATCTTTCGCGCAGATGAAGCACCGCGTAGCGCTTGCGCGACAGCAGGGTGTTGACGCTGACCCCGCTTTCCTCCGACAACTCTTTGAAGCTGCGCCCCTCCAGTTCGTGAGCGACGAAAACTTCTCGCTGCTCGCGTGGCAGTTCGCCGAGCGCAAATTCCAGTTCATCCAGAAGCACGTTGCGGAAGTAGAGCGCTTCTGGCCCGGCATCGGGCGATGGCAGCAGATCTTCAATCCGCAGCAGTGCGCCGTCTTCGTCCTCGACCTTTGCGTCGCTTAAGGCCACTGGCTTTTTTTTGCGGAAGAGGTCGGTGATACGATTGCGCGCGACGCGAAAAAGCCATCCGGTCACGTGGTTGATCGGCATCAGCAGGCGATTGGCTTCCACCAGTTCATAGAAGACCTCCTGCACGATGTCCTCGGCGTCGGAGGGATCGGGAACACGACTGCGGATGAAGTTGCGCAGCCGCCCGCGCTGTTCCGCGACGACTTCGGAGATTTGACGGTCTTGCTCGGTCATCGAGATGACGCTCACGGCTTGTCCATCCATTGCTGTAGACGAATGGAGGCCGCGGATATTGTAGGGGAATGGTGAGTAGCGAATGGTAGGTAGTGAGTAGCGGCGGAGAGGCGAATACCCTCTTCGCAATGCTCCTTCTCTGGACTGGGCTCGTCCCCCAGGGCAAGCGGAATGGACTCGCTTGCCTGCGTTCCTACCGAGAAATCGTAACTCCCTACCCCACCTCGGTGTTTTTTTGTAAGAGTGGCAAACAAAGGACTTGGCTCGTAAGAGTGGCAGCGAAAGGACTTAAAGCGGTTGTGTTTTCAGTGATTTGTGGGGAGCTTGCAAGAGTGGCAGGAAAGGAGTTACGGCGAGGAGGTTGACAGTCGACAGTTCAAAGTTGAAGGAGGAAAAAGCAGATCCCTCACTATGTTCGGGATGACGTGCGGGAGGGGCGTAGCCAAATGCCGAGGCGCTGAAGGCACAGAGGTGACGCCGAGGTCGTCGGAAACGGACAGCCCCTTACGTTCACAAGACATGGGCGCACGATAGTTACCGATTGTCAATATCTTTGCGTCATGTACTGTATTGTCATTCGAACGGGTAGCGCGAGTTCGAATGGGAGTGGCGGAAGTCGCGAGGATTGAGAGAGCTGGGCGAGGGTTAATGGGCTTGATACGGCTGTGGAAAGGTGTGGAAAAGTCGAAAGGGCCAAGCTTTGCAGAGCTAAGCTCCAAAGGGATCGCTGCAAAGCATTGAAACGGCCCCATTTCTGAGAGGCAGATATTTGCAAATCCCCTGTGAATCATCTAGACTATTCATCTAGATTAATCATCTAGGTTGTTCGAGAGGAGTCGGGCGATGCGGACTGTCGGGATATTTGAGGCGAAACAGAAACTTTCGGAATTGGTAGAGCGGGCCTCGCGCGGCGAGCGAATCCGGATTACGCGGCGGGGCAAGGTGGCGGCGGAGATTGTGCCGGCGCAGGAAGAGGTGGACCTAAAGGAAGTGTTTGCCAGGATGGATGAGATCAGGAAGCGCTCCAAAAAACCCAAGAACGTGAGCATTAAGAGCTTGATCGAGGAAGGAAGAATGTGAGCCAGTTTGTCCTGGACGCATCGGTCGCTCTGGCATGGGTTCTTGACAACCCTATTCCAGTGTATGCCCTGGAAGTACGGCAGGAAATGCTTTCCGGCAAACGCGGGTTAGTGCCCGCGTTGTGGCACCTGGAGATTGCGAATGGACTGACAACGGCAGAACGACGACGGGACCTCAGCGCGGCCGACGCCGAAGATGCACTCGATCAGATCTTAGTGACTGCAGCAAGCAGACTAGACACGGAGATGAATTTTGTTCCAGCGCGGGACGCACTTGGCAACGCTCGTTCGTTCCAGTTGACGGCGTATGACGCGGTGTATCTGGACTTGGCTCGGCGGGAAGGATTGCCGCTGGCGACGCTGGATAAGGGGTTGCGGGCGGCGGCGGTGAAGGCTGGCGTGGCGCTGCTGAAATGAATTAACTAAGGCCGCGATTCGGCGGAGAATCCACGCGTCAGTTGGTGGCGAGGACTTGATGGGGGAGGAATTTCTGTATGAAGAATCTGTTTGAGACGGCGAGGGTGGAAGAAGTGAAGCAGCGAATCGCGCAGATGAGGCCGGATAGCGCGCGGCAGTGGGGCACGATGAAACCTGCGCAAGCGCTGGAGCATTGCTCCCGAGGGATGGAAATGGCGCTGGGGGATAAGACTCCCCCGCGAGTGTTGGTAGGGCGGATCCTGGGATGGATCGTGAAGCCGATGGCGCTTGGGAACGACGAACCGATGCGCCGGAACTCGCCGACGGCGAAGGAACTTGTGGTGCAGGATGAACGGGACCTGGGAACGGAACGCACGCGGTTGTGCGGATTGATCGACCGGTTTACCGCGGCCGGACCCGTAGGGTGCACCACGCATCCGCATGCCTTCTTTGGGCGGCTAACGCCGGAGGAGTGGGCCATCTTGATGTACAAGCATCTGGACCATCATCTGCGGCAGTTTGGCGTTTAGCGCCGGCGAAGGTAGCTTTTATCGGAAGAGCGCGATTTCCACTTCAGTGCCTGGCGGTACGTCAGGAATCTTGTGATGGCACGTTATTTCGAGGATGTGATCTCCGTGGCCGCCATTGCCCATCGCGTCGAGGGGACGGATTCTGTAAGCCCAGATTCCGTTTATGCGGCAGACTTCAAAGAGGAAATCTTCTGGTTCGTTTAGTTCTTTTCCGAGAATTCGGAAATGTTCTTTGATTGGGACGGGCTCGCCCACATTTACATTCAGAGTGCCGGCAAAGAGTTTCTCTGCAGTGGCTCGCTCGAAGACTCGGGGATATTGGTTCATCCGGCGCGAGAAGTGCTTTAGGCCTGCGCCTTCGCCGTCTCGGCACACGCGTCCTTTCACGATTATCACAGTGGTCCTCGGCCAGACCGAAGGGCGCGATCGGTGAGCCTAACGAGGAATGGCACGCTTGCGCCGAAAAGCCTCCAGCGCTTTGCGGGCCGGGCTCACGCGGCCATTCTTCATGTCTTCCCTGCCTTGACGAATACCTTCGAGTTCATCTGCATGAGTGAATGCAATGGCTGCTTGGACGTCGTCGGGTTTCAGGCTAGGGAAATCAGTAAGAATCTCTTCCGTGGAATCTCCGGCAGCCAAGCTGGTAAGTACGGTCCGCAGAGTGACGCGCGTGCCCTTGAAGACGGGCTCTCCGCCGCAGATGCCTTTGTCGCTGATGATGCGATCTTCGTAGGTTTTCAGATTGCCAGCTGCGCCGCTCATGTTATGGCCTTGGGCCATCATACCATTGGAATAAGCCTTCGTAGCCGGGCGGTTTGGGTGCACCTTCCGTCAGTCCGGTGTTGGGCATTAGAGTAGCACGGTGCTACTGTAGAGGAGCTGGAAATGGAGCCTGGTGTTCTGCCCAAGCTTCGCAAAGCGCTCAGTCGGTCACGTCAGCCGAAGGCGTTTGCGTAACCCGTCGTGCCTGGGAAATATGAGAAAAAGTCAAAACACGCACCCTTGAACCGAAGGGTGCGGCGCCCTCAAAATCGAAGACCACTGTTAAGGCCTTGCCGCCCGCCCGGTAAAAATTAAAATGCGCCCTTTTGATAAACCAAGCCCCAAAGGGTGCGCCACACTCACCCGATAATAAATGCAATAATCCAAAGTCTGTCGACAATTTCCCCGTTCTGTCCCATTCTTGTCTGGCGAAGTCCAAATCGTGAGGTTAGAAATTCATGAAATATCTATCCATGCTGCTAGCGGCTACGCTGTGTTGCGCTGGATACGCACTTGGGCAGGAACCGGGTAATCCTCCTCCGACGTTTACGAAGGACGTGGTACCGATTTTGCAAAAGCACTGCCAAACCTGCCATCGGCCTGGGGAGGCAGCACCCTTCTCCATGCTGACATATGAAGAAGCACGGCCGTGGGCGTCTATGATCAAGATGGTGGTGACAAAAAAGGTTATGCCGCCTTGGTTCGCCGACCCGCGGTACGGACACTTTGCAAATGAGCGGTCGTTGTCCGCGGATGAAATCCGAACCTTGGTGATGTGGGTGAATGCAGGCGCGCAGAAAGGGGCCTCGGAAGACATGCCGGCGCCGATGGAAAATTTTGTTGAGGGTTGGGGTATCCCCGCACCGGACGTGGTCTTTCAGCTGCCTAAGCCTTTCCCGGTGCCTGCTTCGGGGGTGATTGACTACCAATATGTAATCGTGCCCACCGATTTTAAGGAAGACAAATGGGTGCAGATGCTCGAGGTTCGGCCGACGGACCGTGCGGTGGTTCACCACATCATCGCTTACCTCCGGGAGCCCGGATCGAACTACTTCAAGGACCATAAGAAGGGAGTCTTCTTTGTAGCTCCGCCTCCAAAAGTTGACGAAAAGACGGACACGAGTGCGCTGCCGAGCGATTTTCTCGTCGGCTATGCGCCGGGCCAGCCAGCGGAAATTCTCCATCCCGGCGAGGGCAAGCTGATCAAAGCCGGGTCCGACATCGTTTTTGAAGTTCATTACACGCCGAACGGAACTGCCACGACGGACCAGACCAAGCTCGGACTTGTTTTTACAAAGACTCCGCCGAAAGAGCGTGTGCTAACTCTTTCTGCCTCGAACGGAACCTTTAAAATTCCGCCGGGCGATCCGGATTATAAAGTGGATGCTACCTTTGAAGTGCGCAAGGACGTAAAGCTCGTGGGCCTGCATCCCCACATGCACTCGCGCGGGAAATCCTTCGAATACAGATTGGTATTCCCGGACGGCAGGAAGGAAACCATCCTGAGTGTGCCAGCTTTCAACTGGCATTGGCAGCTGTGGTACAACCTCGCGGAGCCCATTGTTCTCCCCCAGGGCACGAAAATCGAATGCACCGCGCATTTCGATAATTCGCCGAACAATCCTGAGAATCCCGACCCGACCAAGAGTGTGATCTGGGGACAACAGAGTTGGGATGAAATGATGGTGGGATTCGTCAACTTGAAGTTTGACGCGGCGATGTCCGCGAAAGAGTTATCCGCTCCGGAAGGAGCTGTGCACGTTCACTAGCTAAGTCAGCCGAACGGGTGGAGTTCTCTTTGCGGAAAATGCGCAGGGAGGACCGGTCAGGGCGAGAAATCTTCCCCGTCCTTCTGCGAGAAGTAGCGATAGGGGGATAGGGAACTAGACTGAGCTTGAGGATTGTGTAGTTCGGTTTTTGCACAGAAAACCACAGAGCTGCCAAAAATAATTATTGCGGGGGACTTGACGAATACAAAAAAGTGGGTATACTTACAAATGGCTCGGGGGTAGCTGAGCCAAGCAGGGCATCACAGTCGGGTCGAAGAAGCGTCTTCCCAGCGTAATACCAAGCGAAGGCCAAGAAGTAGATCCTATAGTGAGGTTCTTTACGAGCACAGGCTAGAAATATGTCGAGCATCGCGTGGAACCACCCAAGTGTGGGTGGTTGTACCCGGCGCTCGACGCCGGGTTTTTTATTTTGTGGAAGTGAGTAGTGGATAGTGAGAAGTGGGCGGCGTAAAAGTAAGTCCTCCTGCGGTCACGAATTCAACTAACACGGAAACAAAAGAAGCGCTGGAAGGCAAGATCGCGAAACGTGATCGAGTAAGGCCCTTCAGCCAAAACCCAACGGAATGTTGGGGACTCTGACAAGATCAGGGTCACTGCTCTTTGACAACAGAAAGGCTGGCAAGTCCACGCCGATAACTTGGCCGGGATTACGGTCCCTGCTGGGGGTATGGTGTGGATTATTTACAAGTTTTGCTCGAGAATCGAGCAATACTGTGGAAGAAAAGGCGGCTTATTCAAAGCCAGATGGTAGAGGTTGGAAGTGAGAAGTTCACAGTCAACAGCTGACAGCTGGTTTCCGAGGACTACAGAGTCGAAAGCCTGCAACAGATACCTGAAGTGATTTTCCAAGAAAAATCATCAAGACTTCTTCGTGACTCATGCCCGAGTTGCGTGAAGATCGGTTGCGAGGATATATGGAGCTGCGGGAATCGGAGCGTCGATAGCCGGATTTAAAAAGCACGGACTAAGCACCGTGTGAATCGCGCCGGATGAAGATTCGGAGCGGAGTCTGACAGAAGACGGATTGAGTAAGTTTTATGATTAAGCTACTAAGGGCGTACGGTGAATGCCTTGGCGCCAGAAGGCGATGAAGGACGTGGCAAGCTGCGATAAGCCTCGGGGAGCTGCAAGCAAGCTTTGATCCGAGGATCTCCGAATGGGGAAACCCGACGGGATGAACTCCCGTTACAGCCCGCTGAATACATAGGCGGGTATGAGCTAACCCAGGGAAGTGAACCATCTCAGTACCTGGAGGAAAATAAATCACAGAGATTCCGAAAGTAGCGGCGAGCGAAATCGGAACAGCCCAAACCCAAGTGCTTGCATTTGGGGGTTGTAGGACCGCATAAGTAGAGTTACCAAACCGACAGCTAGATGAACCTGCTGGAAAGCGGGGCCATAGAAGGTGAGAGCCCTGTAATCGAAAGCTGATCGGACTCGAAGCGGCATCCTGAGTACCACCGGACACGTGTAATCTGGTGGGAAACTGGGGAGAC